>QWCY01002580.1_pt1 | contig 23082 bp, 20 predicted proteins | sample 1972631 | NCBI WGS metagenome assembly QWCY01 (sample SAMN09866696, study PRJNA288562) | Human gut metagenome isolate pre1_stool, whole genome shotgun sequencing... | isolation source: gut | host: Homo sapiens | place: USA: California
ATTTGCAGAGTCAGCAGGCGAAATGAAAAAATTCAGTGAAGAAACAAAGAAAATGAAACAGCCGGTTGAGGGCGCAATCATGCGCTACGGTGTCACCTATAAAGGCGGGCTTGCCAGATATCCAAAGCAGCAGTCCGGAGAAATCGGATTGAATATTATGGAGGAGTGCTTTTATTTAAAACCAACCATCGGCACAAATGACTGGTTTGAAGAAATGGCGATTCCATATGCCAAAATCAAGTCACTTGAAATTGTAGAACGTAAAATCAGCAATACAGAGTGGCTGCTCAGTTCCAGCGATTCGGATATGAAAGCAATGGAACAGAAAAACAACATTGAAATCGAATATGAAGATGTAGATGGCAATGAACAGTTTATCCGGCTGGAAATGCTGACGGGAATCAGTATTTACGGTCAGGCAAAAAAATGTGTGGAATTTATGGACGTTTTACGTCAGAACGGCATTTTAAAGAAATTTGCAGGAAACCGTAATGCGGCACAGAATATGCAGGGACAGCAGATGTCCGGCATGCAGGCAGGAGAAACACAGGCAGCAAACGGTGATGTAATTCTTGAGCAGATTGAAAAACTTGCCGGATTAAAGGAAAAAGGTATTTTAAGCGAAGAAGAATATCAGCAGAAGAAGTCGGAACTGCTGGCGAAGCTGTAGAAAATGCAGTCTGACAGAAAAAGAGGTAGTTTTTGTAATCATTTTGGATACAAAAACTACCTTTTTGGTTTACACGGACAAATAGTTGTCCGCCGTATGTGTTATTGTATGGTCAAGTATAAATCACAGACAAGAGATTAGATTTCTTTTGGCGGAATGTATTCGATGAGTTCGTTCAAATCACATTCGAGTACATAACAAAGACGTTTCAGAATATCAATATCAAGCCGCTGAACCTTTTCATCCCGGTAATTGCGAAGCTGCGTGCGCTGCATCTCCGTCCGGAAGGAAAGCTGGTTCATGGAAACGCCGCGCTGTTCCATCAGTTCTGCCAGATGAATCTTAAAAGTACCATACTCGTCTGAACTGGCAGGAAGCTGTCGCAAAGGATTTTCTTTTTTCGGCATGCCAACACCTCCTGATTAAATTATATTACTCCAACTTATTATTATATTTTGATTGGGATATTATTGTCAGATTCTTGTATGTGTGGTATATTTTAATAAGGGTGTATATATGCTCTATGCTGTGGTTTATACGATTAAAAAATTTACAGGGGAATATCAATCGTATGAAATGTGTTTGAATAGGAATTGCAAAAACCATTCGTACAGTAGTAAAATAAAAGTAACATATTGTTTGATAAAAGCAGCAAAGAGTTGTTAAAAGGAAATAATGAAAAGAGCTTTTTGACAGGAAAATATATGAAAAAGTACATATTTAAAAGCGTTGGCAATTTGTTGCGATAATAAAAGGGGGAATGAAATGAAGAAGCAAAAAGTGAACAGTAATGGCGATTCTGTAATAAGCAGGGTCGCCAATACGCATATCTGCCCACACTGCGGCGCAAAGTTAAGCCGGATTACGGGGAAGTGTACGATGTGCGGGTGGAAGAAGGTGGAGATACATAAGGAATAATAATACGTAAAAACAATACACGGACAGACGTGTGTCATTTTTATATGCTACGATGTACTTACAAAAAATAAAGGAAAGAGGTACATTACAATGAATAAAAGAAACCGGATTATGGAAATCTTTTATAGATTTATGAGTGGCGAACATATGGCTGTAAAAGACCTCGCGGCGGAGTATGAAGTGTCAGAAAAGAGTATCCAGCGTGATATCAGTGAAATAAAAAATTTTATGGCAGAATACGGATATTCTGTGGGCAGGGAAGAAGTAAAGTTTGATCGTTCTTCACAGAAAATGTATTTTGAAGCAGAAAAGTTTTTAACCAATGGGGAGATGCTGGCAATTACCAAAATACTGATTGCAACAAGAGCATTTCCACAGGATAAGATGAAACAACTGGTTGCTAAACTCGAAGAATTTGCTTCAACAAAAGATAAAAAGAGATTGCAGGAACTGGTAAAGAAAGAACTGTATCATTATAAACCAGTAGCAACGCTGTGCAATGATTTAATTGATAATCTGTATGCGCTGGCAGAGGTGATTGATGATAAGCAGGAAATCACAATTACATATTACAAGATGGACAAATCCAGAATTGACAGAAGAGTTCGTCCATTGGCGATTGTATTCAGCGAATATTACTTTTATCTGATTGCCGTACACGAGATAGACGGAGAATGGAAAGACCGGTATTACCGTGTTGACCGCATTACGGATATGATAAAACACCGGACACATTTTGATATGGAATATGACAAACGTTTTGATGAAGGCAAATTAAAAAATGAAATCCAGTATATGTGGCCGGGCAAGGAACAGCAGATTGAGTTTGAATTTACAGGGCCTTCTGTACAGGCTATTTTAGACCGTATTCCAAAATCGAAAGTCATCAAAAGGGAAAAAGATAAGGTGACGATTCAGGCAACGGTGGTGTACGGAACAGGAATTAAAATGACACTGTTAAGTCAGGGCAGCTGGGTGAAAGTGTTGTCACCGCAGTCATTTGTGGATGAGATGAAGCAGGAGGTAGAAAAGATGATGGAGGGGTATCGCTAAAGAAAAGATACATTATAGAATACAGGAGGAATTTAATGCAGGAAAAATTATTACAGATTTCCCAATATGTAATAAAACATCCAATTATGACAGAAAGTGAGAAGTACAAGAAGAACTATATAAATCTATTGGATTATTTCGTAAGGAAATATTCTCCAAGTGATAAATACTCTCGCAGTGTGTTGGAATTATATAAAAAAAGGCTGCTCGAACAACCAAAATTATATGATTACAAAGATGGGAAGCCGGAAAAAACAGCAAAAGGAACAAAGAAGAAAAAATGTAAATTCTTTACATACAGATATTGTTTACTGGTAGATACGCTGTTTATATGTGCTTTTTTTGATGAGAAGAAATCAGAGCAGATATATTTGGAAATATTAAAAATGTATGACAAAAGGTATTGGAAAAATTTAGAGATACTGTATAAAACAGTAACCGGTAAAAGCAATAATGCAGTAAAAATCAGTCAGATAGATTATATGACAGAGTGTATTAAGGTGAACCGAAAATTTGTTGATAGAAGGATAAAAAATATTTTGGTAACAGCAAATATGAGTGCCGGAAAATCAACATTACTAAATTCAATTATTGGAAAGAAGGTGAATAAAACCCAGAATGATGCATGTACTGCAAAAACACACTATTTATTAAATAAGGCATTTGAAGATACATTGACATATGAATATGACTATGAATTGGAGTTAGATGCAACACTTCAGATACTTATGGATGACAATGGGGGCAATACAAGCAATGAAATCAGAGTGGGTACAAGGTTCAGGAGTATTGAAAATGTGGATATCCCAATCTGCTTTATAGATACACCGGGGGTTAATTCGTCACAGGATAGAGTACATAGGGATATTAGTGAAAAAGACATAGTAGAAAATCAATATGATTTATTGATGTATGTATTAAATGGTGAGAACATCGGAACAAATGACGATAGAAGGCACTTAGAATTTGTTGCAAAGAATTATCATGGAAAAATTATTTTTGTAATAAATAAGCTGGACAGGTATCGAAAAGATGATTCTGTTCCACAAACAATAAAAGCGGTTTATAAGGATTTAAAGGGCATAGGTTTTAAGAATCCTGTAATATGTCCGGTATCTGCGTATGCGGCATATCTTGCAAAGATGAATATGTTTCAGGAAGAACTGAATGATGATGAACAGGATGAATTAGAACGATTGTATAGAAAACTTAGTAAGGATGAATATAAGTTTGATACATATTATCCTGAAAAATATCATATAAAAGATGTTTCTGATAATAAAAATCATCAATTATTGTTACATTCGGGGATTTTGTCGCTTGAAAAAATGCTTTACGAAGAGAGGTAAAACAAATGAAAGAAATTTTTATTAAGTATAATCCGTATCAGCTTGTTACGGAAATCACTATTGATGGACAGAAATTAAAAAAGAACAGCAAATTAAATTTTGAAGATAGACGTCTTCAGGAATGGGTCGAAAGTCTGCCTGATTTATTATTTGAAGAATGTAATACAAAAGATTTTAAGATTACATTCCATGGAACAACACCGGATTATGAAGATATGGAAGCAATGGCTAAAGAGGCAGAAGCAAAAGGAATCCATATTGAATTGGAACATATTCCGGCAAAGGAAATAGGAGATAAAGAAGTAGCAATTCAGGAAGTATTTGATGAGATTCAAAACGGACCTTTTAATGAACTTCGACAGCCGGATGTTATAAAGGCTTTTGATTTGGCAAAAAGCAAAGATTTTGAGGTAAATGTGGTTGCAACAATGAGTGCGGGAAAATCAACACTGATTAATTCACTATTGAGACAGAAACTTATGCCGGCAAAGCAGGAGGCTTGTACGGCAACAATAACAAAGATTAAAGATAATGATGCAGACTGTTTTATGGCAAAGGTATATGATAAAGATGGAACATTGATTCAGACGCATGCAGAGCTTACATACGAGACAATGGAACAGTTGAACGCTAATCCAAGTGTATCCAGAATTCAGGTGGAAGGGAATATACCATTTGTTACCGCTGATGATGTATCACTGGTGTTAGTTGACACTCCGGGTCCGAATAATTCAAGGGATCCTGAACATAAGGCGGCAACTTACAGAATGTTATCAGAATCTTCAAAGCCTCTTGTGCTTTATATTATGAATGCAACACAGTTAGCGGTGAATGATGATTATAATTTACTCAGTCATGTAGCAGAAAGCATGAAAGTCGGTGGAAAACAGTCAAGAGACAGATTTATTTTCGTTGTTAATAAGCTGGACGATTTTAAAAAAGGCGAGGACAGTGTTGAAGCGGCAATTACAAAAGTCAGGGATTATTTGAAGGACAACGGAATTGAAAATCCGAATATTTATCCGGCATCTGCTTTGACAGCACTTAATATTCGCACAATACTGGCAAACAGTGATGATGACAATGATGATGATGTGTATGAAGCAAAAGGTAAAGTACGTAAATTTAACCGGAATGAAGAAATGCACTTTGAAAAATATGCCCCATTAACACCGTCAATGCGGGGGGAAGTGGAGGATATGCTTGCAAAAGCGGTTGCCGAAGGAGATGATAATCAGCAGGCACTTATTCATGCAGGAATAGTTCCTATTGAAGCGGCAATTAGAATGTATGTACAAAAATATGCAAAAACAGCTAAGATAAAAAATATTGTAGATACATTTATCAAAAAACTCGAAAGTACACAGTCATTTGAAAAAACAAAACAGGAAATTGCCACAAACCGAGATGAACAGAAAGAAATACTGGCTCAGATTGATGTGATTAAGAAAAAACTGGCAAGCGGAGAAGATGCGAAAAAGTTCAAGACCCAGATTGAGCAGATTAATTATGATAAAGAAATAAGTAAGCTTGCTCAAAGTGTAATTGTTGCTGCACAGAAAAAAATCACCAAACAGTTGTCATCAACAGATGCAAAGTTGTCAAAACGGGATGCGGAGAGTATTTGTCAGGTATTTGCAAAATTTGCAGAGGGATTGCAGGCTGAGGTACAGGTTAAGCTGGAAAATTTAATATCCAATCATGTTAAAAAAAATGCAGAGGACCTTCTTGAACAGTACAAGAAAAAGATTGCTGAATTAGCGCAGGATGTGAAAGTCGGTAGTGTTGAGCTGAATCCGTTTGAATTAATGCAGGGAGATATTATATCAGACACAAGTGCATTGATTTCTAAAATGACAAAATCGGAAAAGGTGAAAGTAGGAGAGGAGTGGATTGCTAATACAGATAAGAAATGGTATAAGCCATGGACATGGTTCCAGGAAAAAGGACATTATAAAGAGATTTATGAGGATAAGGAATATGTAGACGGAACCGAACTGGCTCAGAAGTTTTTTGCTCCGATTCAGGAATTACTGTATGAAAACAGTGAAAGTGCCGTTGAGTATGCAAAGAAACAGACAGCGTTAATAAAGAAAGAATTTGCAAAGAAATTCGATGAACTTGATGCTGTATTACAGTCAAAGTTAAAAGAACTGGAAATATGTGCTAAAGATAATGAAAATATTGAAGCAAGAATTAAGGAAACACAGGAAAGACTTGACTGGCTGGAAAAAATTCAGAACAAGGTAAATGGAATACTTGAAATTTAAGGAGATGTTTTAATGGCTGTAACGCAGGAATTTAAGCAGGCTGTATTGCAAAATAACAATCTTAAAACGAAAATCATGTTAAAAGACAGTTTGCTTGTAGATACATCTTTTAATCAGTTTGATGAAATGCTTAGATATGCTGAATCAAAATTAATGGAATTTTGGGTCAAAGATGAGGAAGACGATGAAATATTGTCAGATGACCCGCAGGAGTTTGATGTAATTCTTGCAGGGTTAGTTAATAATTTCAGCCATAAGAGGGTGAATCACCTGAAGAAAATGATTAGTACGATGTATCCTCGGAAAGTGGGAAAAAAGTTACCTCTGGTTAAAAAAAAGCGGTTTGTTATTAGGCAGACAGATGGAGTGCAACAAGAATGCAAGAGAATAACTAATAGCAGTACAGATATTTTAAATGTTGTATCACTAATTGATGAAAAAAAATATATGGATGATAAAGACATTGCTAAAATTATAAAGGCTGCAAAGAGTATTATAAAACATTGTGACAAAATAACGGGAAGTAGGTGCAAAAATGGCAATAACAAGTGAATTTATGGAAGCTGTTAATAATGGGAATAGAACACGCGTGAGGATTATGTTAAAGGACATCATGCTGGTTGACCCGACTATGGAGAAATTTGATGAGATGTTAAAGTACGCGTCATCAAAAATGAATGATTTATATGATGAGCATGACGATGAAACGTTAAAATATGACCGCACAGAGTGGAATGAGGCATATTTAAACAATCAGATGGTAGTGGTTGTTGGCAATTTTTCTAAAGAGCGGGTTGAATTGCTGCGGAATATGGTCAGATTTTTATACAGAGATAAGGCAGAGAAGATTAAAACACAGGCAGATTCAGAGCAGAGTTATCAGATTACAAGAAAACAGGTTGGAACCGGTGTGACAGCAGTTGGAGCAGTTGCGGCAGTTGCGGGAATCTGCGTTCAGTCGGGTGCACTGATAGCAGGTGGTGTGGTAGTTGCAGCAGTTGGTGTAGGCATGATTGTTACGGATAAGGGGTGATTAGATGAATAATAATGCCGATTTATCGGATGTAAAAACGGCAATAACGAATGGACAGCAAAGAGCAGCGAATGTAAAGTATCATAATATAGTAAATGGGTATCAGGCTGCGTTGCAGGTTGTTGATGATGTTGTTCTTAAAAATTATATAGGAAATCTGACAAAAATGCCGGTTGTGCCATTGTCAAAAGATATTCTTGAAAATAATATTAAGAACAATGTGCTTTTTTTCAAGATTACCGAAATGGTTTATGAGAAAGAAGAGTTTGCTACATATAAATTTGCCAGTGTATTTAATTCACTGGCAACAACGGAAAGTGCGGTTTTTGTTATTATTGACAGTGACGGCATAAAAACGGATTTTTATATGGGAGTCCGCTCTCTGGATTCGGAAAGAACGACAAGTTCATTGCGTGATACAGTTGAAAATGCGATGAAGGGACAGTTTCCGGGTATTAAAACTACGGATTATACAATAGAAGAAATGGAGAGTATTTTAGAAAAGATACAGGCAAATAGCATATCTTCCGTTTCATGTGTGGCAAATAGTAAGGCACATACGATTGAATCCAATAAAAATTTTGTTCAAGGTCTGGAAAAACTGGTGCTTTCAATGCAGGGTGAAAAGTATACCGGAATAATCATTGCAAATGGTACTACATCGGATCAATTAAGAGAACTGCGTAAAGGATATGAAAGTGTATATACCCAGATGTCGCCGTTTGCAACAACCCAGGTAAATTATATGGGGAATAAAACCGTTAATTATACTTTTACTGAAACGGAAGGGAAAAGTCGTTCAACTTCACATACAACCAATTCTTCTGAATCTGAAACGGAAACAACCAGCAGTGGAAGCAGTATTACGAATGGAGAATCAAAAGAAAGTGTTGCGGGGAAAACGCTCAAGGGAATTTCTTCTGCGGCTTCTATTATCGGGGCGGCATTGGGACCGCTTACAGGTGGTATGAGTCTTGCGGTTGGCGGAGTTGTAGCAGGCGGTGTAGGACTGCTTGGAAATGCTGTGCAAAAAACAGTATCCAATTCAACAACGGTTAATGAATCAATTTCTCATAGTATTGCAAAAGTATCCGGAGTTAGTGACGGTATTACAGAGGGTGTTAATTACGGAACATCTAAATCGGAAGGCTACACAAACGGTATGTCGGAAGGAATGACATTAACGCTTCATGATAAGTCGGTTGAAACAATGTTAGAAAGAATTGATAAACAGTTAAAGCGAATTGATGAATTTGAAAGTTTAGGCATGTATGAGTGTGCAGCATATTTTCTTTCAGAAAATCAGTACGCGGCAGAAGTCGCCGCTTCAACTTACAAAGCGTTAATGAGAGGCGAGAATTCGGGCGTTGAAATATCGGCAGTCAATTCATGGGGAAAGTCGGAAAAAGAAATAACCAAGCAAATAGGTCAGTATGTTACGAATTTTATTCATCCTGTTTTTAGATATGAAGGAACAGCCGGTAATATAGAAGTAACGCCGTGTTCTTTGGTAAGTGGCAGCGAACTGGCAATTCACATGGGGCTGCCAAGACGTTCGGTGTGTGGTCTGCCGGTTATTGAACATGCGGATTTTGGAAAAGAAGTTGTAACTTACGGACGAGCTTCAAAAGGCGCCAGCATAAATCTGGGTAAAGTCTTTAATATGGGGAGTACAAGTGAGAATGCGGTAAGGCTGGATATTAATACGTTATCAATGCACACATTTATTACGGGGTCTACCGGTTCAGGTAAAAGTAATACCGTTTATGAACTTGCAAGACAGCTTGATGCAAATGGCAAAAATTATTTAATAATAGAACCGGCAAAAGGAGAGTATAAAAATGTTTTCGGATTACTGCCAGATGTAAATGTATATGGAACAAATCCATATTATGAACCACTTCTGAAAATTAATCCGTTTAAGTTCCCGAAAGGAATTCATATTTTGGAACACATTGACAGGCTGGTGGAAATATTTAATGTATGCTGGCCTATGTATGCAGCAATGCCGGCAGTGTTAAAGGATGCACTGCTTCAGGCATACAGGGTATGTGGCTGGAATCTGGTTAATTCTGAAAATATGTATTCAGATGATTTATATCCGACATTTCAGGATTTATTAGCAGAATTGGTAGATGTAATAAAAAATTCGGCTTATTCGGAAGAAGTTAAGAGCAATTATATGGGATCGCTTGTAACAAGAGTAAAATCTCTTACAAATGGTCTTAATGGACAGATTTTTGCGGCGAAAGAAATTGATAATAAAATATTGTTTGATAAAAAAACGATTATTGATTTGAGTAGAATCGGTTCAATGGAAACAAAATCATTAATTATGGGTATACTGATTATGAGATTAAGCGAATACAGAATGACCAGTAATTATGAAATGAATCAGCCGCTTAAACATGTGACAATTTTGGAAGAAGCACATAATATTTTAAAGAAAGTATCTACGGAACAGAATTCAGAGGGAGCAAATGTAGCAGGAAAATCGGTTGAGATGATTTCAAATGCGATTGCTGAAATGAGAACATATGGCGAAGGATTTATTATTGTAGATCAGTCACCGAGTGCAGTTGATATTTCTGCAATCCGAAATACAAATACAAAGATTATTATGCGGCTTCCGGACGAACAGGACAGGCGCATGGCAGGAAAATCAGCAGGACTTAAAGATGAGCAGCTTGACGAAATCGCAAAACTTCCGAAAGGTGTAGCGGTAGTATATCAAAATGACTGGGTTGAACCGGTGCTTTGCAGTATTCAGAAGTTCAGAGGTGAAGAAGGCAGATACCAGTATGTTTTTGAAGGAACAGAAGAAAATGCCACGGCATTATTTAAAACAAAAATATTGGAGCTGCTTTTAAAATACCGCGTGAATGACCCGGTAGACAACGACATTGATGAAGTAATTGAACTTTTAAATGATGCGGATATTGCGGTGAAAAATAAACTGGTATTGCGTAAATTATTAAATACATGCAAAAAAACAGAAGATTTGCCAATGTGGAAAGATGATAATTTTGAAGAGCTTTCCGGTGTGGTAACAGAAATTCTCGATGGAGCATTAAAAACAAAGTCAGCTATTGAATGTTCGCAGGATTATGATGAATTAACCAATCGTCTGATGAAGTATATTGCAGAAGAAACCGAGGACTTACCAAGGTCATTTGCTTTAGCAGCTTCACAGTGTCTGATGAAAAATGAATCTGTGGATAATAAAGAAAGCAGAGACATTTATGCAGCATGGATTACGCATCTTAGAAACAAAAGTGTACTTTAATCAGAGATACTCAAGTAAAGGAGGGATTCAATGTTTTCTTTTGGTGATTTTAGTGGAATAGAAAAACTTGGCATTGACAGATCAGAACTTTCAAAGCTGGCGCAGTCAATGGACAAATTAACAGATGAAAAGGATATTGATAAACCGATAGCAAAGGAACTGGATGAAGTGAAGGGCTGCCCGATTGAAGGAAATGGCGGGCATTGGGAAGGAGAAAGAGGAAATTCAAAATGGTTTCCGAATAGGGATGAGATACCTAAAAATCCTTTGACAAATCCGGATGGATTGACATGGGGACAAATACTGGACAAATACGGTATTGATGGAATAGAATTTAAAAATGGGGAACCGGATTTTTCACCGGTTGCTAAGGGAACAGTTGAAATTGACCATTTTACCGATAACAGATACGGAAAAGGAGGTAATTTTGACCAGGCGTGTGAGAAGCTGGCAGAGCAGAGAGGATGCACAAAGGAGGAAGTCAAAGCCTGGATGAAAGAAAATAAATATACCTGGCATGAACGGCCTGATTGTAAGACAATGGATAAAGTACCTACTGAAATCCATGGCAATATCAGACATTCCGGCGGTATATCAGAGGCTAAAGCAAATCGGGATGCCGCAGCTTAAAGAATAGAGCCGTTTAAATACATAGAAAGAAGGTGCAGTAGATGAATGACAAAGTTTTTGGAGAATTAGTGTTTAATAATGGCTGGGAAAAAAAATTAGACTGTGATTTTTGGGGACAGGAAAGCGTAAAAATACGTGTGTCAGCATATAAAGATGAAGAGCCGAATGATAATCAGCGAGATGCGTATAGTCGTTTTAAAGAAGATATAAAACAGATTTCCAGAATGAGTTTCAAAAAGATGGAAGAATATTTACAAATTATTTCTGATGATATTATCGCATATTCGGATTTTGATCAGATGCCGGATGATATAAGAAAAATCGTAAGTATTAATCATATTCTGTTTATGGAATCGGGTGATTTTGCAGTTATTTGCGATGCTGTGTGGGACGACCATGGCGTGGCAGTGTTATGCACAGAAACAAAAATGATTGCAGGTCCGCAGGATATTGTCTGGATGAATGAATAAAACGGAGGGATACATATGGGGATTTGGGATATTGTCCGTTCTGCATCAGATGCTATCGTAAGTTCAACAATCGCTCAACAGGAACGTGTAGAGCGGGAGGTTAATAGAAAGATACGTGCTACAGAACGTAAAATTGATAAATATGACAAAGAGCATGGTGATGTTGAATCAAAGAAAAAAGTTGCCGAGGCAAAAAGAAAATTAAATGAAATGAAAGAAAGGACACAGTCAAGTCAGTCTGCGGTAAGAAGACGTACAGACTATGATTTGGAGAAGGATAATACGGGTTTAGATAAGAAACCAAGAGATTATCAATATCGGAAAAATGTAAGTTTATCGGAAGCAATTCAAACGGCTGATTCCTGTACGGGGGTTTATATTTTATACTTAAACGGTCAGGTGATGAAGTGCGGAAGAGCTGCATACGGACAGGGAGTAAGGTGGCGATTTGTACAATACTATAATCTGAATTATGATGATAGAGCCAGAAGAGGCGATTTATGGTCAGTAACAAAAGAAAATCGGGATTCGGTTATGGTATCATGGCAGTGTTGTCCGGTAAGTAAATGCAAAGAATTAGAGTATAAATTATTTGCAAAGTACGGAAAAGGACCATGGGGATTGAGAGCACCTGCAAAGTGTCCTGATAATTCATGGGAACTGTTAATATAAAAGCAGAAATAATTAAATAAAGTAGAAATAAATTCCCGGTAAAATATGCAATGAGTGTATTTTGCCGGGGAAATTTATTTTATAAATAATTAGTAAAATATATTGACAATAATCAAACGACACTATATATTATATATAAACAATAATGCGCGTGATTGTTAAATATTTAAGTGTCATTGTACACAAACAGAGGAGGTATGTATTTGAAAATTACGCAGGAGGCGGAGAAGGTCGTAGACGGACTTTGTCTTATGGACGATACGCTGTTTCGTGTCGTAGCGCAGGATAAAGGGTTTTGCGAGGAAGTTTTAAGAGTAATATTGCAGAAAGAAGATTTGGAAGTCATAACCGTTCAGGTTCAAAAAGATTTGCATCACATTCACAGTCATTCGGTAGTTCTTGATGTATTATGCAAAGATTCCCATAATAAAAATTACAATATAGAAGTCCAGCAGGAAGATAATGACGACCACCAAAGACGTGTGCGTTATCATGCGGCAAGCGTTGATACGACAATGCTGGAAAAGGGTAAAAAGTATGCCGATTTGCCGGATTTATGTGTTGTATATATTTCAAGTTTTGACATTTTCAAAAAAGGGAAGACCACATATCATGTAGACAGGACACTGCGGGAAACAAAAGATGTAGTTGACAACGGACTGTATGAAGTATATGTTAATACACAGATAGATGATTCATCCAGTACGGCGGGACTGATGAAAGTGTTTAAAAGCACAAAGCCTGTGCAGGATGAACGCTTTCAGAGGGTTTGTGAAAAGTTGAAAGAATATAAAGAAGGAAAGGGGAGAAGTACAATGTGTAAGCTAGTAGAGGATTATGCGAATAAAAAGGCGAAAGAAACGCAGGAAGAAACAGCCCGCAGGGCATTTGCAATGGGGTTACCGATAGAAAGTGTGGAGCAGTTGGTAAAGCTTTCGACAAAGGAATTGGAGAAAATTGCGACTGAGGTTGATATTGCGTAATAGATGCTAAAGTATAAAATGTTAATTTTTTGTAAAAATAAAAATTATGGATTGACATATTTTTTTACAGTGAGTAATATAATATTAAAGACAGGCAACTTGGGTGTCTGTCAAGTGTTGAAGTAGGGTGTTGTGCCAGAAAGCAGTGCTCTATAAGCTTTATAAGGGTTTAATATTTACCACAATCTGGCTAGAAACTACGAGTTTTAAAAGAAAATGTTGGAGGCTCTGCTATTTTGGCAGAGCTTTTCTTTTTAGAGGGGGATGGATTTATGCGGAATATAAAAGAATGTGTAAGTGCGTTCCTTCCACTTTTAAATATTGAATATGAGATTGTATTGATTTGTTTTTATCTCATGATACAGATGATAAGTATTTATGTAGGCCATTTTTCCCTGAGGATAAAAAAGATTATACGAAAAATCAAGCTTCTTGGACAATGTTGTATAAAAAGAAATGTAATCTGAACACAGGAGAGAAAACTATTTTATATGATAGATTAAAAAAATAGTTTGCTAATAGTATCATATTCACGGTTATCCAGTACAGCGGCATTGATGAAAGTGTTTAAAAGCACGAAGCCTTTACAGGATGAACGTTTTCAGAAGGTTTGTGAAAAGTTGAGGGAATATAAAGAAGGAAAGGGGAGAAGTACAATGTGTAAGCTGGTAGAGGATTATGCGAATATGCGTGCGGCAGAGGAAGCTGAAAAGGCAGTAGAGGAAACGACAAGAGAAACAGCCCGCAGGGCATTTGCAATGGGATTGCCGATAGAAAGTGTGGCACAGTTGGTAAAGCTTTCGGGAGAGGAATTGGAAAGAATAGCAGCTGAGGTTGATATTGCGTAAGCACATTTCATTTGCGATTTGCTATTGTTTTTACAGGAAATTTCCATTATAATAAATAAAGGCAATAAAAGAAAAAATGAATTTTACCGCGCACCGCATAAATACTGGGCTGAGTGACATTTTTAACGAAAATTCAGTGGAAAAATTGCTGAAAAATAATTCTTCCCCGCAAATCGCTAATTTAGCCCGCATAAATACTGGGATTGCAGAGATGCAGTTTGGAAGAGCAGAAACCCCAAAGGGGATTGAAACTTTTCATTGCATTGTAGTGTTATGCACACTATGACAGTTTGGAAGTGTAGAAACCCCAAAGGGGATTGAAACAATTTCACGGTTCTTTCGGAAGTTTTTTTGATTTGCCAGTTTGGAAGAGTAGAAACCCCAAAGGGGATTGAAACTTGTCTATAATAGACATTGCAACGTATTTATTTTTACTGTTTGGAAGAGCAGAAACCCCAAAGGGGATTTAACATAGCTTTTCTGAATTAAAGTCACCCCATATCCAATTTTGATAGTATATATACAGTTTTTTGTTACTCTTATGTAAATTTCAAGGACAAAGGGTTTATTCCAATATTTCAATAAAAAGTATCCCACAGTTGAGTAATATATAGATATTAAGACAAAATAATTAAAAAAACCAATAATTTTAGTTGAATTTATGTAAATTAGGAAATATAATATTATTGGAGGTGCAATAATATGTTGATAGAATTTCGATTTAAAAATTACAGGTCATTTAGAGATGAGGCGGTTCTTTCTATGGAAGCAGTAGGACTTGCATCATTTAAAAATTGTCTGATTGAACACGGAAATATGAAACTATTGCCGGGTGTCGCAATATATGGAAAAAATGGCGGCGGTAAAAGTAATGTAATACGAGCGTTCTGGCTTGGTGTTCAGTTTATTCGAAATGCACAGAGAATACAGCATGAAAAGGCGATAGTGCCGGTTGTACCTTTTGCTTTGAATGATTATTCCATGAATGAACCAACAGAGTTTGAGTTTGATTATATTGTTAATGATGTGAAATATTGGTATTCATTTGCGGCAACAAGAGAAAAAATTATAAGTGAATCCCTGTATCATGCACCCAAAGGGCAAAAAGCGTTGGTATTTATTAGAAATGGACAGGAATTTTCATTTACTGAGGATAAAGCACGCAGAAAGCTTATAAGTGAAACAGTTGCGGAAAATCAACTGTTTTTTTCTGTTGCATGTACAATGAATGATGCTGTGTGCGTGAGTGCAATGAAGTGGTTTAGAGAGTATATTTTCTTCTCAAGAGATTACACGGATATTCCAAGACAGCTGTTGGAATATTCAGATGACAGCAACATGCTCAAAGCGATTTCCGATTATGCTAAGACGGCGGATTTTGGAATTGAAGAAATGCAGTTTGAGGTGGAGAATAAAGAAATAGAGAGTGATTTTGAATTTCCTGAAAATATCCCTGTTGAAATAAAAGCAGCATTAACCTCATTTGTACAGATATTATCTGAAACATCGAATAATTCGGAAAGTCAATTAAAAATGAGTCAGATAAAGGCAAGGGCAAAACACAAAGGAATTAATGCAAATGGTGATTCAGAATTGTACCATTTGGAATTGGAAGATGAATCGGACGGAACAAGAAAACTGATGTCGATTGCTCCGTCGATTGAATCAGTCCTTGACAAAGGTGGAGTATTGTTGGTGGATGAGTTGGAAAGAGAGCTGCATCCGATGCTTGTTTATTTTATCATTGCAAAGTTTCAGAGTAAGAGAAGCAATCCGCATGGCGCGCAAATTATTTTTACCACGCATAATACAGAACTTATGAATTTGGAATATATGAGAAAAGACCAGATATATTTTGCTGATAAAAAAAGAACGGACGGTTCATCTGAGCTTTATAGTGTGACAGATTTTACTACAAAGACAGCTGACAATATTAGAAAAGGTTACTTGGCAGGAAAATATGGAGCAACTCCGAATCTGGAAATTGAGGAGGTGGAGTAATGGCACGAAAAAAGATTGGCGGCAGAGTTTTTGGGAAAACTATTATCCGGGTGCAGTGACAAATGCAAGAAGAACAGTAGAAAAACTCTTGGCGGAGGGGCTGCCGGGGTTGGAGGATACGGATGAGCGAAATCGGTGGTTACAAAGAAAATGCCTGACTTTTTCAAATGTATATGAAGCAATTGAATTTTTAGAAAGCTTGGAAAAGTTGTAATCATAATTTTGTAGTTAAAAAGCAGTAGATGAAAAGATAAGAGAAACAACCCGCAGGGTATTTGCGATTTGCTATTGTTTTTACAAGAAATTTCCATTATAATAAATAAAGGCGATAAAAGAAAAAATAAATTTTACCGCGCACCGCATGAATACTGGGCTAAGAGGCATTTTCAATGGATTTTCAGTAGAAATATTTCTGAAAAATGATTCTTCCCCGCAAATCACTAATTTAGCCCGCATAAACACTGGGATTGCAGAGATGCTGTTTGGAAGAGTAGAAACCCCAAAGGGGATTGAAACAAGGAAAATAATAATGAATGAAAATGAAAATATAGGTTTGGAAGAGTAGAAACCCCAAAGGGGATTGAAACCGGAAGTTTTCTATATGTCATAGTTTCATCTTCTGTGTTTGGAAGAGTAGAAACCCCAAAGGGGATTGAAACATTTATATTGTTATCTGTTAAATTTTTTTCACATGGTTTGGAAGAGTAGAAACCCCAAAGGGGATTGAAACAAATTGTGCCGGTGTCATTCTGCTCAATATTCTATAGTTTGGAAGTGCAGAAACCCCAAAGGGGATTGAAACTTATCTGCTATTTCATTGATAGCAACCCAATAACTGTTTGGAAGAGCAGAAATCCCAAAGGGGATTGAAACATTTTTACGGGTATCGTAAACATTTAACATCAACTCGGTTTGGAAGAACAGAAACCCCAAAGGGGATTGAAACCCTTTAAGCTCTGCTTTGGGCTTGACGATATTCTTCAAATGTTTGGAAGAGCAGAATTCTAGAAGAAGGCTAAAACAGTAATCTTTGTAATGATGTTTTAAAGGAATATGAAATACAAGAAAATTTAGTGGATTTATGAAATATAAAAATTAGTGAGGTGCATATGAAAAATTCTATTATGTTATTATTTTTAGGAACTTATAAGGAAGGCGAGAATCTTAAGGAGGGAGATTATAAATATAAAGACGGTATTTCATACAAAGGGATACAGACGGCAGATGCTCCGGTAAGCTGTTTGTTTGAATGTGCTCAAAAAGATGGTAATCCTATTAATAAAATTTTCTGCATTGTATCAGAGGACGTATATACAAAAAAGAAAAAGGTGGAAGAAAAAACAGGTACATCATATGAACTTTTTATTAAGGAAAATGTAGATGTTATCAATGAATCAAGGAAAGATGATGAAAAAATTGAGATAATTCCGATTTATTATGATTTTAAACCAGGGTCATCAGAGAAAGTTGATGACTATGCACTGTATATATATCAGCAGATAAGTAATAAGTTTGCAGAGCTTATTTTTAATAATGATACAAAGACACCGGTATATATTGATTACACGAGCGGACTTAGAGATGTAAGTTTTCTGATGACTTCTATAATAAGATATTTGCAGTTTATAGACGTTGAACTTAAAAAGATTATATATTCAAAGAAGAACGGAGATAATGGTCAGATTTATGATATTGATTACATTTATAACATGTATGAGTTTATTAATGGAGTTAGTGAGTTTGTAAATACAGGTAATGCTTGGCAGTTAAAAAATCTGTATGATAAAATAAACGTAGATAAAGAACCAAAGATTCATAATCTTATAGATGCTATTAATGATTTTTCAGAAACGCTTAGTCTTTGTGCTTTGGCAAACTTAGAGAAAACTTATAATGGCTTAACGGCAGCGATAGATGCTTTCGAGAAAGATGAGAAGGCAGGAGGATTGTATTCGCAAATGTTTAAAACAATGTTAAGCATTATAAAGGATAAAATGCCGATAGCTGATTACGATAAAAAGCAGTATCTTATGTATCCAAAGCTTATATGGTGGTGTGCAGAGAATGGAATGTTACAGCAGGCGTTGACTATTTATACTGAAAAAATGCCAATTTACTATTTGAATGTATGGAATGATGAAAAAATAAATGATTTGGTGAAATTAAATTCCATTGAATTGACAGAAGCTGATAGCTCAAAAGAAGTTAAAGGATTTTATGGGAATCTGTATGATAATGTATATAAAAAATATGATGATAAGGAAGTGTTTAAAAGCGAGTTATATGCAAACATTGCAAGCAATAGTGATAAGTTACAAAAATCTAATGTGTTAGATAATTTAAAAATGTTCTCAGGCGAGTGTGATGCCAAGTATAAAGAGGTTGTTAATAATATCATTGCAGATATCAATGAATATTATGGAAATAATGGATGTTTGAGGGAGAAAGAGCATCCGGAGTATACAAAAGCAAAAAAGCTAGATGGTTATCTTAACGCATTGCCGGGTTATATTAATAAAGTTTTGAATGGGGTATCTACATATGAAAAAAAGTTGAAAGCAATAGAAATTATGCTTTCGGATGATAATGATATTTTAGCAGGAAAGAAGGATAAACAAAAGCAGGTTGCATATGCAATGAAGTATTATTTAGCTGTTAAAGTATTAAGAAATCTTGTAAATCATGCAAGTGATAAGAATTCAGATAAGGATACAGATATTAAGAATGTAATGAAGCAGAAATACGACATAGAGATAGGAACAAATGTAAATTCAATTAGAAAATTGTTGTATGATGCACTTAAACAGGAATTAGAAGTTAAGGAATCAACGGAGAAGTAAAAGATGTTCATTAATTTATCAAATCATGCGTTGCAAAACTGGAGTACGAAGCAGAAAGAAGAAGCGGAAAAGTACGGAGAACTGATAGACCTTCCGTTTCCGAATATCAGCCCATACGCTGACAGCGTGGAAATAGACAGGCTTGTGGAGAAATATTTTAACAAGGTGATGGGATATCACAATCCGGTGGTAATGTTACAGGGAGAATTTATATTCACATTTCGGCTGGCAACAAAGCTTAAAGCGGCAGGAATCAAAGTGGTTGCGGGCAGAAGTGAACGGATTGTGGTAGAAAGCGTTAATTCCGAAGGAATTCCGGTAAAAAAGAGTGAATTCCATTTTGCCGGATTTATGGAGTATTAAAACGGAATCAGAGGGACAAAAGAAAGTGAGGGGAACATATGTTAGCAAGGTTGAAACTGATCTTAGACAGCCGGCTGGAATATTATCAGTCGTCTAATCTTCAGGGAGTTCTCATGCAGAATATTGACACGGATTATGCAGAATATCTGCATAATCAGCGGTTCAATCCATATAGTATTGCCGTCGGTCATGAAGACGGTAATACTGTGTGGACGATTACAACGGTCACAAAAGAAGCGTATCAACAGATTATTGAACCGTTAAAGAGCGATTCGTTTAGAGAATTTGATATTCACAAACATCAGCTGCATGTCAGAATCATCGATAAAAAGCTTACGGCAGTGTCCAGAGAAGCACTGTTGCAGTCTGTAGGCAGGCACGAAAAATGGAATCATTTTTCGCTTCACTATGAAACCCCGACATCATTTAAATCAAATGGAAGATATGCTTTTATGCCGGATTTCAGGCTGATTTACCAGAATCTGATGAATAAATATAATTACATTTATTTTGGCAGAAAAGAAGATAATACGGAACTGTTGGAGCAAATGGTAAATGCAACTTATGTTACACAGTGCGATATTCATTCGGAGCGTTTTCCGCTGGAAGGAAAAAAGATAGCAGGCTGTGTAGGCAGTCTTGAAGTGCGAATCAACGGTGATGAAAAAATACAGCAGATGATACGGTTACTGCTGGTATTCGGGGAGTATTCCGGACTGGGAATTAAGTGTAGTATCGGAATGGGCAAAATTAAAATAAAGGCATTGGATTAAAGGAGAAAAGGTCAATGGAGAATAATCACACAGCAAACAGTCAGTCAGGCGGCAAAGTCCTTGCGATGTATGATATCAGGGGAATCCAGGATTATATCTATAGGACACCGCATATTAAAGATGCGATGGGCGCATCTTTGATTATAGAAGATATTTTAAAGAATGCATTGCGTGAAGCCTGTAAAAATTTAAAGCTGAAACCGGAAGAAACGGATTTGGAATGGGAAAAGGGAGAAGAGGAAGAAGAGGTAAAACCGTTTAAAATGTCAGAGAAAGCCGTACAGGTTTTGTATATCGGCGGTGGAAATGCGTATGTAATATATAATGGAGATGATTTATATAAAAATATTAATAAAATAATGTCAAAGTATATCATTGAACATACATATTCATTACAGTTGGCAGCAGCCTGTGTAAAAGTCACGGATAAATATTATAATGACTATAATAGACTCCGTAATAAAATGGACGATGTAAAGGCAAAAATGGCCGGTTCAAAGCCGTTAGGTGCGCTTCCAATCATGAAGACAGAAATCAGAACGGGGTATCCTGCAATCGAAGAAAGTCCGGATAAGAACCGCGTGGATATCAGTAAGGAAACTGCCATAAAGCTGGATGAGAAAAATGAAAAAATTAAAGAATTAAAACAGGATAAATTTCTTGAAAATTATATTAACCGTGGAAAAGACAGCCGTATTGCCGTGGTGCATATTGACGGCAATAATATGGGGTTAAGAATCCGGGAACAGATTGAGCATGAAACGGATTATGTAAAAGCAGTTAATACAATGCGCCAGATTTCCCACAATATTAAAAAGGCATATAAAGACACTTTTGAAAAAATGAAAAATAAATTTGAAGATGAAGACACGAAATTTGCACAAAATATTGAACGTTTCGTAAGAAAAGTGATTGTTGCGGGCGATGATATTACATATGTCTGCAATGCGCATATTGCACTGGAAACGGTCCGTTACTACAGTGAGCAGATATCAGGGCTGATGATGGTCAGTGAAGAAAGTACACAGGAAAATATTAAAAAATATGGATTTAGTATTTGTGCGGGAATTGCATATATCGGAAGTCATTTTCCGTTTTACACGGCATACGAAGTGGCGGAAGCGTGCTGTGCAAGTGCTAAAAGCGAAGCCAAAAAAGATGAAAATAAAGAAAAATTGCAGCCGAGGGGAGAGCGTATTGGCAATTATGTAGACTTTCAGATTTGTAAAAATATTCATTGTAAAAATCTTGACAAAGTCAGACAGGAAGAATACAGTACGCCGACCGGGGAAAATCTTTTAATCCGTCCGTATTACATTCCGACAGCTCATCAATACGGATTGAGTAAAAATGCCGGAAAACTAAATGATTATACAAGTTTAAAAGAAAACATCAGAAAATTTTCAGATGAAAAGAATCTACCGCGTTCTTTCGTCAAAGATATACGAAATACATATAGTCTGGGCAGATACCAGATGGATACCTTATACGCGTTTTTAAAATCAAGGGACTGGAAGCTTCCAAAAGACAGCTTGTATGAAGAAATCAACGGTATACAGACGGCATTGTGGTATGATGCGGCAGAAATTATGGACTATAACCTGTATATCACACAGAGTCAGGAGGGAAATGCAGATGCGTAATTATCGGATTAAAATTGAATTGCTAAGTGATATGTGTGTATCGGATGGTGGAATTTACAACAGTGCGATTGATACAGATATTTGTTATGACGAATACGGTTTTCCGTACATTCCGGCGAAGCGTCTGAAAGGCTGTCTGCGGGAATGTGCCTTAGAACTGAAAGACTGGGGTATGCCAATAGGTGTACAGGAAATGTTCGGTACACAGGGAAATGATGATTCGGACAGTGAAAAGGCAGGCAAAGCGGGAGCGGTACATATCCGGGATGCATATATCGCAGACAAAGAGTGTTTTGTATCGGAAATCAGGCAGAATCAATCTGTCAGTCCGGTGCTGTGTCATCCGCAGAATATTTTAAAGGCATTTAGTTATGTAAGAACGCAGACATCAATTGATTATGAAACCGGTGTTGCACAGGAGCAGTCTTTGCGTACCATGCGTGTTGCTAATAAAGAGCTGGTGTTTTATGCAGTAGTTGAAATGGACCGGCAGTATGAAAAAGAATTAAAAAACTGTCTTGCGGTTTTGAGGCATATGGGGATTGCAAGAACAAGAGGTTTTGGTGAAGTAAAGGCATCACTGGAATTACAGGAGGAACAGAATTCTGTAAAATGTGCAGCATATCAGCAGAATGCAGATTATCTGGAATATGAAATCAGATTATTATCACCTGTAATCTGTAAATCTGTCCACGGTCAGGAAGAAAGTTCAATGGACTATATTGAAGGTGCAAAGGTGCTGGGACATATTTTACACCGGATTACAGGAGCGGAACAGAAAGAAAAATTTTTAACAGCACTTTCTGATAATAAGCTGATATTTGGAAATGCGTATTTGTCCCATAAGGGAGAAAGGCTGACGGAAGTTCCTGCGTTTCTGTATGGGATAAAGAATGATAAAGTTCATTATAGAAACAAACTTTTTGATCCGGAGAGAAATGGTCAAAAGGACAAATCGACTGAAGACCATGTACAGCTCAATCAGATAAAGCACTGTTATGTCTGCATGCCACAAGATGGCAGACTTCAAAAATATGATGTGGAAATGGAAGAACGGTATCACCACAGCAGACCGGAGGATAAGTCTATTGGCAGGGCGATAGATAGTGCATCGTCAAAATTTTATCAGATTTCATCAATTAAGGCGGGACAGACGTTTAAAGGATTTGTCAGCGGCAAACCGGAACTTATCCGTGAAATTTATGAACTGTTAAAGAAAAGCAGCCGGGCATCATTTGGATATGCCAGAAATGCAGAATATGGTAACTGTGAAATTACAG
>QWCY01004980.1_pt1 | contig 22841 bp, 20 predicted proteins | sample 1972631 | NCBI WGS metagenome assembly QWCY01 (sample SAMN09866696, study PRJNA288562) | Human gut metagenome isolate pre1_stool, whole genome shotgun sequencing... | isolation source: gut | host: Homo sapiens | place: USA: California
GATGATCCACAGCGCATAGTTGGGGTCGCTCAGCCAGGAGGGGCCCTGTGCGTGGCCGAAGGTGATGGCGCGGATGATGGTGTTGACCAGACCATCATCGCGGAAGACGGCCTTCCACAGAACGGCGATGGCAACGGAGCCGCCCAGGATGGACGGGATGTAGTAGACGGTACGGAACAGGTTCACGCAGGCGATCTTGAAGTTCAGGATGTATGCGATGAACAGAGCGAAGATCAGCTTCAGGGGCACGGTGATGAAGGCGTACTTGAAGGTAGTGATCAGGGCCTTGGTGATCTTGGCATCGGAGAAGGCGGTGACGTAGTTCATCACGCCGTACTCATGGATGCCGTTGAAGAAGTTCATATCGGTGAAGCTGTAGTACAGCGACTGACCAAACGGGATCGCCTTGAAGACGACGAAACCGATGATCCAGGGGATCAGATAGATCAGACCCTGCCACTTATCGAAGAACTTCTGGGCCGGGGTACGCCCCAGAGAGGGCGCATTACTTTCTTTCATCCGGGAATCCTCCTTTTGTGGGTGATTTTCCAACGCATGACATACCGCGTGTCACACTTTGGAAACAGACTTGTCAGAGATTTGTAACCTGTGCCTGAGAAAAAAGGGCATCGGCCGAGCGGTCGATGCCCCTCGTATGTAGAACTCAGGTCAAAGTCTGAAGCGATCAGACGGTGTAACCAACAGCGGACATGCCGTCCAGCAGGGTATCAACGACATCAGCGCCGGAAGCGTTGTCGTAGTCCACGGTGTCGAAGACTTCCTGATAGATACCGGTGCCGTTTGCCTTCAGGTCGTTTGCCTCGAACAGGGGGTCCAGCTGGAAGCCGACGAAGGCCATGACCTTGCCGTTTGCCTCAGCGACCAGCTCCTTGATCTTGCCAGCAGCCTGTGCAGCCTCCAGGCCAGCCTTGGAAGCGGGCAGACCGCACTCAGAGCCCATGATCTCAGCGCCTTCCTTCTCGTTCAGCAGGAAGTTGATCAGCGTAGCAGCCTCAGCGGGATGCTCGCAGGTCTTGGTGATGGCCAGACCCATGGAGACCTTGGAGAAGCCGCCGTTGTAATCGCCGAACTTGATCTCCTCGCCGACGGTGAAGCCGGGCTTGTTCTCCTCGTCCAGAGCGTCCTGATACTTGGTAGCGGAGGAATCCCACTCGAAGATACCAGCCATCTTGCCGGTGATCCACTCGTTGGACTGGTGTGCAGCGTTGTCGCCGTTGGAGCCGTAGTAGGTGGGCAGGCTCATGATGACGTGGCCATCGACCAGGCTCTTGATGAAGTCGATGCCCTCGGCGATCTCGTCAGCGGTGTAGTTCAGGGTAGAGGTGGTGGGGTCTGCCCAATCCTTGCCGTACTTGGACTCAAGGTAGAAGACCATCAGGATCATACGGTCGTATGCGCCCAGGTGCAGAGGATAGTAGTCATCGCCCAGCTTCTCCTGGAATGCCTTGCCTGCGTTCATCAGGTCGTCCAGAGTCTTGGGGACCTCGGTGATGCCAGCCTTATTAAAGGTGGTCATGTTCCAGTAGAAGATACGGCCGGTCATAGCGACAGGCACACACTGCTGGGCATTGGCAACGTTGCAGGCTGCCAGCTTGGCGTCATCCCACTGGGACATATCCAGGTAATCGGTGACGCTGTTCAGGTCGATGAAGGTCTGGCCGTTTGCAGAGTAGTTGTACAGCCAGTTCCAGTTGATCTGGCAGACATCCTCAGCCACGCCGCCGGCAAACTTGGTGGACATGGTGTCCTCCCAGCCGGACCATGCAGCGAAGGTGGGGTTGACGGTGATGTTGCTGTGCTCAGCAGAGAAAGCCTTCAGGGCCTCCTGGTAAGCGTTGTGACGAGACTCGCCGCCCCACCAGCTCATGGTCAGGGTGACGGGATCGCTGCTCAGGCCAGCCACGGAAGCTGCTGCTGCGGAAGAAGCGGTGGAAGCTGCGGTGGAGTTGGAGCTGCCGCCACAGGCAGCCAGCAGGCCAGCTGCGCCCACAGCGCCGGTGACCTTCAGGAAATCGCGACGAGAAATTGCCTTGCTCATTGTTTGTTCTCCTCCTAATAAATAGAAAACATCTGCTCATCGGCCTTATCTGCAAAAGGCTCGTTGTATACAATTATGATAACAAAATATCCCGCAAAAAGAAAGATGTAAATTGAAGAGAAGCGCGCAAAAAACGAACAAATATTGCGCTCGTGTTTGGTGCGGTTTTGACGTCCTTGCCGAAATGAATAAACTTGAGCGAAAAAACTGTGCAACATGTATACTTCAACAGATTGCATAGAAATTGGAGCAAGGAGTCAGAGAAACCTCCTGAAATTGCAATATTTTTGTAACCAATCGGGAAATTTGCGTGGTTTTGTTGTATGCAATAAGTGAAATCGTTGACGATTCCACAGGTTTGTCAACTGATATATCAATAGTGCAATAAACGCGCGAAGTTGGATACAACTGATATATCACCCTGTCGGAAACGGTCTGTTCCGGACAGAAAAAAGCGCTGCCCCGCCGGGCAGCGCTGAAAAAATTTTTTCTGGTTTTTGGGGGAACACGGCTGCAAAATGAACGCAGTGCAATGCTTCTTCCGGGAAACGCTCCGCTTTTTTATTTCGCGGCCCGGCGGGCGTAGAAGGCGCGGCGCTCGCGGAAGTAGCATTGGGGGCACATGCTGACGTACTGCACGTCGTTTTCCAGGTCGATGGCGACCTGTTCGCCCTCAAAGACGAACACACCGTTGACTTTGCGGCAGTTGCAGGTGGCCTTGCGGCCGCAGGTGCAGATGGTCTTCATCTCCTCGATGGTGTGAGCCAGCTCCAGCAGGCGGGTGGAGCCGGGGAACCCCTTGAGCGAAAAGTCCGACCGCAGACCGTAGCAGATGACCGGGATATTCAGGTCTACCGTGACCATGAACAGCTGCTCGGCCTGTGCCGGGGTGAAGAACTGGCTCTCGTCGCAGAGGACGCAGGCCAGCTTCTGGGTCTGGCTGGCGGCGCGGACGGCCTCAAAGACGTCCGCCTCCGGCGGGATGAGCAGGTCGGCCTTGCGCCGCACCCCCAGGCGGCTGACCAGTTCGCCGCCGCCCTTGGTGTCCACCTGCGGCTTCAGGATGAGCACCTGCATCCCCTGCTCCTCGTAGTTGTGCGCCACCTGCATCAGGGCCGTGCTCTTGCCGCTGTTCATTGCGCCGTAACGGAAATATAGCTTTGCCATGAAGGTCACCTCATAAAAAGCAACCCTCTCAGCCATCGCTGCGCGATGCCAGCTCTCCCAAAGGGAGAGCCATTGGCAAGCCGGTCAACTTTCTACGGAATGAGCAAAGCCCAAACGATGGGAAGCGAGCGGGCTTCGCTGTGATGGGAGGGTTGCTTTATCATATTATACTATATAGTAACAACGATGAAACCGGAACATCAGTCCTGATTGCGCAGGCGGTAGCCCAGGCTCATCAGGCTGTCGCCCAGGTGGACGTTCTCGACCACGACTTCCGGATACGGGACGGACAGGTCGTAGTGGGAGAAGTTCCAGAAGCCTTTGATGCCCAGGCTGACCAGACGGCCGCTCAGCTCTTCGGCACCGCTGCGGGGCACACAGAGAACCGCCACTTCGGGCTTGTGCTCGGCGCAGAAGCTCTCCAGCTGGTCGATGTGGAGGATCTGGATGCCGTTGATCTCCCTGCCCACTTCGTCCGGCGAGTTGTCGAAGGCGGCAATGAGCTTATAGCCGTTGGTATCGGTGGTGATGAACCGGCTGACGGCCTTGCCCAGACGGCCGCAGCCGATGAGGATGGTGGGCAGGCGGTCGCCGTTGCCGAACAGCAGATTCTCCAGGATGGAGAGCAGGTTTTCGACCGAGTAGCCGATGCCCTGACGGCCGTTCACATCGCCGATGCAGTTGAAGTCCTGCCGGACCTGAGAGGCCGTGGTGCCCATCTGGGCGGCCAGTTCGCGGGAAGAGATGCTGGTGATGCCGTCGTTCTTCAAGGTCCGCAGAAAGCGGTAGTACTTGGGCAGGCGTTTGATCACCGGCAGAGATGCTTTACCAGGGGTGTTCATAGGTGGTTCTCCTTTCATCCATTCGATGCCGGTCCTCTGCGCCCACCGTGGCGCTCCGGCAGATTCAAAGAGTTTTGCACAATAATGATACATCTTTGTCAATCTTATTCATTATCTAAAGTATACAGCGGATGTGGAGAATGTCAAATAAAATGGAGCAATTTTTTCAAAAGTTAAGAAATCTTAGCCGCCGCATAATCATTTGACCCGCTGGGAACCCTGAAAAAAACAGAGCAGGAGGGGCTTATGGCAGAGCAGAACGAAAAAAACACCCCGGTGGAAGAGCAGCGGCTGGAAAAAGAACAGATCGAGGATCTGGGCAGCGTCTACCGCACCAAAGGCCCCCACGCCATCCACTGCCTGACCGTGGTGGGGCAGATCGAGGGCCATGTGGAAGCGCCCCAGGGGCAGAAGACCACCAAGTACGAGCATGTCATCCCGCAGCTAGTGGCCGTGCAGGAGGACCCGGCGGTGGAGGGCCTGCTGGTCATCCTGAACACCGTGGGCGGCGATGTAGAGGCCGGGCTGGCGCTGGCGGAGCTGATCGCCAGCATCTCCAAGCCCAGCGCCGCCGTGGTGCTGGGCGGCGGACACTCCATCGGCATCCCGCTGGCCGTCAGCGCCCGGCGGAGCTTCATCGTGCCCACAGCCACCATGACCGTCCACCCGGTGCGGCACTCCGGGATGATCCTGGGTGTGCCCCAGACGATGCGGTGGTTCGAACAGATGCAGGAGCGGATCACCGGCTTCGTGGCGGCGCACAGCGGCATCTCGGAAAAGCGCTACACCGAGCTGATGCTCCGCACCGGCGAGCTGGTCATGGATGTGGGCACCATGCTGGACGGCCGCCGGGCCGTGCGCGAAAAGCTCATCGACGAGCTGGGCGGCATCTCGGATGCGCTGGCGTGGCTGTATCGGGAGATCGAACGCTGAGCGGGTTTTCGTTGCTATTTTCCATAGGTCGTGATAAAATGAAAGAATCGAATACTATGGGAGAAAGAGACAGGGTTGCAACGAAAGATGGCAAAGAAAAAACGAAAAACGACCGCAAGACGCGCACCTGCGCGGAGAAAGAGCCGGGCACAGGAGCGGATGCCCGCAGGGCTGGGCACCCTGTTTGCGGGCCTGCTGCTCATCGTGCTGGCCTTTGTGGAGGGCAGCTCGGTCTGGAAGGCCCTGCACGAGGTATTGTTCGGCCTGTTCGGCTGCGGCAGCTTCGTGCTGGGCGCAGCGATCTGCTATCTGGCCATCCTCTACACACGGGGCGAAGACCTCATCGGCCAGATGTTCAAGCTGATGCTGGGGCTGGTGTTTGCCAGCGGTACCGTCATCGTCTTTTCCGAGATCCCAGCCGACATCCCGGCGGCCCGCATGGTAGCGGAGTGCTATCAGAACGGCGTCCATGCCTGGCTGGGCGGCGGTGCCATCGGTGCCCTGCTGGGCGGCAATCTGCTGCTGCTCTGCGGGCGTCCGGCGGCAAATCTCGTGATGGTGGTGCTGGCGCTCTGTGCCAGCCTGTACATTTTTGATATCACCCCCGCCGAACTGTGGCAGTGGATATGTGAACTGGGCGGCAGCGCCCACGAAAAGGGCGTGGCCGTCTACGAGCAGAATGCAGCCCGCCGCGCCGAGCGGCAGGCCGCCCGCCAGGCCGAGGAGGAAGCGGCCGCGCTGGAAGCCGGAGACGAGCCGGACCTTTGCGGCGAAGAGGACGAGGAAGGCGGCTTTGCAGCGCCGGGTTGGCTGTCCGGCATTTTCAGCTGGGGCCACAAGGTGACCAAAGAGCTGGAGGGCGAAGCCGTGCCCGAACCGGTGGACGACTCTCTCGGCTACGAAGCACCTGCCCCCTCCCCCGCGCCTGCCCCGGCAGAGCCGCAGGAGGCCCCGGCCTTTACGCCGGTGCAGGTGGGCACACCCCATCCCCGCGCCTCGTTTGACATCGACCTTGGGCCGGACAGCACCCCCGTGGTCGAGGGCGGCAGTGAGCCCATCGAGCCCTTCATCGTCGGGCCCGGCGGCACCTTCGGGCAGGACCCGCTCCACAAGCCCGCGCCCCGGCCCATCGTGAAGCCGGTGGTGCCCGATGCCATCGAGACAGCGGCTGAGGACTTCTTTGCAAAATCGGAAGCCCCGGCGGCCCCCGAAGCACCGGCCCCGGTGGTAACGCCCGGCATCCCGGCCCAGCCGGTGGACGAAGGCCCCGCCGAAGCTCCTGCGTTCGACGGCAGCGGAGCCTTCCAGACACCGACCCTGCCCACCACCGACGAGCCCTCCGTGCCGGTGCGGGTCATGGCCGACAACGTGATGGCCATGCGCTCTGCCCCGGACGAGGACGGCTGGATCAGCATCACCAGCGAGCCGGTGGAGGAAAAAGACATCAACACGCTGGTAGCCGCTGCCATGGAAAAGCCCGCCGTCGGCGAGCAACAGGCAGCCACCGCCCCGGCCGAGGAGCCGGAGCCTGAGGAGAGCTATCAGTACCAGTACCCCGGCATCGACCTGTTTGAAAAGGCCCCGGAGGAGAGTGACCCCAACGCACAGGACGAGCTGAAGGCCAACGCGCAGAAGCTCGTGGACACGCTGGAAAGTTTTGGCGTCCGCACCCGTGTGCTGGACATCTCCCGCGGCCCGTCGGTCACGCGGTATGAAGTCCAGCCCATGGCGGGCGTCAAGATCAGCCGCATCACCTCGCTGGCAGACGACATCGCACTGAACCTGGCCGTCGCTGACGTCCGCATGGAGGCCCCCATCCCCGGCAAGCCCGCCGTGGGCATCGAGGTGCCCAACCACAAAAAGACGCCGGTCTATATCCGCAGTGTCTTCGAGAGCCAGGCCTTCCTGCGGATGACCTCGCCCCTCGGCATCGCACTGGGCAAGGACATCGCCGGCGTGGCCCAGGTGGCCGACCTGTGCAAGATGCCCCACCTGCTCATTGCAGGCAGCACCGGCAGCGGCAAATCCGTCTGTGTCAACAGCATCATCATGAGCCTGCTGTTCCGGTCCAGCCCGGAGGACGTCAAGCTCATCCTCATCGACCCCAAGGTGGTCGAGCTGGCCGAGTACAACGGCATCCCTCACCTGCTGATGCCGGTCATCACCGAGCCGAAAAAGGCGGCGGGCGCTCTGAGCAGCGCCGTGCAGGAGATGGAGCGCCGGTATCACCTGTTTGCGGAGAACAACGTCCGCGACATCAAATCCTTCAACAAGCTGGCCGCCACCGACCCCATGCTGGAAAAGATGCCCTACATCGCCATCATCATTGACGAGCTGGCCGACCTGATGATGGTCGTGGGCAAGGACGTCGAGGACTCCATCTGCCGCATCGCCCAGAAGGCCCGTGCGGCCGGTATGCACCTCATCGTCGCGACCCAGCGCCCCAGCGTGGACGTCATCACCGGCCTGATCAAGGCCAACATCCCCAGCCGCATCGCATTCGCGGTGTCCAGCCAGGTGGACAGCCGCACCATCCTGGATGGTGCCGGTGCCGAAAAGCTGCTGGGCATGGGCGATATGCTCTTCATGCCGGTCGGTGCCCCCAAGCCCATCCGCATCCAGGGCACCTTCGTGCGGGATGAGGAGATCAGCCGTGTGCTGGACTTTATCAAGCAGAGCGCGACGGTCCAGTACGACGAGGCCATGATCGAGGCCATGGAAAAACACGCCATCCTGGACGGCAAAAAAGGCGCATCCTCTGCCGATGCCGACGAGGAGACCGGCAGCGACCCGATGCTCAAGCAGGCCGTCGAGGTGGTCATTGATGCCGGTCAGGCATCCACCAGCCTGCTCCAGCGCCGGTGCAAGCTGGGCTATGCCCGCGCCGCCCGCATCATGGACGAGATGGAACAAAAAGGCATCATTGGCCCCTACGAGGGCGCCAAGCCCCGCGCTGTCCTCATCAGCCGCCAGCAGTGGCTGGAAATGCAGATGAACCAGCCGGATGAATGATCCGCGCAGACACTGACGTGTCCGTTCTCCCCGGAGCGGGAAACCCGCGATCCAGAGGCGAAACGGAACGAACGATAAAATAAAAGGAGCATTATGGAAAACTCTTCCCAGATCTACACCGAATTTCTCCCCATCAGCCGCGCGGACATGGAGGCGCGGGGATGGGAGCAGCTGGACTTTGTGGTCGTGGGCGGCGACGCCTATGTGGACCACCCCAGCTTTGGCACCGCCATCATCAGCCGCCTGCTGGAAGCCGAGGGCTACAAGGTGGGCGTACTGGCCCAGCCCCGCTATACCGACTGCGAGGACTTCAAGCGGTTCGGGAAGCCGAAGTACGGCTTCTTCATCGGCGGCGGCAATGTGGACAGCATGGTCAGCCACTACTCCGTCGCCAAGATCCCCCGCGCCGAGGACGAATACTCCCCCGGCGGAAAGGGCGGTGCCCGGCCGGACCGCAGCGCCACCGTGTATACCAGGCTGGCCAAGCAGGCCTACCCTGACCTGCCCGTGATCCTGGGCGGTCTGGAAGCCTCGCTGCGGCGGTTCGCCCACTACGATTACTGGCTGGACACCGTCCTGCCCAGCATCGCGGAGGACTCCGGCGCAGACATCATCAGCTTCGGCATGGGCGAACACCAGACCGTTGCCATTGCCAGGCGGCTGGCGGCCGGTGAACCGGTAAGCTCCATCACCGATGTGGACGGCACCTGCTACCTGACCGACTTCGACCACCTGCCCGAAAAATATGTGGAGTGCGCGGGCTTCAAAAAGGTGGCGTCCGATAAGACCGCCTACGCCAAAGCCTGCCGCATCCAGATGGACAATCAGGATGTCGTCAGCGGCCAGATCATCGTCCAGAAGCAAAGCGAGAAGTACCTCGTCCAGAACATCCCGGCAAAGCCGCTGGTGCGCTGGGAGCTGGATCGGGTCTATGCCCTGCCCTACACCCGCCGATATCACCCCATCTACGAGGCCATGGGCGGTGTGCCCGCCATCCGGGAGGTGCAGTTCTCCATCATCCAGAACCGCGGCTGCTTCGGCGGCTGCAACTTCTGCGCCATCCAGCTGCATCAGGGCCGCCGCGTGACCAGCCGCAGTGCCGACAGCATCGTGGCCGAGGCCGAGCGGATGACCCATGAGCCGGATTTCAAGGGCTACATCCACGACATCGGCGGCCCCACGGCAAACTTCCGCTTCCCGTCCTGCCGCGAACAGATGCTGCGGGGCATGTGCAATGGCGGCAAGCACTGCCTGGCCCCCACGACCTGCTCCCACATGATCGTGGACCACAGCGACTATCTGAAGATCCTGCGCCGCGTCCGGGAGCTGCCGGGCGTCAAGAAGGTGTTCATCCGCAGCGGCATCCGGTTCGACTATCTGATGGCAGACCCGGACGATACCTTCTTCAAGGAGCTGGTGGAATACCACGTCTCCGGCCAGCTGAAAGTTGCCCCGGAGCACTGCGCCCCCAATACCCTCGCCTACATGGGCAAGCCGCCCATCCAGACCTTCAACAAGTTCAAGGATAAGTTCTACGAGCTGAGCAAAAAGGCGGGCAAAAAGCAGTACCTTGTGCCCTACCTGATGTCCAGCCATCCGGGCAGCACCCTGAGCGACGCGGTCTATCTGGCCGAGTACCTTTACAAGAACCACATGCGCCCGGAGCAGGTGCAGGACTTCTATCCCACACCCGGCACCGTGAGCACCTGCATGTTCTATACCGGTCTGGACCCCTACACCCTCAAGCCGGTGTTCGTGGAGAAGACCGCCGAGGGCAAGGCGCTGCAGCGCGCACTGCTCCAGTATTACGAGCCGCGCAACGCCGAAAAGGTCATCAAGGCGCTCAAAATGACCCACCGCGAGGACCTCATCCCGCTGCTGGTGCCCGCCGAGGGCCGCCGCGCCGTCCAGCGCTCGGCCCGCAGAGCCGAGGCCGCCGAGGTGACCATCCACAACGACGGCACCTACACCGTCCGCCCCAACGGCAAGGGCAAGGGCCGTCCGCAGGGCCATGCCGCCCCGGCGAACCGCAGTGCGGGCGGACGTCAGCCCAGCCCCGGCGCACGGTTCGCGCCCCGCTCTGCCCCCGGCCATAAGCCGAAAAACGATCAACAGAAAGAGAATACGACGTGGAAAAATACAAATCGGAAAAAGTAAGTTTCTGGCGAAAGCCTTTGCGGCGGCTGGCCGCACTGGCGTTGGCCGCTGCGCTGGCCCTGGGCCTTGCGGCCTGTGACGGGGCATCCGTCCTTCCGGGCGGCAGCGCCGATGTGATCCCGAACCCGGCATCCAGTGGGGTGCAGACCGCCGACAGCTTCCGGATGCACTTTCTCGACGTGGGGCAGGCGCTCAGCGTCCTGGTGGAGTGCGATGGCCAGTACATGCTGTACGACGGCGGCAACGTGGACGACGGCAGCATGGTGGTCAGCTATTTGCAGAAGCAGGGCGTGGAAGAGCTGCAATACGTCTTCTGCTCCCACGCGCATGAAGACCATGTGGGCGGGCTGGCCGCTGCGCTGGCCTTCTTCCCGGCGAACCATGTGTACAGCCCGGTGACGGAGGCCTCCACCAAGTGCTTTCAGGATTTTGTGAAGTACACCCAGCAGCAGGGCCTGCAGGTCGAGGTGCCCACCGTGGGCACCGTCTGGCAGCTGGGCGGTGCAACGGTGACGATGCTGGGTCCGGTGGCACAATACAGTGAGACGAATGACACCTCGATCGTCCTGCGGGTAGATTATGGTGCCACCAGCTTCCTCCTGACCGGCGACATGGAATCGGATGCAGAGCGCGACCTGGTGAACAGCGGAGCCAACCTGAAGGCCGATGTTTTGCAGGTGGGCCACCACGGTTCCAGCACCTCGACGAGCTACCTCTTTTTGAATGCCGTCCTGCCCGAAATGGGCGTCATCTCCTGCGGCGTGAACAACAAATACGGCCACCCGCATGAGGAGACCCTGAGCATCCTGCGGGATGCAGGCGTGGACGTCTACCGCACCGACCTGCTGGGCACGGTCGTCATCGGGTCGGACGGCCAGAACTACACCATCCGCACCGACAAGACCGCCACCGACGCCGAGCTGAACCCCACCGCCCCGGCGGCATCCAGCACGGCACAGCAGACCTACATCGGCAACGTGAACTCCAAAAAGTTCCATCTGCCCACCTGCCCGAACCTCCCGGCAGAGAAGAACCAGATCCTCTTCTCCAGCTACGACGAGGCCATTGCAGCAGGCTACACTCCCTGTTCCACCTGCATCAAGTGAGACACAACAAAAAAGGACTGTCGCGAACGCGACAGTCCTTTTTTCTTGCTCTATATACCGTGCCTTAGCCGCCCAGATAGGCGCTGCGGACACGCTCATTGGTCAGCAGCTCGGCACCGGTGCCATCCATGACAACACGGCCGGTCTCCAGAACATAGGCCCGGTCGGCCACGGAAAGCGCCATCTGCGCGTTCTGCTCGACCAGCAGGATGGTCATACCCTCCTTGTGGATGTTCCGGATGATGTCGAAGATCTCCTGCACCAGCAGAGGCGACAGGCCCATGGACGGTTCATCCAGCATCAGCATGGAGGCGTTGCTCATCAGCGCGCGGCCCATGGCCAGCATCTGCTGCTCACCGCCGGACATGGTGCCCGCCAGCTGTTTGCGGCGCTCCTTCAGGCGGGGGAACAGTTCAAAGACCTTTTCCTTGTTGGGGCCGATGGTGGAGGCAGGCTGGGTGTAGCCGCCCATTTCCAGATTTTCCTCCACGGTCATGTGCAGGAAGACGTGGCGTCCCTCCGGCACATGGGCCAGACCGGCCTCCACGATCTTGTGGGCACGGACGCCCTTGATGCTCTTGCCCTTGTACAGGACATCGCCCGTCTTCGGGTGGAGCAGGCCGGAAATGGTCTTCAGGGTAGTGGACTTACCGGCACCGTTGGCACCGATCAGGGTCACGATCTCCCCTTCGTGGACCTCAAACGAAACGTCCTTGACGGCGTGGATGTTGCCGTAATAGACGTTGATGTTCTCCACTTTCAGCATAGAATCTGCCATCGGTCAGCCCTCCTTCTTGCCCAGATAGGCCTCAACGACCTGCGGGTTGTTGCGGATCTCATCCGGGGTGCCCTTGGCGATGATGCGGCCAAAGTTCAGCACCGCGATGCCCTCGCAGATCCCCATGACCAGGCTCATGTCGTGCTCGATCAGCAGCACGGCAATGTCGAATTCGTCGCGGATGCGGCGGATGGTCTCGGTCAGCTCAGCGGTCTCGGAGGGGTTCATACCGGCAGCAGGCTCGTCCAGAAGCAGCAACTTCGGGCTGGTAGCCAGGGCGCGCATGATCTCCAACCGGCGCTGTGCACCATAGGGCAGGCTGCCCGCCGGGGTGTTGGCCAGGTCGGCCATGTGGAAGATATCCAGCAGCTCCAGTGCCCGCTCGGTGCACTTCTTTTCTTCCTTCCAGTAGTTGGGCAGACGGATCAGGGAGGAGGCCAGGTTGTACTTCATGGACTCATGCAGGCCGACCTTGATGTTGTCGATGACCGACAGCTCCTTGAACAGGCGGATGTTCTGGAAGGTGCGGGCTACGCCCATCCGGTTGACCTGATAGGTCTTCTTGCCTGCCGTGGGCATCCCGTCGATCAGGATGGAGCCGCGGGTGGGCTGGTACACGTTGGTCAGCAGGTTGAAAACGGTGGTCTTACCGGCACCGTTGGGGCCGATGAGGCCGGTGATCTCGTTGCGGCCGATCATCAGGTTGAAGCCGTCCACTGCGGTCAGGCCGCCGAAGTCGATGCCCAGCTCGCGCACGTCGAGGATGGGCTTTTTGTCCTTGTCGCGGTCGGTCAGGAAACCGCCGGAGGGGACGCTGTTCAGTCTCGTCTGGAACTCACTCATGGTCTGCACCCTCCTTGTTCTTCTTGCGGAACAGTTCCCCGTTCAGGACCTTCTCCACGATGCGGCTCATGGAGAAGTCGTAGCTGCCCAGCAGTCCGCCGGGGCGGAAGATCATCATCAGGATCAGCACCAGCGAGTAGATGACCATGCGGTAGCTGTCGAAGCTGCGGGGTCGCTTCGGGCAGGATGGTCAGCACCGTTGCCGAGAGGATGGAGCCCAGCATGGAGCCCATGCCGCCCAGAACGACCATGACCAGGATCTCGATGGACTTCATGAAACCGAAGGTCGAGGGGTTCAGAACGCCGATGTAGCAGGCGTACAGACCACCGGCCAGACCGGCGAAGGCCGCAGAGAAGGCAAAGGCCATGACCTTATAGTAGGTGGTCTGGATGCCGCAGCTCTCGGCCGCGATCTCGTTGTCGCGGATGGCGAGGACGGCACGGCCGTGGCGGCTCTTCATCATGGCGTGGATCAGGAAGCAGGTGATGACCACGCACAGGAACACATTGCTGAAATGGGAATACTTGGGGATGTTCTTCAGGCCCTTGGAACCGTAGAACAGGCTGTAACCCAGCACATCGTCGATGTTGTTCAGCGTGATGCGGATGATCTCGCCAAAGCCAAGCGTCAGGATGGCCAGATAGTCACCGGTCAGGCGCAGAGCTGGGATGCCGATCAGCACACCGAACAGGCCCGCCATGATGCAGGCCAGCACCAGACCAATGGCAAAGGAGATGCCGCTGGGCAGGGGGCTGTACTTGGTGAACAGCGCGCAGGTGTAAGCACCCACGGCCATGAAACCGGCATGGCCCAGCGGCAGCTGGCCCAGATAGCCGGTGGCCACGTTCAAAGACACGGCCAGGATGATGTTGATGCCCACGGTCATCAGCACCTTGTTCTGGTAGGTGGAAAGCAGATTTCCGGTCAGGTAGGAAAGCCCCAGGAACAGCAGCGCCACCAGCACCGTATTCATCAGGTAGCGCACGGGCATTTTGAGCGTTTTGCGTTTGGTATTCATCTTCATGCCCTCCTTACACCTTTTCCTGCACCTTGCGGCCAAGGAAGCCGGTGGGCTTGAACAGCAGCACGATGATCAGGATCGCAAACGTAACAGCGTCCTTCCAGGCGGAAAGGCCGATGGCGGAAACGAAGCACTCGCACAGGCCGATGGCGATGCCGCCGATCATCGCGCCCGGAATGGAACCGATGCCGCCCAGAACTGCGGCAACGAAGGCTTTCAGGCCCAGCATGGAGCCCATGGTGGGCGTTGCCTGCGGGTAGGAGCAGCAGTACAGCACTGCGCCGATACCGGCCAGCGCAGAACCCACCGCAAAGGTGAAGGAGATGGTGCTGTTGACGTTGATGCCCATCAGGCGGGCCGCATCCATATCCTCGGAGACGGCGCGCATGGCCTTGCCGAGCTTGGTCTTCTGGACCAGGAAGGTCAGCACGAGCATGGACAGCACAGTGACCACCAGCGTGATCACGGAGGTCAGGCCCACCGGCACTTTGCCGAAGTAGAAGGTCCTGGCTTCAAAGTAGGACGGGATGACCTTTGCACCGGAGCCCATCAGCAGCTCCGCCGTATACTCCAGGAAGAAGGACACGCCGATGGCCGTGATCAGCAGCGAGATGCGGGGCGCACTGCGCAGCGGGGTGTAGGCGACCTTTTCGATCACCACGCCCAGCAGGGTGCAGGTAACGACGGTGGCGCAGACAGCCGTCACCGGGCCAAGGCCCAGCTGGTTCATCACGAACCAGGACATGTACGCGCCCACCATAATGACATCGCCGTGGGCAAAGTTCAGCAGCAGGATGATGCCGTACACCATGCTGTAGCCCAGTGCGATCAGTGCATAGATGCTGCCCAGGGAAAGACCGTTGATCAGCTGACTAAAAAACACTGTCATGGATGGATACTTCCTTTCTTTGCGGCGTTTTGCCACGCCTTTTGGGAGACACTTGTTTACCAAAAAAGCGGAGACAACCCGTTTCGGCGGTCTCCGCAAGTGGTTCTGATACGAGAGATTAGAACATTTCCTTCAGTTCGGGCTTGCCATCCACATAGGTCAGGATCGCAGTCTCCTTGACGGGGTTGTGGTGCTCGTCGAAGGTGAAGGTGCCGGTGATGCCGTCGATGGAGCCGGAAGCGATGGCGTCAATGACAGCCTGCTTGTACTCGTCGCTGCCTGCTTCCAGACCGGCGTCCTCCGCAGCCTGCAGGCCGTAGACCACGGTCTTGGCAGCGTCGTAGCCCAGAGGTGCGAAGCCGTTGGGGTACTCCTCGCCGTACTCTGCCTTGTAGGCCTCCTCGAACTCCGGAGAAGCGCCCTTTGCGTAGTTGGCGCAGAAGTAGCTGTCCTTCAGCTGGTCAGCGGTCGCATAGCCCTCCAGGCCGTCCCAGCCGTCGCCGCCCAGGAACGGAACGGTCAGGCCGATGCTCTCAGCCTGCGACAGGATCTGGCCCACTTCCTCATAGTAGTTGGGGCAGAAGACCGTCTCCGGAGCCTTGCCCAGGATGCTGGTCAGCTGGGTCTTGAAGTCCACGTCGCCGTCGGAGTAGCTCTCCTGATCGACGATGGTGCCGCCCAAGCTCTCGAACTCGTTGACGAAGTTCTCAGCCAGGCCCTCGTTGTAGTCTGCGCCCTTCTTAAAGATGACAGCAGCCTTGGTGTAGCCCAGCTTCTTGTAAGCGTAATCTGCCATCTTGATGCCCTGGAACGGGTCGGTGAAGGTGGCACGGAAGACGTTGGCGTTCACGGTGTCGGTCTCGGCATCGTAGGTAACGGCCTCTGCGGTCGCAGAAGCAGTGACCATGGGCATGTTGTAGTCGGCGCTCTCAGCAGCCACGGCCAGCGTGGGGGTGGTGGTGACATCGCCGACCAGTGCCGTGATGCCCTCGTCCACCATCTTGGTGAAGCAGTTGACGGCCTGGGTGGCGTCGCCCTGCTCATCCTCGGTCAGGATCTCGATCTGCTTGCCGTTGATGCCGCCATCGGCGTTGACCTGCTTCAGGTACAGGCTCGCACCGTTGACAACGGCCTGGCCGTAAACGGAAACATTGCCGCTCAGGGGGCCCATGACGCCCACCTTGATGGTCTCACCGGAAGCAGCGGAACCGGCTGCGGAACCAGCCGCAGAACCGGAAGCAGCCGTGCTGGAAGAAGAACCACCGCAGGCGGTCAGGACACCGGCAGCAGCCACGACACCGGCAGCCGCCAGAAAGTTACGACGGGTGATCATCTTTTTCATAATCGTTATCCTCCTGTTTGGAAGTATTTGCAAAATGCAGAAAGCAGAGCCCTTTCCCTCAAAGCGGCTCTGCTCTCGGTAGTTTCATTATAGCCCCCTTCGGGGCCGTTCGCAATTCACAAACCGTCCATACTTTTCCGGGCCTTTTCCGTCAAATCATGTTAAAATACACAAAATTTCCATATCACTTTTGGCTGTTTTTCTAAATCATTCACTTTGTTTCACCCTAAAATGAACGGTTTTCACGAATGTCAAAAAGGTTACACATTGCCGTCCGGTCGGTTCCGGGCAGGTGCGGCGGCGGCCGCCTTCCCACCTCCCGGCATATCCGCCCCCGCCTCCGGGCAGACTGATGATGTTTACAGCCGCAAACATCGCAATCCCCTCTTGCAACCAGGCACAGGACGTGGTAGGATAAAGGCAGTTAGTTAGTATTGACTATCCACTATCTCAAATCATTACCGGGAGGTCTTTCTTATGAATTATCTGGAAATCGAATCCGTTGTCGGCCGCGAGATCTTAGACTCCCGCGGGAACCCCACCGTCGAAGCTGAGATCACGCTCGCCGACGGCACTGTCGCCCGCGGCTGTGCCCCCTCCGGCGCATCCACCGGCGAGTTCGAGGCTCTGGAACTGCGCGACGGCGACAAGAGCCGTTATCTGGGCAAGGGCGTGACCAAAGCCGTTGAGAACATCAACACCGTCATCGCCGATGCTGTCGTGGGGCTGGATGCCTCCGACATCTATGCAGTCGATGCCGCCATGCGCAAAGCCGACGGCACCAAGGACAAGTCCAATCTGGGCGCAAACGCCATTCTGGCCGTGTCCATCGCCGCCTGCCGCGCAGCCGCCGCTTCGCTGGAGATGCCGCTGTATCGTTTTCTGGGCGGCGTGAACGGCAACCGCCTGCCCGTCCCGATGATGAACATCCTGAACGGCGGCGCACACGCCACCAACACCGTGGATACCCAGGAGTTCATGATCATGCCCGTGGGTGCCCCCTCCTTCAAAGAGGCGCTGCGCTGGTGCGCCGAGGTCTTCCACGCTCTGGCCTCCATCCTGAAGGCCAAAGGTCTGGCCACCTCCGTCGGCGACGAGGGCGGGTTTGCGCCCAACCTGTCCAGTGACGAGGAGACCATCGAGACCATTCTGGCCGCCATCGAGAAAGCCGGTTATCAGCCCGGCAAGGACTTCATGCTGGCCATGGATGCCGCTTCCTCCGAGTGGAAGAGCCCCAAGGGCAAGGGTTTCTACAAGCTGCCCAAGGCGGGCACAGAGTACACCTCCAGCGAGCTGATCGCCCACTGGAAGAGTCTGGTGGAGAAGTACCCCATCATTTCCATCGAGGACGGTCTGGACGAAGAGGACTGGGAGGGCTGGCAGGAGATGACCCGCGAGCTGGGCGGCAAGGTTCAGCTGGTGGGCGACGACCTGTTCGTCACCAACACCGAGCGCCTGGCCAAGGGCATCCAGCTGGGTGCCGGAAACGCCATCCTGATCAAGCTGAACCAGATCGGTTCGGTCTCCGAGACGCTGGAGGCCATCAAGATGGCCCACAAGGCCGGTTACACCGCCATCAGCTCGCACCGCTCCGGTGAGACCGAGGACACCACCATCGCCGACCTGGCCGTGGCCTTGAACACCTGCCAGATCAAGACCGGTGCGCCCAGCCGCACCGAGCGTGTGGCCAAGTACAACCAGCTGCTCCGCATCGAGGAGCACCTGGGTGCCAGCGCCGTCTATCCCGGCATGGAAGCGTTCAACGTGAAGCGCTAAAATTTTCCAGCAATCGCGGTCCTTTCTCCTTCGTATTTTTACTGGAGTGCCTGTTGCAATGCGCTCTCAGATCTGAAGGAAGGAGAACCGCTCATGCTTTCCACCTTTTCCCTTTCGTCCTCGATCCTGCTCTGGTTTCTGGAGCAGGCCGGTCTGCCCGGCATTCTGCTCTGGCTGCTGGAAAAGATCTTAGGATAACGAAAAAGACGTGCCGCACACGCTGTGCAGCACGTCTTTTTTCATCCATGGATCTGTTTTTTAGCGGTGCGCAGCGCCGTGCGCAGAGGCCGGTAGAGCAGCAGCATGAGGGCAAAGTTGCCCACGCCGTGCATCGCGTCGTAGGAAAGGCCGCTCAGCCACCAGCTCAGCGCGAAGGCGGGCGTCTTGGCCACAAGATACACCGCTGCGCACAGCCCGCCGAAGCACAGGCCGTACAGCCCGCTGAACACAGCCCAGCCGAGGGCATGGTCCATCCGGCGCAGCAGCCGGGCCAGAAAGGCCAGCAGATACCAGACATACAGATACATCGCCCACCACAGGCCGAAGCCATACAGCACACCCTGCAATACCAGAAACACCGTGATGGCCCCCGGCGTCTCGCGGGGCAGTTCCAGCGCGAACAGGATGATGAGGAGCGTCACCGGCTCGATGTTCGGGAGGCCGCTCATAGCCTGTTTGCTCACCACCAGAAGTGCGCCCATCAGCCCGCTGAGGACCAGCCGCAGCACTCTGGTGTGCATGGGTTCCTTACTTCGTGTAGGTAAAGGCATAGCTGTCGCCGTCGTGCAGCTCGATGTCCGCCACGCCCACGGCGGTCATCTCACCGGAAGCGTCGGTCAGGCACCACCAGGCGCTGTCCTTGTCCCAGTCGGCGGTCTCGCCGTTGACGGTGGTGACAAAGCCTGCAGCGGCCTCGTCCGCGCTGATGATGCCGGCCTCGGCCAGCGCATCGCTCAGCTTCTCACCGTCGGTCACTTCCAGGTCGAAGGTCTGGCTCTCGCCGTCGGCCCCGGTCACCGTGAACTGGGCCTTGACCTTGGCTTCCGAAGCCTCTGCCGATGCAGCCTCCGAGGAAGCGGCCTCCGAAGATGCCGCCACGCTGGACGCAGCGGAAGAAGCTGTGCTGCCTGCGGCAGAGGAAGCGCCGCAGCCTGCCAGCAGACCGGCAGCCAGCGCAGCAGCAGCGACAACAGAGAGGATACGATTCATGATCTTCATCAAAAGATTGCTCCTTGTGGTTCTAGTTTATATGCAGTGCCTATGATACCATCCGCCGGAGGAAATTGCAAGTGCGGCTCTGCCGGGCTACGCAGTCTCCCAAAGAGCGGCTGCTCCTGCTCCACGTTTTCAACCGCCAAACAGGCCGAAAAAGCTGGTGTGCGTCATGCCCAGCACCAGAAACAGAACGATGAGGGCAAACAGCACCCCGATGATGATGTCCATCTGGTGGACGCTCAGCGGGAACTTGTCGTAGAGCTTTTCCTTGGGGTTCACGAAATTGGGGTCGTTGTTGTTCAGCAGGCTCTTCTTCCCCGCTTCGCCCTGCGCCCTGCGCGCTTCCAGTTCGGCCTGCTCTTTTTCCAGCTGGGCCTCGCGCTCGGCCAGCAGTGCTTCGCGGCGGGCGAGTTCGGCTTCTTTTTCATTCCATTCTGCCATGGTCGTTCTCCTTGGTTTTTCTTCTATTATAACAAAGCGGGCCGCCCACTGCAACGAGTGGACGGCCCAGCAGGCGCTCTCTTTTCGGGGGAAATTACTTCTTGGCGAGGTACTTGCGGATATCAATGGCGACAGCCACGATGATGACAAGGCCCTGCACGATGTAGGTGTAGGAGGAGTTGACGTTCATGAACTGCAGAGCGACCTTCATCAACTCAAAGACCAGAACGCCGACCAGGATGCCGGGCACGGTGCCGACACCGCCGGTGGTGGAAACGCCGCCGATGGTAGAAGCTGCGATGGCGTCCAGCTCATAGCCCTGTGCAGTGTTGACGGATGCGCCGCCGGACTTTGCAGCCAGCAGGCAGCCTGCCAGACCGAACATGCAGGAAGCCAGGATGTAGATGCGGATCTTGGTGGCGTTGGCCAGACCGAACATGCAGGAGGCCAGGATGTAGATGCGGATCTTGGTGGCGTAAACGTTGACACCGGCAACCTCAGCAGCAGCTTCGTTGCCGCCAATGGCGTACATGTACTTGCCGTGACGGGTCTTGTTGTACAGGAACCAGAAGCACACAGCCACGACCAGAGCGATCCAGATCAGCACGGGGACCTTCAGGATGGTGTTGGAGGCCAGAGAGGTAAAGTTCTTGTTCAGGGAGCCGATGGGGGTACCGCCGGTGTAGACCAGGCAGATACCGTAGACGACCTGCTGCATACCCAGGGTAGCGATAAAGGGCTGGACCTTCAGGTAAGAAACGACCAGACCGTTGCACAGACCCACGATGGCGCAGATGGCAATGACCAGAATGAACACCACAGGGGTGGGCAGAGTGGGCATGTTGGGGTAGAACTTACCGGCAGCGCCCTCAGTCTGCGCAAAGATGCAGGCCAGGCAGGCGGCAAAACCAGCCAGACGGCCTGCGGACAGGTCGTTGCCGGTGGTGATCAGACAGCCGGAGATGCCCAGCGCGATGATGTAGCGGATGGACACATTCTTGAACAGGTTGATCAGGTTTGCAGGTGCAAAAAAGTTCGGATGGATGATGCCGACGAACAGAGAGACGAGCAGCATCAGAACGATAATGGCGTTGTTGCCCAGCCATTTCTTTACGGATTTACCCGTTAATTTCTTGGTAGCTTCCACAATAGACAGCCTCCTTGTTTACTGATTGGCCGCTGCCGTTTCGGGCGCGGTCTCAAACTGGGTAGCCAGCTCCATGATGTTCTCCTGGGTCGCGTCCTTGCCGTCGATGAAGCCGGTGACGCGGCCATCGCACATGACCATGACGCGGTTGGACATGCCAATGATCTCGCTCATTTCAGAGGAGATCATAATGATGCTCTTGCCCTGCTTGGCCAGATCGGCAATGATGCAGTAGATCTCGTACTTTGCACCAACGTCGATGCCGCGGGTGGGCTCGTCCAGAATCAGGACATCGGGGTTATTTGCCAGCCAGCGGGCGATCAGCACCTTCTGCTGGTTGCCGCCGGACAGGCTCTTGATCTGGGTCTTGGGGCTGGGCACCTTGATGGCCATCTTTTCCTTATTGGTCGCCACCAGATCCAAAATCTTCTTGTCATCCAGCATGATGGGGCCCTTGCGCAGAGCGTCCAGCGATGCAATGGAGATGTTGTCGGCCACGCTCAGCACACCCATGATGCCGGTTGCGCGGCGGTCCTCGGTCAGCAGAGCCACGCTCTTCCGGATGGCATCGCGGGGCTGCTTGATGTGGACCTCTTCGCCCTTGATCCACACCCTGCCGGAGGTGTGTGCACGCAGGCCAAAGATGCCTTCCATCAGCTCGGTGCGCTGTGCGCCCACCAGACCAGCCACGCCCAGGATCTCGCCCTTTTTCAACTCAAAGCTGCAATGGCGGAAGGAGCGCGGATGGATGGAGGTGAAGTCCTCCACCTTCATCATCACTTCCTCGGAGGGGTGGTTCTCCAGCGGCGGGAACAGATTGGACAGCTCACGGCCGACCATCTTGGCGATGATCTGCTCCTTGGTCATGTTGGCAACGTCCCACGGTCAGGGAGGAGGTGGGCTCATCCAGGATCAGCACCTTGCAGTTTGCGGAAACAGCCTTTGCAATTTCCACCATCTGCATCTGGGCAATGCTCAGGCTGCCCAGCTTTGCGTGGGAATTGATCTGCAGCTTCAGCTTCTTCAGCAGTGCATCGGTATCGGCATACATTTTGCTGTGGTCCACAATGGTGATGGGGCCAATCTTTTTGGTGGGGTAGCGGCCCAGCCAGATATTCTCAGCCACGGTACGGGCCGGGATGGGCTGCAGCTCCTGATGCACCATGGCAATGCCGCGGCCCAGTGCATCCAACGGGTTCGCAATAACGACCTTTTCTCCCTCGTATTCGATCTCGCCCTCGTCCATCTTGTAAATGCCGAACATGCACTTCATCAGGGTGGACTTACCGGCACCGTTTTCGCCCATCAGGGCCATAACTTTACCGGGGCGGAGCTCCAACTGCGCGTGGTCCAGCGCTTTTACGCCGGGGAAGGTCTTGACCACGCCTTTCATTACCAGACGGTATTCTGACATTCCGCAGAGCCTCCTTATCTTGCAATTTGCAGGCCGCGCGGTGTGTCCTTTCTAAAAGAAGGCGCGTGCGCCCGAGAGAAATCTCGCACGCACGCGCTTTTAAGCTTTTACCAAGCCATAGGACTCACTGCGTACCTTGCAAACGTGAGTTTTGTGCTACAGGAATTAGAGGTACTGTGCTGCGTTCTCGGCAGTGACCTTGACGTAGTCGACCCAGTAGTACTCCTCAACGTCCTTGCCCTCAACAAACAGCTGAGTAGCCTCGGCAGCCTTGGTAGCCTGGCCCACGTCGTCGTTCAGAACGGTACCGGTCATCTTGCCGTCAACAACGTTCTGGACAGCCTCTTTCAGTGCGTCAACACCGACCAGGTAGATGTCCTTGCCAACGGTACGGCCAGCCTGCTCGATGGACTGCAGAGCGCCCAGAGCCATTGCGTCGTTGTTGCAGAACACAACTTCGATCTTCTCGCCGTACTGTGCCAGAGCGTTTGCAACGTCCTGCTGTGCGGTGGTCTGATCCCAGTTGTCCAGGTACTCGTACAGGCACTCCACTTCCTTGTCGGCATCGGTCAGAGCCTTGATGGAGTACTCGGTGCGGTACTGAGCATCGATGTTCTCGGGGTCGCCCTTGCACATGATGTAAGTGATCTTGCCGTCGCCGTTGATATCGCCCTGGGTCTCGGTCTCCAGGATCAGCT
>QWCY01004291.1_pt1 | contig 22834 bp, 15 predicted proteins | sample 1972631 | NCBI WGS metagenome assembly QWCY01 (sample SAMN09866696, study PRJNA288562) | Human gut metagenome isolate pre1_stool, whole genome shotgun sequencing... | isolation source: gut | host: Homo sapiens | place: USA: California
CTTTTTTAATACTCCCCATGATAATACTCACTATAAAAAGTCCAATCGAATAATTTTACGCGGTGATAAATGAAATTAATAGAAAGCGATTACCTTTGAAGAAAAAGTCTGTAATTTGGTCAAGAGAAAAGTACAATAGGTCAAAACATGGATATTATAATTCGCTTTATTTGCACTACCATTTTAAATCTAATTGTATTAATCCTTATTATAAACTTTAATATCTGCACTATGAAGAGAAAAGTACTATTAAGCACATTGTTTCTAATACTACATTTCACTGTAGCATTAGCACAGCAAGTAACTATTTCAGGGCAAGTGTTGGATGAGAAGAGTGAACCTCTTATCGGTGCCACGATAAATATCGAAGGTACCACCAATGCAGTAATCACCGATTTAGAAGGAAAGTTCACGATAAAAGTACTTCCTTCTGAAAAACTGGTCATCAGTTATCTGGGATATAAGCCCAAAACTATCACTATCGGAAAGAACCGAAGATTTGATATCATTCTAGACCCTTCAGTCACAGAGATGGATGAGGTGGTTGTTGTAGGCTATGGTAGCCAGCGAAAAAGTGATATTGCAACCGCCGTTGCTTCTGTGAATATAAAAGATATTGTAAACAGTAGTTCTACGCAGACGTTGCAAGCACTACAAGGCAAAATCAGCGGAGTACAGATTATCCCCACAGACGGTTCATTGTCAAGCGGAATGACTTTCAGAATCAGAGGTGTCAACTCCGTCACAGGAGGAACCCAGCCTCTCTTCGTCATTGATGGTGTACCAATGCCTACTCAACAGATCACCAATGAAGATACCGAAACGGTAAACAATCCTCTGCTGGGACTGAATCCAAATGATATTGAATCCAATTTGAATTATTGGAATCCTCGTCCTATCAAAAAGGATAATCCATATTTGACCGTCCAAAGGAAGCTCTCTCCACAGACTGTGGAGGATTTCGCCAATGAAATGAGGAACTATTTTGCAGAGACCAATACCAATTATAAAGCCTTTGCCACGGGTGGTGACAAGGCGCAAAGCTGTTGGATGGCCAATTTTGTTCCTTTTGACAAGGTTACAGACATATATCTCTTTGAATCCGCTATTGACGCAATGAGTTTCTACGAAATAAACCATTATACTAAAGAAACCACATGCGCATTCATAAGCACGGGGGGATATGTCACCAAATCCCAAATAGAGAATATAAGCCGTATATTCCCATCTGATAAGGTAAAGTGGAATTGTTGCTATGACAATGATGCCAGCGGTAATGGTTTTGACATCACCACAGCATATTATCTCAAAGGTGAGGAATGTAAAGCTTTTGCAAGGACCAACACTGGAGACACATATAAGACCATCTATTTAAGTTTCCCGGATGGAAACACACAGACCTTCAAAGAAGATGCATTTTCCTCCGGCGAGTATCTTAAACAACATGGTATAGACAATGTAAATATCATCAAACCTTCACGGTACAAAGATTGGAATGAGCTTCTTGTCTATTACAAAAGATTTGATTTGAACCTGGGTCCAGGAATGAAATTCATCCCGGCTATCGAAAAGACCATATCCCAACTGAATCTAAGAGGATATGAACAATTGGCCAATAGTATCAGTTCTTCCACAAAAGAACTGGTGGATTCTCTGCTTGAGCAAGCCAATTACTGCATTTCCGCACCTCTTGCCGAGAGCGGCGCTTATACTCTTATGGTAGACTGTAATATCTTCATGGGGCTGGACACGATGGTACCGGTACCAAGCAACTTATATGTTATAGAAAAGTGCACGCAAAAAAAGATATCGGCACATGCCATAAATGAATTTCTTAAAAAAGAATATATAAACATTTTTAGAGACATGAGTTCATCTGATTTCAAAAATTTTCTAGAGAAAGACATCCTAACTTATACAAAGGGTGCTGTAGAAAAGAATTTTGAGAAAGTGATATTGACTTTCGGATGGAGCCTTAAACCTTCAATTCTAAAAAAAAAGAGTTTTGACTTAGAACATGGTATATAGCATAACAATACAGCATGATACCATAATAGTAGCTGTTTCAAGCAGACATGTTGTCACAATTCCTGCCAGGTTTAATGGAATGATTCTCGGGCTTTGGAACTTGATACAGATTTTCGTTGCCTACTGTAATGAGAATCCGAATTGGGTGAGTAATGTCCGGTCACTGTGGGGTGACCGATTCAAATAGGGACAGGTATGGAACGGATGCCTATTCATGCCCCTATTATAGCTGACACATGGACTTTTATACATTCTTGCACTTTTTAAGTGGGTAAAAAAGTACTATTTGTATTTTATACAAAAAATTGTTTGCTTAATGAAATGGAACATACATTGCCAATGATATTTAATACCTATATATAGGTATTAGATGCGTTTTTATACCCAAAAAATGGTATTTTTATAATCTTTTGTAATATCTAATTTTGCGTCCTAAAATAGATCTTTTATCGAAGAGAGATACAGTTTCCTTATATTTGAACTGGGGCTTCTGTAAAGTGCGATAAATATGAGGCTGGAACGGAGCTATCAGAAGAATTTTGGAGAAAATCCGTTTTTTAACTTAGTTAGATCTATCAATGAAAATATAAGTATTTATCTGCGTTGTATTAAGATATAGCATATCAGAACTACAACCATCCCGTTTTTTATTTAGATTTGCAGTTTGCTTTTAATCACTCAAGATCCGTATTACTATGTATGGAACTTAAATAAAGTACTAATATATATTGGATTTTCCTAAATATAATGCAGTTGCTATATTGTTAGACAACAGACGGTTGAGGTCTGTGAGATTATGCAACGGCACCAACAAAAACAACATGTATTTTTAATAATTTTAGTTTTGTTACACACAATGGTTTGTTTTAATTTAAAATTTACATATAATTTTGCATTATTAATAAATATGATGTTACTTATGAAAAAAGGTATTTTGGGGTGTAATATTATATACTTGTTTATACTTATTTGCATAGGAATTGCCCTCCCTATCAAATCGCAAAACAATTACAAAGTAAAACTTACAGGCACTGTTTATGAGTACGACCACAACAACAAGCGTTTGCCTTTAGAATTTGCAGCTGTGTCTATTCCTGAAATTGCACTAGGGACAACCTCTGATGAAAATGGTAGATACATACTGGAAAACGTACCTACTGGTAAAATTCGTATGCAAATTCAATATTTGGGCAAAGTCTCCATTGACACCTTAATAAATGTAAATAAGGATTTGGTTCTTAATTTTACAATGAGGAATGAGGATTTTAAGTTGAAAGAAGTTACAGTAACTGCAACCAACAGCCGTTCAGGCAAATCCACATCTTCTCACATTTCCCGCTCTGCTATGGACCATATGCAAGCGACCAGTTTATATGATGTAATGTCATTGATGCCAGGTGGAATTTCACAGAATCAAGATATGAGTTCGGCACAACAGATTAACATCCGTCAAGTTTCCAGTTCCAGTGGTCCGGAAGCTCCGATGAATGCTATGGGCACCGCAATAATTCGTGATGGTGCCCCCATCTCAAATAATGCTAATCTATCTGCGATGAGCCCTACGGTATTAAGTGGTACGGAAACACCCGCTTCATTGGCCGGAGGTGCCTCGCCGGCTGGTGGAACCGATGTTCGTAGTATTTCTACTGAAAATATAGAGTCTATACAAATCGTTCGTGGTATCCCTTCTGTTGAATATGGTGATCTGACCTCAGGAGCAGTAATTATTAATACAAAAGCTGGTCGTGAGCCGCTACGTGTCAAAGCAAAAGCCAATCCCAATATCTATCAGGTGTCTATGGGAACCGGTTTTGAACTTGGAAAAAAGAAAGGCGCTTTAAATGTAAGTGCAGATTATGCTTATAATACGAATAATCCAATATCCAGTTACCAGCACTATCAGCGTGCCACAACAAAGTTGCTCTATTCAAATACTTTCTTTAATAATAAGTTACGTACCAATTCCAGCTTTGATTTTATTTATGGTAAGGATCAACGTGAACGTAATCCTGATGATGAACAAACTAAAACAGCTTCGGAAGGCCGCGATATAGGTTTTACTTTGAATACCAATGGTACATGGAATATAAATAAGGGCTGGTTAAAAACACTACGCTATGTATTGTCAGGTACGTATATGGATAAAGACAGTTATTATGAAACCGTATACAGTTCTGCTACATCTCCTTATTCCATGACCACTACAAACGGTGCGGTACTTAGTAACTTTGCAGGTCAGCATATCTATGATGCCAATGGTAATCAAATTACTAATTTTGGACCGGAAGACATAAATCATTATGCTGTTTATCTACCAAGCAGCTATTTGGGACACTATGAGATCGATAGTCGTGAAGTTAATTTGTTTGCTAAAGTGACGAGTTCTCTATTCAAGGCGAGCGGTCATGTAAACAACCGCATCTTGATTGGTGCGGATTTCCGGAGTGACGGTAACGTTGGTAAAGGAAAAACTTATGACCCAAGTACTCCTCCTTATCGTAGTCAATACGGTCATAATTCATCTTTCCGTCCACGTAACTATAAGGATATTCCTTTCATTAACCAATTTGGTGCATATGTGGAAGATAATTTCAAATGGTCCATAAGCGGTACGCATGATTTGAACATTCAGGCTGGTGTGCGTTATGATCATACCTCAGTAGTAGGAGGCATTTTCTCGCCACGTGTAAATGCATCCATTGATTTGATTCCGAATCTATTAAGTCTTCAGGGAGGTTACGGTATTGCTGCAAAGATGCCTTCTCTTCTCTATTTATATCCAGAAAATGCATATTTTGAATATATCAATATAAATGAGCTTACCAATGAAAATATTCCGGAAAGCCAGCGCTTGTTTATGACTACCACAGAAGTTCGGCAAGTAGATAACTCAGATTTGAAGATTGCCCAAAATCATAAAGCAGAAGTCGGTTTTAATTTACGAGTGGGTAAAACCAATCTGAATGTAATAGCTTATAAGGAGCGTCTGAAGGATGGTTATGTAATGAGCCAAACCTTCAACACCTTCAATACATTTATCTACAATGAATACCAGCGCACAGAAAACGGGATAGAGCTTAGTAGTAGCCTACCGGTATTGTCTACTTATGCAAAACCAACTAATAATTTAAATATAGAAACTAAAGGTTTAGAATTTGATTTGAATATCGGACGTATTGATGCTATCCGTACGGCCTTCCAAATAAATGGCTCATGGATGCGTACTAAGAGTTGGCGTCAGGGTTATAGCTTCTATGACAATAGCGAAGATGCTGCTTCAGCCCGTAAACCGGTGGCCATTTATTCTCAAGAAGGCAATGCAAGTTACAAACAACAATTTGTAACGACTTTACGTGCCACTCACAATATCCCGCGTATCGGTTTTGTTGTTACGATGACAGCACAAGCTATTTGGCAGCAGTCTAATTGGAATACATTTGGAAACGATTCTATACCTGTGGGCTATTTAGCATTGGAAGATGCGTCTGTAAATATGTTTCCCAAGGGGAAATATACCACTACCCAGCAAGTAAAGGATGCAGGATATGGATATATGTTGAATAATGTAAGTCATAATAATGCTATAAAAGAATCATACAGTCCTTATTTTTGTTTTAACTTGAATGTAACTAAAGAAATTAGCAATATGCTACGTGTTTCTTTCTTTGCCAACAATATGTTCAGAAGTTATCCGCGCAGAGAATCCAAACGTAATCCGGGTTCATATATTCAATTGAATAACCGATTTTTCTTTGGGCTGGAATTATCACTCACTTTATAATGTTTAGGAAGTTATGAAAAAATATTTAATATATTTGTTTACATTGGCAAGTACCCTTTTGATAGGATGCGATTCGTTCAGGGACATGTCTGGCACAGCAGAAGTGAATCCTATCACAGTGGATGTATATTTGGATATTACCGTTGAAAATATATCCACACTGAAAGATCTGACTGTAAAGTTCGACAATTACGATGAAGATTTACATTATGTAAAAGAAGTAACTGATAATAGTGTGAAAGTTGACGGAATTATCCCCGGAATTTATTCGGTAACAGTATCCGGTACAGCGATCGATACAGAAAACAATGAATACTACATCAATGGCAATTCTGTAAATGCGGCATTATTTAAGCATGGTAGCGCATTGAATATTGAAGTACAAGGGCTTAAAGTGAGCCCATTAATATTCAAGGAGATTTATTATTGCGGTAGCCGTCCGGAAAAAGGAGGAGTCTATTTCCGAGACCAGTTCTATGAGATATACAATAACTCTGCTGACATTTTGTATTTGGACGGTATTTATTTCGCAAATTTAACTCCGGGTACAGCTACCACTAAATTACCTATTTGGCCGGAAGCGGACGGTAATAATTATGCATATGGAGAACGTGTGTGGAAATTTCCAGGAAATGGAACCGAATATCCGTTAGCGCCAGGTGAATCTTGCATCATTTCTCAATTTGCCGCTAACCATCAGTTGGACATCTATAACCCTCAAAGTCCTATAGACGGCAGTAGTTCTGAGTTTGAGTTTAATATGAATAATCCAAACTTCCCTGACCAGGCAGCTTATGATATGCAACATATTTTCTACCAAGGAAAAGCAGAGATGGGAAGTATACCACAATATTTGACATCCGTATTCGGAGGTGCTTATGTGATTTTTCGTGTTCCTGAAGGAGAAGCTTGGGATCCGGTCAACGATGAAAATATGAAGACAACAGATCTTAGCAAACCGAACAGCAATGTTTATTATGCAAAAATACCTATTAAATATGTATTGGATGCTGTTGAAGCAGTAAACAATGAGTCAAAGATGAATGCAAAACGTGTCCCCGGTGTACTTGATGCAGGTATTACTTGGGTAGGAGCTACTTATTGCGGTTTAGGTATTGCTCGCAAATTGTCCACAGACGAAGAAGGTAATCCTATTATTCGCGAAGAAACAGGTACATATATATATCAGGATACAAACAACAGTACGGATGACTTTGAACGTGGCGTTGTTCCTGTAATGCGTCGTAATGGAGCAAAAATGCCTTCATGGAATCACACATTGTAATAATTAACTAAAAAGACAGAACAATGAAAAAACAATATATGAACTATATGAAAAGCTGCCTGCTGGTAATGATAGCCTGCCTTGTAAGTATGGTGGGAGCGGCACAGGGCTTCTCTCCCGCCGCTATGGAACAATTGAAAACAAGACGACTATGGTCTCATTCACAGAATGCTGCCGGTATGCCATTCGATGATATTCAGAATTATTCGAATGTTATATTGGGATATGACTTACAGGACGGAAACTATTGCCGTCCGCAAGAGGGGCAGAAAGAGGCTATCGTAGGTGTATCCAGTGAAGGCTTTATCAATCTGAAAAATGCATATGTGTGGGGAGCATTTAATTTTGCACAAAAAAATCTGACAGATGCCGGATATAACGCCTCCATTGCCGATCCATTCAGGGGAATGCCTTACTATGTCGCAGACCAGCACTTAAGCAAATGGAGAAATCAATATTACGATCTGAAGTTTCGTGCAGCTACTCCTTTACTTGGTAATCATTGGGCATTGGGGTTGGAAGGTAATTATGTAGCTACATTAGCTGCCAAACAGCGCGACCCGCGTGTGGATACCCGTTTTTATACGCTGGGACTGACGCCGGGGATTACTTACAAGTTGAATAATTCACACAAGTTTGGTGCAAGTTTCAAGTATAGTTCTATCAAGGAAGACTCAAGAATGAGTAATGTCAACTCTTATGTGGATCAGGACTATTATATATTATACGGTTTGGGAACAGCCATAAAAGGAATAGGCAGCGGTGTAACCAGCAATTATATTGGAGACCGTTTCGGTGGAGCTCTCCAGTACAACTTCAGTATGCCCTCTTTCAATTTACTGCTTGAGGGCAGTTACGATGTAAAAGCGGAAACTGTTCAGCAGAGCTATACGACTCCTAAAAAAATAGCCGGTGTAAAAGATAAAACTGCTCATGTTTCTTTAACGATGATTCAGGAAGGAAAGGACTATACCAATTATATGAGAACCACATATACAAATCGTAACATCGATGGTATTCAGTATATTTCTCAACGCGATAACTCTGAATCACAAAGTGGCTGGGTGGAATTATATAATAACATCCGTTCTACGTACAAGGCACAAACCGCTTCTCTTAATTATGCATTAAGCAGAAACCGCGGGAATGAATATAGTTGGAAAGCAGAATTAAATGTGAATTATACCAAGCAAGACGATGAATATTTAATGCCTAATTCTGTACAGAATGCAGAAAATTTATCTTTAGGCTTAGGTGGCAAAAAAAATTTTGTTTTAGGCAATAGTTTGAATCGCAGGCTTTTAATAGATGTTCATGTTGCGTATAACAATAATCTGGGAGGTGAATATGTATATGGTGGCAGCCATGCAGACTATCCAACTGTAACCGAATTACAACAAGGGCTGACTAATTATTATAACTGTGATTACTATCGTATTGGCGGGTCGATAACGTATTCGCAACAAGTCAGAGAAAACAGACGTATGAACTTATTTGCAAAAGTTGTATTCGATCGTGTAAATACCTCTGACTATGATTATGATGGGCGTACTCATTTATCGATAAGTTTAGGATGTAATTTTTAATGCTACATAACGAAATCTATATTACAAAACATGCGTAAATTAATAACTGGAAGTTTGATGCTCTGCAGCATATTATCTCTGCGGGCACAGACATTTGTTAAACCGGCTGTGAAAGTAAAGGACACCTCTTTTGCTGTAATTACAGATAAAGGGACATTTCAGGCTTGTGAAGCCGAGCTTAAAGCCTATCAGGAGATTCTAGGAATGGAAGGGTTGCCTACGTTCATCGTATACAATGAATGGAATAAACCGGAAGATGTAAAGAAAGTTATTGTTAAGCTCTACAAAAAGGATAAATTGGAAGGAGTGGTATTTGTCGGTGATATCCCTATTCCAATGCTCCGCAAAGCCCAACATATGACTTCCGCTTTTAAAATGGATGAGAAAAACAATGACTGGAGAGATTCTTCAGTGCCCAGCGACCGTTTCTACGATGATTTCGACCTACAATTCGATTTTTTGAAACAGGACAGTGTCGAAAATAATTTCTTCTATTATAATTTGGCTATAAAATCTCCACAGCAAATTCGGTGTGACATATATTCTGCACGTGTCAAAGCTGTTGATAACGGCGAAGAACCGCATGCGCAAATCAGCCGCTATTTTAAAAAAGTGGTGGCTGAGCACCAGATAAACAATAAATTAGACCAATTCTTCTCCTATACAGGTGATGGCTCTTACTCTAACTCATTGACTGCATGGACACCGGAAACCTTTACTATTCGCGAACAAATGCCGGGCGTATTCGATAAAGAGGGACGGGCCCGTTTCATCCGTTATAATTTCAGCGATTATCCCAAGGACGATGTCATTAATATGCTGAAACGCACAGATCTGGACTTGTCTATTTTTCATGAGCATGGTATGCCCGAACGTCAATATCTTTCCGGTAGTCCCGCTACTAATAGGTGGAATGCTCATGTAGATGCAATGAAGTACTATTATCGTGGTTTAGCGCGTAGAAAGCAAAACAACAAAAAGTCTTTCGACGAAATGCTGGATATGATGAAAAACACATACGGTTTGGACACTACTTGGATTGCAGGCTATGATGATCCCAAAGTAATTGCAGAAGATTCTTTACTAGACCTGCGCACCGGTATTATCCTGTCTGAAGTTACAGAGTTTAAGCCTAATAGCCGTATGGTAATTTTCGATGCATGCTATAATGGTGATTTCCGGGAAAAAGATTACATTGCCGGACGTTATATCATGTCGGAAGGAAAATGCGTAACTACTTTTGCCAATTCAGTCAATGTACTGCAAGATAAAATGGCAAACGAGATGCTCGGCCTGTTAGGTATGGGAGCACGAGTGGGGCAATGGGCTAAATTGACGAATATTCTCGAATCGCACATTACCGGTGACCCTACTCTACGTTTTCAATCTATCAATGAGGTAGATGCCAATGCTTTGTTCAAAGAACCATATAGCGAGTCCCGCATGTTGGAGTTATTACAGTCGCCCTATGCCGACATACAGAATTTTGCTTTGCACAACCTTTATCGCAATGACTATCCGGGTATTTCTGATTTATTAAGAAAAACTTTTGAAACTTCCTCGTTCATGATGGTACGTTTCACCTGCTTGGCATTGCTTGAGAAGATTAGTGACAAAAACTTCCGGGAAGTCTTACACTTGGCCATTACGGATTCCTATGAATTTATTCGTCGCACCTCTGTTCGTATGATGCAACATGTGGGACTGAACGAGTATGTTTATCCGCAAATCAAAGCCTATGTAGAAGACAACCTATCCGAGCGTGTGGCATTTAATGTGAGTTTGGGGCTTCAAGTCTTTGATCAGGCAGCCGTACAGGCGGCAATTGATAAAGTAATGGCTGAGACCTATGTGTTGCAAGACAAGGAGGAGATGCGTAAGGTTTTGGAGAATGCCAATAATAGTCGTAGCATGCAAAAAGAGTTATTAAGCAAAGAAACTTCCGAACGTTGGCGCATCCTTTATTGCAATTCTCTGAAAAATCATATGGCACATGCCTGTGTAGACGGCCTCTTGGCTTTACTTACCGACTCCAGTGAAAGTGAAAAGCTAAAAACCTGTTTATTGGAGGCTTTTGCTTGGTTCACTCATTCTTATCGGAAGCCTGACATCCTTCGGGTATGCGATCAACTGAGAAAAGATAAGAGCTTATCCGAGAACCTTCGTGAAGAAGCCGACCGTACATATTACAGACTTAAAAATTAATTGGCCATGATTAAAAAAATAATATATCTGGCATTTCTTTTGCCATTGGCAGGAAATGCACAAACAACAGTCATAAAGCCATTGGTCAAACAACCTACCGCTTTTGCTATCATAACAGATAACCAAACTTATGCAAATACCAAAGATGCCATGCATCAGTACAAAACTGCGGTTGAAGATGATGGTTTGGCAACTTATCTGATCAGCGGTGACTGGCAAAATCCAGATCAAGTCAAACAGATAATCATCAAAACATATCAAGAATGCCCTTCATTGGAAGGTCTGGTTTTAATCGGCGATGTGCCTGTCGCATTGGTACGTAATGCGCAACACATGACTACTGCATTCAAAATGAATGAGAAAGCCTTTCCTTGGGATCAGTCTTCCGTACCTACCGACCGCTTTTATGATGATCTGAACTTAAAGTTTGAGTTCATCAGGCAAGACTCAGTAAATCATCAGCATTTCTACTACAAATTGACAGAAGACAGTCCCCAGCGGCTAAATCCTACTTTCTATTCAGCTCGTATCAAGTATCCGGAAAAAAAGGAAGGGGATAAATATGCGGCCATTGCCTCATATCTGAAGAAAGCTGCTGCTGCCAAGGCAGATAAGCATAATCAATTAGATCGGGTATTCTCATTCAATGGTGCTTCTTACAATTCCGATTGCCTGATTGTATGGATGGATGACGAAAAAGCTTATATGGAGAACTTTCCATTAGCTTTTGGTCGTCAAATGGGATTCAAACATTGGAACTTCCGAATGAAACACCCTATGAAATATAAGTTATTCAGCGAATTGCAACGAAAGGACCTTGACTTATTTATGTTTCATGAACATGGAATGCCAACAGGGCAGCTTATTAATGATGAATTGGCATGCACTGATTTCAATAATCGTTATAAAATGTTGAAGAGTACACTTTATAATGCAGTCATGTCCCATGTTGGAAAACGTGACAAAGACACCTTACGTATTCAGATGCAGGAAAAACGACAAGTGAATGAGGTGTTTTTTAAAGACCTGGACAATCCTAAGTTCTGGGAAGCAGACTCTCTTCACTACGCTGATGAACGTATCGTAACGGAAGATTTAATGAAGAGAAATCTTTCCACTAATCCGAAGATGATAATGTTTGATGCGTGCTACAACGGTTCTTTTCACGAAAACGACTATATAGCAGGACAATATATCTTTAATGACGGTCAGACATTAGTAGCACAAGGAAATACCCGTAACGTATTGCAAGACCGCTGGACTATTGAAATGATTGGTTTGTTGTCCCATGGTGTACGAGCCGGGCAATACAATAAGCTAATCGTATCACTTGAAGGTCATTTGTTTGGTGATCCCACTTTCCGTTTTGCTCCTATCGAAGCCAATACTTTAAGTACCGATATAACAATACACAAAGATGACAAAGCCTATTGGAAGAATTTGTTAAACAGCCCATACGCTGATGTACAAAGTTTGGCCATGCGTATGCTGGCTGACGCCGATACCCAAAAGGAATTATCTCCGTTGCTCCTGAAGAAGTACCGGGAAAGTGGCTTCAATACGGTTCGTATGGAAGCTATCAAGTTGTTGAGCCGTTATCAGGACGACAACTTCATCGAAGCATTACGCGAAGGTTTGAACGATACTTATGAAATGGTAGCTCGCCAAAGTGCCATTTATGCTGGATTTGTAGGTGACGATTCCTTATTGCCCGCTATTGTGGAAGCATTGGTCGAACATAATGAACGCTTACGCGTACAAATGAGTGCCAACAAGGCTTTAAGCCTTTATCCGAAAGAGAAAGTAGAAAAGACAATAGAAGACTTTTATGCAAAAGTTGACCGTTTGAATGAAAACGAAGAGAAAAAACGATTACTAAGAAGCCTGGAAAGAATGTTTGTACAAGAGGCAAAAGTCCATCAGACCTTGATGGATGTAGCTGCACCGGAAGCAAAACGTATCAGTGCAATCCGCAATGTGCGTAACTATACATTCCATTTCCACGTGGATGATTATTTGAATGTAATTCGTGATGCCGGTAATCCACAGGAAGTACGTGTAGTAATGGCCGAAGCATTAGGTTGGTTTACTAATTCTGTACAACGGCCACACATTCTTGAAGAAATAAAGAAGATGCAACAAACAGCCAATCTTCCGGAAGATTTAAAAGCAGAGCTTGAACAGACAATCAAAAGATTAAGTTTATAAATATGAATAAATACATCCTTTTGGCAATTACCGCTTTGTGCTTACAGGATATGCAGGCGCAAACAGTTGTACATCCTAGTATAAAAACAAAGACTACTTTTGCAATTGTAGTCGATCAGAAAAGTTATGATGAAGCGAAAAGTGAAATTGATGCTTATCGTACCAGTATAGAAAAAGAAGGTTTAGGTACTTACTTGCTAATTGATGATTGGAAAAGGCCCGAACCTATTCGTGAGCAACTTGTCAAATTGCATGAGAATGAGAAAACGCCTTTGGAGGGTTGCGTATTTATAGGTGACATCCCTATTCCAATGATTCGTGATGCACATCATCTATCTTCGGCTTTCAAAAGGTCTCCCAAAGCCAATTGGCAGAAATCAAGCGTTCCTTCCGACCGTTATTATGATGACTTCGGATTAAAATTTGATTATATTAAACAAGACAGTTTGATACCTGACTATCATTATATGACATTGCGTGCTGATTCTAAACAGTATATTTCACCGGATATTTATTCGGCCCGTATCCGTCCATTACATTTAGAAGGTGAGAACCGTTATCAGATGCTACGCGATTACTTAAAAAAGGCAGTTGCCGAAAAAGCAAAGCAAAATGCATTTGACCAACTGACTATGGCCCGTGGCCATGGTTACAATTCTGAAGATCCTTTGGCATGGAGCGGTGAGCAAATAGCCTTACGTGAGCAATTGCCGCAAATATTCAAATCGGGTAATACAGTGAAGTTCTATGATTTTAACATGCGCTATCCGATGAAACCATTATACTTGAACGAGATTCAGCGCGAAGGATTAGATGTCATGCTATTCCATCACCACGGTGGCCCCACCATGCAGTATATCAATGGCTATGAAAATGGTTCCGGTATTAATTTGAGTATTGAGAATGCCAAAATATTCTTGCGAAGCAAAGTGCCTTCATACGCCAAGAAACATGGGCGTGAAGCTGCTATCAAAGAATATGCCAAGCAGTATGGGGTGCCTGAAAGTTGGTGTGCGGAAGCTTTCGATGAGGAGAAAATAAAATCGGATTCCATTGTAAACCGTAATATGGATATCTATACTGAAGATATTCGTCTTTTGACTCCTAATGCGCGTTTTATATTGTTCGATGCTTGTTTCAACGGTTCTTTCCATTTGGATGACAACATTGTAGGCTCTTATATATTCAATAAGGGTAAGACCATTGCTACTATGGGATGTACGGTTAACACCATTCAAGATAAATGGCCGGATGAATTTCTCGGCTTGTTAGCTGCCGGTATGCGCATCGGGCAGTTCACTCGTTTTACCTGCTTCTTGGAAAATCATCTGATCGGTGACCCGACTTTTCACTTCACCAATAATGCCGGGCTGGATATGGACATCAACCAAGCTTTAGTTGCGCAGGAAGGAAATGTTACATTCTGGAAAAAACAGCTGAATTCCCCTATGGCTGACATGCAGGCAATGGCGCTCCGTCAATTGTCAATGGCAAATTATAGTGGTCTCGTTGAGTTGCTGAAGAAAAGTTACCACGAATCGAACTATTTCGTTGTGCGGTTGGAAGCATTACGCCTATTAGCTTTGAACTATCCGACAGAGGTTGCCGATGTATTGCAGACAGCCATGAACGACAGTTATGAACTGATCCGTCGTTATGCGGTGGAATACGTTGAAAAGAATTGCAATCCGGAATTGTTGCCGGCATGGATAGAAAGCTATTTATTACGCGGACATGAAAACCGCCATCGTTTCAGAATTTTTAGTGCTATCAACACGTTCGACCATGATATGGCTTTGAATGAATTGAAGAAACAGGCTGCCGATTGGTCTTTCTACGATTCTTCCTATGTGAATGAATTGTTAGAATACCTTCCTCGCCAAAAGAAAGGACTTGAAAGAGATTTTGCACTTATTGACAGTCCGGAAAGTACTACCAAACAGATACAAAGCGAAATAAGTAGGTTCCGAAATAAACCTATTGCTAAAGCTATTGAGCCATTACTGAACATTATAAAAAATGAAAGCCAAGAAGAAGAACTTCGCATATTGGCTGCTGAAACATTAGGCTGGTATAATTTATACTATAATAAAGCAGATATAATCAAAGAACTTAACACATTTAGAACTTCCAATCAAAAGCTAATGAACGAAGTTACCAAAACAATTAATAGGCTGAAAAGTCAAAATAGGTAGAATCATCCAAACGATGAGATAGACCGGATCCAAAGGGCGGTTCTGCCATTCCTGAGCAGCCTGGTTGACTTTGTTCGTGATGATGGAAATAGCTGATGTGGACAGTTCTATCTCATAGATTTCACGCATCTCCTCTTCTATGTCTGACACGCTCATTCCTTTGGCATATAGGGAGATAACAAGTTTTTCTTTAATATTATCGACACTATACAGGGACATTCAGTAAATGTCTATAGTATAACTCCTCAACCAGTTCCAGACACCAATCATTAAAACAGGGATATTCCTAAAATAATAAAATTTAAGGCAACTAATTCATTGCGAGTTAGTTGCCTTTTTTGTATCTTTAAGCATTCCCCCCAAAAAACGGTTTGACGGCCAAAACGGGGGTAATCTAAAATAAAAACACATGGTAAAGATACAAAAAATCTCAGAAATCGAACCTCGTTTAGGTTTTACCGAGTTCGATATGCTAAAAAAATATCGTCAAAGTTTTGCATTGATCCGCTTCATCCACTAACCAATCCTAAAATCGTTAGTGCAATTCGTCAGGAACTAGCGCATCGCCTTGACGTTGAGCCCCTCCAGCTCATTCTTGCCGAGCATTGGAAACCTTATCTTGAGAACCTTCATGTCTGTATGACCGATGCCACCTGTTATGAAAGTCATCTGCGTTTTCCTACTGATACCAAACTCTTATGGGAAGGTATTGTATGGCTTCATCGTCATCTGTGCAAACATTGCCAGACCTTGCACATACAACGTCCCCGTAACAAGTATCTTGATGTACGCCGTGCCTATCTTGCTTATAGCAAACTGCGTAAACGCAGGAAATCACAGACTCGTATGATTACACGAAGGTTACTTCAGTTATTGGAAAATTCAATACTGCCAACAGATAATCCAAATGATCGCCTGTCATAATATAACAGGCATTGTTCATTACATAATTGTTGGCATCATATGCAAAAGCCATTTCCCTGCCACGAAGAATCGGTCGTATAAGTTCAGCCGTCCGAACACGTTCATCTTCTGTTTGACAATTCGCTAGTATCTCATCACGCTTTTCGGTAGAAATGATAAAAGCATCATTGAAACCAGTTTTTATCCCATAGTTGATTTGGATGTTCCAATCCTTCAAGGGTATTCCCACAGACTCAATCTTCTGCTTGATGCTCTGTTCAATGGGAGACAATATCACCCATGGGATAGAATCTGCAAAGTTACACTTCACGCCTTGTTGCTGCACGAAATCGCTCAAATTATTCAAGCCATTCGAATCTTGTACCAAACAAGCTTGTGTGCCTGCAAAATCTACCAACATAATAGGATTGGTCTTGCTTGCGAAATAACCTCGCAAGGCTTCACCATACCCTGCACGCATCCATTTATTAGACGTGATATAGCAAAGAAAACCATTGGGAGTAAGCAGGTTCATACCCAACTCATAGAAGAGGCAGTAAATATCACCAGTGCGTGCATAAGTTATGTAACCCATGCATTCTAATACATCGGCACTCTTACCCATAGATTGTAACTGAATGTAAGGTGGATTGCCAATGATACAGTCAAATCCCAAGAAGTTGCCTTCGGCATCGAGTACTTCTGGAAACTCTATACGCCATTCGAATGCACCAAGATAAATTTTGTTGGAGCGTATTTCCTCAAATATATTTTCTAAAGTCGCAATTTCTTTCTTTAAATCGGCAATGCGCTTGTCCGACGCTTTCTTTTCCTTTTTTGTCGGTTCAAACAGTTGAGGCGCTTGTAAGTTTGCCAACTCAGAGCGGCGTTTGTTCAATCTAACCAATCGTGCATCCCGGCGGTTGATCTCTGTTTTCAGTTTCGACTTGATTTCTGTTATAAACGTTTCCAAATCCTGCTTTTCGCTTTTACTTTGGGCATTTTTATATTTAGCTACAGCCTCCTTATATTGGCTGATGCTGATACTAGACTCTCGCAGTACGGTCTGAATACTGTCTGTCAAAGCGAATCGGTGAAGCAAAGAATTTCCACATTTGATGTTAATGTCGATATTTGGTAAGGTTTCTAAATAAGTGTAATTACTTTCAGCCGTATAGTAAGCATTCTTCAACAATTCAATCCACAGTCGTAGGCGGCAAATCTTCACAGAGTTGGGGTTAATATCAACGCCAAATAAACAGTTCTCAATGATTTGACGCTTCTCCTTGAAAAGAGTTTCCTGCATGCGGCGACTTTCCGCATTGAGTGGGTTGTAAGCAAATAAATTACCTTCGGTATCGGTAACAATCAGCTCGTCATTTTCAATGGCAAGTTGATAGTCCGCTTTGCGGATACGCTTACCGGTAGCATCTACCAAAATACCTAATTCGTATTTCAAGAGTATCAGTTCATTGAGAGCAGACACAAGAAAGTGACCCGAACCAACAGCTGGATCACACAGTCGCAAACTGTTAATTAGTTCATTAGCTTCGACTATATTGTCAATATGGTTGTATAGTTCTATACGGGTGGTACAATTCCAGCCATAATAACCATTAAACTTTTGCAACACGGTCTTGGTGATTGCTTCACGGCACATGAACATAGTGATAAAGCCTGGAGTGAATACTGAACCATCCTTGTGACCATTTATTTTCTCGAATATAAGCCCTAAAACAGAAGCATTGATGAGTGTTTTAGCCTCTTCTTGCACTTCTTCACTGCCTTCGCTCGCAAAGTTATAAGCGTCGAGAAAAGCAAACAAATATTGCAGGGTGGGTAATGCGTTGACTTGTAGATTGCGTTTTTTATTTCGTAATACGCTACTCGCCAAGACAGGAAGTACCGTACGTTGTGAAAGGCTGTTTATCTTAATTGTTTTACTTTCCAAATCTGTCACCTCGAAAAGAGAACTGTTAAGATAGGGAACGTAAGCAAAATCACGCATAATGGAGTGTGTGCGGCTGCCCATGTCACGTGCAAGCACTTGGAAAAAGAGTGTGTTGAGATCATCATAGTCATGAATCTTAGTTATTGAAAGAAATTTATAGATTGCATCTCCATTGTGGTATTTCAACATCTGAGCCTCCAACAGTTTCAAGAAAAGGATACGATTCATCCAAGTAATACACAATTCCATTGCAACATTGAATAACCGTTCCTCATAATCATTCCCATACAAACGACCATTTATGTGACGCAAACAATCTTCTGCATCCAGTTGGTTAATAGTATTCTCTAGTAATGAAGCCTCGTCACGCCGTTCCACAGCTTTGCGTACAATCACGGTTTTATTATTCTCTTTGCGTTCCTCAATACCAATAATGTGTAGCAGCTCAGTGTAGAATCCACGGTTGAGCGAATTGCTGTCATTTTGGAACGATAGCTTCAAAAGATGTGTATCGCTGAATATCTTATAAAGTTCGATAAGTTTGCGTGAAGCGCTACTGTCTGTTCTATCAAGCAGGTGTTGATAGTCTTGTAAGTTGAAGTAAGTGTATTCAAGGCTATCTTTCACCTCCTCAATATAGGTTGTTGCAATTTCAGTATAGAAGAAATCGGTTTTGTTACTGGTTTTGCGTCCATCCACAAAGTCTTGAAACTCACGACGTAATTGTTTGTTCTGATAGAATTTGCGTTCAAACTCATGGGCATCAAAAATAAAGAATTCATGAATATTAGTAGCGATGAGATATTTAATATCATTGTTCTTCTTATTGACACGTTCTTTAAGATAGTATAGCAATAATTCCTGCAAAGCCTTACGATTAAGATTGTCATTAGAAATCATCTCACCTTTGTTGGTGGTACTCTTTACTTCAATCAATAACCCTATATTGGACTTGATAGTTTTATCCAATCGGATAGCCAAATCAATATCTTCTTCGGGAGCCATGTAGTATGGCTTGTAGAACGTTTCACTCAGAAAATTACGTAAATGTTCTTTTTGCGTGTGTTCTCTTTGCCCATCCACAATATTGTCTCTCAATGTGCGAAGGGCATTTTTGAATAAGTCAAAATCTGTTGTTTCAATCGCAACCTGTCTATATGCTTTGTTCAAAACTTGATTCGGTTTGAGTAGTCCCATAATGTTTGGTAAATGAGTTAATAAAATACAAAGGTAGTCTAAAAACTTGATAATAAAGAATGAACGTATTGGTTTAACGAAAGTTTGTTCTACTGCCAGCCATTATCAACAAACAATAGCAGCAGTAGATTTGACATGATTCTACTTATTATATTGTAATAGCCAGCCAAAGTAATCTTTTCACATCCGGATCTATCACAGGTTGGATAAGTTGTTAACCTGAAGGTAACCGACCTGATGGTATAGGAACAGGAAGAAGTCTGTAATCATGGCATTTACCCGGATAGAGAAGCCACATTTTTTATTGCCGGACTTCCGGCATTGCCTCATCCATGTGTGAAAAGGAGTTTTTTCTTTCACCACAACGTTCCTTTCACATACCCAAAGGGGGTAGTGGATCCAGACCTGCTTCGGCTTTCTTTTTCCTTCCCATATGACAAAAACCGACTATCCATGACTATTCCTGCCAGTGTGCCGGTCGTGCTTGCCTCTCATGGTTTCTTCCCTTATATTCGCACTGATATTTAAACGAGTTGAAAATATGGAAATATGCTACATCGAGGCCGGTGTCCTTGAGAGGATGCTGGCGCGCGCCGAGAACCTGTCCGCACGTGTGGACAGATTGTATGAGAGAAACCGCTGTAAGGAACCCGGAGAGTGACTGGACGGCCAGGATGTCTGCCTGCGCCTTGACATCTCGCCGCGTACCCTGCAGACTCTCCGCGATACCGGACGGCTGGCGTTCACCCGCCTCCAGCGCAAGTTCTATTACAAGCCCGGGGATGTGGAGAAGTTGATGGTCTACGTCGGCATCAGACGCAAGGAGAAGGAGGTGAGAGAAAGAAGGAAGAACGGAAACCTTTAAAGAGCGGAAGAGATGGAAGGCATTATCGACAAGGAGAACGAACGTGTCCGCAGGTTCTTTGCCCTGCTGGACGACATGGAGAAAAAAGTGGAACGTCTTGCCCGTGACAACCGTCCTCCCTTCAACGGGGAACGGTTCCTGACCGACAGGGAGCTTTCCGGGATGTTGAAGATCAGCCGCAGGTGCCTGCAGGATTACAGGGACCAAGGACGGATTCCCTATATCCAGCTTGGCGGGAAGATCCTGTACAGGCAGTCGGACATCGAGAGGCTGCTGGAGGAGAACTATCACCCTGCATTGGTATAATATCGTATTTAAGTTTAAGGATTGTCGCCGGAATTGCATTTACGATTCCGGCGGCAGTTTTTATTTAGCCTGCGGCTTCCTTGCCGGCCGCGGGCTTTCTTCTTTCCATCAGCCGGTTCATGTCCGAGGATATCTTCCGGTCGGTGACCTGGGCGTAGACCTGCGTGCTGTCGATGTTCGTGTGGCCCATCATCCTGGCGATGCTCTCTATCGGAATACCTGCGGTCAGTGTCAGGGTCCCGAACGAATGCCGGGCCATGTGGTAGGACAGGTTCTCTTTCATGCCTAATGCCACGCCCATTCCATGTACCTCATACCAGAGGACGTCGCGGACCGGCAGCGGGAATACCGGCCTGTCGTCATCCGTGGTGTTGTAAAGCTCCAGTATCTGTCCGGCTATGGGATGCAGCGGGATGAACGCCTCCACGTCCGTTTTGGCGCGGCGGATGCGGATATACCTTCTTCCTTCCGAAGTCGTTCCGATGTGACGGGGATGGAGAGCCCTCGTATCCGCGTAGGCCAGACCGGTCAGCGAGGAGAAGATGAACGTCCTGCGTGCCAGCTCCATCATCGGGTCGGGCAGCGGGGTTTCCATCATCCGCTTCAGTTCACTGCGGCTGATATGCCTTAGTTTAGGTGTTTCTTTCCTCTCGTATGCCACGTCCTCTATCGGATTGGCTCTTAGTATTTCCCGGTCCACGGCGATGTAGATGAGCCGGTTGAGCCAGCACAGGCAGTGGTTCACGTGTCCGTTCCTGTGTCCCAGCTCCTTCTTGAGAAAGACCTTGAACGATTCGGCGAACTCCTCGGTGATGTCCGAAAAGGCGATGTCCTTCATCCCGCGGGATTCGATGAACTGCCTGAGGTTGAGCTGGGTGGTCTTCGACTGGCGGTAGGTGGAAGTGGAGTTGATCTCCTTGGAGCGGACCCTGAGCCGTTCGCGTTCCACCTCTCCGGCCTGCAGGAGGTATTCCGGTACGGAATTGGCGCCTGACACGGTGGTCTTGAGCAGTTCGGCCGTGACCACTTTCTGGTTCCTCAGCAGGTTCCCGTACGCCTCTTCCAACCGGCTGCGGAAGGCGGCAAGGCGGTTGTTCTCCCTGGCTGTTTTGATTTCACACTTCTTGCTGTCCCAGTCCCCGGGTTTGCAATAGACGCCTGTCGTGACTGCCGATTTCTTTCCGTCGATGCTGATCCGGCAGAGGACGGCGGTCGTGCCGTCCGATTTCACCTTGTTACGGTTGATGTAGAATAAGAGCTTGAATGTACTGCGCATGATAATGATTGTTTAGGGATTAAAGGATAAGTTTCAAATCGCGGGTTGCCTCGACGAACCTGTCCATGTCCTCGAACAGCTTCTTCGGGGTTACGCGCGCGTATATCTGGGTGGTCTTTATGTTGGAGTGTCCCAGCATTTTGCAGATGGTCTCTATCGGCACTCCCTCCTCGAGCGTGACCAGCGAGGCGAAAGAATGCCGTCCCATGTGGTAGACAAGGTCCTGGCTCAGCCCTGCCATCAGGCGCAGGGATTTCATATTGGCCCTGAGCGTGTGGTAGTCCTGCGGCGGGAAAAGAGTCTCGCGGGTATCGTCCCGGTATTTCTCAATCAACGCGACGGCTTCCGGAAGCAGCTTGACACGTCCGAGGTAGTCGGTTTTCTTTCGCTGGTATTTCAGCCAGAGGCTGCCCTCGTCATCCCGGAAGAGGTTCTTCCGGGTGATGCTTACCGCATCGGCATAGGCGGTGCCGGTGTAACAGGCGAAGAGGAAGAGGTCCCGGGTGATGACATGTGACCTGCGTTTTTCCGGTATACGGCATATCCCTTTTCCAGAAGGATGAAATCCTGATAGTCGCGGATGAACTGCTCGTTGAGCTGCCCGAAGACAAGGTCCGGAACCTTGAATTTCGCCTTGATGAATTCGGAAAGCGTGCGGTAGGTGAAGAGGTAGGTCGAGAGTGTGGTGGGCGCACGGTCCACACCGACACGGGCCTTCATTTCCCCGTTATGCCGGTCGAGAAGTTTGAGCAGGGTCATCTGCATGCCCGCATTGCCCTGGAACATGTCCCTGACCGCGGCGGCATCGAAATCCCTTTTTCTTTCCATGAGGGAATTGAAGGCCGAGTGTACGGCAAGCAGCAGTCTTTCTATTTTTTCATTGGTCTCCACCGCTTCCCGGCTCTTGCCGTTCAGCCGGCTCTCACGCGCGTTCCACAGCCCGGGGGTGCAGGAGAGCTTGCAGCTGAACTGCGCCATCGTGCGGTTGAGGGTGATCCGTCCCATGATCGGGGCTTTGCCGGTCTTGTCCGGCTCGCTCTTTTTCAGG
>QWCY01002715.1_pt1 | contig 22819 bp, 14 predicted proteins | sample 1972631 | NCBI WGS metagenome assembly QWCY01 (sample SAMN09866696, study PRJNA288562) | Human gut metagenome isolate pre1_stool, whole genome shotgun sequencing... | isolation source: gut | host: Homo sapiens | place: USA: California
TGTCGGTTTCTGAAAGACTTTTATCTTTGCAGATATAATACATATGGCGCTATGAGAAAGATTATTTTGATTTTCGTGACAATTGTTCTTCCCTGTTTGCTTTGCGCAAGAAATGATGATAAGAGTACAGATATGCTGCTTCGTGAGATTGACGGAATTATCAGGAACCGTCAGACTTACGGTGCAGAAAAAGAAGCACGTATCTCCGATTTGAAGAAGTTGCTGTCCGAGGCTACCTCCGATGAGCAGCGTTATGGATTTTGCGGCAGGCTTTTCGACGAATATCGGGCTTATAATTTGGACTCTTCGTATGTATATGCACAGCGGAAGCAGGAACTGGCTTCTCATTTGAACAAACAGGATTATCTGGATGATGCCGCCATGAATATGGCAGAGGTGATGGGAACCACCGGAATGTACAAGGAAGCTTTGGAGCAGTTGGGACAGATAGACAAGAAAACTCTGTCTGATTATCTCTATCCCTATTATTACCACTTGTATCGTACTATTTACGGGTTGATGGGAGATTATGCCGTCACCGAGAAAGAGAAGAAAGAGTATTACCGGATGACGGACCTGTATCGGGATTCCCTTTTACAGACTAATGCCTCCGACTCATTGGGCCATGTGCTGGTGATGGCCGACAAATGCACCGTACACGCCCAATATGACCAGGCAATAACCATGCTGACCGACTTCTACCGGAAACCCTCTCTGGACGATCATTCCAAGGCGATGATTACTTATACCTTGTCAGAAGCCTATCGCCTCAAAGGAGACAAGAAAGGGCAGAAACACTTTCTGGCTCTCTCGGCCATCGCTGATTTAAAATCGGCAGTCAAAGAATATGTTTCCTTACGGAAACTCGCCTCTCTTGTATATGAAGACGGAGACATTGATCGTGCATACAACTATCTGAAATGCTCGCTCGAAGATGCTACGCTCTGCAATGCCCGCCTTCGTACCCTGGAAATCTCACAAGTCTTCCCCATCATCGATCAGGCTTACCAACTGAAAACCAAGCGGCAGCAACAGGAAATGAAGATATCTTTGATTTGTATCAGTCTGCTTTCCGTCTTTCTGCTGGTGGCTATATTCTTCGTTTACAAGCAGATGAAGAAAGTGGCTGCCGCCCGTCGGGAAGTGATTGACACGAATACGCTTCTGCAAGAGCTGAACGGTGAGCTTCATGACTCCAATTCGCAACTGAAAGAGATGAACCATACCCTTTCGGAAGCTAACTATATTAAAGAGGAATACATCGGTCGCTATATGGACCAGTGTTCCACCTATCTGGATAAGATGGACTTATACCGTCGTTCCCTGAATAAGATTGCGGCTACCGGCAGGGTAGAGGAGTTGTATAAAGCTATTAAATCTTCCCAATTCCTCGAAGAAGAGCTGAAAGAGTTCTACGCAAACTTCGATATGACCTTCCTGCAACTCTTCCCCAACTTTGTGGAAGAATTTAATGCGTTGCTTGTCGAACCGATGCAGCCCAAGCAGGGTGAATTGCTGAATACCGAACTTCGTATCTTTGCCCTGATCCGTCTGGGGATTACGGATAGTACCAAGATCGCCCAGTTCCTCCGCTACTCTGTGACCACTATTTATAATTACCGGACACGTGTCCGCAACAAAGCACTCGGCGAACGGGATGAGTTTGAGGCTAAAGTAATGAAAATAGGGAAGGTGGAAGAGTAAGAAATCCACTACTTTTTTAGCACGGTTACTATTCTGTAATATTCTTATTATTAGTGTTTTATACTGTATTGAGCTGTATAAACCACTATATTTTTGCTATCTGGCAAAAGAAGCGCATTTAATTGTGGATACTTTTGTTTCAGTGAAAACAAAAAGTAATCCTAATATTAACTTTAAATTGATGTACATGGAACAGAGTATAAAGTCGAAAGGCTTTGAACATCGCCTCCTATTAATAATGTGGGGCTTGTTACTATCTCTTAGTGCATTCGCACAGCAGATTACAGTAAAAGGACATGTAGTGGACGCCACGGGCGAACCGGTGATCGGTGCCAGTGTGATAGAAGGCAAGTCCACGAACGGCACGATTACCGATATCGACGGTAACTTCTCATTAAATGTTTCTGCTAACAGCACATTGACCATTTCTTTTGTCGGCTATAAGACGCAGACTGTTTCAGTGAACGGAAAAACCGCACTGAAAGTAACCTTGCAGGAAGATACCGAAGTATTGGACGAAGTTGTTGTAGTAGGTTACGGAACGATGAAAAAGAGTGACCTGACCGGCGCCGTATCTTCCGTAGGAGTCAAAGATATCAAAGACTCTCCGGTAGCCAATATCGGTCAGGCAATGCAGGGCAAAGTATCCGGCGTGCAAATTATTGATGCCGGCAAACCGGGGGATAATGTGACGATTAAAATCCGTGGTCTGGGCACGATCAACAACAGCAACCCGCTGATTGTCATCGACGGGATTCCCACCGATTTAGGCTTATCTTCCTTGAATATGGCTGATGTGGAACGGGTAGACGTACTGAAAGATGCTTCGGCAACTGCCATCTACGGTTCGCGCGGTGCCAACGGTGTAGTGATGATTACCAGTAAACGCGGTGCCGAAGGCGCCGGAAAGGTAACGGTCAATGCGAACTGGGCGATACAGAATGCAACTAAAGTGCCTGATATGCTGAATGCCGCCCAATATGCAGCATTGAGCAATGATATGCTCTCAAACAATGACGATAACACCAACCCTTACTGGGCAGACCCTTCTTCATTGGGAAAAGGAACCAACTGGCTCGACGAGATGCTGCGCACGGGAGTGAAGCAGAGTTATTCGGTCAGCTATTCCGGCGGCACGGAAAAGGCGCATTATTACGTGTCCGGCGGTTTTCTCGATCAGTCCGGCATTGTGAAGAGTGTCAATTATCGCCGTTTCAATTTTCAGGCGAACAGTGACGCCCAAGTCAACAAATGGCTGAAATTCACCACCAACCTGACATTTAGCACAGATGTCAAAGAAGGAGGAACATACAGTATCGGTGATGCGATGAAAGCCCTTCCCACCCAACCGGTGAAGAATGACGACGGCAGTTGGAGCGGTCCCGGACAGGAGGCGCAATGGTACGGAAGTATCCGCAATCCGATCGGTACGCTTCACATGATGACTAACGAGACGAAAGGATATAACTTTCTCGCGAACATCACCGGAGAGATCACCTTCACTAAATGGCTGAAACTGAAAAGTACCTTCGGCTATGACGCCAAGTTCTGGTTTGCCGACAACTTCACGCCGGCATACGACTGGAAACCGAATCCGGTAGAAGAATCTTCCCGCTACAAAAGCGACAACAAATCATTCACCTACCTGTGGGACAACTACTTTGTATTCGATCATACTTTTGCAAAGAAACACCGTGTAGGTGTGATGGCAGGTTCTTCCGCACAGTGGAATAACTACGATTATCTGAACGCACAGAAAAACATTTTCATGTTCGACAATATCCATGAGATGGACAACGGAGAAAAGATGTACAGCCTTGGCGGCAGCCAGAGCGACTGGGCACTGCTCTCACTGATGGCACGTCTCAACTACTCATACGAAGACAAATACCTGCTGACGGCTACCGTACGTCGTGACGGCTCTTCCCGCTTTGGTAAGAACAACCGATGGGGAACATTCCCTTCCGTATCTCTGGCTTGGCGTGTTTCTCAGGAAGACTGGTTCCCGAAAGATAACTTCCTGATGAACGATCTCAAACTGCGTGTCGGATACGGTGTGACCGGTAATCAGGAAATCGGTAACTATGGATTTGTCGCATCCTACAACACGGGTGTCTATCCTTTCGGAAACAATAACTCCACTGCTTTGGTATCTACCACTCTCTCCAATCCGAACATCCATTGGGAAGAAGTGCGCCAGGCCAACTTCGGAGTGGACATGAGCCTGTTCGATTCGCGTGTCAGCCTTTCACTGGATGCTTATATCAAGAATACGAACGATATGCTGGTGAAGGCTTCCATCCCCATCACTTCGGGCTTTGAAGATACTACCGAGACTTTCACCAATGCCGGCAAGATGCGCAACAAAGGAGTGGAAATGACATTGCGTACCATCAACCTGAAAGGCATCTTCTCCTGGGAATCCGCTTTAACGGCTACCTACAATAAAAATGAGATTCTGGACCTGAACAGCGAAACTCCGATGTTTATCAACCAGATAGGCAATTCATACGTGACCATGCTGAAAGCCGGTTACCCGATCAACGTTTTCTATGGATACGTTACCGACGGGCTTTTCCAGAACTGGGGAGAAGTCAACCGCCACGCCACCCAGCCGGGCGCAGCTCCGGGGGACATCCGCTTCAGAGACTTGAACAACGACGGAGTGATTAACGACGAAGACCGTACGATCCTTGGCAATCCGAATCCGAACTGGTTCTTCTCACTCTCCAACAACCTATCTTACAAAGGATGGGAACTCTCCGTTTTCCTGCAAGGAGTGGCAGGCAACAAGATTTATAATGCCAACAATGTGGACAACGAAGGAATGGCTGCCGCCTACAACCAGACCACAGCCGTACTGAACCGCTGGACAGGAGAAGGCACAAGCTACTCCATGCCGCGTGCCATCTGGGGCGACCCGAACCAGAACTGCCGCGTATCCGACCGATTTGTGGAAAACGGCTCGTATCTCCGTCTGAAAAATATCACCCTTTCGTATACACTGCCTAAAAAGTGGTTGCAAAAGATTCAACTGGAAAACGCCCGTATCTCCTTCTCTTGCGAGAATGTGGCGACTATCACCGGATATTCGGGCTTCGACCCCGAGGTGGATGTCAACGGTATAGACAGCAGCCGTTACCCTATCTCGCGTACATTCAGTATGGGCTTGAACTTTAACTTTTAAATCAGGAGGAAGAAAATGAAAAAGAAACTGACTTTTATAATGATACTTGTCGTACTTGCCTTGACATCGTGCAGTGATTTTCTGGATAAGTACCCCAAATACGGTGTGGACCCCGAATCGGAAGTGACCAATGAGATTGCCGTAGCACTGACTACTGCCTGCTATAAGACGTTGCAGTCGTCCAATATGTATAATCAGCGCCTGTGGAGCCTCGACATCCTTGCCGGCAACAGCGAGGTAGGTGCCGGAGGAGGAACCGACGGACTGGAAACTGTTCAGGCGGCTAACTTTATAGCGCAGAGCGACAACGGTTTTGCCCTGTACGTATGGCGTTCTCCGTGGGTAGGCATCGGACGTTGTAATATCGTGCTTTCCAATCTGCCTTCGGCTGCCATCTCCGATGAGATAAAAGACCGTTGCATGGGTGAGGCATATTTCCTGCGTGCTCATTACTACTATATCCTCGTCCGCCTTTATGGTGGCGTACCTTTGCGGTTACAGCCCTTTGAGCCGGGACAGTCGACGGATATTGCCCGCAATACGGTGGATGAGGTATATGCGCAGATTCTATCGGACTGTAAGAATGCGGTGGATATGCTTCCCCCAAAGAGCAGTTACGGAGAAAATGACAAGGGACGTGCCTGCAAAGAGGCGGCGATGGCTATGCTGGCAGATATTTACCTGACGCTGGCGCCCAATCATCGGGATTATTACAGTGAAGTTGTTACGTTGTGCGACCAGATTACTGCGATGGGATATGATTTGTCTCAGTGCAAGTATGCCGATAATTTCGATGCTACGATTAATAACGGTGCGGAATCCCTTCTTGAAGTACAATACTCCGGCAGTACGGAATACGATTTCTGGGGAGGGGACAACCAGTCTTCATGGCTGTCGACCTTCATGGGACCCCGCAACTCCGGTATGGTGGCAGGCGCTTACGGATGGAATCTGCCTACGGAAGAATTTATCAAAGAGTACGAAGCGGGCGATTTGCGCAAAGATGTGACCGTGTTATATCAAGGCTGTCCTGCTTTCGACGGCATGGAATACAGACGTTCATGGTCGGGTACAGGTTACAACGTCCGGAAGTTCCTTGTGTCGAAGACCGTTTCGCCGGAATATAATACCAACCCGAATAACTTCGTGGTATACCGTTATGCGGATGTCCTGTTGAAGGAGGCGGAAGCCCTGAACGAACTGGGACATCCCGACCAGGCTGCCGCACCTCTGAATATCGTCCGTCATCGTGCCGGACTGGCGGATGTACCGACTACCTTGAATCAGGAAACAATGCGGGAAAAGATTATTCACGAACGCCGGATGGAACTTGCTTTTGAGGGACATCGCTGGTTTGACATGATTCGCATCAATAATGGTAACTATGCGATTGAGTTCCTGAAATCCATCGGCAAGAATCAGGTGACGAAGGAACGTCTGCTGCTGCCCATCCCGCAGACAGAGATGGACTCTAACAATCTGATGACTCAGAATCCCGGTTATTAATCGCTTTTACAATCATTCATTTAGACAGATCATATGATGAAGAAATATATATATCAGATGTTGTGCTCTCTTTTCATCGGCGGAGCGATGGTTTCCTGCGCCGAGGATTATATGGAGACGGACAAGGGACATGATACGCTGATTCTTTCGGTGAATCAGCAGGAGATCGTATTGAACGAAAAGAATCACAGTCAGGAGGCGTTAACGCTTTCATGGACTACGGGAACGAACTACGGAAGCGGAAGCCGTATTTCTTATACACTGAAAATAGCCAAGGCGGGAACCGACTTCGCCCGTGCCTATTCCGTAGATTTAGGAACGGGAACTTATCAGTGGACGAAGAAAACGGAAGAACTCAATCAGTTTCTGAACACGCAGCTAGGCGTCGGCTATGCCGAAAAAGTATCGCTGGAAGCACGCATTACCGCTACCGTTGCCGGAATGGAGGAAAAGGAGCAGCGTGCCACAGTTGCGCTGGATGTGACTACTTATCAACCGGTTACTCCGACGCTTTACCTTATCGGAGAAGCTGCCCCTAACGGATGGAGCGCTGATCAAGCGACGCCTATGGAGCGCACGGACAACGGACAGTTTACGTGGACAGGAAAGCTGAATACCGGTGTATTCAAGTTTATAACGACGTTGGGAGAATTTCTTCCGTCCTACAACCGGGATGCCGCTGCCGGAGAAGAACTACGGCTTATCTACCGCACATCGGGCGACGAACCGGACGAACCGTTTACAGTCAGCAAGGAAGCGACCTATATAGTCAAGGTAGACCTGCTCGACCTGACAATGACCATGACCGAAACGGAAAACATCGGATGGCGCTTTGAAGAATTCTATATTGTCGGCTCCTTTACCGGCGATAATGGCTGGGGATTCGAGGCACTGTCTAAAGATGCCGTTCAGATGAATCTGTTCCATTATGGTGCCGTGATTCCGTGGAAGGCGGACGGTGATTTTAAGTTTACTTCCGTGATGGACTTCGGTCAGTCGGATGCTTTCTTCCATCCCACCGAAGGGAACGCTCCGTATACTTCCACTTCAGTTGTACTGGGAGGTGAAGACAATAAATGGCAAATGAAGGAAAGCGAATGCGGCAAGGCCTATAAAGTGCTGTTCCTCACAGCCAAGGGAAAGGAAAAGATGCTGATGCGTCCGTTTACCCCCTACGAAGGACTGTATCTGGTAGGCGATGCCACTCCGAACGGATGGAGCATCGACAACGCCACCCCGATGGCTAAAAGTGCCGACAGCCCTTACATCTTTACCTGGAGCGGTACACTGAATACAGGGGAGATGAAGATCTCCTGCGACAAGCAGTCCGACTGGAACGGAGACTGGCTGATGGCGGACAAGAGCGGAAAGGCACCGACCGGTGAAGTGGAGACAGCCTTATTTACCAGTAAAACGGATGCGGAACTGAAGAATATGTATCCGGATACAGACCTCGGCAGTCTGGACAATAAATGGAATATTCAGGAAGCTGGCTCGTATCGGATTACGATTGACCAGTTGAAAGAAACGATTTCAATTGTAAAACAATAAACAAGTATTCAAGATGAAGAAGATAATATATTTGGTGGCTGCCTTCCTGTGTCTGTCTTGCAGCGACGATCATGAATCGAACCCACAGAACGGAGGAGCGTCGGGCAGTGTGACCGAAGTAACTCCGGTGACATCGGACTTATGCGTGGAACTGACAACTGACAAGGCTTTTTATAAACCGAACGAGACAGTGACTTTCACTGCCGCCGATGCCTTGCCTGCCGGAACAAAGGTACGCTATCGCCTTTCGGGAGAAATAGTCGGAGAAGAACCGGTCAGCGGTACGAACTGGACATGGAAGGCTCCTTCCACCGATTTCAAAGGATACATGGCAGAACTTTACCGGCAGGAAAACGGTACGGATGTCATCGTCGGTACGATTGCGGTAGATGTATCCAGCCATCCGGCACGTTTCCCCCGATATGGCTTCGTGGCAGATTTCGACGGAGTCAAGACAGAAGAGAAAACACTGGAAGAGATGGCCTATCTGAACCGCCATCACATCAACTGGGTACAGTTTCAGGACTGGCACAATAAACATCATTGGCCGCTGGGCGGCACACGCACGCAGTTGGACGAGGAATATCTCGACATTGCGAACCGCCCTGTCCATACAAGCTCTGTGAAGAATTATATCAAGGCACAACAACATTTTGGAATGAAGTCCATGTTCTATAATCTTTGTTTCGGGGCATTGAAGGATGCGGCTTCCGACGGGGTGAAAGAAGAATGGTATCTGTTTAAGGACGCTTCGCATACCACGAAAGACAGTCACGACCTGCCAAGCGGATGGAAGAGCAATATCTATCTGGTAGATCCTTCCGACAAGGAATGGCAGCAATATATGGCGGAACGGAATGACGACGTGTATGCGAACTTCGCCTTCGACGGCTATCAGATCGACCAGTTGGGCAAGCGGGGAACGCTTTACAACTACAACGGTACACCGGTCAACCTCCGCGAAGGATATGCTTCTTTTATCGAAGCCATGAAGCAGGCGCATCCCGACAAGAGTCTGGTGATGAATGCCGTAAGCCGCTACGGTGCCCGTCAGATCGGAGAAACCGGTAAAGTAGATTTCTTCTATAATGAGATGTGGGCGGATGAGGCGGACTTTACCCATCTGAAAGCCGTCCTGTATGAAAACGGAGTGTATGGCAATAATCAGCTGAATACGGTTTTCGCTGCCTATATGAACTATAATAAGGCGGATCATCGGGGAGAGTTCAATACAGCGGGCATCCTGCTGACGGATGCGGTGATGTTCGCTTTGGGTGGCTCGCATCTCGAACTGGGTGGTGACCATATGCTGTGCAAAGAATATTTCCCGAACGACAACCTGACGATGAGCGAGGAACTGAAAACGGCAATGGTTCACTACTACGACTTCCTCACGTCTTATCAGAACCTGCTCCGCGATGGCGGAACGGAGAACAGCATCGCTATGAACTGTACCAACGGAGAAATGAAACTCAACGTATGGCCTCCAAAGTTGGGGTCGGTCACTACTTACGCCAAGCAGGTAGACGGCAAGCAAGTAGTGCATCTGCTTAACTTCTCGCAGGCGAACAGCCTTAGCTGGCGGGACGTGGACGGCACCATGCCCGAACCTGCCCTGATCACGAAAGCGACCTTGCAGATGAACCTGCCCGCCAAAGTGAATAAATTGTGGGTGGCATCACCGGATGTACACGGAGGAGCCTTGCAGGAACTGGCATTTACGCAGGAGAACGGGGTAGTCTCCTTCACACTGCCTGCCTTGAAATACTGGACAATGATTGTAGCTGAATAAGGCAGTTGCAACGGAATAACTAAAAACGATAGGTATGAAGATTAGATATAAGTTTGGGGTGTGGATGTTGTGTCTGATGTTTCCGGCGTTGGTCTGGGCAGAAAACGCAAAAAGTATATGTACCTCTTTTACGCAGCAGGGACGTCAGGTGATTTTTCACCTGGCGGACAGTGCCGCGCTGCAACTGCAACTTTGCAGCCCTTCCGTGGTAAGAATCTGGTTCTCGCCGGACGGGAAGCTGCAACGGAGAAACGCTTCCTTTGCCGTGATCAATGAAGAACTGGAAGATGTGGGAACGGTTCATGTGGACGAACAGGCCGCCTGCTATGAGATATTTACCTCGAAGCTGCGCATACGGGTGAACAAGTCGCCGATGAGCATCCAGATATTCGACAAATATCAGAAACTCCTCTTCAGTGACTATGCCGATAAAGGACACGTAAGCGAAGGCACGAAGAAGGTGGAATATAAAACGCTTCGCCGTGACGAGCATTTCTTCGGGCTTGGGGAGAAGACCGGCAAGATCGACCGCAGAGGAGAATCTTACAAGATGTGGAACAGCGATAAACCTTGTTACAGTGTGGTGGAAGACCCTCTTTACAAGAGCATCCCTTTCTTTATGAGCAGTTACCGGTATGGTATTTTCCTTGATAATACGTATAAGACAGAATTTAAGTTCGGAACGGAAAGCCGTGATTATTACAGCTTCGAGGCGCCGGACGGGGAGATGATTTACTACTTCATCTTCGGCAAGGACTATAAGGAAATCCTGAGTCAGTATGTAGGACTGACGGGCAAACCTATCATGCCTCCGAAATGGGCATTGGGCTTTGCGCAATGCCGTGGCCTGCTGACAAGCGAGAAACTGAGCCGCGAAATAGCCGAAGGCTACCGGACACGCGGCATCCCCTGTGATATTATCTATCAGGACATCGGCTGGACGGAACATCTACAGGACTTCGAATGGCGGAAGGGCAACTACGGGCATCCGAAAAAGATGCTTGCCGATCTGAAAGAAATGGGATTCAAGGTAGTCGTATCGCAAGACCCGGTCATCTCGCAAGCCAACAAGAAGCAATGGGAGGAAGCGGACCGTCTGGGATATTTTGTCAAGGACAGCACGAACGGGAAGAGTTATGACATGCCGTGGCCTTGGGGCGGAAATTGTGGGGTAGTGGATTTTACCTTACCTGCCGTAGCCGACTGGTGGGGAACCTATCAGCAGAAACCCATTGACGATGGCATCTCCGGCTTCTGGACGGATATGGGAGAACCCGCATGGAGCAACGAAGAGCAGACCGAACGCCTTGTGATGAAACATCACCTGGGTATGCACGACGAAATCCATAATGTCTACGGACTGACTTGGGATAAAGTGGTCAAAGAGCAGTTCGAGAAACGGAATCCGAACCGTCGCGTCTTTCAGATGACCCGTGCCGCTTATGCGGGATTGCAGCGTTATACGTTCGGTTGGACGGGAGATTGCGGAAATGGAGACGATGTATTGCAGGGCTGGGGGCAACTGGCTAATCAGATTCCGGTGATTCTTTCCGCAGGGCTGGGAGTGATTCCGTTTACTACCTGTGACATTACGGGGTATTGCGGAGACATCGAAGACTATCCATCCATGGCGGAACTTTATACCCGATGGATACAGTTCGGTGCATTCAATCCTTTGAGCCGTATTCATCATGAGGGGGATAATCCGGTAGAACCGTGGCTCTTCGGTCCGGAAGCGGAAAAGAACGCGAAGGAGGCCATCGAACTGAAATATCGTTTATTGCCTTATATCTATACGTATGCCCGCGAAGCTCATGATACGGGATTGCCCATCATGCGTCCTCTCTTTTTGGAATATCCGGCGGATATGGAAACGTTCTCTACCGATGGGCAGTTCTTGTTCGGACAAGAGCTGCTGGTAGCTCCGGTGGTGAAGAAGGGGGCACGTACGAAGAATGTCTATCTGCCCGAAGGCACTTGGATTGACTACAACGATAAACAAACAGTCTATACCGGAGAACAGTGGACTACCGTGGAAGCTCCCTTGTCGTGCATCCCGATGTTTGTAAAGCAGGGTTCCATCATCCCCACCATGCCGGTGATGAACTACACGCATGAGAAACCGGTCTATCCGCTGATCTTTGAAGTATTTCCGGCACCAAAAGGAGAGGAGGCCTCGTTCACTTTGTACGAAGATGAGGGAGAAGACCTCGGCTATCAACGGGATGAGTTTGCCAAAACTCCCGTTCGCTTCCGGACGGAGGAGGGTGGTTATCTTCTTTCGGTTGGTGCCCGTGAAGGAAAAGGGTATGCAGTGCCCGCTCCCCGAAACTTTATTTTCCGTATGTATCTGAAGACGGCTCCCAAAGGAGTTACCGTGCAAGGCAAGAAAGTAAAGAAGGTGAAGCCGGAACGGCTGGAAGAGAATCCGGACGATGACACTGAAAGTATGGTGTGGAGCTGGGATAAGGCGACCGGTATTTGCAGCCTTCGTATGCCGGACCGAGGGGAAGAAAGTCGGATTTCCCTGCGTTTATGACTTGAACTCAACGCCTACATAAAGATATAAATTTGAAAAATTGCTGTCATCTGTCACTAAACCTGTGACAATAGTCTGATAATTAAATCATAAGACCGTGACAGCAACCTGTGACAGCAGCGTGACGGAAAGATTTGCCGTCACGCTGCCATTCATTTCAGCTATTAATAAGCCGAGTTTGTTTTAAGGTATGAAACTACAGTTCCCATTGCTTGAAACTTTGGTTCCCATTACTTGAAACCATAGTTTCATACGCTTGGAACTTTTGGTTTCAAGCCTTTGGAACTACAGTTTCTCACTGATGAAACTCTAGTTTCAAGCAGTGAAACTAATTAAGAAATCAATTGATGAATTCGTAATCCGTCAGTTGATATCTTTTCTGCTTGTATTCTTTTGTCCTTTTCAGTTTTACCTTTCCTTTCGCAGCTTCCAGCGTTACTTCGTTGAATTGTCCTTTTTGGAAATCGTAACTTATACCGTCATCTTCGAGAAGGAGGAACGTTGCCGAAGGAGTGCCGTATACTTTGCAATGCAAATTGAATACAGTTTGAGCATCCACATAGGGGACAGGTGCGGCCAATGGCAATAACGTTCCCTGGCGGACGTAGAGTGGCAACTGATCTAATTCCGTCGTAATCTCATATTCACGGTTGCCTTCATATTTCTCATTGGTATTGAAGTTGTACCATGTTCCTTCGGGGAAATAGACCGTTCTCGTTTTCTTGTTCTGGTATAAAGGAGCAGCCATCAATCCGTCTCCCATCATATATTGGTCACTGATAGTGCGCAAACGTTCATCTTTGGGATAATCCATCAATAGCGGACGGAAAGGAGGTACACCTTCTTTATAATATGTATAAAAAGCACTGTACAGATAAGGAATCAGCTGCATACGCAGATTAATCAGTGTGCGGGCATATTCTTCATACCTCTTTGCTTCCGGCAGGAACTCGCCACGTTCGTTCTTTCCACGGTCGAATTGCAGCCACGGAGCGTATTGCAGATACCATGCATTGACCATAGCCTGCGGAGAAAGAATCACCGTTTGCAGACGATGGAAGAAATCTTCGGCAGAATGTGCTTCACGCACTTCGGGACACCACAACAGTCCTCCGAATGCCGAGTTGCAAAGTGCCTGAATGTACTCCTTTGGATCGTATGTATCACTATAAAGTACAGCGCTGCGTGAAGACATGAACATTCCGGACGACCGGTAATCCTGATAGGCGCGGGTATTCTTTTCACGGTAGATACTGTCCATCGCATTCACATAGAGGGAACCGAATACCTGGTGCATCTTTTCCCCGTCGATGCCCGAAGGGAACTGCGCCATATCCGGGAAGCACCATGTGGCGGAAGCAAAAGATATATTCGAATTGTCACATTCGTCCAGTTTGAAGCCGGAGATGCCTTCTTCTATCAGTGTGCGGTGGTAATCGGTAAATATTTTGTGTGCTTCCGGCTGGATGAAGTCCGGTACCAGTCCGTTCCATACAAGGAAATCGCCTGAGTAAGGTTCCAGCGCCTTCCGGATGGGAGAAGAAGGATGAACATACGCATGTTCCCACAGGTTTACTTTGTATCCTTTCTGCTGCAATTGATCCAGCATTTCTTTGTGTCTTGGGAAACGGTCTTCGCTCCAGCGATAAGAACAGGAGTAAGTGGCTGTCTGCCATCCCGGTTCGAGTCCCAGTACGTCGCACGGAATCTGTTTCTCACGGAAATAGTTGGCAAAACGCATGACGGAGTCCTGCGTCGCATCTCCCTTGACACGGTATTTGAACCCGAGCCCCCACATCGGAGGAAGACATCCGCCGCCGGAGAGGAGGTTGTATCTCTTGACTACGTCCAGTACTTCCGGTCCGGTGATGATAAATACCTCAATGCCTTTGGCACCGGGTACGTCGATATGGACTTTATTTCCGTTGCTTCTGTTCTTATACAAGTCTTCCGTGGTGGTAGCAATGTGTTTTCTTTCTTCTGCTTGTAGTTGACGACTATGCTCGGTTTTCTGATTGGAACCGCACAGGAAAGTGGTATACCGTGCCGTGTTGACCAGAATACCGTATCCTTTGGTAGAGACGTAGAATGTCTGCGGAGCATGTGTATATCCGAGTCCGTTCAGCGGATTGTCGTTTACTATCGGGCGCTTGCGCAGGCCACGCTGACCGAAAGTTTCGAATTGAAGTCCGAAACCGTATATTTGTTCGTTGTCCTCCAGAGGGACTTCGATCAGACAGCCACGGTCGGTTATCTTTATTTGCACTTCGTCAGGGCTGAAGGGCGGCTTTGCAGCCGGAAGTTGTTTCATTGCTTCTACGGCAGGTTTCCCGCCGAATAAGGAATAAGGGGTAAAAGTGTCAATTTCTCCCGCTTGCAGCTTGATGATTCCCGGAGCAATTTCTTCTTGAGCGGATGCTTGCCCGGCAAACAGGAGACCTACTGTGGATAGAAAAAGGTTGAGTAATAGTTTTCTCATTATAGTTTATTTTATCATGGTTATATTAAAATAGACTTTTGAAATGCGATTTTCCACTAAAATGCAATAAAAGAATATTGCAAATATAGGAATAAAACAGATGCGGTATCAAGTATTAATACCTGAGAAGTCAGATAAAGTGACCTGTCACGACATATATTAATGTTTGTGACGGGAGATATTAATATCTTCTTTTTTTGACCGTGATTCTAAAAATAAGGTTTTATATTTGTCCTTGTTTAAGAATGAAAAAGAATAAAACCATGAAAAAGAATTGTTTTCTCCTTCTCTTTTTGCTTTGTGCCTGCCTCGTTCAGGCACAGGATACGTATCGTACCGACAAGGATGTACCTTACATTTCCGGCTCCGAAACAGATGCTTATCGTCTGGAACGTTGTAAACTGGATGTTTATTATCCCGAGAATAAAAAAGATTTTTCCATCATTATATGGTTTCATGGCGGTGGTATGGAAGGAGGAAGTAAATTTGTTCCCAAGGAACTGACGGATCAAGGCTTTGCAGTAGTGGCGGTTAATTATCGTCTGAGTCCGAAAGCAAAGAATCCGGCTTATATAGAAGATGCCGCCGAAGCCGTGGCATGGACATTCCGGAATATCGAAAAGTATGGCGGTCGCAAGGATCGTATCTTTGTTTCCGGTCATTCGGCAGGAGGTTACCTTACGTTGATTCTGGCAATGGATAAGAAATACATGGCTGCATACGGAGCCGATGCGGATAGTGTAGCTGCCTATCTTCCGGTCAGTGGGCAGACAGTCACTCATTTTACCATCCGCAAAGAACGTGGCCTGCCCAACGGAATCCCCATCATTGACGAATTTGCTCCGGTAAACAAGGCCCGCAAGGATACCGCTCCTGTTGTGCTGATTACGGGGGATAAGAATCTGGAAATGGCTGACCGGTACGAAGAGAATGCACTGCTGGCATCGGTATTGAAGAATATCGGCAATCGGAAAGTCTCTTTATATGAACTGCAAGGATTTGACCACGGACAGGTACTCGGTCCTGCCTGCTATCTGATCGTTAATTATGTGAAGAGGTTCAAGTAATAGACCTGTGATATCCTTTCATTTGATATGGATAATGTGTATATTTGCACGAAACTCATATCAAAAATGTGTAAGTTCTCACATTTCAGATATCAAAAATGTGACTCGGTATGTTTGAAAGAGGAATTATTCAGCTGTTAGCGGCTTGGAAAACGGATGTAAACAGGAAGCCTTTGGTTATTCATGGGGCGAGACAAGTGGGTAAGACATGGGCTTTGAAGTATTTCGGTCAGAAATACTTTGAAGATGTTGCCTATTTTAGTCTGGATAAAGATGAAAGCGGACTTTGTGATATCTTTAAAACGACTAAAGACCCCGAGCGCATTATACAGCAATTGTCCTTTTTGCATGGACGAAAAATTAATCCTCAGACTACTTTGCTGATATTGGATGAGATTCAGGAGTGCAATGAAGCGTTGAACTCTTTGAAATATTTCTGCGAAGAAGCACCCGAATATGCAGTGGCTTGCGCTGGTTCTTTACTTGGAATTTACCTGAATCACATAGGCAATTCCTTTCCGGTTGGAAAAGTAAATCATCTGTCTATGTATCCGCTGACTTTTACGGAGTTTCTGAATACGAAAGATCCGGTGATGTATCAATATATGTGCTCTGTCAAAGAAATAGCGCCTCTTCCCCAAATCTTCTTCGACAAACTGCGGGAAGCCTTCATTGCCTATTCTATTTGTGGCGGTATGCCCGAACCTGCTTCTTTGATGGTTGACTTTAATGATATGCAAAAAGTGGATTCATCGCTTCGGGATATATTGAATGACTATGCTCTGGATTTTGTGAAACATACTACACCTACGTTGGCGCCCCGTATCAATTATGTATGGAACTCTCTGCCCTCTCAATTGGCGAAAGAAAATCGTAAGTTTGTTTATCAACTGGTTCGTCCCGGAGCACGTGCGCGTGAATACGAAGATGCTATTTTATGGTTGGAACAAGCTGGTCTTGTCAACAAAGTAGTTCTGAGCAAGTCGCCTAGGCTGCCACTGAAAGCCTACGATGATTTGAGCACTTTTAAGCTCTATGCATTGGACATAGGGTTGTTGAGGCAATTGTCCGAACTGGATGCAAGTGTTTTGTTATTGTCCACTCCCGGATATACGGAATATAAAGGGGCATTGGCAGAGAATTATGTATTGCAAAGTCTTACAGCACAATTTCAGGCTTCGTTCCGTTACTGGACTTCCGGTAATAAAGCAGAAGTGGATTTTTTACTTCAGCATGGTAATCATATTTATCCGGTAGAAGTGAAAGCAGACCAGAATATAACAGGTAAAAGTCTGATTCAGTACGAGAAACTTTATCAACCTGCTTGCCGGATTCGATATTCGATGCTGAATTTGAAACAAGACGGCAATCTGATTAATATTCCTTTATTTCTTGCGGATAAGACGAAAGAGCTGCTGAATAATAACGTGGGATAAAGAATAGAGAGAAACGGCCAAGTGATGAAAAATACAGGTCATTTAAGGAAAATATCTGTGAAATGTAACGTTTCTCATAGTCTGTGAATCATTTATTATATCAGAAATCGGTCGTATTGGCTACATTTACTCCGATTTTACAAACTAATAAATAAAATAGCTATGAAGACATTAAGCAGAACTGTACTTACTCTTTTTGTTTTGTCCTTCTCCTGTTTGGCAGCGATAGCCGGAGAAGTATCTTTTAAAATAACCAAGCAATATCTGAACTTCCCCATCTCCCATAAAGAGAACAGAGGAAGGATGACTTTTGAAGTAAACGGCAAGCCGGATTTATCCGTCGTTATCCGTCTGGCGCCGGATGAAGCGGAATACTGGGTGTTTAAAGATGTGTCGGCTTTCAAAGGAAAGACAATCAAGATAACCTACGACGGCAATGAGAAGGGATTGAGTAAAATATACCAGTCCGACGAAATCGAAGGACAAGCTGAACTGTATAAGGAAAAGAACCGTCCGCAATTCCACTTCACTACCCGGAGAGGCTGGATCAATGACCCTAACGGATTAATCTATTATGAGGGCGAATACCACCTGTTCTACCAGCACAATCCTTTCGAAAGAGACTGGGAGAATATGCACTGGGGCCATGCGGTCAGCAAGGACCTGATACACTGGACAGAATTACCGGACGCTCTGTATCCCGACCATTTAGGAACGATGTTCTCCGGTTCGGCAGTCATCGACTATGATAATACCGCCGGATTCAATAAAGGCAAGACTCCAGCCATGGTTGCCGCCTTCACCGCCGCCAGCAGTGACAGACAAGTGCAGGGGATAGCCTACAGCCTTGACAAAGGACGTACCTTCACGAAGTACGACAAGAATCCGGTGATCAACTCCAAGGAGAAATGGAACTCTCAGGACACACGCGACCCGAAAGTGTTCTGGTATGCGCCCTCCAAACATTGGGTACTGGTACTGAACGAGCGCGACGGACACTCCATCTATACCTCTTCCAATCTCAAAGACTGGAAATACGAGAGCCATGTTACAGGCTTCTGGGAATGTCCCGAATTGTTCGAACTGCCGGTTGACGGTGACAAGAACCACACGAAGTGGGTGATGTACGGTGCCACCGGTACGTATATGCTAGGCTCTTTCGACGGCAAGGTATTTACTCCCGAAGCCGGAAAATACTGCTATACCACCGGAAGTATCTATGCAGCCCAGACCTTTACCAATATTCCGGCAAGCGACGGCAGACGCATCCAGATAGGCTGGGGAAGAATCTCCCACCCCGGTATGCCTTTCAACGGAATGATGATGCTCCCCACCGAACTGACTTTGCGTACCACCAAAGACGGCATCCGCCTTGTCAACGTTCCCGTAAAGGAGGTCGAATCTTTGTGTAAGCCTCTTCGTTCCTGGAAATCTCTTTCTTCGGATGAGGCCAACCGCCATCTGAAAGAGTTTTATGATGCCGACTGTCTCCGCATTAAGACAACGATCAAACTCTCTCATGCCACGGATGCCGGATTCAACCTTTTCGGCCAGCGCATGATCGGCTACGACATGAACTCCAATACCCTGAACGGCCGTTTCTACTCTCCCCAAGACCCGACCAGCATGGAATTGAGTGCCGATATTTACATTGACCGCACCTCTATCGAAGTCTTTATCGACGACGGACTGTATTCTTATTCCATGGAACGCCGCCCTGACACTAACAACAAAGAGGGACTCCACTTCTGGGGAAACCGTATCGAAGTGAAAGACCTGCAAGTCTTTTCCGTAGAATCCATTTGGTAGACGGAAATCAAAAGCTATCTTTGTTTTCAGTTATTTAAATAGGAAAGAGAATATGAAAACGCGTAGTGAAGTTTTTCAGTTTGAGAAAGAGTTGAAATGGGAGCACCCCGCTCCGGGAATCCGTCGTCAGATAATGGGATACGACGGACAGTTGATGATGGTCAAGGTAGAATTTGAGAAAGGAGCGGTCGGTACGTTGCATGAACATTACCACAGTCAGGCTACCTACGTGGCAAGTGGAAAGTTTGAACTGACCATCGGCGACCGGAAAGAGATACTGTCGACCGGCGATGGCTACTATGTAGCACCCGACGAACCGCATGGATGCGTCTGTCTGGAAGCGGGAGTATTGATAGACACATTCAGTCCCATGCGGGCTGATTTTCTGGAATAGTTCCTGATGAATGGTAGGTTACCGGATAATGATGGTATAAATTTACCACATATATGGTATTTCCTGTCAACAAAAACTGCACTATCTTTGTAATATCTTAAAAACAAAGGAAATTAAAAACAGATATATGGAAAAGATTGCAAGGAAATTGACGGATTTGGTAGGTAACACTCCGTTGTTGGAACTAAGTAATTATAATAAGAGTAACGGCTTGAAGGCTCGTCTGATCGTGAAAATCGAATCATTCAATCCCGCGGGCAGTGTAAAAGACCGCGTGGCATTGGCAATGATTGAAGATGCCGAAATGAAAGGCGTCTTGACTCCCGGCGCAACGATCATCGAGCCTACCAGTGGAAATACGGGAGTAGGATTGGCATTCGTTGCTGCCGCCAAGGGGTACAAACTGATTTTGACGATGCCCGATACGATGAGCGTCGAACGTCGTAACCTTTTGAAAGCTCTGGGAGCGGAACTTGTGCTCACTCCCGGTGCCGACGGAATGAAAGGGGCGATTGCCAAAGCGGAAGAGTTGAAAGCTGCCACTCCGGGCAGCGTTATCTTACAGCAATTTGAAAATCCTGCTAATCCCGCTATGCATCTACGCACTACCGGACTGGAAATATGGAGAGATACCGAGGGGAAAGTCGATATCTTCGTTACCGGTGTAGGTACTGGCGGGACAATTAGCGGAGTAGGAGAAGCATTGAAGATGCGCGATCCCAGTGTGAAGGCGGTGGCGGTAGAACCTGCCGACTCTCCGGTACTGTCCGGCGGAAAGCCCGGACCTCACAAGATTCAGGGAATCGGCGCCGGTTTCGTACCGAAGACTTATAATGCTTCTGTCGTAGATGAAATTATTCAGGTGCAGAATGACGACGCTATCCGTACCAGTCGTGCGCTGGCGGAGAAAGAAGGGCTGTTGGTCGGCATATCTTCGGGAGCAGCCGTCTATGCGGCTACCGAACTGGCGAAACGTCCCGAAAACGAAGGGAAGATGATCGTAGCCTTATTGCCCGATACGGGAGAGCGTTATTTATCTACTATCCTGTACGCGTTTGAAGAGTATCCTTTGTAAAGGAACGTTTTTTTGAAAGAAATATAGAGAATAATCCTGTGGTTACTTGGCAAAACCGTATATTTGCCAAGTAACCATTTTTATTTAATACTATGCAAAACAAGACGTTAGGGATTCTGATGATTATTCTCCTGCTGTTTTCTGCCTGTAAAGATGAAGAAACTCCTCTCTCTTCAACGAAGCAATTAATCAGCTATTCGATTCAGAAGAGTGACAATCAAGGTAAAATTAAGAATGACGTGAGAGGTTCCATTAAAGGGAATGTGATAACGCTGTCAATGGATCAATATGATGACCTGAAGTCATTGATTGCTACATTCAAGTATGAAGGAACGTCTGTAAGCGTGAATGGAGTCGGGCAGGAATCCGGCATCACTTCGAATGATTTTTCCCGGCCGCTGATGATTCTCGTAGAAGCAGAAGACGGCAGCAGGGAACAATATACAGTCGAAGTTGTCTTGAAAGATGCGCAGGTGTTATCCGAATTTCGCTTTTTGAGAAAAGATAATGCTTTGCTGACTGCTGATGTTTCATGTACGATTGAAGATGAGACTATTGTATCTTCCTACACATTCCCACAATCGAAACTGATTCCTGTCTTTATGACTGATGCCGTGAAAGTAATGGTAGATGATGTAGAACAGGTCAGCGGTGTGACGGAAATTGATTTCGCCTCTCCGGTCACTTATCAGTTTGTGATGCGGAATGGAGAAGTAGTCCGATACATCCTGACGCTGGACTTTATCCTGATTCCTCAGTTTACGATCACGACAGAAGACCCTAGTATAACGGAAATACCAAGTAAGGATTATTATTTGAATGCGACTCTCACCGTGGATGGCAAGGGGATTTATGAGAACTATACAGGCAAGACAGAGGTGAAAGGAAGGGGAAACTCCACATGGGGATATCCGAAGAAACCTTACCGGTTAAAGCTTGATAAGAAATCTGAGATTTGTGGTTTGGGAAAAGCGAAGAATTATGTATTACTGGCTAATCATATCGATCCTACCTTGATGCTTAACTCAGTTGCCTTCAAAGTCGGGCAATTGCTGAATATTCCTTTCACCAATCATGCCATTCCGGTGGATGTGGTTCTGAATGGCAAATACAAAGGTTCCTATCTACTGACGGAACAGATAGAAATCAAAGAAAATCGTGTGGATTTGGATGAGAATAACAGCGTGATGTGGGAGCTTGATTCCTATTTTGATGAAGATCCGAAATTCAAGTCCGAAGCATTCAATCTTCCGGTGATGGTGAAAGACCCTGATTTGACTACAGAGCAGTTTGAGTATTGGAAGAAAGATTTTAATGCATTTACCGTGCAGTTTGCAAAGGAGCCGTTAGAAGGAAATATGTATGTGGATATGATTGATATTGAATCAGTTGCAAAATATCTGATTACCTTTAATTTGGTACACAATATGGAGATTAACCATCCGAAAAGTATCTTTATTCATAAAGAGGGGAAGGGTAAGTATGTTATGGGACCGATCTGGGACTTTGACTGGGCGTATGATTACGAAGGTAAAGAGACACATTTCGGGAGTTATGAAACTCCGCTCTTTTCTGATGATATGAATGGAGTGGGAACCGCTTTTTTCCTAAATTAAATGAGTTGTTGCAGTATATAGATGATCAGGCCAAGCTTATTAAACCATCTGTAACGAGAAATAGTGAGTTATGGGAAAACACCCGTTCATTCGATGCAAAGGTGGTAGAGTTAAAGAATTGGTTAAAGAATAGGGCAGAGTATATAGATGGTGAAGTAAATCAATACTGATAGAGTTTCATATATTAGCATTTCACTTCTCAGTCATTGACACTTGACTTTCGTTGACACTTGACTTCTCAGATAGAGGCTGACTAAAAAGTCAATAGTATCTTAAATGGGGGACGACTAAAAAGTCGGTTGTATCTTCATTCTCCTCCTTCGGGAAGGAGGAGTACCCGTAGGGGGAGGTGGTAGGTGAATACATAACTCTGTCATTTACAATAAAATAGGAACATACATCATTTTTCCTACCACCTCGGTCTTCGACCACTCCTCCTTCCGGAAGGAGGAGAGTGTAGATACTCCCGACTTTTTAGTCACTCCTTGCCTGATAGACTGACTTATAACATCATGAAAATACATGATTTTGCAAGTGATTCCATGAGGTTTGTACATCTCATGGTTTTTCGTCTGCCCGCAGACCGAAAACTTTTCCTGTCATCTGATCTACAGGTACTTTCCATACTTTGACATTCCGTACGGCAGGATCGGAATAGCTGAAC
>QWCY01004107.1_pt1 | contig 22792 bp, 18 predicted proteins | sample 1972631 | NCBI WGS metagenome assembly QWCY01 (sample SAMN09866696, study PRJNA288562) | Human gut metagenome isolate pre1_stool, whole genome shotgun sequencing... | isolation source: gut | host: Homo sapiens | place: USA: California
GGAGGCGTGGAGTGAGTATTACCTCACTGGCTACCACGGGGAGCTAAAGTCCTATAAGTTCAGCGACCAGGGCAAGTTGGGTGAAAATGGCACAGGTGGCTTCAACTACCAGACCGCCATTCAGTATGACTCCAACGAAGGTAAGCACATCTACGGTCTGCCTACTAACGTGACGGTTACGGGTAGCGATGGTAAGGTTTATCATCGTGTCACGGCTACCTATGATATGAACCATGCCGACCATATCACGCAGATACGCCAGCAGCTTGATAACGATGAAGCTGTCTCCGACTATACCTATGATGCTTACGGCAACATCACCAAGATTACGCTTCCTGCCAATGACAAGGGACAGCGTATGTGGTATAGCTACCGCTATGAACCGAAGATGAATATGTATGTGGAGCGCATAGACGATGCTTTCGGCTACCGTAGCGAAGCTTCCAACTTCGATTATCGCTATGGTATGGCACTGCGCCGTATGGATCTAAACCACTACTATTATGAGACCGACATTGATAACCTCGGGCGAGTGAAAGCTGTGCGTGGTCCTAACGAGCTAGCGACTGGTCAGCCGTACATCATTGCCTTTGACTATCACCATAAGGCCACTTTCGATACCAATGGCATCACAGCTCCTGCCTACGCAGTGACCAAGCACTACGACAGCCAGCATCCAAACGATGATTTAGAGACGGTTACTTTCGTGGATGGCTTTGGAAGAGCTATTCAAGTAAAGAAAGATGGTGTGATAACCACGGCAGCCAAGGGCAGTGCACCCAAGGATGAGACCGTGATGATTGTCAGCGGACGCAACATCTATGACGCTTTTGGTCGTGTGGCGAAAGCTTACTATCCCGTTACAGAGGCTGTGGGGAGCAAGACCGATTTCAACAAGACCTTTGACAACGTATCACCCACCGTAATGGTGTATGACGTACTCGACCGTGCTATGAAGGTAACGCTTCCTGACAATGCCGAGACCAAGACGGAATACGCCACGGACGCAGGTAGCAATACGCTTGTAACGACTATAACCGATGCGTTGGGGAATCGTCAGGCTACCTATACTAAGGGTAGTGGCAAAACCGTGAAGAGCGAGCAACTCAGCGGACCAGATGGAACGATTACCACCTCTTTCGAGTATGATGGTATCGACCGATTGGTTAAGGTAACAGACACCGAGGGCAATGTAACAACCTCCGTATATGATATGGGAGACCGCCGTACGGAGGTAAATCATCCTGCCAGCGGGGTCACCACCTTTACCTACGATGCGTTGGGCAATGTACTCACCAAGCAGACTGCCAACCTCAAACAAGAGGGCAAGACCATCAATTACGAGTACGATTACGGACGGCTGACGGCTATCAACTATCCTGACCATCCAGAAAACAACGTGAAGTACCACTACGGTGGTATCCATTCTTCTTACAATCGCATTGGTAGACTGATGCTACGTGAGGATGGTAGTGGTGCCATCGAGTATTACTACGGCAAGATGGGTGAGGTTACTAAGACTGTACGCACGCTGATTGTGCCTAATCAAGCAGTGGCAACCTACGTAACACAGTGGAAGTACGACAGCCATAACCGTCTATTGGAGATGATCTATCCCGATGAGGAAAAGGTAACCTACGGCTACAACCTCGGTGGACTGGTGGATCATGTGCGTGGTTACAAGTCCTACAGCTACGACTATGTGAACAAGATTGGCTACGACAAGTTCGAGCAACGTACCTATCTGAAGTACTGCAACGGGGCGGAGACTTTCTACTCCTATGACCCACAGCGTCGCCGACTACAGAATCTTGTGGTCAATGCCAAGGCAGGCACCATTATGGACAATGCCTACAGCTATGATGCCGTGAGCAACGTACTAAGCGTGAAGAACAATGCGCCACTTCCACAGAGTGGCAAGGCTGGCGGACAAATGAGTCATAGTTATACTTATGACCCATTGTATCGTTTGTTAAGCGCAACGGGTACATACATAGGAGCGGACAATAAGACAGCTTCATACACCCTTGCTATGGGCTACGACAATATGCACCGCATCACGAGCAAGAAGCAACACCTCTCACAGACGGGCGTACAGTTCGATGGCACTCTCAATGCAGGCTATGAACTCTCCTATACCTATGGTAGCGAAGAGGGTAATAAGTTCCAACTCGACAATGTGCGTGATATCAACTACCGTACGGAGGAAGTGCCAACGGACAGCACGACCATCAACAATGGACACAAGTACGAGTACGATGCCAACGGCAATCTTGTCTACATCAACACCTCTCGTGTAAAGCGTGATGGCAAGGAGGATGACAAGGCAAGTGAGCAGAAGTTTAAGTGGGACGAGGAGAACCGCTTGCTGGCTGTTGATGAGAACGGTTTTGTGAGCAACTATTGGTATGATGCCGATGGTGAGCGCACGGTAAAGACTAGTGGCGAGAACGAAGCGATTTATGTAAACTCCGAGTTCTCGGGTGGCAACACTGGTACAGCACGCTTCTCGCTCTATGTCAGCCCATACTTAGTCGCAGGACAGGGTGGTAAGTACACCAAGCATATCTACATCGGTAGTCAAAGAATCGTTTCTAAATTGGGCGACTTGGCAAGCTATGGTGCAGACCCAAGACGAATACCGTATGCAGGAAATGAGGCTGATGGCTTGACTATCAATTACAAGGACAAGTATGCACAGCAACTGCAATCTATCAAGGACAACTATAAGACGTTTGACATTCCTTATACTGGAAAGGACAATAACGACTATGTAAACGGTCAAGGGTTCTGTTGTGACGATGGTACGCCAGAAGCTGCTCAAGCAAAGGCGATGGTTCGTGCTGCTACTGATGGTAACTTCAAGCCGAATGAAGAGTACGAGAAGATGCAGTTCTACTACCACCCTGATCACCTAGGTAGTAGTAGCTATATCACGAACCTTGATGGGGAAGTGTCGCAACATATCGAGTATGTACCGTTTGGTGAGGTCTTTATCGAGGAACGCAACAATACGTGGAATACCCCGTATCTCTTCAACGCCAAAGAGCTGGATGAGGAGACAGGTATGTACTACTATGGGGCACGGTACTATGATCCGAGGTTGAGTCTGTGGATGAGTACAGATCCTCTACAAGAGAAGTATTTGAATATATCGACTTACTGTTACACGGCGAATAACCCAATAAATATTACAGATACTGACGGCAGGAAGTTAAAAGGAGTTCAGGAATCTGATGCTGCGAAAATTCATGAAGATATCAATTTAGTGTTTGCTGCTGAGAGATTTAATGGCTTCAGAAACTTGATAACAAGATCAGGAAGAAATGAAGGTGTAGAAACTTTTGATAAAATAGACATGAATGCTCTTGATAGCTATTTAGCGGGTGCGACAGATCTTTCAGAAGATGATAAAGCCCTAATCAGGATTGTCACTAATACTATTAATTCAGAATCTGTTCATGAAATACAATATCTCTCAAAAGAAGATCCGTTGCCTAATAAAAGCATGGCTGCCAGTGAACTAATATCAATTTATGATAAAAATAAATGGGGAGACATTCCTGCTGGTATTATTGGGAACTCAACTATAGAGACAGAAAATGGTTCATATTCAATGATAGTTGAAGACGTAGGCTTCCCTCTAGATTATGTAAATGCTTTGGAAAAAAATGTACCCAATCCATTAGGCAGAGCTTCTATGAGTTTTCATGAAGTTTTTGGACATGGAAGACCCACTGCTCTAGGGAGAACTCACGAGCAACAACACACAGATGCTATCAGGTTGGAAAATCTGACTCTAAGGGTGAGCGGTTATAGTTCAATACAAAGGACTGGACTGGATCATTTCAGTGAAACTGAGGTGTCTGACTATAGCAATCTTCCAGACTATAAATAATGAATCAATTATTCTACTCTTTTTTAATAATGCTACTTTCTATCGGCATTGCTTTTGCTCAGTCAAGTTCGATAAACTCACTTGAGTTGGTTGATCTTCATAACATACAGCGTGCTGAAGCCATAGCTCAATTAGTCTTGGGTGATAATGTTCGGCATGCAACATATTTTGTTTTTATAATGAACCGTGAATTGTTGCTTGTACACAAAAAAGATAGCGACTACCATAGATACAGGCTTTCTCAATCGTTTGACGAAAAGAGCAAAAAAGTTGTATTTAATATAATAAGCAGTCAACGATTAGAAGATGACGATATTTTGAAAAGGGTATTCTCTGAGAATCCATGTACCCGAAGGTTTACATACTCCAACACTGATTCGTTAGTATGCAAACACGACTTGAGAATTAGTTATATGTATTTTGTCCTCTGTAAAGAGGGAGAGAAAGTCTGCGAGTTCAATTTGCCTATAACTGTCACTCCAGGATTCAAAGGTCCTGAATATCCCTTACAGAAGGGCATTCTCGACTATTTGATTGAGATCTTGTTTTATCGATTTAAGACTTGATATAAGTTATTGCTGTCCGATAAAAGTCAGAAAGGGCACATCAAGGGGGCTCAACCATAGAATTGAAACGGTTGAGCTTTCCATTTTTGATTTCCAAGCCCCCCTTGAGCAAAAGACTCTTCTTCTGCTGAAAAACTATCGGATAGCAATACTTCCTGACTACCCTATTCCGACCAATCTATAGTGTCCTTAGTAGGAAACTCCAGTTTCTTACCTAGGAAACTTTAGTTTCACCCAAGAGGTACTGATGATTGCTCACCGCTGCAGAACGATCTACTCGATTCCCCCTCAAAAAGCTTTTACCGGACAGCAATAGATATAAGTAATCTCTCTAAGGTGTATTACGTCTCTTTAGGACGACAAAGAACTCTCTTTCTTGTATGGAAAAGAGTATACAAGCCCTTTGACGAATCACCTGATGGTGGAGTGACGTTCGCCAAAAATCATCCAATTAACTAATATTGCTGTCCGATAAAAGTCAGAAAGGGCATACCAAGGGGTCTCAACCGTAGAATTGAAGCGGTAGGACTTTCTATTTTTGATTTCCAAGCCCCCCTTTTGAGCAAAACGCCTTCTTGAACTCCAAATATTACTGGTTTTTCAAGAGTGCCGTTTTACAAACAATGTCCTTCAATGAGTAAATCGGCTGTCCGATAAAGATAAGCAGCCTTTTCACTGTCTGATCAGCTCTATAGAAGAGGGAAATCCCTTATAACAGACATTTGATGGGCTCTGTGCTATAATCAGAAATCTGACAAGCTGGGAACTCGGCTGTCCGATGAAATAAAAGACTCATCTTTCGCTGAAGAACTTTTATCGGACAGCAATAATTAACTAAAGAGGGATTGGGCATTCGCAGTACAGCACGAATATTGAGTGTTGTGATTTATCAGCATTCATATCTGTTTATTCTCAAGGTGCTTTATCAGTAACACTGCTTGCTGTTGCAGTTTGATTAGAACTTGGGAATAAGCTTCGAGTTTATCCAGCATTCGTTGAGCAGTGGACATAGAATGATACCTATTAAGAACTTTCACCGCTTCATTGTAAAGTAAGCCTGTCTTATTCGTCAAGGCAACATTTTTTGTAAGTCTCTCTAAGTAAGAGATTGTCGAGGGGGGGTCTACGATAACCTTGAAAGTGTTTCCCAAGAGCCTTGCTCGGACAAAGTCGCTCTTTGTCTTTGCGCCCGACTTTCGGTATAACCTAATAAGTTTCTGCTGGTCTTCAAGATTTGGTATTCTGATATGCCATCTGTCCCATCGTGGGCAGGTGGCACATCTGCCATCAGGCTTCTTTCGTTTCGTCATTTTCATTGCATCCTAATCACGACTTTGGAGTGATTCCCCCCCTTCGGGGCAAGGGTCTTTGTGGTACAAACTGCGGTTTGTGTTACAAAGACACACCTTGCCAATATCAAGAATTGATGCCACGCATCTGCTTCAGATTAGGAATTAGCTTTTGACTTTCTGAGCTAAGTTTTGAGTCAGGTTAAGACTTAACTCAGTTTTGACTTGGCTCAGTTTTGACTCAACTCAATTTTGACTTGACTCAATTTTGACTTTGGTCAATTTTGACTTGAGTTAAAACCCACTTCTTGACCATACCAAATCTTGACTTACCCAACTCTTAACCGAAATCCCCTATGGCTTACTCATTTGACCATAGGTGATTGTAAGCTCAGATTAAACGCTGAAAACACACCGATGAAATCAATAATCCCCAAAGAGGGTCAAAAGCAAGCACACCGATGGGAGAATTGACACTCCCCGAGAGATTGTATGCTCTCAATGTCAGCGTTCCCGAGTTCAAATGAGTATCCGCTAAACTGGATCTCAACTCACTTCGTTTACCCCTTTGTCCAATTACTTATTTCTCTTATATATAGGATTATAGTGCCTTTCAAGCATAGCTTGTATGTCGCTCTGTTTGTAGAGAATCTTGCCCCCAATTTTGTGATAAGCGATTGTTCTACTGTCTCGGTACTCTTGGAGCGTGCGACTGCTCAGACGTAACAGCTTGCAGACTTCCTCACTTGTAAGGTAAACCTCTCCGCCCAACATAGGACGTGCAGTAGCGCAATAACGCTCCAGCTTCTTCAAGATGCCCTCCATCAGTTGTGCAAACATCTGCATTTGCGGGTCTTGTTGTGTAATGATTTCGTTCTCTGACATAGTTCATTTAGTGTTTGAGTTCAGTCTTTCTTTGCATTCAGTATCTCAGTGATGTCGCTCTCTTTATAGTAGCACTTATGCCCGACCATAGAGAACGGGATTTTACCCGTATCCCGATAGTGTTGCAGAGTGCGCTTGCTGATACCGAGCCTACGGCATACGGCTTCATTGTCGAGCCATTCCTCCGTTTCGGGAGGACACCCGATAAGCCGTTCAATACGATGGATGAAATCTGCAAAGGAGGAGCAGTGCTGCTCCCATGCCTTGCGATCGATGATGATAAGTTTCATTGCATAGTTGTTGATTACGTTATTCATACTAGGCAAACGAGCAGCTTTTCTGTCGATTGCCCTTCTTGTCGGATGCAAAAGTAACCCCTCTAAAGCAGAAAAAGAAAGAGTAAGGAAGAATACGGAAATAGCTAGGACACAAGGGAAATGGCGAACACAAAAGTCTAGGCTATTGCGGTAATGAGATGAGGTGCTGGTTCGTTCCGTACTAGCGAAAATAAAATCAGGTCACTCTCGAGTGTTCGATTGCTTCGACATCTCTCTCAATTGTCAGAGCGAGAACACACTCTTTGGCTTATGTGATTGATGGAGTATTTGTTTTGTCGCTTCTTGCGTCCAAAGAGCCTGAGTATGCCGTATTCGTTCGGGCTTAATCTTTTGGCGGTTAGCCTATTGCGGCAAGGTTGGAGCGAAAAATACGACCGCACTAACAATCATTTTTTTGCAAGTATGATAGTAGCAAAGTACGTTCACCTATAAAGATTCAGATTGCGTTTTGTCTTGCTGTGCTATTGACTCACAATAACCCTCAAAGGCAGAATGCTCTCTGTCAGTGAGTGCAGTCATATCCTCTTGTATCTTGTGATCGGTTATCTTTCCGTAGATTTGTGTCGTGCCAATATTGCTGTGTCCGAGCATCTTACTGAGCGTTTCCATTGAGATCCCGTTGGATAGGCAAATTGTGGTTGAAAATGTATGGCGAGCCATGTGAAAGGTCAAACCTTTCTCTATTCGGCATATCTGACCAATGTTCACACAAGCTAAAGACGCCTTGCGGGTGGTTAGGTTAGGGAATATCAAGTCGTCTACTTTCTTGTCTTTGATATAGAGTGAAAGGATTTGCTTGGCAATAGGCAAAAGTGGAATGATAGCTTCTACGTCCGTTTTCTGCCTTTTGATACGGATTTCCTCCGTGCCGTCTGCATTACGGATGATATGCTTTAGCCTGAGCCGTTGCATGTCCACACGTGCCAGACCAGTAAAGGCACAGAAAAGAAAGAGCTGCCTTGCCCGTTCGAACTGCCTGTCAATGATGGGTGTTTGTAATACTCGTTGGAGCTCCTCCGTAGTGAGATAACGCCTTGTGCGGTGTGGCAGTTCTGCCTTGTAGTCCACAAAGGGGTCGATGCGGATATACTTCTTCTGCTGACCGATGCCGATAAGCTTTCTTAGGAAGATGACCACAATCTGAATGGTGGCAAGGGAAAGGTTGCGCTCTGATTTGAGATAGAAGTCCATCCCCTCGATAAAGCCGTAGTCCAACAATGAGTAGCGAATATCCTCCAGTCCCAAGCGTTCACGCAGATAAGCCTCTATGAGTTGTGTGGCATAGATGTAGTTGGCAAAGGTCGGCTTGGCAACCGTCACCTCCTCACAGGGACGCTTTTCTTCAATAAAAAGTCGGGCTTCCTCCAAAAGAAATCCTTTGGGCTTGTCCTCTTCCATGAGTTCACATTTCAGTAGCTCGGCTGTGATATAGCCACGCTGCCATACTAATTCATGATACTTCGCTTTGGCTTGTTCCTCTTTGGCTTGGAGATAGCGGTTGATTTCCTTTATCTCTTCGCCCGTTTCCTTGCATCTTCCCTTACGACTATCCCAAAGTTCGGGAGCAATCTCCTTGCCCGTGCTGTATTGCACCTGCTTTCCGTCTATAGTGATGCGCCCCATAATCGGACATTTGCCGTTCTTCTTCTCTTTGGACCGATTGATATAGAATAGTGTTTTGAATGTACTTCGTGCCATAATATCAAAGCTTCAAGGTGAATGTATCTTGTATGCGTTGCTGCACTTTTTGCATCTCCCGATGGATTCTTTCGGAGGAAACGGCAGCATATACTTGTGTTGTTCTCAGGTTGGTGTGCCCGAGCATACGGCTCACCGTTTCAATAGGCACTCCTGCTGAGAGCGTGATGAGCGATGCAAAGGTGTGGCGAGCCATGTGAAAGGTTAGCGGGCTTTCCATACCGATATTTCTCTGTATGTAGTGCATGCCGTTGTGGATGATGTCGTTAGTCGGCACTTCAAAGACAAAACCAGCACGCTTACCTCTGTACCGCTCCATTATCGCCCAAGCAGGTGGAAGCACCTGTACACGATACGGGGTCTTGGTTTTCATTCGCTTGCCCTTGATGCAGAGTTCACCTTCTTCCAAGACAATGTTTTCCTCTCTGAGATTGCGCACGTCTGAGATTGCCAAGCCTGCAAAGCAGGAGAATACGAACAAATCACGGACAATACGGTAGTTCTCCCATTCTATCTCCAAGTCAATGATGCGTTGCAGCTGGTCTTGTGAGATGCTTCTCGGCTCACCTTTGGGACGTTCATAACTGTAGCCCAAGAACGGGTAGAAGTCCAGCACGCCTTTCTTCACCGCCATGCGGACGATGCTCTTCAAGGTGGATAGAGCACTTGACACGCTGCTACGTTTCAGTTTTCGGTCAATGGAGAGGTAGTACTCGAAACCCTCAATAAAGGCTTTGTCTAATTGTGAAAGGGGAATGTCGCTTACTTTATACTTCTTCTGCAGATACTCACGGAGCAGGGATAGCTGATAGGTACGGAGCTTGAATGTCTTCAAGGCTCTATCAATGCCTATGCGTTCCTTTGTCTGTCTGAGATATTCCTCAAAACTCTGCAAAAGCAGGGCTTGACGGTGGATTTGCCCCTGATAAGCATCCCTCACATCGGTGGCGGTAAAGGATTCTTCTCTTTCACTGAGTTCGTGAAAGCGTGCGTGGATGAGTGCGGTGCATTCACCGAGTTTCTGATTGACGGACACCGCCATAGCACTCTTGCCAGTGAGTCGTTGCTTACGGCTGTCCCATAGGGCGAGAGGAGTCTTACACTTGGTGGAGAACCCCGAATGGGTTCTGCCTACGGAGATGCGCCCGATGATAGGCACAAGTCCTTTCTTGTCGGTTCGTCTTGCCTGAATGAAGAACGATACTTTCAGTTTGTTTTCTTTCATTTTTCTGTCGTTTTTCTCAATTCCCTTTGCTTGCAAAGGTACAGTGAAACAGGTGCTTCTGAGCGATGCAGAACGATGAAATACGATGAATAAAAAACTATGGAACAGTTGTTTAGCTTCAATTCGTAACCCCTCTTTGCTTTTTCTTCAATGGGTTACGATTTGGTAACGGAACTACTGCCGTTTTATGCTCGTTTTTGCTTATCCTCAAAATAGCAAGAAAGCCTAAATGATGCTATTTCAAATAGTTACATCCATTGCATATCCCGCTATTTCCCTTAATTCTTAACTGCCGATTATGCCCGCAAGATGAGCTTGGATATGCGAATGATAGACCTAGAAAAGTATTCGGACCATATAGACAACAAAGCCAGCCACTGTGCCAAGCTCCTCAATAACTACTATCAGAAGTATAGAGAGCAGAAGGGGACACAGTTTGTCTTCAGCGACTTGGGTACTTACAAGCCAGGCGAGTGGAACGTTTACTCGGAGATTAAGCGTAAGTTGGTAGAGGAGTATCACATCCCATCTCACGAGATTCGCTTCATCCAGGAGTGCAAGAATGAGAGAGCAAAGAAAGCGATGGTGGAGGCGATGAATAGGGGCGATATACGTATCATATTTGGCTCTACATCTATGTTGGGTACGGGTGTCAATGCCCAGCAACGAGCTGTGGCTATACATCATCTTGATACTCCGTGGAGACCGTCAGACTTAGAGCAACGCAACGGGCGAGCTATCCGAAAGGGCAATTTAGTTGCCAAGGAGTTTGCCGACAACAAGGTCGATGTGATCATATATGCAGTGGAGCGTTCGTTGGACAGCTATAAGTTCAACCTACTACACAACAAGCAGCTTTTCATCAATCAATTGAAGAGCAATCAGCTCGGTATGCGTACCATCGATGAAGGCTCAATGGACGAGGATAGTGGTATGAACTTCTCAGAGTATGTAGCTGTGTTGTCGGGCAATACAGACCTATTGGAAAAGGCAAAGTTAGACAAGAAGATTACCGCATTAGAGTCAGAACGCAAGAACTTTCTTCGTGAGCGAAATGGGGCTATAGGTAAGTTGGCAGAGATTGACCATTCGCTCTCTTATCACACAGGCAAGATACAAGAGGCGAAGAAAGACCTCGCTTGCTTTGAGCAACGAGTGGAACGAGATGCTGAAGGCAACCTGGTCAATCGACTTTCAATTAAAGGTGTAGAGGATTGTTCTGACATCAAAGTGATTGCTCATCGTCTTCAAGAGATAGAGGAAAAGGCTCGTACCAATGGTGAGTACAACAAGATTGGAGAGCTTTATGGCTTCTCTGTTATGGTCAAGACGGAAAGTTCCTCGCAGAACTTATTTGACCTATCGGTGAACCGCTTCTTCGTAAAAGGGGAGGGGAGTATTTACTACACCTACAATAACGGCAAGCTGGCAAATGATCCTAAGCTGGCTTGTCTGAACTTCTTCAATGCGTTAGAGCGCATTCCCAAGGTGATCGAATCTCACGAGAAGGAGATAGCAAAGGTTTCAGCAAATAAGGAGGTCTACACCGCCATTGCCAATAGCTCGTGGAAGAAGGAGGAAGATTTGCGTTCTCTCAAATCCCAAGCAGCCGAGCTGGATAGAAAGATTGCCCTTACACTTTCTCCGCCAGAGGAAGAAAAAGAGAATCTTGAAAAAGAGATACAAGAAACGAGATGTGTTGCCACGTCAACCCCACTTAAAGATGCTGGAGAGACTTCTCTTTCAGACTCAGTCTCTCAAACTCATCAAGACAATCGAGAAGTAACGGGTCGAGTAGTTATATCCAAGCCGAAATTGCGATAGAATCATATAGGAGATTTTCGGTAATAGATAACCTTACCCGCTACTTTTTGTGAGGTTAATCGTTCTCAGAGAGTCTAAGATTTTCAAGAATGATACCTTCACCCTTTCTGAAGATGGAATTTCCCTATAAGCTATTGCAGATAAATTCTCTTCGTACCTAGGAGTTAGAGCTTCCCATAACTTTTCAAAATCCAATACCAATGGCGATTGGGTTAGGTCTTTTAGACCTTTCCATCCAAAAGGATCGTCAAAGGCTGCTTGGTCATGCTTGACCAAAGTTTCTACATCACGCACAAACTCTACACCACAAACATACTCCTCCAAATCCTTGATAGTCATAAGAGCATTCAAATCATAGAAATGGCGGATTTTTGACGAAAGAGATGCCAATGGATCCTGGCTCATAGAGAAGCGAATGAGAGAAACGGTTTTCTCGCATAAGGTTTGCTTCAGCGACAACACATTCAACTCAAAAGGTTCAAGGTGATATTGAGATGCGACATCCTCCAAGTGTTGCTTCTTCAGATAAGTAGTCACAAATGGTTCTATCGTCCTTTTTTCATAAGGAAAAGGATTGGCAAACGCACTGATCTCTACGATAATTCTCGAAGGAATAGGATTGACTGAAACATCCAACCCCACTAGAGCATCATAGGAGAATGCTTGCTTCCTATACTTTGACCCTTTGGATATATCTGCGAAGGATTTGTCTTCTGTAAAACCCACTGTAACCTCTTTCATCAGTTTGGATAATAGCATCTTAACTTGATTGCCACTCATATCACCGCTGATGACGGCAAAGTCCACATCTTCAGAAAACCGGTCAATCAATTGATAAGCTTTGGACAAGGAAGTCCCTCCCTTAAATACAATCTGCCGACTGTAGGTGCTCTTAGATAAGGCTCGAAGTATTGCTGAGATATAATAGTCTTTTTCGATCAACTGGACTGGGATTTTCAAATCCTCAGAAGATGCTTGTAGCAAGTCTCTGAATGACTCGCTGTCTAAATGTAAAGGCTCTCTTATTGTATGTTCCATTGGCTTGACACTAAAGTGGAGGAAAGTCCGATTCTAAATCGTGTAAGAGGGTTTAATGTCTGATGTAAAGTCACCACAAGTGATTCATCTGTTAGCATAGAACCCAACAAAGCTCTTGTGAGTGGAGTGTAATTTAGGGAAAGTTCCACTAGTTGCTTATGATCCTCTTTTTCATATTCACTGACTTTCTTCTTTAGGAGAGTATACGACTTGTCGACAGTAGTATCTGGAATTTTCTTGATCCATTTCAAACAGTCCAAAAGACGCAGCATATCGATGTTGTCTTGACAGATCTGGTTCTTCTGTAGTACAAAACGGATGGCATAAATCCCCCGCTTTGTATTACGTTTCGGAAAGTTAGTCCCTATTTCAAGAATGGATGAGTGTTGGGTCGTTAGTCCAAATAGGTTGAATGCATAGAGACCTGTCAAATAGGCAATAGGTGTGTCCCCGTCATAGAGTAAGTCTCGAAATCTTTCTTCCATAGATGGTCCTACAACCCCAAATCGTGTTTGCTTGGGCTTGTAATAAACTCCTGGGCTAAGTCGTTCGATCTCTCCCTCCTGAGCCAATCGTCCTAAAGCTACCACAGCTGCATTGTACTCCGAACGAGAAAGCTCTAAGTCTTCCAGTCGGAAAACTTTTCCCATCTCAAAATCCAAAATCCTCTTTTTAATACCCTTGCTTGTCATGCTACTTGTTCTTTTCGCAAAGGTAGTAGTTTTGTTGTGTAAATGCAAGTGTTTACACAACAAAAGGGTCGGGTTGGAAGAAAAAAGATTACCAGTCATCTCGTTTTCGTAGCATCTCATCGATTTCCTCACGAAGGAACAGTAGGCGACCATTAGCTTTAAGGTAGGGAATCTTACCAGCCCATACCCAATTATAGATGGTCTTTTGCTCAACCTTTAGCAATCTAGACACATTGATGATGTCAAGATACTCAGGCTTGAGCGGTGGCTTAACAGTTGCTTCTATGGCTTGCTCTCGGTCAAATTACGACACCAGAAGCAACAACTCAGGAGGTGAAGCAGAAGCCTGAACTTACGACACCCCAACACACCCCTAAGCCTAAGTGGAGATGATTGCTATGCGTCACCTTCAAAAGACGCTTTATAATTCGAGTTTGTCGATAAGAAAGGAAACTAAGCCAGTTGTATAAAGCAAAAAGGGACTATACAGACGAAGTGTATAGCCCCATTTTTCTACCTTTTATAGTGCTAATAGAGCGTCTAAAAGTCTCTATCGGCACTTTTCTTACTGCAAAGGTAATTCTTTATTCTGACTTACGCAAGCATTTCCCGAATGTTTTTGATTCCAGTTGCTTCAGCAATGATGTTTTGTACCTCATTGTATTTCTCGTTCTTGTCGAACAACTTTATCAATTCTTCCTTCAAGTCAGCTTGACGATTCACTGACACAATTCCTGTCATGTAGTATATGACTTTAATTGCACCATAGAGCTTATGATAGTTTGCACTTTCCATCTGACCAGCTGGACCTCGTCTTATAGATGTTGGTAGCGCAATATCATATAACACATTGCCATGTGCACAATAATTCCTTATCGTGAGAATTGTTTTCAAATAGCTTTCAAACACTGGCAGTTGTCTTACTTTGAAATGTTCGCTGATTGCTCTACAAATCATCTTGTCTTTAAGTGCCTTGAAAAGATGGATTATTCCTCCTAAAGTCATATATTCCAATGTCTTCCAAGCGGGAGCATACTTGTCGTTTATATGGGTTTTATGGTGTTGCTGTATAATAGAAATAGACTTAAATCGATTGGTATAGACTTCCTGATCAAACTTCCTTACGTATGCTGCGGTCACAACAGTGGAGTCTGCAAACCATGTAGGAGATGTCCTATAATAATTCGACACCTTGTATATGAGAAACGTTCTGAAATGAATCTCGATGCGGTTGAGATACTTCATAAGGATACTCCTTAAATTAAAATCGAAGTAGTATAGCTTCACGATGTAGTCAAAATTAGTCCCCTCTCTAAACTGATGAGTCCTGTTAATTTTATTCGGATATGTTGTTTCGAAAGGGAACCAATAAAACCCTAAGCGATAATACCCCGCATCCAAAAGCACTTCTTGGGCTTTTTCTTTATCCTTAATAACCATTCCACGACTTTCAAGCAGCTTGATCTGCTCCCATACATCAATTGCAGTCTTTCCCATATCTACTATATCTGAGGACCAAACAAATACAGAACTAAGTTTTCTGTAAAATGCTTAGTCGCATTATTATGAATTCTTTTTGCTATTCAAAAGCTAATATGTTCACTCTGTTTGAGTGCAAATGTAAGCATTCTTAGTGATTGAGAAACAAGACCAAATAGGAGAGATCTCTAGCCCATCTTTGTTCGCCTTGCTTACTGTTGATGCATAAACCTAACATCTACCACTCCTCTCTTCTTTTTAGCATCTCATCGATTTCCTCACGAAGGAACAATAGGCGACCATTAGCTTTGAGGTAAGGAATCTTACCCGCCCATACCCAGTTGTAGATGGTCTTTTGCTCAACCTTTAGCAATCTAGATACATCGATGATGTCAAGATACTCTGGTTTGAGCGGTGGCCGAACAGCAGCTTCTATGGCTTGCTCTCGTAATACCAGCAAGTGGTCTAGTTTTTCTTCCACACTCGCAAGCTTATCGAACAGACGTTTTTGCCAAGGATCTTCTGTAAGATAGTCTAAGTATGACATAGTTCCCCTTTTTGATAATTCCCTGCAGTATCTTGTGACAAGATACGTTGCTCTCTCATATAAGCAATATACTTCTTTGCTGTGCGCTCTTTGACTCCCATCTCTCGCATTAAGACATCGCACAACTCTTGGTAAGAGAGACGGTGGTTGCTTTGAAAGATCTCCGTAACAATTGAGATTAATTCGTCAGTTTTTCGCTTCTCCTTATCCTCCTTAGACTTTTCACCACGATAGACATGCATCTCCAGCCCTTTATCCCATCCAAAGAGCATCATCGGGACATCTAAAGGGCTCCCATCTCTCACCTTCAAAGCCTTGACTACAGAGTATTCCGGATTGTCATCCTTCTCAATTGAAAGAATTCCTGCTGACTTACGTTGTAATTCTGAGCCTATGTGGCCACGAAGCTTGATACCGTTTGGCACAAAGTGTAATACACAAATGATACATGTGTTATAAATACCAGCTAGTCTATAAAGCTCATCTACGACAGCGATACTCTCGGTCTCATCGTTTGCAGAACGCACCAAGTCTGCAATTCCATCAATAACTACTAAGTGTATCCCTCCATGTTGATGATAGAAGAGATCTAAGCTATCTTCAATGAGATGAATTCGATCTTTCCTTGAAAGAGATGCAAGATACAAGCAATGATAAAAAGGGGGCATCTCTCTTAAGCCTGCTCTTGATAGAGTCTTACGCATGTTTTTATAAAGTTGAGCCTCAGACTGCTCTGTATCATAGTGTATTACAGCCATCCCATAAGGGTTAGGACTAACATCTATCCCTAAAGTCTCCCCAGGAGCTAGTTTGTTATAGCATATTGCCCCTGATACGACTGCAGACACGTAATTACTCTTGCCAGTACCTTCACCCCCTGTAATACACAATAGATTATCTTGGGATCCTAGAGGAACATCATTGATAGATACAATTGAATTTGAGACATGCGGGGGATTAGAGTAGTCTAGTTCGCAGGATTTCATAATCATAAGTGTTTCAGCATACAAACTCTTGAGAAGTTGGGAGAGTAAATCCTTTAACTCATAACTTGTATGCCCGAGAGCAAAAAAATCGGATATGTCTTTCTCATACTTACTACCCACTAATGGCAGACGCAGAGAATAGATCTTGTACTCTTGAAGTTCCAATTTCTGTCTGGCAACTTCTCGAATACCAGTTTCATCGACATCGTATAGTAGCACAACATGCTTAAATCTAAGGGTCAATCCTTCAACGATTTTCTTTGGTATTTGAGAAGTCTCACTATTAAAGCAAATCGCATTAAAACCGTGAGCAGAAAGAGAGAGGACATCTTTTTCTCCTCCCGTAATAAAAATGACATCTCCTTTAGCTGGCAGCTGATCAAGCCCGAAGCAGTAAAGAGACGGTTTCTCGCCACCATAGAGAAACTTTAAGCGAGTACTAAATGGACGATATATTTTAATGAAGTCTTTCCCTTGATACCCGAAAATAGGTTCTGTTTCTTTAGCTATTAGAGAAAACTCATTCCCTTCACTATTGATAGAAGAGAATTTCTGAAGATTGATAACTCCATACCTCTTCAAAGTTTTTTCGGTGATACCATATTTGCTCCAATAGTCTAGAAACCCCTTTGTAAAGGGGAGTGGTTCAAGAGAGTAAAGCCTAGCTTTACTGGATTTTGGAATAGGTTGTACTGTCTTTGGATTAGATATCCGTATAGCTTTATTAGTTAGGGCTACTCTATCAAGGACTTCATCGCTTCTGATAGGTAGTCTTAGGTCCACAACTATTTGTTGAAGGATTTTTCTAAAATCTACCCGTACAGACAGATTATAGAGTTCTCCCACGAACCAAAAACAATCTCCTGAATAGCTAGGATCTCCATGGTCATGAAACTTATAACAATCGCTTTTTGCGTCAAAGTAAATATGGCATGAAGGTTTTGTGTCTTCATAAAAAGGACTGAGAAAGTTTTTGTGTACATTCACTGGAAAGCCAAGATAGTGGATAAACACATTTAGCCCTCCAGCTGTAAGTTCAAGTATTTGTTTTTTGTCTATCATTCTTCTTTGGGTTGTAATTTGTTGGAGCAACAACACAAGATGATGTTGTCTTTGTAGTTATTCATATTAGTCAAACACTCTTCTATTGTCGATCCTGTGATGCGTAGATAGTTCCCTTTGATTGAATTGTATAGAGACTTATACGAATATCGGACATCGCCGCTTTCGGTAAACCGATATTGTATCATTTGCTTTTTCCTCCATCTATAGAGAGTCGACTTAGACACATTGAGTGTTTGCATCACATCAAATGTTGTCATCTCAAGCTCTTCATCAATGCTTTGTAGAACAGCAGAACTTCTCTCTATAAAACTTTCTATTCGCTTGATCCGTTTTATGAGCTCATTGAAAGCTTCGCTTTCCATGGCGATTACATCCATAGTTTATCTTCGCTTAACTGGTTTATTTTAATCATACTGGGATCTTGTTCAGCAATGAACTGAAGGAATAGCTTATGTAGCTCCCTTGTCATTATTTCCACTCTAAAAATGGCAATCGTTTGCTGACTCCCCGAAGATGCAAGAAATGCATAAATGTTTCGTGGGTCAATCTTGAAGGCATCTGCAATTAGAAGAATTTGCTCTTCTGTCAAGCGCCCTATACCCCTTTCCCAGCGTGAAAGAGTACTTTGGCTAACATTAAGAATGTCAGCCAATTCCGATTGATTTATCCCCCTTTCTTGTCTCAGGGCTTTAATGAATTCTTGTATCGTATTCATATACTCTAAGTTACCCCAGCTTTTACATACTGCCAACTCGCTACACGCATTATTGTGCACCAAATGCATACTAACTTGCATGAAATGCAAGGGCGGTAATTTGGTTTGTTATTATGTTTGTATGAAGCTCATAGCGGATACAATTAAGTTATTACATAAGGCGCAACGACAAAGTTCTATCTTGTAAAAATATCAAGCCACTAATAGTTGGGTATTCGCATCTCAAAAAACTATTAGTAATAGGAGAGAGGAAGTTGCGAAACGTAGCGGTGCAAGGTGCAAGCCCCTATATATATGGGGCTTGCACCTTGCACCGCTTATGTAGCAAAAATGTGGCTAAAAGAGGGTCAATCAAACACTTGCCAGATAGTTCTTATTTTACTACATTTGTACCGAAGAAACGAGCGAATGATGGCGTTCATTTGGTGTTCACTGAAGTAGTCAAAACGAGTTCAATTGCTAGCTACAATTTTGCTACAGTGATGCGTTTGAGCTTTATGAATATATAGATGTAGCAACGGCTGGACGGGATTTGTTCGAATCCCCCCGCTTCCGCAGTAAAGGGTGTAAATCAACGCGTTACGTGGTTTACACCCTTTTTCGCACCCAAAAAATCACTGGTCGGGATATTTGACCCAGTAACTTCGATGGCTTTATGCTTTTCAATTTATTTAGCGGGGTTCAAACCGCGATCTACTATTTGGATTAAGCTAGATTGGCGGGATCTAGGAATTTCAGTAAGTTTGGATAGAAAGCGATATTCCTTTATAAAGGGTGTTCCATACGACTGGCAGATTTTCGGGTAACGATTTGGCAACCATTCCTTTTGCTCTGCTTTGTTTTGCTTGCAAATAACTCTTTATCTTTGGCAAAGATAGAAGGTATCTCCGAACACAACTTTCTCCTCTGTCATCGCTTCTTCCCAATCAAGAAAAAAGAAGTTGGCATTGAGCATAAGAAAGACTACTCTCCTACCGGCCTTAAAAAATAGAAACACGATGTTGTAAAGAAATTGCGGATATATGGAATTGCTCCAATTACGGCATATAGTTTTCGAGGGCGCAGGTGGAATTTTACCTCATAATGAGGATTGATAAAATAGAATGTTCTGTCAATGGCTTCAAAACCTTCTTTTCTCATCGTGCTTTCAAATAATTCTATCGAACATTTGGTTTGCTTGATACTCAGCAATTCACTGACACACCCTTCATCCTCTTTCCAAGCCCTTAATATCCACTCATAAAATGAGGTTGGAAGTAGGTGGAAGAATGGCAGATGCGATAGGAAGCGGCTTCTGCATATCTGCTGATGTCCACCGAATGGCATCTGCCAAGCAGGAAAGGACATGAAAATCCCCCCCCCTTGTTTTAATAGCTGTTTACACTTGCACATGAATCCCTCCTTATCGTCAATATGTTCTATCACATCATGGCATACAATTAAATCGAATTGATGCTTGAGTTCCTCCAATAGGAATACATCGGAAGCAATGAAACGCCCTTTTGCTCCATTCTCTTGGAAGAACTTTCTTGCGTCCTTTATCCGTCCCTCTGCCATGTCCACACCCACGACATCGCAACCCATGCATGAGAAAGGTAGGAGATTTCCACCGTCTCCACAACCTATTTCCAACACTTTCATTCCTTTCTCCACCTGCTTGTGCCGTTGGATGTAAGGAATGAAATACTTCTTGCTTGTAGTTGCAAGTTCATAGAAATACTGTCTTCTGTTAAGTTGTCTTGACTGCATCGCGCTTTGTATACTATTAGTTCAAGCACAAAGATAGTAAAACACAGGAAAAACCACTGATTTCAAAAAACATACCTATAAATGATGATGAGACAATATGAGATAAAATATTGTGGTAGGAGTTTTATATCAGAGTGGCAGCCTTGTCTAAAAAAGGTCATGGAATGAGATGCAGAAAAGCAAGGGGGGCATGCGGAGACACGGTTACAGCCTGACTCCCTTGCTTCTGTTTTCTTTTGAGGAAAGGATGGGCGTCTGTCTGATTTTCTCCCACTGCCCCTTGAACCATACGGTAATCATTACTCTGTTCACAAGGGAAAGGATTACTGCTGAAGCTGATGAGAGAGTGAGGTTTGCTCCTCCGTAAGTCGTTGCTGCTGGATGGCGAGTTCGGCCTGTCGCTGAACTGCCTTTTCGTGGTTAATGACACGTTGCTCTAGAGTGGCAATGGCTTCGTCAGATCGGTGATTTTCAAAGATGCTATCGAGTTGGGCGAAGGAAGTGTTACTGACTGAGTGCTCCATACGTAGGATGCGATATCGTAGGGCATAGCTTTCGAGGGTTTGATTGGCATTGTGAAGATAGACCGCCCAACCGATAGTGCAGGCGATGAGTACGATAGATATTCCCCAGATTAGCCATTCTATCCAACGTTTGACATCAAAGAGATAGTACTTCTTGACCTCTGGAGGAGATTGAGTTTCTTGAATTTTCTCGGATAGAGAGGCTATGCTTTTAGCTTGTCGCTCTTGGTTCTTTGCTATGCTATCTTTGATTTCTCGGATTCGTTTGCCTAGGACGATAGCGACATCTGTCAGTTCACTCTTGAATTTGCCATCTACCTCAATCTTTTGCCCAATAAGGCGCGCTACATCCATAAGAGAAATAGCGTCATCTTCTGAGGGATTAGTTGCGGGGTTAGATTGAGATACAAGGTTGGTGATACTTGCTTTGAGGTCTCTGTTCTGTTGTTTGATCTCCTCTAGTACTTCAAGGAGAATATTCATTTGTTCGTTCATAATCTTCTGCGTTTTAATTTCTTATTAGCTTGATTTCTTAGTTTACGTTGGAATACGAGTTCAGCAACGTCAACTGCTGGGACATTGCTGTCAAAGAGTTCTTCAATGAAGTTCTCAGATGAACTCTCAGTCTCTCTTTGTTCGGAAATCTCTGGTGCTTTTTGAGAGCTGAGAACATTTGCATTCTGCTGGAGGAGTATAGATAACTTTGAGTAGCTACAAGAGCGGTCAATGTGTGAGCCACTGAAGCTAACTCCATCCATGCTAAAGACTACTCCCTCAATGATATCTGTTTTGCCCTTGGTCTTGAACTGCACGTCAATACTCTGCTTTTGCAAAGCAGAAACAAGCTGTTCCCAATTCGTGCACTTGGGCAATACCTCTGTAATAGCATCGTAGATGGTGTAGCGAACTTTGTCATTGCCACGCAGTCTATTCCTTTTAACTTCCGTCTTGCCTTCTCCGAACTTCAGCTGATACTTGTCTGTAAGCTCTCTGCATATCTTGGTGGAGCGAAACTTCTCATTGCTATCCGAGATGGTATTGCCGTAATTGTCTACCCGATTGATGCAGATGTGAAGATGCGGATGCTCCCTGTCCATATGTCTAACAATTAGGTACTGAGTATCTGAGTAACCCATCTGCCTCAGGTATTCCCGTGCAATATCAACCATCTTATCGTCATCCAGTCGCTCACTGTCTTCGGAAGAAAAACTGAGGATGGTGTGACAGACTGGCTTCTTGAGATTGGGCCTCATAGAGGCTTGCAGGTTGAAGTCGCCAGCAATCTCATTTGATGTTGCATCAACTCTTACACCTTCGCCATCAAGAATACGAGCCATCCCCTCACGCTTACCCAGCATGTAGGTAATCATTCCAGAGAATGATGTCCCTTTGATGATCTTTGCAATCATGACTTCAGATCCTTGATGTGTTTGTCTACGCATATCCTCAGTAGCTTAAGTTCTGTTGGTGCTACAGAAATGCCATAGGTATTAAGGCGATGAGCAATCTGATTGATGTTATTCGCAATACCTGTGAGCTGACGAATCTCATTCATCTGTTCAGGGGTAATGCGAGCCTTCACTTGGCTCTCATAAATAAGTGTGCGTAGATACTCACTCTTATTTAAGCCTGCCTCGTTCGCCTTGCTCTTAAGGGTGAAATACTCCTTGGTATTTAGTTTGAGCAATACGGAATAGCTTCGCTTTTCCGATAACTTTTTCTTAGGGCGACCGCCCTTGTTCGTTGTATTATCGTCCATAAATATTCTGTCAATAATAAGACCATCGGGATGATTTTTTCGCCTCCCTTTGGTGGGGTGAAAAGTAGGTTTTGGGTAACCCAAAACACAAACTTGCTTCTCTGAAAAATCTGTATGATAGATATGCTCTGCCAAGCTCTGCTTGATTAGTTTTGGAAGAGCCGTAATTATGCTGCGACTTTTCAAGAGAGGATGCAAAACAGATTACGTGAAGAGCGATTGACGATCGTATGACGAAAGATCACCTGAGTTTTATCTTTCGCTTAGACTTCATGCTGATCTCTTTAGGAATTCGCTTTTGGCATAGAAAGTCATTCAGATCCTTAAAGTCCGAAAATCTTTCTGAGATGTCTTCGACAGGAAGATCCAATCTCAAGAGTCTATTTCGGGCATCTTTTCCAGCTGTATCGTTATCGAGAAAAGAGTTTATCTTCTCGTACTTAGCAAGGAGAGGAATTGCTTTCTCGAGGTTGCTAACAGAGTTAAGGATTAAAGCTGAACTCTCTTGCTCTTTG
>QWCY01002611.1_pt1 | contig 22747 bp, 18 predicted proteins | sample 1972631 | NCBI WGS metagenome assembly QWCY01 (sample SAMN09866696, study PRJNA288562) | Human gut metagenome isolate pre1_stool, whole genome shotgun sequencing... | isolation source: gut | host: Homo sapiens | place: USA: California
TAGAACATCTTGCTTCGTACAACGGAGCTGATATGCATAAATATAATACGTTATACACTCGTAAATTAAGTTGGCATGTTTTGACCCCAACATCATAAGATTACGGTCAGACTATTTACAACTGCAGAATAGATTATATCCACACAGCATCAGAAGGACTATTATCACGATTCCCCAGAAAACATTCTCAATAAGCAGCCCTATTATCATTCCCACTGCAATCCAGAACATCATAAAACCTATTATTCTCACCACAGGAGTATTTCCTCCGTATACCTGCTGCTCTATTCTATTATATGCACTATATGTGTCATTATTCACAATCACATTCTTGTCATGCCTTTAAAAATATGTGGTGTTAAAAAAACAATTATATGAAACCCGTTAAGACGTTTTTCATATAATTGTTTTAATCATTTGTAACATCACCATTCTCATTGAGAATTATGGCATCACCAAGATATTTTGATTGTGGTTTTGTTTTTGCGAGAATAAAATCCTTGTTTCTTGCAAGTATTTCGCGGATGTCCCTTTTGAATTGTCCTGAATAGCTTCTTAAGTCTGCCGGAACTCCGTAAGCCTCCATGCCAAGTGACTTGGCAAGGTATACTGCCCTGTACAGATGGTATTTCTGGGAAACAATAATAATTTTGTTGACGCCGAATATATTTCTGGCACGATACAGGCTGTCGTATGTAGAAAATCCGGCGTGATCCATGTATATGGCGTTTGATGGTACACCGGAAGCAATAGCATATTTTTTCATGGTTTCAACTTCATTGTAATCATTGCTGCCGTGATCACCACTCATTATTATGTCCTTTGATGCGCCGAGCTTATATAGATTGACACCTGTCATAATTCTGTCATAGAGCATATTGCTTGGAGTCTTATCCGGTTTAACCGCAGCTCCGAGAACCAGTATACAGTCTACATCTGAAAGCACAGCAGCTTCATCGGCATTCAGTATATAGGAGCCTGTTTTATATATCACGCAGCCATTGACTGCAAAAGCGTACACGGCTGCTGCAAGGACAGCCGCGCAGCATGTATAACCTATTCCCTTTATTATCTTCTTAACTGACATCGGATTCACCTTGAATGTTACTTATTATCACTTCCGGTGATATCATTTATGGCTTCATCAACCGCTTCGTCTTTCCTGGTTTTCTTTCCACCTGCAATATCGGTCACCTTGTCGACTATGTCCGGAACCATATCAAGAATCTTGGTCATAGTATCCTGATTCTTAACATTCACAAGCTTAGTCTGTCCGTTCTGTATTACAAGCACCGCACTTGGAGAGAGCTTAGCACCGAGTCCGCCTCCGGCATTATTCTTGCCTTCACCTGAGAATGCCCCTGCGCCCACACCGAATGCAACATCAACGAGTGGAACGATGATGGTGTCGTTAACCGTAACTGCATCTCCAACTACTGTCTTAGCGCTTACAAAGCTGTCCATTCCTGAAAAGAGAGATTCAACTGTTGAATTGAACTTGTTGTTATTGTCTGCCATTTAAAAATCCTCCTGTTTATTTACTATTTTTTATGGTTTTAATTATTTTTTTGACTTCTTTGTTAAAATATACTCCGGCTGCTATATATAATACTCTGCCAAGAATAATTCTACCCTTAAAATCTAACTCCGCTTCAAAAACCTTGTCATCCCATACAGGTGTTATATTTATGACAATCCCGGTCATCGCCCTGAAAACAGCTATACCTCCAACGATTTCACCGAGCAGTGCAGGGTCGTCAAGACCGAGCTTTATCGATATGGTATGGCTTCCGGGCATGATATGCTTAAACAGAAGCTTCAGTTGTCTCATTACAAAGTCTATAACGCCGCGGTTTTCTTTAATAAGAGAGACTATTGACTTGACCTTATCGATGATTCCGTCTGAATCAGAACCGGAGACTTCAGTTTTTTTGTCTGATTTCTTATCCGGGAGGCTTTCCAGCTTTCCAGAGCTTTTTGACTTGTCTGCTTTCCGGGATTTTCCAGCATGTGAGCTTCCTGATTCCTTCCGCTCCTTATGTCCGGAAGAAGCTTCCGCCTCGACAGCTTTTTTCGACTTAGTGAATGTATCCGTTTTGTCGAATGTTTCAGCTTCATTGATGGTGCTGTTGTTCTGCCCAGGGCTGTCTGCAGTCTTCTTATCATCGGTCTTTTTGCCATCGGAAATATTATGCCCAAATAACTTTATTTTAAGTTCGGATTCTTTCCCGTCCAGTTCAAAATTCACATGCAGCAATCTCAGGAGATATGTGACATGAGCCGACACGCGGGGCTTACCATAGAATGAGGCATGCACTCTATATCGTATCGGGACAAACAACAGCAGACATAGAATTAAAAGGACAATGCCCACGACCACAAGAAGGACAATTCCGATAATCTTTAATATGCATAACAGTATTTTTAAAAACAGCAACTACAACACCTCCTTGCCGGAGAATGTGTCCTCATAGAAATTGAGAAATGCCCTTATATCAAAGTTACCGTTGGTATTATACATATCCCCGACTATGGATGAGGCGAGTTCTATCGCATCCTGCTTTCCGCGTGCTATCCCGACAACGTATTTGCTGCGGTTCTTATAGTGAGGCTGCATAAGCTCAAGTGAGCTGTATATATCAAGTATATTGCGCTCCCTTGATTCAGGAAGGGCAAGAATGTATAAGTTCGGCTCTGGCTTACCCTTTTCAAGGCGGTGAAGCAGACGTGTCTTTTTTTTAGCATTGTTTTCTTTAAAATATAGCTTATCGTACCAGATATAATGCACAGCAATCACGCCTCCCACCTTCTATTATACTACATATATATTACTCATTCATCAGGTCCAGCATAAGCTTCATGCATGATTTACGTTCTGCTTCATCACTGCACTGTCCAAGTGCAACATGTATATACTTTTTGATTTCCTCCATATTGTTAAAGAAAACAGGAAGGCTTCCAAGAATTCCAGACATGACTGCCCTGTTAAACGGTCTTTCATGCTCCGCGAAGAAATCTGCCAGTTCATTGGTAAGTTCATCGCATCTGCTGTTAATATATGCTTCATCGGCAATAATATTCGACAGCTTATCCTCAACCAGCTTCATAAAGCTGCTCCCTGAGCTGAGTTTCTCAAGCTTGAAAAGCTTCTCGTAATTTTCACTGAGTCCAAGCTGCTCTGCTCTTCCCATATAGGAATTGTGTACATCATCCAGAGCATAGCTGTCCGATGAGAGCTGTGTCGACAGCTTTTCCTGCACACCTTCGATTGCCACGAAGCTGTCAAAGGAATCCTCTGCAGGAAGCACGCGGTCATATATTGCATCAAGCGCCATATCGATAATCTTAAGACAATGCTGTCTTGCTGTACCATCCACAATAGCCCTTCCGGATGTGAGGAGAACCATGTATGCATCATTTACCGCATCCATGAGTAGAACGAAAACATCAGTGACATTCACAACATACTCTGTAGCATCTGCAAGAACCCCGGCAGCTTCAAAATAGTCTTCCTGTGTCATGCCGACATAGGAGAAGCTGTCAAGCTTATTAAGGCTGTCTGAGAGAACATCAAAGGCTGTGTCGAAATTCTCAGGTGTATGGAGCATTGAAACGGAACGAAGCATGTAAATAAAATCCTCCACCGCAGCCGTATCAGAACCCTTGTACAGTGTAAATGCATCGTGGAGAAGCTCAAAGAACTTGTTCTTTGAAAGACGCATCGGTATCTGGCTTACAACCTGCCCTATTTTCATATTTACAACAGAATTGTCCTTGTCTGAGACGATGTAGCTGAGAATATCCTTTTCAAATTTGTCATTGTAGTAATCGGAATTAATATCACATTCCTTAAAATTATACTCTATACGATTCAGCACATACTCATACACCTGAAATCTGTCCGTAAAAGCTGTAAGTATCTCCATTCTTTCAATAAGTTCATCTCTGAGCTCATCAATATCCGCAAGAGCTTTATCTGAATCAGCTTCATCGGCATTTTCGTCTGAAATACCGGCTTTCACTGCATTTGCAAGTCTGAGTGCATAGTCTGAGACAAGCTGTGTATACTGCGTATCCTCACCGTACACCTCCGCAAAGGAATACAGATTGAGTGCAAGCTTTACATAGCCCATCCTGCCATACAGTGAGTTCATTCCGTCAGCATATTTCGATAAATTCATGTCGACATTCTTTCCCTTGGAAAGCTCAGCCGCTATATTACTTAGTTCAGCCATAAATAAATCCTCTTCTGATTATTTTTCTTCTAATACCTTGTCAAAAATATGGAAGCAGTCAAATGTTGCAAAGTAATCCTTAGGTGTCTCTGCGCGTCTTATCATCTTCACTGAGCCGTCCTCACACAGCAGAAGCTCTGCTGAGCGGAGCTTGCCATTATAATTATATCCCATTGAGAAGCCGTGTGCACCTGTATCATGGATAACAAGGAAATCGCCCATATCAATCTTAGGAAGCATACGGTCGATTGCGAACTTGTCATTGTTCTCGCAAAGTGAACCTGTAACATCGTACTTGTGGTCACATGGCTCATTCTCCTTGCCCATAACCGTTATATGGTGGTATGCACCGTACATAGCCGGACGCATAAGGTTGGCAGCACAGGCGTCACAGCCTATATACTCCTTGTAGGTGTGCTTCTCATGTATTGCTTTTGTTACAAGGTGACCATAAGGACCCATCATGAATCTTCCAAGCTCCGTATAAATAGCCACATCGCCCATTCCGGCAGGAACTAACACTTCCTCATATACCTTTCTTACACCCTCACCGATGGCAAGAATATCGTTAGGCTCCTGATCAGGTCTGTAAGGGATACCGATACCGCCCGACAGATTGATAAACTTAATGTCACAGCCTGTCTTTTCAGATACCTCAACTGCAAGCTCAAACAGAATCTTTGCAAGAGTCGGATAATATTCGTTGGTTACAGTATTGCTTGCAAGGAAAGCATGAATACCAAAATGCCTGGCACCCTTCTGCTTTAAAATTTTAAATCCTTCAATAAGCTGCTCCTTTGTAAAACCGTACTTGGCATCTCCGGGATTATCCATTATGGAATTGGCAATCTGGAAATATCCACCAGGATTGAATCGGCAGGATATAGTCTCCGGAATGCCGCATATATCATCTAGGAACTGTATATGGGTAAAATCATCAAGGTTTATGGCTGCATTTATCTTATGAGCATATTCAAATTCCTCGGCAGGTGTTGCATTTGATGAAAACATGATATGCTGTCCGTCAAAATCAAGAGCCTTGGCAAACATAAGCTCGGTAAGTGAAGAACAGTCAACACCACAGTCATACTCCTTAAGAATATTTACCAGAAAAGGGTTCGGAGTAGCCTTTACTGCGAAATACTCTCTGAAGCCCTTATTCCATGAAAAAGCCTCCCTAAGCTTCTTTACGTTCTCACGTATACCCTTCTCATCATATATATGATAAGGTGTAGGATATGTCTTGTCGATCTCCTTTAACTGTTCAAGTGTAACAAATGGTTTCTTTTCCATGGCTATTCTCCTCTTCCTGTCTCATTGTCGTTGTTGTGCTTATGACCGCAGCCGCATCCCCCGTGATGAGTGCCTATATCTTCATCGGTGTCTTTCTGACAAGCTTCACATACACCGTACAGTACCGTCTTAGAATTGTCTACCAGAAAATGATGATGTTCGTAAACATGTTCCTCTATCTGCTGAAGGAAATCACAGCTTACGTGAAACAGCCTGCCACACTTTACGCATTTGAGATGAAAATGATTGCGGCATGCAGTATCCTCACCTTGGTACTGATAGCATGCCCCGACACCCTCTTCTATATAATACTTACGAAGAAAACCTTCATCCGCAAGCTTCTCCATATATCGATAGATAGTCGTGCGTCCAACCTTATTGCCTTCATTCTTCAGGTGGTCTGTAACCTCATCGATGGTGACATGTCCATCCTGACACTTTTTCAGGTAATCCAATATGATTTCTCTCTGCTTTGTGCGGTATGCACCCTTTTCGTTATTCTCCATATCTATGTACTCCAAAACAATACTTACCAAACATTATAATCTCAATTGCCTGACCTTGCAAGTAAATTATATCCGAAAAGAGGCAACAATCATATTTTCAGGATTCGGGTGGCAAAACATGTTATATATACCTAGCTGTGTATAACGTATTATATTTATGCATATCACGACTTTTGGGAGAAGCTTAGATGTTCTTAGAACTCTGCTAAGTATCTAGCCAAAAGCAGCATGGATGCTGCTTTAGAAGCAATGCATACAAGGATGTATGCTTTGCTTCGGTGGCGGACGAATAGAATACCTTTATCAGAGTTCTTAGAACATCTTGCTTCGGACAATGGAGCTGATATGCATAAATATAATACGTTATACACTTATAGATTAACTGAACATGTTTTGCCACCCGAATCCTGAAAAAAATAGAGTTTGCGTGGAGAATCTCATTCTTTGCCCGCATACATGTATTTACATGTACACTTTAATATGGTAAAATTTAGCTTTAGAGCAGATTCATCTGCTGGATAATATTATAATGCAAAGGAGTATGACTATGCCCGGTGTACTTGCACTTTTACTTGTTATTGTTGTAGTTTTTCTTATTTTCTTTTCCGAAAATCTTCAGAAGAAAAAGATGGAAGAACAGCTGAACACTATTATTGGAAATCAGAAGGTGTTATATGGAAGTATGGCTAATCTCACTGTAGGAACAGGCTTTGTGAGAGGATATTTTGCCATCACGGAGAGATACCTTTATTTTATTGAGAGCAAGAAGGATGGAACAATCAAGCTTACAATACAGCTTAAGTTTGAGGAGATTTTAAGCCATAAGCTGCACTTCGTCCTGTTTATTGAAGGTCCTGACCACAGCGTCTATGAAATCAAGGCAGGAAATAATACGCAGGCTTACAATGTTCTTGTAAATCAGATAAAAAAAGTGGTGCCGCAATAGGACACCACTTTTTTTTAATCCAAGGTTTTAATTGCGAGCTCTAACGCAGCGTCTACTGCCTGAGCTCTTATGTTCTGCCTATCACCCTGAAAAATATGCTTTTCAACCACGGCTTCGCCATTATAGTAGCAGCCGATATAGCATAAACCTACAGGAAAGTCAGGTGTCCCTCCGTCAGGCCCGGCAATGCCTGTAACGGAAAGTGCGACATCGGCTCCGGCAGTCTTTGCGGCACCCTCAGCCATCTCACGGGCAACCTCCTCACTGTACACGGTATATTTTTCCAGTGTTTCCCTCTTAACGCCGAGAATACGCATCTTCGTTTCCTCTGAATAGGTTATATAACCTGTTTCAAATACATCTGAGACACCCGGCACATTCACAAGGGTGGCTGCAATCAACCCTCCCGTGCAGGATTCGGCAGTTGTAATCTTGAGTGCTCTCTCAAATAATATTCTTACCAATTCTTCTTCCATGATTAGTTATCCTTCAATATATCTTTATTCTGTACAAGATATACTATGAGCGAATACACTGTGAGCACAAGCGCTGCATAGATAAATATCTGCTCAACGTATCTCATAAATCCGAACGGAAGTCTGGCTATAAGGAGACAGCACATAAGCATCTGTATGGTGGTCTTGATTTTTCCCGACATTCCGGCTGCAATGACTACATTCTTTTCAGCTGCAATGAGTCTGAAGCCGCTTATTATAAATTCACGCGCAATTATAATTATTACAATCCACGCCGGGATAAGGTCAAGCTCTATGAAGGCTATCATAGCCGAACATACCAAAAGCTTATCGGCAAGCGGATCCATAAATTTGCCAAAATTAGTCACAAGATTATACTTTCTTGCGATTTTACCGTCAAGCATGTCTGTGAGGCTTGCGATGATAAATATTGCAAGTGCAGCATATCTGCTTCCAGGAAAGAAATCTGTCATAAGGAATACCAGAAAAAAAGGTATCATGATAACTCTTGCTATTGTAAGTCTGTTTGGTAAATTCATTGTACTAATTCTCCTATCAAGTCATATTCTAATGCGCCGGTAACCTTAACCTTACAAAAATCTCCGGACATAAGCTCTTCATCCGTATTGACAAATATATAACCGTCGACATTCGGGGCATCCATATAGGTTCTTCCAACGTAGGCATTCTCATCCGCAACCTTACCCTCTATCATTACAGTCATCACTTTGCCTATCTGTGATTGTGACAGGTCGGAGGAAATCTCCTGCTGCAGCTCCATAAGTCTGTCGCGTCTTTCTTCCTTTACTTCTTCCTGAACCTGACCGTCCATCTCGGCAGCCTTGGTTCCCTCCTCAGCGGAATAGGTGAACACGCCGAGTCTTGTGAACTCTATCTCGTCAATAAATTCCATGAGCTCTTCATGATCCTCCTCTGTCTCACCCGGGAAGCCTGCGATAAGAGATGTTCTGAGCGCGATATCCGGTATTTCCTCGCGCAGCTTAGCAATACGCTCAGTCAGTTCTGCCCTGTTGGTCTTACGGTTCATTCTTTTTAAAATACTGTCTGAGGCATGCTGAATCGGGATATCAAGATAATGGCATATCTTCGGCTCCTCCTTCATAACCCGGATAAGCTCGTCATATATCTCTTCCGGATAGCAGTACATTATCCTTATCCAGCGAAGCCCGTTTATGCGGCAGAGCTTTCTTAGAAGCTCATGGAGCATCTTCTTTCCGTATAAATCAACTCCGTAAAGTGTAGTCTCCTGTGCAACCAGCACAAGCTCCTTGACTCCGCCCTCTACAAGTGCCTCCGCTTCCTTGACAAGCTCTTCCATCGGGTAGCTTCTGTAGTGACCGCGCAGCATAGGGATGATACAGTATGTGCAATACTTATCACAGCCCTCCGCTATCTTAAGGTGGGCATAATGTCCACCTGTAGTCACGATACGCTTTGCCTTAATCATATCCGGCTTGTAATCCGACATTCCGAATACCATATCGACCTCGGGAAGCTCCTTTTTAATCTCCTCCTTGTAACGCTGTGCAAGGCAGCCTGTAACGATAAGCTTCCTGCACTTTCCTGTCTCCTTGAGCTTACCCATCTCAATTATATTGTTAATACTCTCCTCTTTGGCATCACCGATAAACGCGCAGGTATTAACTATGATAATATCTGCTTCATACTCGTTGTCTGTGAGCTCATAATGAGCTTCATGGAGCATTCCCAACATTTTCTCAGAATCGACAAGATTCTTGTCACAACCTAATGATACGTAAAATACTTTCACAATCTTCCTCATTTCTATTATTATTAATTGTAACGATGTTTTGACCACAAAATCATTGTAATATATAACATATATAAAATACTTATATACACACCATGCAAATACACACATTACATAAGCGGCGCAAACAGTCTCAATATAGCCTTAAAGGTCATGGTGATAAGAGAAACCTTTTTAGGTCTGTCTTTTTCATGGACCTCCTCGCTGATTTCAAATGTATCGAAAAAGTCCTCCTTAAGATCTGCTATGGCTTTAGAATTATATAGATATGTTCCACACTCGAAATGCAGATAGAGACTTCGGTAATCCATATTGATAGTTCCCACTACTCCAACCTCGTCATCACATACATAGCATTTGGCATGTATAAATCCGGGTGTATAGTGATATATCCGCACTCCTGCCTCCAAAAGCTGTGGATAGTAGGACTTTGTGAGCATGTACACTATCTTCTTATCAGGTATTCCCGGGGTCACTATCCTTATATCCACACCTGATTTTGCTGCAAGGCACAGTGCCTCCATCATCTCATTGTCGATTATGAGATAGGGAGTAAAGATATAAACATAACGGCTTGCATGTCTTATAATATTAAGATATGCGTTCTCACCGACACATTCATGGTCAAGAGGTGAATCGGAGAATGGAATTACCACCGCTGATTCGTCTTTCGCCTTATATTCAGGTATCTCAAAGTATGGAGAATAGTCCTTATCAGTGTCCTCAATGGAGTTCCACATCTGGAGAAACATGATGACATGATTACGCACGGCATCGCCTCTTAGGCGTACTGCGGTGTCCTTCCAATGACCATAAGGGCAGTCGATATTGAAATATTCATCACACATATTGAAGCCGCCGTTGAAGCTGACTCTTCCGTCTATGACCATGATTTTCCTATGATCACGATTATTCATAAAAATATAGAATACAGGAACTAACGGATTGAATGCCCTGACCTTGATTCCCTTTGACAGAAGTCTTTTTATAAAGCGGTTATTGACATAAGCAAGGCTGCCGAAGTCATCATAGATTATTCTTACCTCCACTCCGTCTTTAACCTTCTGCTCAAGTATATCCTCAATCTTTTTAAAGGAATGTGCATCCTCCATTGCAAAGTATTCCATAAATATGTATTTTTCTGCCCTGGATAGTTCCTCAAGCATTGCATTATATGCTGCATCCGTCTGTGAAAAATAATCTACATCCGTATTTTTGTAAGCTCCATAGCCGCTGTATTTGGATAGGTAGTGGCATTGTGACTTTATATCATCATTGTTTTGTCCAAGTTCAGACAATATTTCATCATCATCGGCTTTGTACAGGTCAAAGCGCTCGTTGATTTTCGTGAACCTGCGATTCATTTTTTTCGGAACCTTTGATTGTCCCACAAACGCATAAAGAAAAACACCGAATACAGGTAAAGCAAGTATCACTACAGCCCATACCAGTTTATATGCCGGATTGTCACGATTTACAACAATCCCTAAAACCATGAGTATGCCAATTATATTGGCTATCATGGAAAGCTGCACATAATAGCTGTTCAGCCTATGAAGTATGGAAAACAGCCATAAAAATTGAAAAATTATACTTATAGCTACAACAAGCGCTCTTCCGAAAATAATGTTTAAAAATTTTTTCATTTTTAATCCCCATGTCACTGCTTTTGCAGCGACTTAAATAGTAACGAAAAACGTGCTTTTTACGTTTTTACTGTGTGAAATCGCATTGAATTTATTATAACAGCCCGCTGCCAAGAATAATACCCATATATTTTTTTAAAGAGAACAAATTATTTTTGTTAAAGTTACTATATAAAGCTTCCAGATTTTCCTCGGAATGTTCTGTCTCCTTAGAATATATTCTCATCAGAGTTATCTGCTTTTCAAAAGTGAATTCTTTTTCAGTGCGGCAGGCTGATGAACCTAAAAGCTCCTGCATTATAAGTGCGGTACAGGCAAGTTTAACTTTTTCTGATAATTTTTCATCGAACACAGCTCTCAGGAAATATCTGTAGATATAGTAGACAAGCAGATGCTCGTACTCGTACTCACGTTCATTGACAATGTTGGAATTTTCTCTACATTCAGGCATTCCCTCTGATACAAAAGCGATAGCGCTTGAGAGTATTTGCGTCCATTCAGGCTTAATATGTTCCAGATCATCATACAGCTTAAGCCAGCCGGAGAGAGTTTCCGGTGTTTTTTTATAATTTCCGTATTTCTTTTCAAGCTTTTGGATTCTCTTATTACAATAATCTGTATTTTTATAGTTATCTAATACTTTATCTATTTTTCTGCTTCTGATTCGTTTCTGAATTGCATGTGAAAAATCAAGCAGAAGAACTGCACGATACTTAACAGGCATGCTTCTGTTCTGACAAATCGAATATGCTATAGCTCTTGCCTGACAGAGCTTGAAATAAAGCGACGCATCTATATTGTTGTAGCCTGAAACCGGCTCGCTGTTTTCTGAAAGCTTGAATGTAATCGGCTCCCTGCGCTTCATAATAAGTTCAACGGCAACAGGACACGAGAGTGAAATGCCTATTTCCATGGTATTTCCGAATTCCGTTATGTGTCTTGGAAAGTTCGTGCATGTCTCACACAGCTTGTCTTCACCAAGCTCAGTATATATATCACATAGATTTCTGTCATTTAGGAACGGACATCTTCCATGTTCCTGAAGAATGAATCTGTCCTCTATAGGATAATCTACAAGCATGCTTCTGAGTTTGTCTCCGAAAGCGCCTTCAACACTTTTATAATATGCACTTGATTTTTTATCCACATCAACTTCCCATCCTGCACAGCAGGTATCAATACAGGTTCCTCCAATGCATGCAAAGTCCTTGTAGTACTCAGGTACTCTTATCTTCATAGCTCTCCTTATACATCCATATAAAATTATTTGGCTTTTTTCGCAAAAAAGAACACCAAAATGAAAACATTCTGGTGCCCTTATTGATTCATATACTATTACAGATACCAATTATATGCACTGTTATAATAATTGTTGTACATTCCGTCTGCACCGTAAGAAGTTACAGATGCACTTGCATTCTCTGCGGCACTGCTGATATCAGATGCTCTTACAAAAGTCTGATATGCCATTGAACCGGAACCATTGAATAACTTCTTGACATCAGAAATATCGGACTTCTTGAATGTATCCTCATCAATAGACAGTGTCTTGTCCGAATTGATGGTAATGCCAACCTTCTCAAGAGAACTCTTGTAGGCATTTGCCTGACCTGTCATAAATGACACCTTACCGGTCACCTTGGAATTGGTGGTATCGGCAGCTTCCTCAATCAAGGAATTATAATTCTTCACATAGTCCTTTACAGCAGAAGTAATATCGTTCGTTACCTTATCAGCCTTCTTGAAAAGGCTCTTGGATGCGCTTGTGTCAGTAAGCTTGCCTGCAGCCTCGTAGAGACTGTCTGCTACATCCTTTACCTCTGTAAGCTCTCTCTTCTGTGCAATGGCATTCTTGTTAGAGTTCAACTTAGTTGAAGTGGTATTAGATTTATCTGCAGAAGCTGTCTTAATTGACAGGAGTTTAATATATTCATCTGCATATTTGTATGCCTGTGCTTTAGAGATTGGTTTGAAGAAGCCCTGCATTACCTGTAAAGCAAGGATAATATTGTCACGAACGGAAAGATCTCCGACGATACCATCTCTCTTACGGTCTTCAGGAAGATATGCAATACCATTCTTCATTGCGTCGATCGGTTTTGTAATCTTAACTGTTTTGCCGTTTTTCTTAACTGTTCCGCCTGTAATTCTGTCAGCTCCGAAGATTGCACGAACACATTCGCTTCGTCCGGAACCTAACAGACCTGTAAATCCGTTAACTTCACCTTTTTTAATATAGAAATCAAACGGTTTGATTCCTGCGTCACTGCAAAGTCCGGCTGCTTCAAATACCGGTGCACTATTATCACTGTCTTTATATGTGCTCTGTTCACTCTTGATATCAGACATGTCATCTAATTCTTTACCTAACATCTTTGATACAAGCTGAACACGAGGAAGATTTTCGATTTCGTATTCTCCGACTAACTGTCCGTCACGTAAAACCGTGATCTTATCACATACTTCATATACCTGATCTAAGAAGTGAGTAACAAAGATGATTCCTACTCCTTTTGCTTTCAGATCGCGCATAAGTTTGAACAGCTTTTCTACTTCTCCTTCATCAAGGGAAGAAGTCGGCTCATCTAAGATCAATACCTTACAGTCCATATCAACAGCACGGCCAATAGCAATCATCTGCTGTACTGCTAAAGAACAGCTTCCTAACTGCTGAGTTGCCTTTGCCGGGATATCTAATGATTTTAAGATTCTATCTGCTTCTGCATTCATCTTTTTCCAGTTCTGTCCGAAGCCCTTTGTACGACCAATAAACATATTTTCTGCAACGGAAAGATTTGGACAAAGTGTGATTTCCTGATATACAGTACTAATTCCTAAATTTTGTGCATCCTGCGGGGAATGGATAGCAACAGCTTTATCATGTCCCTTAAGGAAAATATCTCCACTATCTTTCGAGTAAACTCCGGTCAAAACCTTGATCAAGGTAGATTTTCCGGCACCATTCTCGCCCATCAGTGCGTGGATCTCGCCTTCACAAAGTGTAAAGTCCACTGCCTGTAATGCGCGTACTCCCGGGAAGCTTTTGTGGATATTTTTCATTTCCAATACAGCTTTATCTCTCACGAGTATTCACTCCTCTTCTATATTTTTTCGGAAAGAAAGCGCAGAGAAGCGTACAATATTATCGCTTACGCTACACCCTGCGCCTTCCATCATGTCAGTAAACTATCCTTTTCAATAGTCCTACTGATTAGATACCATATGAATCAACATCATCCTGTGTGATTGTTGTAGCATCAAATCCTTTTTCATCCATGATGATTGTCTTCTCAGCAACTTCTCCGCCGCCTTCGATTGTTTTGATAACTTCATCAATGTATGTAGCCTGGAATGGGTTACACTGTCCATCGTAGTTCCAGTTCTGGTTTAATAATTCTTCTAATGCCCACTTGTTGCAGTCAAATCCCATAACGATTACGTCTTTGCCTACACCATGGGAGATGTTAGCTTTATCAAGAGCTGCTACAGCACCTTTAGCCATATCATCGTTCTCAGCGTAAATTACGTTGAATTTCTCGCCAGAATCGATTACAGACTGTACGATCTGCTGTGCTTTCTCTGCGTTCCATTCAGCTGTCTGCTGTGTAACAAGTTTCCATCCGTCATTTTTTACAGCTTCATCAAGTGCTCCGGAACGTCCAACCTGAGCTGCAGATCCCATAACACCCTGAAGATGAATGATATTGTATTCGTCAAGTCCCTGATCTTTTAACCAAGTAACTGCTGTTTCACCTTCTTTAGCCATATCAGATACGATAGATGCTTCGTAAAGGCTTTCGTCAGCGTCGATTGTACGGTCGAATAAGATTACTCTTACACCTGCATCTGCTGCATCCTGTAATACAGAATCCCAACCAGATACGTCTGCTGCGGAAAGAAGTAAGTAATCAACACCATCCTGGATGAACTTCTGAGCTGCTGTGATCTGCTCGTCGTTCTTAAGGCTGTATGCGAAAGAAGCTTCATATCCGTTCTCTGCTGTGAACATTTCTTTCATAGATTTGTCATTAGCTGTACGGTATCCAGACTCGTTAGGGTCGTTGTTGATGATACCAACTTTGATTAAATCTCCTGAGCTAGCGCTGTCATCTGCAGCTGCTGCATCATCTGTTGCTGTTGTGTCAGCTGTTGCAGCGTCATCTGTTGTTGCTGCATTGTTAGCTGTGTCTGTAGAAGCACTGTCAGAAGAGTTGCCACAAGCTGCTAAACCAAATACCATTGTTGTTGCTAAAAGAGTTGCTAAAACTTTCTTTTTCATTGTAAATCCTCCTGTGATTTTTTTAAGGAAACTATCCTTTTGATAGTTTAGATATTACACCTTGTAAATGGATAAATCCATTCACATAATTCATATTATAGTTCATTTTTTTATTAAAGTCTACTAAAAGTTTGTTTTTTTATTTAGAAAGTTTGTTTTTTTATTGTATTTATTCCTCATATGGCAGCATAATCGTAACTACAGTACTTTCTCCGTAAACACTTTTTATGAAAATTCCATATTTTTCGCCAAAATTCAAGCGGATTCGTTCATTTACATTATATAAACCATAGATTTCATCTCCTCCAGCCACTTTATGCTGGATTTTATCCTGTACCTGTGCTAAACGTTCTTTGCTGATACCGATTCCATCATCCCTAACTTCAATCAGACAACAATCATCCTCCCTTCTTCCTGTAATTACAATTTTTCCCTGTCCACGCTTATTTTTAATTCCATGATAAAGCGCATTTTCTACTAATGGCTGTATTGTAATCTTTGGTATCAGAGACCGGTATAGTTGTTCAGGTACTAAGATTTCATATTTCATGATATCCTGATAACGTACCTGCTGAATCTCAAGGTAACTCCTGACATGCTGCAGTTCTTCTTTAACTGTGATGATATCCTTACCCTGATTTAAAGAAGTACGGAAAAACTCTGACAGACTGCTTACCATATTTACCACTTTCTTCTGTTCCCCGCATTCTGCTAACCAGATGATCGCATCTAACGTGTTATATAGGAAATGCGGATTGATCTGTGCCTGTAACAGTTCAAACTCTGCCCGGCGCAGACGGACCTGTTCTTTGGTCACCTGTTCTAACAGTTCATTGATCTTATCGATCATCATATTTAAGGAGTCATTCAATACGGAAACTTCTGCACCCGACCGGACATTCGCCCGTACGGACAGATCACCCTTTGCCACCTGATCAGTCACTTCACACAACTTCCGTATCGGCCGCGTGATACTCCTTGGGATATAATAGGATAATATCACAATCAGGCACATAATCGCTCCAAAGGCAATGATCGATGTCTGGATCATCGTCATAAAGAATGCCTGATACTTCTCATGCGACTGCTGGATATCTCTTACTTCATAATAGATGTACTGAAAGATACTCTCCCGGAGCAGGGAGGTTACGATCTGTACGTCATTTTCCCATATTTCAATATTATCTTCATATTTATTACCTGTTTTTAAATTTTCTTCAATACGGGTGATATAGATCTCTAAATTTTCCAAGTACTTTTTAACACTCTCTAAACGGCTGCTGTTCTCCGGTGATTCCGTCAGTTCCTCTAATCCCCTTACGATCCGGTTTGCATCATTAAGCATGTCATTTAAACTCGACTCTGCAATTGTTTTATTCTCTACGATAACAAGATAGGTTTCATAATCAAATTCTTTCTTAAAATCTAAACTGAATTCACTTGCCACAACCGTCGAGTTGATCATATCTTCGTAATTTCTGTTTACATTCCACAAATTATAGAAGCAGAAGATCTGAAGCAGTATAAACGGTACACTGATCAGCATATAAGAATATCTGATCTTCGTTGCAAGACTTGAATCATGATAGACCTGAGTCACTTTTTCTCTCATTTACTTCACCTTAACCTTTTTTCCAAGTCCTGCCGCCTGAAAGAGTTTCCGGTATGTCTTTGCTTTCTTCTTTGGCACTTTGATCGTTGTTTTCGATGTGATGCCCTTAAATGTGTTCTTCTTCAAGCTGCTTTTCTTAAGTTTCGTCGATTTTACGATGACTGTCTTTAACTTCTTAGAACCCTTGAATACATTCTTGCCTATTTTCGTAGTATTTTTGCCTAAGGTAACTTTCTTTAACGTCTTTGCGTTTGCAAATGCCTGATCTTTAATCGTGGTCACATTTTTGCCAACAACGACTTCTGTGATCCGTTTGTTGTTCATAAATGCATTTTTTGCAATGGAAGTTACTTTATAAACTTTGCCATTGTATTCTATGCTATCTGAGATCACTACTTTTTTCTTATCCGTTGAAACAGGTCCTACATATTCTGCTGTAGCTGCTCCTGTGATCCGGTAGCGTTTATCTAACTCTACAGATGGTGTATCCGGCTGTGTCTGGTCTGGTGTCCTGGTATTATCTGCCGTATTGCTGTTATCTGATGTATTGCTGTTATCTGGCGCATTTCCATTATTCGTTGTATCTTCTGTTTTTTTACCATTATCCTGCGGGATATGCTTTGCTGTCTTTTGCATATCACTTGCAAATACTTCGGATTTGTTATGTACCAACACTCCCCGAGCCTCTTTTGAGATGTCATAAATCTCATCCTGCACTACAACGTATACTTTATATGCCGTATCTGCTAAAAGTCCCGTTACCTGCTCTGTCACAAGTGCCGTTCCTTCTTCTGTCATATCTTCCTGTGCGACTGTTCCCATTCCACATGCGGCTGCCTTACTGTCTGCTGTACTGTTTTTTGTACTGCTAACGGCATTTTCTGCTGCCATTTCTAAAATGTGATCTGCATCCGGTGCATCTTCATCTGCTAAAAGTACTGCATAGAAATAACTTCCTGCTTCATCTGTTCGGAATGAGAATGTAAACTGCGTTTCTTTTAATGTATCCTGATCAGCAGAAATTGCAAGTTCCGTTACCTTTGGTGCTACTGTATCTACATAGATTCCTTCCGTTCCTGCATAATTTACATTTCCGGCATGATCTGTCGTTTTTACATAAACGATCTGGTTTGTATCATTTAATATAGAAGGTTTCCGTTCTTCGTCATATGGCTGCCATTCACATTTCTCACTGGCTAATTCCCCGGCTGTGAGTTTTTCCTGTGAGATCAGGTATTCTACAGAAGCTGTCTGGCTTGCCTGGTCTTCACACTGGATCAAAACTTCATTCTGATCTAATCTGTAATGTTGATAAACAAGTTCGTCGTGCAGTTCATCCTGGTAATCTTTGGCTCCGATACGGATATTGGCTGCCGGTCCTGTCTGATCGAGCTTGAATGTCACATTTTTCACATCTGTAACTGCACCGGATTTATTTTTAAACCGGATATTCTTTGTATAATTGCCATCTTCTGAGTAAGTTAATACATCTTTCCATTCTAATTTTCTGACTGCTGTATCCTCTGATGGTACTTCTGCAATCTGATATCCCTCACTGCTTAACATGACATCGGATATATAATACCCATGTTTGCCTTCTGTTGCCTGTAACATCAGTTCCGGCATTTCTAAATACCGGATAGAAAATGTGGTGGAAAATTCTCCCATACAGCTTGTCGTTCCCTTGACCGTCATGGTTGCAGTTCCAGGCTCTGTATTGTTTTCATAGGTCACCTGATAGTCCCATCCATTTTCAAAAACGGTTCCATCATAAGAAGTGATCACCGGAACAGGTTCGACTCCTTTTCCTGTAAAATAATAAGTATCTTCGATTCCGCTCATCATATCTTCAGTCAGTTCAAACCGTCCGATCGCAAAATCTTTCATGATCGTAATTTCCGTATAGGTGTAAACAACGGTATACGTACCTTCCTCTTTGACTTCGTTTACAACATTTCCACGCTTTTTGATCTCATAACTCCAATCATCGGTGTTATTATCTTTCTCAAATGTCTGTCCTAATGCAGTAACACCTTCTGTCTGTTCAGGCTTTAGAGCGATCACTGCTTTGACTGCTTCTGTCTGGTCTTCTCCTGTATAAGTAAGTCCAGACGGCACTACGATCTCATTCGCGCTTAAATACTGACTGTACTGACCGGTGCCATTATCTGTGATGTCCTTACCGGATAGCTGTTCGGCAGATCCAATCCTGATCGTTCCATTGTTTATCCATGTTCCCTGATTATCAACTGATCCTAAAACTGTCAGTACACCATTATTTTTCAGTGCCACTCCTTCCGGTATTGTAAGTACTGCTCCCTCCGGCACTGTCATCCTGCTACCTTCTGCGATCTCAACGTCCTTAGAAAGTTCCGCCGCTGCTGACACTTTGTGATTTGTAACGTCTGTCCAGATACCTCCATTCTGTTCAACGCTTGCAGCGATCCCTTTATTGTTTGTGGTGATCTCTCCACCATGGATCATCACCTTAGCTCCTTTTATATCATATCCATATCCGGAAGATGCATCGATCAGACCGCCATTGACCGTTATCTCTGCTCCTGTTGAACCAATTCCGGCATAAGAACTCCAATAGGTACGGGCTTTGATGATTCCTCCATTGATCACGATCTTTCCGCAGCTAAATACATTACCGATCGCCGGATAATTTGCCCGGTCTGAATTTCTTGCATTTAACGTTCCTGTCTGGTTTTCCTGTCCATAGATGGTAAGAGATGATCCTATCGGAACATCGATATTATCTGACACGCTAAGTGTCACACCATCCGCTAAGATCAATCTGACATCACCTTTTACGCTGACACGCCACAAACCTGTATTTTGTGTCACATAATACCAGCCATCTGTCCATTCTGCTGTTGCCAGACGGTGAAACTCTTTACATTCCTTTAATTCTGAAACCACCTTTTTTGCAGCCGGATCATACGTCCGGTCAATATAAAATGCTCCATGTTCTATAACTGCCGGTATGATACCAGTGATCTGTGCCGTACCATCTTCCGGATTGATAATGGTCTGTGCATCTATGCCATTGATCTTTGCTGTAGTAAGAGCCGAAAATGCTGTACCTTCTGTCGGCTCTATGACCATTTTCACACCATATTCATAGCCATCGGAAGCAGCACCTGCGATTTCACTTCCATCTAAATAGTAGGTTATGCTCTCGACTGTACCTGCATTTTCTGCTACATTTGCAGTGTCAGGGAGTTTTTCTCCTGCTACTGCATCTACAGTGATGGCAAGTTCTATTCCCTGTGCGCTTTGACTGATCTTAGGAATTGCGATCTCTACATCTTCTGCTGCATCTGTTGCAAGCTCTCCGGAAATCACAAGTGTTCTCAAATCTTTTTTTGTCACTTTGATCCCACTATATTCCTGTGTCACATCTCCTTTTGCAAATTCGTATCCATCCTCAACTGTCAGGACTACTTCTTCCATTGCATCCCCCGGCATTACCCGCTGTACTAATTTACCGGAAGAAACGGATACATATTCACTCTCTGGAATTATCACATTCTTTGCAACAAGTGCTTCTGTTCCGGTATAGGTTCCTGTTCCGGTGATTTTCTCATTGATCTTAACTGTACCATTATTTGTGATCGTTCCATGATTGATCAGTGTTCCATAAGAACGGATGATTCCATTGTTCACAAGCTGTACCCCTTGCGGTACTGTCAGTGTTTCATCTTCTGCCACTGTCATTACATAATTTTCCGGTACAGTCACATCCTCTTTCATATTTCTGACTGTGATGGTCTGATTGTAACCATTCTTCACAACACCACTATTATAAGTAAAGGATGGACTGATCAGATCCACTTTTTTCGTTCCTGTTTGACTCCAGAATCTTGTCGTCAGCAAACCTCCATTCATTGTCACCTGATCGGTCAGTCTTCCAAATAAAGTATACCCGCTGTCTGCTACAGAAACATCTCCCTGTGCCGTAACATCTCCGCCATTCATCTGGATCTCAACGCCGCTTCCATCTGTACCGCTTCCGATATTTGCTCCATTCAATGGATTCGGTTCCGATAAACAGAACAATGTTCCGGCATTGATCACAATACGACCACCATTTCCATATGTTCCGGTTCCGATTGTTGTTCCACCACATCCTCTTCTGATCGTCACTTTTCCACCATTGAATGTGATCGTACCACAGCTTTCACCATTTTCCACAGTGTCTGCCCCAGCACCGCCGATGCTTGCCTTTCCGTCATCATTATAAGATTTTGTAACCACTAACTCTCCGGTCTGCTCTGCTCCTGCATATACTGTAAAGCTGTTCGTTCCGGTCACATGGATATTGCTATTGTAAACTGCCCACTGTTTTCCATCTTCAATGATCACTCTGACATCTCCACGGATCTCGACTGTGCTCCCCATTTCAACATAATCATTTACCACATACCAGCCGTTCTTCAAAGTTGTCATGTCTGCCGTCAGAACTGTATAATCTTCACACACTTCTGATTCGCTGACAACTTCCCCTTTTTCTTCATCATAATAACGGTTAATATATTCTACCGGTTCTAATGTCGTTTCCTCTGCTGCCTGTACCTGAAAACTTCCTGTGTGAAACAGCAATACGGTAAGTGCAAACAAAAACCCTATTCCTGTCTGTAATAATAACTTTTTCATTCTATCTCCCTTCTATATACACTGAACTTTTATTTCTGCGAACGCGTCTGATTCCGGTATTCGCTTGGTGTACACCCCTGTGTTTTTTTAAATAAGAAACTGAAATAATGCGGATCTTTATAACCGACTTCTAATGCAATCTCTCCTGACCGCATATCGGTACATCGGAGCTGCTCTTTGGCACGGCTCATGCGAAGCTGTGTTAAGTATTCGATAAATGTCTGCCCCATTTCCTGACGGAACAAGGCACTGAAATGGTTGGCACTGACATTCGCAACACCTGCTACACGGTTTAGTGTCAGAGAATCATCTGTAAAATTCTCCTCCATATATTGTAATGCTGTACGGATCACACTCTGGTTTCGTCCCTTTGAGCGTTCCTCACGCAGCCTGATCCCTTTGCGCAAGATAGAACCGATGATCTTTTCTAAATCTTCTGTAGACTTAATCCTCTCATCTACGATGAACTTCAGGGAATCGTCGATCTCTGTTTTGTCATAACCTAATTTTTCTGCAAAACTTGTCAGACAGAAATGCAGATTCAACAGAATATACTGTTGGAACATCTTTGAACGCATTGCCTCGCCGCCGATCATCTGTAAATAATTCTTCACAAAACTATCTACTTCCTCATCTAGTGCATTGAACAGGAAATTATAGATGATCTCCTGCTTAACAGCATTCATATCAATATTCTGAAGGTTCATATCTTCATCTTTTTCAGTTTTTTCTATATTCTCATAAGAAAATACATAACGATAGCCTAAATAGCGGTAGGCAAAAGATTTCATCGCTTCTTTGTAACACTCACTCATCATGCTTAAACGCTCAACGCTCTTACCTGCACAGACAAACCATTCTAAGGTTCCATTCTGTTCAAATGTCGTCTTTAAAAATTCGATACATTCTGCGGTAATCTGTCCGATCTCATTTTCATCACCCTTGATCAGTACTGCATAATTGAACTGCTGGTTACGGAATAACTGGTAACTCCGGTTATTGATAAAGAACTCATCAATCTTATTCTGTACATCTGCAGCATCGTTTGAATATCTGTCCCCGACGTTCTGATAATCGGACTTTGCGCCAATATCAAATAACACTAAATTATAGCACTGTGCCATAATGTCGATCTGCAGTCTGTCTGCCTGCTCATAGATCCTCTGCAGATCTACATCTTCAGAAACTAACAGTTCAAAGAAATCTCTCTGGGCATTCTTTTCATATGCCTTGATCTCATTTTCAAATTTCTGGTAATACAGCTTCTGCTCGTTCTCTTTTTTATATTTGGAACGGATTC
>QWCY01002618.1_pt1 | contig 22702 bp, 22 predicted proteins | sample 1972631 | NCBI WGS metagenome assembly QWCY01 (sample SAMN09866696, study PRJNA288562) | Human gut metagenome isolate pre1_stool, whole genome shotgun sequencing... | isolation source: gut | host: Homo sapiens | place: USA: California
CCATCCCTCCCCGAGTCGGGGAGGGAGAGTTTCAAAGACGCACACTATCCCCGCGATTTTTGACGTGTTTGGGTGAATTATAACAGGGAAATGCAGTATTCGTCGGTATCTTTGAATTTTGAGGTTTCAAAACCCGCCATAGTGTTGAAAAGATGGGTTAAAAGTATGGAAACGTACTTTGGCGGCAGGTCGCTCAGGTCAATAACGAACTCGTTTATGCCGATTTCTCTTAATTTTTCAAGATGTTCGTACAAATGCAGAATATAATCTTTAAACATGTGCATTCTGCAAAAACCGTCAACAACAAACGGAAAAACCTTTTTCAAAGACGGATCTTTGAGCGCATAATTTCCGTTGTGGCACGGAGCTTTGCATGAAAGCCTCGAAACAATTGCGCTGTCGTTGTTTAGGGGGCATAATCCAAGGCTGGGAATCCTTACATTGCCCGCAATCGTCAGTTTTTTGTTCGGAATGATGTTTTTAATCTTTTTTATGCAGTTTTTAATATTCGTGATGTTTTCAAACGTACTGAAATCAATTGTTTCAATGGGATGAAGATTGTTAAGGCATTTTATTGACATGCTGTTCAAAAGATTTATCCCCTGACCGATTTCCACGGGGATTCTGTGGAGTTCTTCGTCGTTTATGAACGCCCAGAGATAGCCTATATTATTTATTATAATAGAAGAGGGCACGGGGTCTTCAAGGCAAAGATTTTTCACATATTCATAAACACGGTCAAAATCCCTTTCAATAAGTATTCTCGGGGTGCTCAGCTGTAATTTTATCCCGTAATTTTTGCAGAATTTTTTAACTTTTTTGATGATTTCGTTAAAACTGCTTTTGGCGAGGTCGGCTGTGCTTAAGATTTCGCCGTATTCAATGGAATAAACAGGGTTGAAGCCCACTTTTGCCATAAAATTTTTGACCTCCGTGAGCTGGGCAAGCGAAGAAAGACGGAGATTGATTTTTGGCAAATCAAGTGTTGAATAATCAAAATCTTTTTGCAGCCTCGGGCGCTTGTTTTCCCATTCAAATTTCTGAATATTCCTGCTGAACTTGAAATCCGAGCCCTCAGCGCTCATTATTTCGCCGCAAAAATGGTTTGTCTGGTAAATGCTTTTTCGTACATGCTTGAACGGAAGTTTCTGGTTTTTAAAGACTTTTGGCTTTGCCATAATCTTTTCCACAAGCTGAATTCCCTCCAGAATCTCCGCAGAATCCGCAAATTTCCCTTTTATCACCACGGAATCAATGGCATGCAATTTTTTTATTTCCTCGGCGCACCACGGGATGTTGTCCGAGTCGATTGCAAGCGAAATGTTTTTATATTGCTTAATTTTTGCAATATTTTTCATATAAATTTCTTCCGTGATAATCAGCTGGTCAACCTTGTGGAACATGTTGACAAAATCAATCCCCGAAAGGTTATGAATGTCAAAATAGGAATCAATAATGACTTTGTATGGCAATGAATGTGTTTTTATTGCCTCAAGAATCGCGTAGCTGTTTATAAAAATACCGTCAATCTCTGTATCTTTGAGATAATTTATGAATTTTTTGATTTCAGCAAGATTTTCTTCTGTGATGTTGTGTTTGAATGTTACATAAATTTTTGCATCATGCTTGTGAGCTGTTTCTATAAATTCCTTAACATAATCAAAATTTTTGTTAAGAAATTTGTGATGATAAACATAGAAGTTTCTGCACTTTACCACAGGGCAGAAATTCTCAATATCTTCGGGCGTTTTAACCGGTGCTACCAGGGAAATTTCTTTCATTTTTTTATTATATCCCTTTTTTCTTTAAATTTATACACTTTATTAATTTTGTAAAAAAATTAGAATTTGCCATAATTTCAAGAATGTAATAAAATTATATTAAAATAGGTCATTCGTATGTTATTTGAAAACTACGATGCAGTTAATATGTTACTAAAGAATAGAATATGAAGAGAGTGTAGATGTTTGGAGAATTAGACGATTCGGATATATACGTAAATAATCAAAATGATAATTTTGATGAACCGTTGATAAGTGAATTCGCTGAAGATGATGTTTTGGCGAACGACACTCCGGCTGACGGGCCGGAAGTAAATGACGAATGTGCAAATCCTCAAGAGAAGCCTAAAACTGATAACAGTAAGCTTCTTATTTATGTGCTTGTGTTGATTTTGCTTGTTGCCGGTGCTGCCGGTGCATATTTTTATAAAATGAAAGCTTCACAGCAGGATGAAATTGCTGTTGTCGGTCAGGAAACCTCTGAAATGGGCGATTTCTTCTATGACAAGGCAAAAGCCGACGGTGCTGCGGAAGAAACTACAGTTGTTGATGTAGAGCTTGCTGCTCCAGCTGAACAAAAAGCAGAAAATGCTGCTGCACCTGCTCCAGGGGCAAAAACAGAACAAAAAGCTGAGGAAAAAGAATTTTCTCCGGCTGCTGCGGTTAAAGAACAGGCTAAAAAAGAATTGGAAAAGAAAAATAAATTGATGCAAGATAAAAGCAGGCAGGTAGTTATTCCTGTTACCAACGGAGGAAGGGTAAATCCCTTTATGCCCTATAACAGCGCTCTTGCTAATGCAAAACCGCCGGAATTCGATTTGATACCGCCTCCGCTTGAGGTTCCGGAAGCTGATCCTTTTGTGGATAACATGGTTTCTACAAAAATTTCAGGTATTATGTATGACAGCCAGCGCCCGTCTGCAATAATTAATTGTGGTGGCTCTGACCATCTGGTACACAAAGGTGACAAAGTGCAGGGATATCAGGTTATTGATATAACAAAAGACAGGGTTGTTCTAAAATACGGTTCTAATATTTTCAGAGCGACAGTCGGCCAGGCTATAGGCGGAAACGGCGTTGTTTTCAATGAAGTTTCTAACCTTAACCGTCAGTTTGGAGGAGCGTATTCAAAAACCCCCTCTAATGTAATAGAAATAAATGGAAGTAATTAACTTATAGGAGTTGAAAATAGATGTTTAATTGCAAAGAAATCAAGAGCTTATCTGTCGGACTGGCAGCACTGGCATTGACAGTTACCATCGGATATATAAGCACAGCAGGTGCAGAACCTATCAAAGCTTCGGTTGCGCAGCCTGCATTGAGAACAGATTATAAAAGTTCAGATAGTATCCAGCTGGACGGTGCCGTTTCTCTTACAAACGGATACAGAAAAATAAGTGTGAGCCTGAGAGATTCTGACTTAAAGCAGGCTTTGAGGATGATTGCAGACAAGGCAGGTTTAAACATCATTTTCCACAGCTCTGTTGAGGGAACTGTTACCCTGGATTTGGTGAATGTTACTCTTAACGACGCGTTCAAGATGATTATGCAGGCATCTGACCTGTCTTATATGCTGGATAAAGGCACTCTGCTTGTTATGAGCAAAGACGCAAGCCTTGAATCAGATATTTCAAAACAAAACATGATGATTATCCCGGTTAAATACGGTGATGCGGCCAAAATAGCCGAGTTTCTTAACAATAACGTATTTTCAACCAACAGACCCGGTCTTTCTAACAACAAAATCGTTGTTACAAACCCCGGTACCAATGAACTCGTTTTGTTCGGCACAAAAAATGACTATGCAATGGCACAAAAAATCGTTGCAAAGCTCGATACAAAACCTGTAACAGCTACTTATCGTGTAAATTATACAACTCCGAAAGAAATGGCTAATCTCATCTGCCAATCTCTGTTCCCTGAATCAGAAGGCGCAGCAGGTGGTTCCGGCGGTGGTGGCGGCGGTTTTATGACCGGCGGTGCTGCTGAAGTAGGCGGAGGTTCTGGCGGAGGAGCTGCCGGTTCAGGAAAGGCCATTGAAATGGGGGCAGGGAAACTTGCCTGCTCAATTAAAGTCAATGCCTCTAAAGATGGCGGCAAATTGACAAACCTCGGCGACAGAAACCTTTCTGTTATGTACTTCCCGACTACCGGCGTTATTAACGTAACAGGCGGTTCGGAAAGCCAGAGAGAAATGATTGCACAGTTTATCAAAGACAACGATAGAAAACAGCCTCAGGCATTTATGGAAATGCAGATTATTGAACTTAATGAAACAGGTTCAAAAACATTTAACAACACCTGGGATATGTTCTCTCCGTTCTTCAGCGCAGGATTTGGTAATACCGGGCTTACAACGAACAACAAATATCCTACTTTCTTCCATGGAAACGGATATGATGTTCTTGATGAAGATATGAAGGTTGACTACCGTACAAGCAGATACAAAGGACCTGTTACTCTGTCTTACAAAATCAACTACCTTATCGAAAACGGCAAAGGCAGAGTGCTTGCGAACCCGAAATTGATTGTTACAAACGGTCAGGAATCATTGATTGACCTTACATCAGACTATATCGAATCAACCGAAGCGCAAATCATGGCAACTGGTGGTATCGCCGGTGGTGTTCAGAAAACATACAATATCGAAAAAGACAACGGTATTTCTGTTACAATGACACCTTTCATCAGCCCTGACGGCTATGTAACCCTTAACCTCACTCCTAAATATGCAACTATTAAAGAGCAGGTCATGGACAACTACTATGATGAAACCTCCGGAACCTCAACACCGATTATTGCGGCAACTTTGCTCCAGAGAAGAAACCTTGATTTGTCTAATATTAGAATAAAAGATGGTGAAACACTGGTAATCGGCGGCATGATTCAGGAAACTGAAACTAAAAACGTTCAAAAACTTCCGTTCCTTGGTGACTTGCCGTATATCGGTTCATTCTTTAGAAATACAACTACCAACAATGAAAAAAGTGAACTCGTAATTATGCTTACTCCTCGTATCATCAAAGATTCCGAAGATGTAAACGTTACAGACAACCTCTAATACAATGAGCAACGAAACACTTAAAAAAATCAAAAATAATATCAACAATGAATTTGCTTCCCTTTTTAGGGAGGCAGATTTTAGACAGTACTCTTTTATCCCTGTAAACAGGCAGTCCGGATTTTTCTTTGTAACCATAACAGAAAAAGCGAACAAGAAAGATTTGAGCGCATTTTTTGCAGAAAAGAACATAAAAGAGCCGTTGAAATTTATAACCGTTGACAGCGGAAGTTTTCAGCAGCTATTGGACTCTTTTATCGCCGAAAACTATCCTGCGGGAGCTGAGCAGCCTAAAGACAAACCGGCAGCCGAAGAACAAAAAACTCCGGAACAACATCATCACAAAAAACGTGTTGGTGAAATCCTTATTGAACAGGGCCTGCTGACAGAAGCTCAGCTTACTGAAGCGCTGATGGAAAGCAAGCGCCAACATACGCCTATCGGCTCTATGCTTGTCAAAAAAGGGTTTATTACTGTTGAGCAGTTGAAAGAAGCGCTTTCTTCTCAGCTTGGCTATGCTTATGTAAGCTCGGAACAGCTCAATATCTCGGCTAATGTTTTAAAAATTCTTCCGGAAGATTTTATCAGAGAAAATCAGCTTTTGGCGCTTTCCTCTGACGGAAAATTTCTTGATGTGGGGATGGTAAACCCTGATAATAAAAAAGCATTAAACGAAATAGTTTATCTGACGGGCTTGCGTCCGCGTGTACTTTTAATAACTTATTTTGAGTTTCAAAACTGTTTGGCGCAGTATTACAGCGAATCCAGAAAAGAAACAACTAAAATAATCAAAAAGATTGAGGAAGAAAAGCTCCAGTTTGAAGTTGAAGAATCACTGTGGGAGCAGGTTGACAAAGAACTTGAGGATACGTCAGGCAATGTCGCAATGTTTGCGAATAAAATTATTTCTGACGCAATCGATATGCATGCATCCGATATTCACATTGAGCCCAGACTTAATAACTATATTGTAAGATATCGTATCGACGGTATTTTGCGCAGGGTTTTGGATTTGCCGCCAAAAGTTGAAACTTCTGTCATTGCCCGTTTCAAAGTTCTTTCAAGAATGAACATTGCAGAGCACAGAAGAACGCAGGACGGTACTTTTACAATAAAATATAACGGCATGTCTTATGACTTTCGTATAAATACGCTTCCTGTAATGGGTAAAGAAAAGATGGTTATCCGTGTACTTGCTCCTGCAGCAAGTATCAAGTCCGAGGATAAAGTTATCAAACTGTTAGGCGGAACAGAAGAGGATTTGGCAAGAATTTATAAAATGACAAGCTCCCCTAACGGTATTATCCTTGCTGTGGGGCCTACAGGTTCCGGTAAAACAACTACTCTTTACTCGATATTAAAGAGCTTGAATGATGAGGGTATAAATATCACGACGCTTGAGGATCCGGTCGAAATTAAGATTGACGGCATAAATCAGTCGCAAATTAACCCCAAAGCCGGCATTACTTTTGCTTCCTGTATGAAAGCTATCCTCCGTCAGGACCCTGATATCATACTTATCGGTGAGATTCGTGACTATGAAACGCTGGAAACTGCTATTTCAGCTGCATTGACAGGTCACCTTGTGCTTTCGACACTTCACACGAACTCTGCGGCAGCAACTATTACACGTTTGATTCAGATGGGTGCTCCTGATTATTTGATTTCTTCTACATTGACAGGAATCAGCGCACAAAGGCTTGTTCGACGTCTTTGCCCGAAGTGCAAGGTCGCATATCATGCTACACGCGAAGAAGCAATGAAAGTTGTTGCTAACAAAGAAGAAATAGAACAATTCATGAAACGCACAATTTACAAAGCAAAAGGCTGCTTTGACTGCAAACATGAGGGTTATGTGGGCAGGCTTGGTGTTTATGAAATCATGAATGTTACAAAAGAAATCAAAAAATTGATTGCGCAAAGTGCGCATGATATTGAAATTGAAGAAGCTGCGGTCGGTGCAGGGATGAAAACCCTGCAAAAATCCTGCCTCGGGCACATCCTCAGGGGTGAAACAACAATTGATGAATTCGTCCGCGTATTAGGTACGGTAACGGAATAGGATAAAATATGACGATATTTAATTACAGTGCATTAAAAAATAATAACGAAGTTGTTCAGGGGAAAATCGAAGCTGAAGACGTCAAAATGGCGCGTGAAGAAATCCGAAAACTCGGACTTCTGCCCACGAAAGTCTTTGAAGACGGTCAAAAAGCTTCTGCTCCGAAGGTAAGGCTCAGCCCGCTGTCATTGCAGGAACTGATTGACTTTACCGGAACTTTCCAGACTCTGATTCAGACGGGTGTTCCTCTTATCGAGGGGCTTGTGTTTATGGAAAAAGACGCTGTAAGCTCCAGAATCAGGCTGCTTGCTAAAGAAATCAGAAAACAGATTATTGCGGGCGCTACTTTTGCTGATACTGTTTCAAAATATCAGGAAATCTTCGGAAATGTTTACGTCGGCTTAACAAAAGCCGGTGAAGATTCCGGTGAAATGGAAAAAACAATGGACAGGCTCGTAGAACTGCTCAAAAAACAGCATGCAATCAGAAGCAGAGTTATCGGGACTTTGATGTATCCTGCTTTCGTAATTTCTCTGGCAATTGTTGTAGTTACGGTCATGTTGATGTTCGTTTTCCCGACATTTAAAGAAATGTTCGATAACGCAGGTGCAAAGCTTCCTATCTTTACGCAGATTTGTATTGATTTGGGCGAATTTTTGAAAAAATTCTGGTATATTACCCTGATAATTCCTGTTATTATCGGCGCATTGATTTATGCGGCATTTAAAAACCCTGTATCAAGAAAAATCCTTGACGAGGTTTTCTTGAGAATACCGTTAATCGGGAAAATGCTTAAATTTGCTAACTTTTCAAACTTTTTTACCGTCATGAACGTTGCTTATGAGGCGGGTATTCCTATTGTGGATTGCCTTTACCTTGCGAATTTGACGATTGATAACTGGACTTTGAAAAAGAAAGTATCTGAGGCTATTTCAAAGGTTCAACAGGGTACTCACCTTTCGACATCAATGCGTTCGGTTAATATTTTCCCGTCAATGGTCATGTTCATGGTTGCGACAGGTGAACAAACCGGTAAATTGGGCGAATTGCTTCATCAGTCAGTAAAATTTCTTGATAAAGAATTAGACAACATCATAGATGCGTTGACTGCTATGATTGAACCTTTAATGCTTATTGTAATCGGCGGCATTGTAATGTTTCTCGCATTGGCTCTTTACCTTCCGCTGTTCCAGACATACCAGCTTTCTTAGAGAGGAAAAATAATGAACAACGATTTGGATTTTGAAATACATGAAGACCCGATGGATGATTTTACGAATGGCGTCTGGTCAGAGAGGGTTCTTGTCATAACTCAGGACTATGAGATTAAGGGCTACGTTTACATGCCCAAAATCGGACGCAGGAGCCGTGTGCTTTCTGACATTTTAAACGGCAAAAAGCGTTTTGTTGCAATTAAAGACTGCGAAGTTTCATACAGGCAGCTTCCGAACAGAAGAACGGAGTTCCATGACTTTGTGCAGCTGAATATCAACTCAATTATCATTCTCAGGCCCACAACAGATGATGAATAATTTTTGAATTAAATACTTGATTTAGAATTTTGTCCATGGTGTAATAGTAACACGCACTGGACGACAGAATTGGTGCGGGCTGCTAGCTCAGGTGGTTAGAGCGCACGCCTGATAAGCGTGAGGTCGGTGGTTCGAGTCCACTGCGGCCCACCATTTAGAACAAGATAACCCTTTGGCTAATATGTCGAAGGGTTTTTTGTACGTATAGCTTAGCTTTCCGTCCCTTAGCGTCAAGTTCGAGAGTATAGAATTAACTATTTTTCTTTTTATTTCGTCATTTCCTTCAAGATACTTGTTATATGCGGTTTCCGAGAGTTCTAGAGTAGAAGTGACTTCATTCATTGTTTTTAGTTCTGCTCTGTCATAAGCATTGATTAAACTTTTATATTTTTCTATTTTTTCCGTAATCTGGTTTTGCATGCTTAGCCAAAAATCTTCCGTTATTTTACCTTCAAGCTTGTCCATGTACATTTGTTGCAGCTTATTTTTATTCTTTTCAATTTCTGCGTGAAAAGTTTTGAGCTTGTCACTGCTTATGTTTGTTTGTTTTTCATTTATGTGTTTTATTGCTCTTATTATCCATTCTTTATGTTCGGGTGTTACCTGTATCTTTTTAATTGCCCCCAGTATTTGTTCATCAATATCTTTTTGTTTAATCCAGCTTAATGTGCTTTGAGAGCAGTTGTCCTTACCTTTTCCAAAGTTGCAGTGATAATAAATATATTTATTTTTTTTGATTTCGCCTACAATTGTACAACCACAGTCGCCACAGCGCATTAAACCGCCGTATAACAAGTTTATAGAGGCTAATTTGGGCTTGTTCTCTCTTTCAAAACTTTTTTGAACTGCTTCAAATAATGAATGTGAAACAATAGCGGGGTGTTTTCCTTGATACAGTACTGTGTCATATTTAAATAAGCCTTTGTACAAAGGATTTTTGAGCAATTTATAAAGTTGATTTTTTTCAGCTTTAGGTTTGTGTGGTTTGTAAAAAATCCCCCTGCGGTATAATTCATCAAGAACACTTTGAAGCGAATGATTTCCTGTTGCGTATAATTCATATGCGGTTTTTACATATTCTGCCTCTTTTTCTTCAATTATTAAGTTATTTTTGTCATTGTATTTTTTTGTATAACCATAGGGCGGTTTATTCGGCCAGTAGCCTTGTTCCGCTTTTTCTCTCATGCCTTTTTTAACTTCATTGCTTAAGTTTCTCGAGTATCGTGCTGACATTGCGGATTGAATAGTGAACATAAAAAAGTCATCAGGCTTCGATGATTTATTTAAAATAATTCCATCCTTAACAAGGTGAATGTTAATGTCAGTACTTTTCGCCAGTTCAATCATTTTTGCGCAATCAGTTTCATTTCGCAAAAGCCTATCATTTTTTTCGACAAGCATGTTTTTAACAGTTTTGTTCTTTTTCAAGAACTTAATCATGCGCTCAAATTCAAAGCGACCGGATTCTTTCGCTGATGTACTTTCAGAAAACGACTCTACGATTTCAAAATTGTTGTTTGAGGCATATTCATGTAAGTATTTTGTTTGAGCAGGAATGGAAAAACCGTTTGTTTCCTGTTCTTTACTTGATACTCTTGTATAGATGATAGCTTTTTCTTTTATTATTTTTTCCATTTATTCATGTTAGTTCGTTTTTTCTTGTAACTTTGAAATATTAATGTAAAATTAATATTCTTTGGACCAATTTTATTACATTCAACTAATGTCATACCGCCCGACTTTCTTGCATTTAGAAACTAATATATTACAGGTGTTGAGCCTGCTTACTGCCTCAAACTCCTTATCTTTCAAATAAATCCCGTTGATAAAATACATTGGTGTAAACAACCTCTCCTTTACCTCACCATTCTCACCAACCAACGAAACCTCAGCAGCAATCGCCCTGAACGCTAACTGTAAATATGTGATTTTAAAATATATCTCATTTTTTTCGCTTGCAACTACCCTCAAACACCTTAAATAATCAAAACCTTCCTCATTCATACAATCAGCAAAACCAATTATCCTGCTCCCAGTCCTGCAATCAGGCTCCCTCATCGTGAAAAACTTCTCTCCCCTGTCAACATCACTCTCAATACTTATGCGTATCTCTGACCCGTTTTCACAACTCCTGATACCACAATAACCGCATATTTCCTCCCAAAAATTCTCAATTTTTGCATCGGTTGCCACAAGCGCCAGTGTTAACATTGTTTGAAACTGCTCTATATCACTCTTTTTGTACTGTTTGTATATTTCCTTTGTTTCCCTCTCAATAGTTATTGAACGGTAAAACGGCTGTGTGTACGTGTATAAAGCTAATGTCAAAAAATCATTAAGTACCTCAACCCTCTCTTTCTCACTCTTGATGTCATTTAAAAAAATGATGAATTGCCCTGAAAAATCCATATATTCCGCCTTTCTCTTATCTAATATATGTATTTTCACCACAACCCTGATTAATCACACGTAAAAAATTGTACAAATTTCCTACCGTTGTATCACACTCCCTCGCAATCACTGTTTTTGGCACTTTTAAACTTACTAAATACAGTATCTTCTCCCTGTGTACATCAAGCTTTGACTTCCCCTTCTTCCCTTTCGGTCGCCCTAACTTTACACCGCTTGCCTTCTTCGCCTGTAATGCTTCCTTTGTTCTCAAACTGATTAAATCTCTCTCTAACTGCGCTACAAGCGCAAATATCGTTGATGTGATTACTGCAGTGATACTTTTGTCATTACTTGCAAAATTTTCTTTTAAAGAATAAAGTACAAACCCTTTCTCCTTCGATAAATTCAATACCTCTAAAATTTGTGTTATCGACCTCGCAAGCCTCGATAACTCGGGAACAATCAAAACATCATCAACACCCATTTTCTCAATCAATAACCCCAACTCACGCTTGCTGAAATGCAGCTTCCCTGTTACCTTCTCCTCAACAAACTCAACATTCCCTAACCTTTTGTCATTTGCAAACTTCAAAATTTCAAGTTTGTTCTTTTCAGTGTCCTGCTCTAAAGTGCTGACACGAAGATAGGCATATACAGTCATACAAAATCCTTTCGTTTTGCGTGTAACAAAACGGCAATTAATAATTAACTGCCTGTGATGAAAATACATTGAATTCAATAAAAACGTATAAAACTTATTTTTATTATATAAATCTATGCAATAAAACTCACCCGTTTTTATTGTACGAATTCATATAATTTAAACGAACGGTTTTATTAACTAAAATCTTTGTTCTGACATCAAAATATCAAGGCAACGGCTGATTTGGCTTATGGTCATACCTTGCCTGTCGAATTTTTCATACATTTTTTTATATAACGAAACGGTTTCGTTTGCCTGTCTTGCGTTTTCCAAACTCTTTTTCAGCGACTGCATGCGGTTACGATGTCGTGTTTGTTCCTGATCAATTTGATTTTGTATATTAACGATAGCCTGAGAATTGTCCATTGTAAGTTGTCCTTTATTTTAATATAAAAAACAGCCTGTAAATTTTGCAAACAGGCTGTTCTGTTGTATTCATAGGTTTTGTTTACTACTCAAGTTTAGTTAATAATTCATTTAACAAGTTTCTTGTGTTGTTTCGATAAGTTTCTGTTGCAAGCGGCTTTTGCATAAAACTTTTGATTTCTTTCATTATGTAGTAATCATTAGAATTTTTTCCTAAAAATTCATTTTCTTTTATAAAGTTCCTGATTAAAAGTTTGTTGCCGTTGAATTCTTTAATTAATGCGTTATAACCCAATTCTTTTATAAAATTGTTCCATTTTTTTGACATTCTGTGCTCCTTAGATTATTGCCTGTTTAAAATACTCGAGTAAAGGATTTTTATTTGAACAAAAAATTTCAAAAAGAGAAGTGCTTTCAACATCAAAAGATTTTTTTATATAACATTGCTTTTTGATTTCAAGTTCAAATCGAACTGTATTTTGAAAATACATCAGGTCATCATCAGAAAGCTGTTGTAAAAAACTGATTGATTTGTATGCAGGTCTGTTTAATTCTTTAAATTTGTCATAAATCGTAAGCCTCAAGTTTTTATTCTTTGTAATTATTACGCCGTTAGCTTCTTGTTTACAATTAAACTTGTTAAAAGCATGTTCAACAGTAAAACTTATTGCGCGAAAATAAGAGTTGGGGTGATTATTTACTTTTATGTCTTTTGTACAGTGTAGAAGTGAAATTTTGCAGTTTTTAATAAAATACTCGGCGTCAAATTCCAATAAATTTAAATTATTGAAGTTGTTTAAATATTTTCTTATATTTTGTGAGTTTATCAGGTTTTGGTATTCATCAGGACAGAGTTTTGATGTGAAATCTATCAAAAAGAATTTTGCCTGAAAGTTGATTGTAATGTCCGTTACACCAAAAACTGATGTTTTTACTTCATTTTTTATTTTGTAAAATTCACCCGTTAGCATATTGTCGTTTGCAAAGACATATAATTGGTCAAACTTTTTTTCATTAATGTTTTTCAAGCCGTCAGTCAAACATGCGGCTCTTATCCTGTCAAATCGATTGTTCATTTTTTGTTTCCTTTCAAAATTTGTGGCAGTTTTTTATATAGCTATAAATTTAGCTTGTTGAAGGCTTTAATTTGGGTTTCAAGTTTTTCATTTATTTCTTTCAAGCGTTGCACTTCTGTTTTTAATTCAGCTATTTCTTTGTCCCTGTTCTTCACTTTAAATGCAAGTTCCCTTATGTTTTTTTGCAATTCTTCTTTTTTTGACATTGACGAATGGTTAATTTTTAAGTCAGGTACAACTTTTAATAAGGCTTCTTTTACTGTACCTGCCTCATGATTTAAAATTTTATTGATTATTTCCGTTTGTATTTCTCCGTTTTCAATCCTTGCGATTTCAAGCAGTTTGTTTTTATGATTTTCCAAAAATGTGCCCTCTATTGCTTTTCTATTTTCTTTGGATATGTTTTCTGCGATTTGTAAATCTTGCTGAATTGAACGTTGGCTTTTATTCATTTTTTCGGACATGAATTTACTGAAGGGTTCAAAACATTTGTGCGACGAAATTGTTTCGTCGATTTTTGCTTTTTCTTGAAAAATTTTGTTGTAAATTTCTTTACGTTTCCCAAGCAAACACGCACGTTTAAGGGCTGTTACTTCGACCCTCACCAGTTCTTCGTCAATTTTGATTAAATCATAATAACTGGTATTGTCTGCTTCAAAAATCACGGCTGCTATTGTTCGCAACCCTCTCTTAAACATTGAATAAACTCGCTTTTTTCCGAATAAAATATCATATCGACCGAGGTTGTTGTCAGCTCTTTTTAACCCAACAGGTGAAATTTGCCCGCAATCTTCAAGGCTTTTTTTGAACCCTTCAATGAACTCTCCACACTTGCTTACTTCCGGCATGTTTATATATTGAATATCGACATGTGCAAAAGTTGTTTTTATTCGTTTGTTTTGATTAGGAAAAAATGAATAATGAAGTTTAATATATTTTTTTTGTTTATCAAAATCCATTTGTGAAATACGCTCAATATTTGTCATTAGACCTCCTTTTTGCTGTTAATTGTGTTAATAAAATTTTCAAAATTGTTGATGATTTCGTTCACATCGTCGTCTGACAAAGGTTCTTTATAGTACTTTTGCCAGTATTCTCGCGTGAATTCAAAAAAATTGTCATCAAAAATTTCTTTCATTTTATTGTTTTAACAAAATGAAGGTTAATTTGTACTTTTGGACTTACGGTGCAGTTATGAAATAATTTGTACCTTGTAAAATGGAGCGAAATAATAATTTACCGCTCTGCCTTTTTCAAGATTGCTCGTAATGAATTTTTCCGCAGGGATGATATTGAATTGATTTTGTATTTTTGAAATATCTCTATTTATAGAAGAAATTTTGCTTTGTAGCGTGTTGTTTTCGTCAATTTCTGCTAGTTTTTTTAAGTCATTAATAAAATTGTTGTTGTCTGCCAAATTTTTACTCAGCGTTTTTATCCCGATAATTACCTTGAGTTGCTTAGGTTCAAGCGATATTGTTTGATTGCAATATTTTAGTGTTTTTTCGTTTGTATTAATAAAAATGACATTTTTTAATTCTTCTTGAATATTTTGTGTTTTTAGCCTCGCTATAATACTAAATTTGTCACAGTCTTTTTTTAGTGTTCTGCTGTTTTTATGTTTGATATTAATATTAAACAGTTCATATTGATTATAAATTTCTGCCTGAATTAAGTATTCTAAAATTCTCACTTTTTTTGTTTCGGCTATTTTATCAATTTCTTTACAAGATAGAATCAATTCGGTATTACCTTTTTCTTTGAATTTTGTATTTATAATGTTTTGAACAATTTTACTTTGTGTAGGGAAGTTCAAAATATCAATACCTGTGAGTTGAGAACGGCAGTAGTCGTCAATATATTCATCAAATGCCTGTACAAATTTATCATTGTCGGTATTTATTAAAAACATTAAATGAAGGATTTCAGGAAAGGGCTTATCAGGGGTTATGTCCTTTCCGTAAACATTTTCTTTGTCAAAGTAGCTTTCATCCTCGAAGCTTGTATATTTTAAAGAAAAACGCTTTTGTAATACTTCAAAAATATTCGACAGTTCGTTAAAATAATTGCAATCCAACTCTAGCCAATATTCTGTTTCTTCTTCTGTTGCAAAAGGTTCGCTCATATCAGCTGTTAATATTTGGTGAGCAGTTAGCCAAATATTTTCTTTTGGATTAGTTTCAAGCTGTTTGTATATGTAATAGGCTATAAATAAAGTTTTTGTGTCGAGGAAATCTTGCATATACTAATTATAACACATAATTCTTATGAACGTTGATATTGTTTTATTATTTGTATTAATATAGAAAGCAGGTAGTTACAGCTACCTGCTTAATAAAGTCTAATATGACTTTAGCCTTTTGGTGGATAAGGGTCATTTCCGTAGGAATTGCGTTCTCGGATTTGCCCTTTTCTGTTATGTATAAACAATTCACTGCTTTGATTTTGCGCAAATCGTTTACCATAATTTATTGCTTCAGCTTGAGTATCAGTTATTACTGTTGCTCTTGAAGCTCCGGCTGCTTTAACCTGCCAGCCACCATTTGGATGTGGGGTTACATGTTGGTTTGTCATGTTCCTTTTCTCCTTGCGGGTGTTTTAACAAGTAGGTAAGTACACCCTTAACTCTCCTACCCTTGCAATTGTTTTAAATATTCAATTAATTTATACATATCAGAATACGGTTCACTAGCTCTTGAAATTGGTTCTATTCCCTCTTCTGTTACAATTTGTTCTCTTTTTTTAGCTTTATCTATTGCCTTGTAAAGTTTATCAATTAATTTCGAGTATATTTGTTCATCATTTTCGTAATTTTTTAAGCCTGCTTCGTTTGAAATAAAGTCTTTTAGCTTATCTTGATTAATATTTTTGATTTTTTTATCAAAATGCCAGTATAACCATATTTCAAAGCAAGGATTTGAAAACAATATTTTTTTATCTTCATTTAGTGCCTTTAACTTAGCTAAGTTTAATTGTTCATTAGTATTTTTATCACAGTCGAAAACACACAATTTTATGTCACTTTTTTCTATAACCTCGTTCTTAAAAAGTGTTTCAAAATTTTGAACAACATCAAGTGCAGAGGTGCGTGTATCATGTTTAACTTTAATTACAGCAACCTTATTAAAATAAGGTTTTAAGCTGTTGATATAAGTTTTTTCTGTTTTACCCTCGCAGGATATGAATATATTTTTACGTACACTACGATTTTGGTTATCTCTAGAGCGTAAAGTTATTTCATTTTTTGAAACTTTTCTTGTGTTTTTATTCTTCATAAATATCGTCCAAGTCTATTTGAGGAATACCGCCAAACTTACCTTTTAGGTATGTTTTTGCACTTAAGTTTGAGCGTTTTATTCCTTTAAAATCAGAAATTGAGTATAATTCTGTTTCGCCGTTGTACTGTTTTTCTGTAACCCATACCTGGTCTCTTCTAAACAAAGCAGGAAAATCAAGAAAATATGCATTGTGAGTGGACATGATTAATTGTGCGTGCGAACAATTAACCTTTGAGTAAAATAATTCAATAACACCTTTTACAAGCAGTGGATGTAAACTTGTGTCAAATTCATCATAAATAATTACCATTCCATTATTCAGTGCTTGTAGTATAGGTCCTATTAAATTATAAAATTTGGCAGTACCCAATGATTCTTCTTGCAAAGTAAAATCTACATTTTTTACATTACCGTCTATGTCCAGTCCGTGCCTTTGTGTTTTTTCAACAAGTGCCATTAATGGCTCGACTTGCATTTTTTCAAACGGAATGTTACGCCTTTGTGCTTCAAACATAAGGTGTTTTTTAATATCACTATTATTAGGGTCGTTAATGTTGAATTCATTAGCTTCTATATTAATTCCCTGAATTTGTGAATCAGCTATTTTTAAATATTTTAATACTTGTTCTTTTGACAACTGATTATCTGTTAACATTGGTGTTGTTGTCGGTATTACGTTTAAGTCTTTTGTTACAACTTGAAGTTTGTTAGCAAACCAGTTGAAAGCATTTTTTACAGCGTCAATTTTAACTCTGTTTGCCAGTGATAAAAACAATATGTTTTCTGAAATATCAGAAGCATAAATTTCTTGACGGAGTTGTGCTTCTTTATCAAGTTGTTTTTGAGAACCAAAATTGATTTTTATTTCATTGCCTTCTCTTGAAAATACTTTTTGTTCTCTTCCGTTCGGGTAGTAATATAAATTTTCCTCAACTACGGATTTTTTAGTTAATTTAACATTATATGCGTACTTTACTCCTTGCTCAATAAATACAAACTGGAAAAATGTAGGCTCTGTAACGCATTTATCATCAAGCTTAAATGGAACAACGGGAAATAATTGACCCTGTTGATGAGCGTGAGAGTTTAGAATTATTAACTTTATTTTTAATATTCCGTCAATAATGTTTGATTTTCCCGAAGCATTTGCACCATATATTGCACTGGTTTTTAGCAAGCCTATTTCTTTTTTATCTTGACCGATTTTATTTAGTTCGATATTAACAAAATTTTCATCAAGCGTTTTATCCTGTGAACTTTTTTGCATGCTTAATGTGACTTTGTTTTTTATTGATTTGTAGTTTTCTATGCTGACTTCTATTAACATAATTCTCCCTCTTTCATATATATTATACCTTAAATTTGACAAAAAATAACATTTTTTTGAAATAAAATTCACAAATTTGATATTTTGTTGCTGTTTTTAGTGTATTTCTCTTTTTGTTTTTTTGTAATGATATGTTTTACTAGCCCGCATAGAACTTTGGGAAATCAATCAACGAAATCTTTTCGTTTTGAGCGTGTTTTGACGAAAGTAATAAAGTTTCATATAATTAAATTTTACAGAAAGGTTTAGTATGAAAAAATTTATTGCTACTATTGTTCTTACAATATTCTCATTTCTTCCCGTATATGCTGCTGATTGGAAAGAAATTCAACCTAAAAATTACATTGATGCAACATCAATAACGTGGAAAAAAGACGTTGTTTCTTTTTGGATGAAATCATTAAATCCTGGTACTTGGAGTTCTGTAAATAATAAAAAAGTTTGGTATGTTAAGGACTACATTTTGATTGACTGTAAAAGTAAAAAATTAGCTTATCAAAGCAGTATTTATTATGATATGAAAGGGCAACTCATTAATTCTTTTGATGTTGAGAATGATAGTTTATTAGAGTGGCAAAGGGTGGTACCTGAAACAAATGGTGAAGTGTGGTATCAAACATTCTGTCAATCAAAGTGATTACCGTTTTACGCACACTTTAACAAATAATAAGTTCTAAGTTCTTCCACCGAAGTCCACCATTTTAAAGGAAGAGGCAATATGCCTCTTTTTTATTGCCTTGTGAGTGTTTTCAGGGTTCGAGCAAAATTTGCCTCTCAATCCCTACCATTTATGAACAGTTTGTAATAGCCATCTTTTTTCTATTTGTCCATGCAGTTTGAGCCGTTCCCCTGGTTTGAGCCAAAATACAAACTTCAAATATAATAAGGGTTTGAGGCATATTTTTTGCACGAAAATGGTCGGAACTTAGTTTGAGCCAAACTGCATTTTATGCATGTTTTCTTCATCATTTAAGTATGCTTAAAATATCGTTTAAAGCCTGTAAACTTAGACACAGTAGGTATATAGGACAATGCAGTTTAATGTAGTTTGAAATGTGCTCAACTTAACACCAAATTTCAGAAAAGGTCGGAACAAAAGTCGGAACTTTCTCTCAAAATCTGTCTATTTGTATCCAAAAACTTCCGACCTGAGAAAATGTGTCTTTTTGTGTTTTTTTAGTCAAGAGATTCCGACCTTTTTGTGCATACTTTAACTTCTCCCAGTATAAATTGTGTTTTGTCTCGACAAATTGAATGCAGCCAATTCATTGGTTCTAAAAGCGTTACGTTAATCCTTGATACTAAATATACAACTATGTCTGCCTTAAATGCACCTGCTAAAATGATTAGTTCACCAATATTTTCCGGCAGATTCTCCTGTGCATGGTAGAATAAAATCTGCCTTTTCGTCTTTTCTTCAAATCCTGTTATGCAAAAAGGTCTCTCTCTCATTGGCTTTTCAATCCGAATCCCACAGGACTTGCCGATAAATTCCACGTTTTCCAAAATGAAATCATACAAATCATCAATGTTATCAAACTCTTCGTCAATCTTAAACGTCTCAATCTCACTCATATCAATGCTCCTCACTTTCTTTCGCACAAGGAACATATCACACAAGGGTTTCGAGAAGACTGAAAAGCTAGAAAGAAGTTACAATGGAACATATTCATATCTAAGATGATGTAAATTAACTACATGGGTAATAGACAATATTACATATAATTATTATTATCATTTGTAGTATGAGTATAAATATAGATTCATTAGAAATTGATTTTGAAAACTGTTATGGGATTAAAAAGCTTCAAGCATCCTTTAATTTTATTGCAAATAATTGCAATTGTTATGTAATATACTCTCCTAATGGCACAATGAAAACATCTTTTGCGAAGACTTGTTCTGATTTTGCACAAAAGGAAAAAACTAAAGATGTGGTTTTTCCCGAAAAAACAACAAAACGCATAATTTCTAAAAAAACTACTATAAATACAGAGGCTACTGATGTTAACCCTGAAGAAATTTTTGTTGTAGAACCTTATAATGAAACATTCGAAGCTTCAAATCTATCCAATCTTTTAGTCAATAATCAACTAAAAAAAGATTACGACTCTATAAATTCTGAAATAGAAAAACACAAAGACATATTAATAAAAGAATTAAAAAAATTATCCGGAGTATCAAAAGAGATTGAACATATTATAAATCAGGATTTTAATATAGATAGAAATAATTTTTATAAAACTATAGTTACTCTTAAGGATAAGATTGAAAATCATGAAGAAATAGGCTTGAAAAGTATTAAATATTCTTCAGTTATAAACGATAAAGTGTCGAATTTTATAGATACCAAAGACTTTAAATTTAAGCTGAATAAATACATAGAAATTTATGATGAACTTGTAAGTAAATCCTCATTTTTTAAGAGAGGTGTTTTTGATCATTACAATGCTTCAAATATCGAAAAAAGTTTAAAAACGAACAAATTTTTCAAAGCTGAACATTCGATAAACATAACGCAAAACAATGAAAAAACAGAAATAAAAACAGAACAAGAACTTATAGATGCTATAGAATCTGAAAAAAATGAAATCTTAGAAAATGAAGAATTGAGTAGAGCCTTTTTGGAGTTAGATAATGCACTAAATAAAAACAAAGAATTGATAGAGTTTAGAGCTTGTATCTTTGAAAATCAATTTTTGATTCCTCTTTTAAAAGATTGGTCTGCGCTTAAACAAAACTTTTGGCTATCTTATTTACATGATAAAATAGATTTTTACATAAATTTGATAGATGTATACACTCATAGCACTGAAAAAATAGAAGAAATAATTAAAAAAGCCAATGAAGAAACAACTGAATGGCAAAGAATAATTGATATTTTTAATGATCGTTTTTATGTTCCTTTTGAAGTAAAAATTGATAACAAATCAGATGCAATTCTAGGAAGAAGTGTTCCGGTTGTTTCGTTCGAATTCAAAGATTTTTATGAACAAGAAAATAAAAAGAAAGTTCCAAAGACAGTATTGATAGATGTACTAAGCCGTGGTGAACTTAAGGCGTTATATATATTGAATATTATTTTTGAAATAGAAACAAGAAAACAAAATGCCGGTCACACCGTGTTAATCATAGATGATATTGCTGATTCATTTGACTATAAAAATAAGTATGCAATTATCGAATATTTGAAAGAAATATCGAATTTTAAATTCAGACAAATTATATTAACACACAATTTTGATTTTTATAGGACAGTTTGTCAAAAATTGGGCGTTAACCGTCGAAATTGCTTGCAATCTGTAAAATGCGATAAGGGTATAAAACTTATTCCCACTAAGTATCAAAAAGATGTCTTTGATTACTGGATAAATCAGTTGCCCCATAATAATCATTCACAATTGATTGCTTTAATACCATTTATTCGCAATATCGCAGAATATACATTAGGCGATAGCAGTTCTGAATACAATCTTTTAACTTCTCTTTTGCATATTAAATCAGATTCTACAAGTATAACTGTTTCGGATTTTGCAAAGATAATCAGAAAGACAATAGCTAATGTGCCAGAGAGCTTTCAAGGCAGCGATTATGCTGTAATCGAGTTAGTTTTTCAAACTGCTGATGAGATTATATTGAAGCAAGAAGAAACACTCGACTTGGAAGAAAAAATTGTCTTATCAATTGCAATTCGTTTAAAGGCTGAACAATTTATGATAGAAAATTTACCACCTTTATCAGAAGCGATAACCAGCAATCAAACTTATGCCCTTTTCGAAAAATTTGCAGAATTACATATACGCAGCACAGAGGCAATAAAAATCTTAAAAAAAGTTAATTTGATGACTCCGGAAAACATACACTTAAATTCATTTATGTATGAACCTATTTTAGATATGTCAAAAGACCATTTGGAAAAGTTGTACAAGGAAATAACACTTTTGAATATTCCCAGTACCGAAATTGTACTAACATGATAAAGAGGTAAGATTGTGACTAAAACATTAAAAGATTTAATTGAAAATATTTACGAAGAATTTGAGTATAAATATAATCACAGAGAAGAGTCTCTTGGTTATCCTATGGGTTTTTATGACTTAGATATAATGACTGACGGGTTAAAGAAAGCTGAACTAACAGTGATTGCCGGACGCCCTGCAAGCGGTAAAACATCGTTAGCTTTAAATATATGTTCTAGCGTTGCAAAATCTAATATTCCCATTTGCTTTATCACTTATGAAATTACAAATAAGGCGCTTGTCCAAAGGTTATTATACCAAGAGGCGGAAGTTGACTCACAACGTATGCGGACGGGAAATATGCAGGCAAAAGATTGGGAAAAACTAACAAATGCTATGAGTTTAGTACATGATTCATCGATACAAATTGAAGGACAATGCCAGTTTGACTTTGAAAATTTATCGGAGTCGATTAGACATTTTGTTTCTGAAAATTCAAACGGTGTTGTTATTATTGATTATTTTCAGTTGATTAAGCTGCCGGAAAAAGAAGAAAGATATGTAGAGTTGTCTTCATTGGCTTGTTCCTTAAAACGCTTAGCCATGGAATTAAATATACCTATTATCCTTTTGTCGCAAGTATCTAAAAAATGCGAGGATGGTTCTGATAAAAGACCTGAGTTGAGTGATATAGCGGAATGTGATGCGTTAGCTTGGCATGCTGATAATGTTTATTTTATTTACAGAGATGAACAATATTACAGAGATGATACTGAAAATAGATGCAAAGCCGAAATAATCATTGCCAAACAAAAGAACGGACCAACCGGAACCATTGATCTTCTTTTTCAAAGTAATATTACTAAATTTAAAAATATAACCAAATCAAGTGTGTTTTAATTTTTCAATCTATTTATGACAACAAGTACCCCAAGCATATTGTTAAATTTAATATTTGTCGACAAGTAGACAAACATTAATAGAGATTTGTAGACAAGTTTAAATGTGTATTTGGCTCATACTTGTGGATTTGGCTCAAACTAGGCGTCCTATCGGCTCAAACTACTTGACCCATTATATTTTTATTAAATCATTAATTATAAAAACTGTTCTATCAAATTGTAACAATTTTGTAAAATAATTAAAGTTTTCCCAAAAATTGCCGA
>QWCY01002893.1_pt1 | contig 22629 bp, 19 predicted proteins | sample 1972631 | NCBI WGS metagenome assembly QWCY01 (sample SAMN09866696, study PRJNA288562) | Human gut metagenome isolate pre1_stool, whole genome shotgun sequencing... | isolation source: gut | host: Homo sapiens | place: USA: California
AATCAGCGAAAAGTATGTGGAGATGAACGTTGCGCACCCGTTCCGCGAGGGTAATGGGCGCAGTATGCGCATCTGGCTCGATTTGATGCTGAAAAACGGCATCGCTCAGGTCGTGGATTGGAGCAAGGTCGATAAGGAGGACTATTTGCTTGCCATGGAGCGCAGTCCGATTAAGGATGTGGAGATTAAAGTGCTGCTGAAAGCCGCACTGACAGATGATGTGAATAGCCGCGAAGTTTTTATGAAAGGCATCGACCACAGCTATTATTATGAAGGATATACGACATTTAGGGCGGAAGAATTGTAAATTTCAAAGTGACAAATCGCAATTAACTAAAGCGAATCTAGTTGCCAAGTAGTGGAAACTTGTAGATATAATGAAGAAGTCTATTGTCATAAAACTCCATTTAATTCTATCCTTTTAAGAAAAACAACAAAAAATACATGAAATAGTAGGTGTTTGGTAATTGATATGAATAAAATCCGAGAGTTTATTCGTAAGCACAAGAAAATAATTATTGCTTTAATGCTCCCATGCTCTTTCTTGCCCTTAATTATTGTTCATGTGCTTTTCAAATGGCGTAGCGACATTGATTTCCTTGTTGCTGAGAAGCAGAAGGATCTGGCTAACTGCGGCGATGGTACTATGACTGATGATGTAATCCGTCAGAGAGAAGAGCTGGCTGATCAGATCAGAGCACTGAAGGATATGAAGGTTATGGCTGCAAGCTATGGCTTCGATATTTCCGAGCCGGCTAAGACCGCTCAGGAAGCAGTTCAGTGGCTGTACTTCGGATACTTAGCAGCTATCAAGACTCAGAACGGTGCTGCAATGTCCATCGGACGTGTATCCACTTTCATTGATATTTATATGCAGAGAGACCTTGAGAATGGCGTTATCAACGAGACTCAGGCTCAGGAGATCATTGACCACTTCGTAATGAAGCTGCGTATGGTTAAGTTCGCTCGTATTCAGTCTTACAACGAGCTGTTCTCTGGTGACCCGGTATGGGCTACTCTGGCTATCGCTGGTCTTGGCGTAGACGGACGTTCCATGGTTACTAAGAACGATTATCGTATCCTGCACACACTGGAGACTATGGGACCGGCTCCGGAACCGAACATGACTGTTCTGTATTCCAAGAACCTGCCAGAGTACTTCCGTAAGTATGCTGCAGAGGTTTCCATTAAGACATCTTCTATCCAGTATGAGAATGATGATGTTATGCGTGTTGTATGGGGCGATGACTACTCCATCTGCTGCTGTGTATCCGCTACACAGACCGGTAAGGAAATGCAGTTCTTCGGCGCTCGTGCAAACCTGGCTAAGTGTCTGCTTTACGCTATCAACGGTGGTGTTGATGAGAAGACAAAGGTTCAGGTAGGTCCGGCATACAAGCCGATCACTTCCGAGTATCTGGATTATGATGAAGTTGTTAAGAAGTATGACGTTATGATGGATTGGCTGGCAGGAATGTATGTAAATACTCTGAACCTGATCCAGTATATGCATGACAAGTACTACTATGAGGCAGCTGAGATGGCTCTGATTGATACTGATGTACGTCGTACATTCGCTACTGGTATCGCAGGATTCTCTCACACAGTTGACTCCTTAAGTGCTATTAAGTACGCAAAGGTTAAGACTGTACGTGATGAGGACGGTCTGGTTGTTGATTATGAGATCGAGGGAGACTTCCCACGGAGGACGGTCTGGTTGTTGATTATGAGATCGAGGGAGACTTCCCACGCTACGGTAACGATGATGATCGTGCAGATGACATCGCTGTAGAGCTGTTAAGACAGTTCCTGACCAAGATCAAGAAGCGTCACACCTATCGTAACTCTGAGCCGACAACCTCTATCCTGACCATTACTTCTAACGTAGTTTATGGTAAGGCTACTGGTGCTCTTCCGGATGGTCGTCCAGCTGGTGAGCCACTGTCTCCAGGTGCTAACCCGTCTTACGGCGCTGAGAAGAACGGTCTGCTTGCATCTCTGAACTCTGTTGCTAAGCTGCCATACGAGTGGGCTCTGGATGGTATTTCCAATACCCAGACCATCAACCCGAGTGCACTTGGAAACACTGACGAAGAGCGCGTAAACAACCTTGTACAGGCTATGGATGGCTACTTTGCAAATGGTGCTCATCACCTGAACGTAAACGTATTTGGTGTTGAGAAGCTTCTGGATTGCCAGGCACATCCGGAGAAGCCAGAGTATGCTAACTTCACAATCCGTGTATCTGGTTATGCAGTTAAGTTCATCGATCTGACCAAGGAGCAGCAGGACGACGTTATCAAGAGAACTTGCCATTCCTTCCTGTAATTAGGAGTAGTGACAGACTCGATTGATTTCGATCTGAACAAATCAGAATAGATTTGCTGTAAATTTATAAAACTAATACAGGCGGAGGGTGCTTTGGCACTCCCGCCTGTTTTACTACAAAATAATAGTAAACGTGAAGACATGAAGTTCACAAAACAAGAAAGGAAAAAAATTATGATTCAAGGCATTGTTCATTCTTTGGAATCTTTTGGTTCTGCAGACGGACCAGGAGTTCGTTATCTCGTATTTTTAAATGGCTGCAATTTGCGCTGTAAATATTGCCACAATCCAGATACATGGGCAAAGAAAGACGTACAGCTTTTAACAGCTGACGAAATTTTAGAAAAGGCAGTTCGTTATAGAAATTATTGGGGCGACAAGGGCGGCATCACTGTAAGTGGAGGAGAGCCACTTTTACAGATGGAGTTCATGAACGATCTGTTTGCAAAGGCAAAGAAGTTAAAGATCAATACATGTATCGACACCGCAGGAGAGCCATTTACGAGAGAAGAGCCATTCTTCGGACAGTTAGAGCAACTGATGACAAATACCGATGTGCTTCTCTTTGATTTAAAGCATATTGATCCAGAAAAGCACAAGGCGTTGACTGGCAAGACAAACGAGAATATCCTTGACATGGCAAGATATCTTTCCGATATCAATAAGCCAATCTGGATCCGTCACGTGCTTGTACCAGGCATCAACAGCGACGAAGAGTCACTGACAAAACTTCATGAGTTCATCAGCACCTTAAATAATGTATATCGTATCGATGTACTTCCATACCATACACTCGGAGTATTCAAATGGAAAGAGCTTGGAATCAAGTATGGTCTTGAAGGTGTACCGACTCCAACCAAGGAAGAAGTCGAACTGGCAAGAAAGATTCTTTGCGTAGACGAGTACAATCGCTACAAGAACGCATAAAAGCCATAAATTTGTATAAAAACCATTGGGGAATGATCTCCAGTGGTTTTTGCTATTGTTTGGTCCTGCTGATCTGTCAAATTTCTATGCAAGCATGAAATTTGTCCAGATCTTGCAGGACGCGTGAATTGTTAGAGTACAAATTTCCTTGAAAATAGGAAAATTTCCCATTGCCAAAGAAAAAAATATCATGTATAGTTAAATAAAAGAGGTTTGAAACCGCTTGCAAAGGACAGTTTGAATAAAAATTGCACAGCGGGTGACAGAAAGGCATGGTACATTTATGGCAAAAGAGCGTGCGAATATTTATACAATCGCAAAAGAGGCTGGTGTATCTCCGGCAACAGTTTCGCGCGTGCTGACCAATAACGCCAGAGTCAGTAAAGAAAAGCGTGAAAAAGTACAAAGCGTGATACAAAAATATGGATACACACCAAATGCGCTGGCACAAGGTCTTAGTAACTCAAAAACAAGGTCGATTGGTCTAATGATTGCTGATATTTACAGCCCATTCTATTCAGCGGTAGCGACAGAATGTGAAAAAGCAGCAGATAAAGCAGGTTATCTGCTGTTGATGCTTACGTCGTTGGGTGATCCAGAGCTTGAAAAAAAGCAGTTAATGAAGTTGTATGAGCAGCAGGTGGATGCAATTATCGTAGTTGGCGGTGTAATAGACAGAATTGCGGTAGATGAAGAATATGTAGAACAGCTAAATCATATCTTGGAAAGCACACCAATTATAGCAACAAATCGTCCTGTAGGTGTGAGAAATTGTAAGATACATCTTGATGAGGGCGGCAGCATGGATCTGGCGATGGACTATTTATTTAGTCTTGGTCATGAAAAGATTGCAACAATTGGCGGACGAAAGGATGCGAAGTCTACACTGGAAAAGCGTATGCGATATCGCACAATGCTTAGGCAAAGAGGAATTGTATATCGTGAAGATTACGTATTTGATTCCATTGATTATTCTAATGATAGCGGTTACAACTGTACGAAAGAGCTTTTAAAAAATCCAGATCGACCAACAGCAATAGTGGCAATCAACGATTTTACGGCAGCAGGTGTACTTAGGGCAATTCACGATGAAGGACTTCGTGTTCCGCAGGATATCTCAGTAGTAGCATTTGATAATACGTACCTGTCAGGTGCATTGACACCAGCATTGACATCAGTAGGAGCCAACTATACAGAGTTTGCAAAGCATCTTGTAGAGGCAGCAATCCGTGCATCAGAGAACGAGACATGCCCTGAGGACTATATGGTTCCGGTTGGTATTAGCGTAAGAGATTCCTGCACACATGTGCCTGAAGAAAATCTTTGAGGAATATGAAAGTGGTTTCATAAGGTCAAAGGAAGACAGAAAATAGGCAAAATAGGCTAGTATAACAAGAAATCAAGGAGTGACATATGTTCACTCCTATTTTAATTGTAAAACATGCACAATAAAAAGGCTTGCATATTAGTGAGTTATTACAAAGATGTTAGAATGCGCAAAAATATGTTGACATATCAGATAAAAAATATATAATAAAGCTATGAAAAGGGTTTCAGCAAGGATAGTTGAAATGCACGAATGAAACCTCACCTTTCTGATAGAAAATATACATAATGTGACATGAATTTATTTTTTTATGAGAAAGATGAAAGCGGTTTCATAAATGCGTCAAAATAACTTTATAACCGCGAGCGCAGCAGTGGCTGAAATTCAAATTTTATTCTTTATTATTATTAAGGAGGGTAACATGGCAAAGCAAACATCAACTTTACCCCAGTATCAGTACAAGAGAAAGCATGGCTTTTTCTATAACCTTAAAAAGTATCGTGTACTGACACTGATGTGTGTACCGGCAATCATATTCTTCTTTGCATTTAACTACATGCCGCTCCCAGGTATCTATGTGGCATTCGTTAAGTACAATTACAGAGACGGTATTTTCGGAAGCAAGTTTGTGGGTCTGAAAAACTTTGAGTTTCTAATGCAGTCTGGAAAGCTCCTCGGCCTGACAAAGAACACGATTCTTTACAACTTGGCTTTCATCTTCTTAGGAAACATCATTGCGATGTTAATGGCAGTTTTGTTAAACGAGATCCACAATAAGTATTTTAAGAAGGTTTCACAGACATTGATGTTCCTTCCATACTTCATCTCACAGGTTCTTGTTGGTTTCCTTGTATTCAACCTGTTAAACTACGATACCGGATTTATCAATGGTATTTTAGTAAAGCTGGGTATGGAAAAATGGCAGCCGTATTCCGATAAGAGTGTATGGCCACCAATCTTAATTGTCGTATATCTGTGGCAGGTAACTGGTTATAACTCAGTTGTTTATTTCGCATCTATCTGTGGTATTGATACTTCTATCATCGAGGCAGCAAGAGTGGATGGTGCAAACTGTTTCCAGAAGATTCGCTACATTGTTCTGCCAAGTCTTCGAAGCACAATCGTTATCTTACTTTTGTTCGCACTCGGCGGTATCGTAAAAGGAAACTTTGGTCTGTTCTACAACATCGTTGGTACAAACCCAATGTTATATGAGACAACTGATATTATTGAGACATACGTATATCGAAGTACAATCACAGACTTTAACTTCTCAACAGCATCTGCAGTCGGTCTGTATCAGTCAATCATCGGATTCTGTATCGTTATGGCAAGCAACTTTGCTGTTAAGAAGATCGATCCTGAGTACGCATTATTCTAAGGAGGGAGAAAGAAATGGCAAAATCGACAGTAAAAGGTACGAAAATCAAGCTGGATCGCTCCGATATCATAATCCGTACAATAGGATATGTAGTAGTTACACTTTATGCGTTGGCTTGTGTGTTACCATTCCTGATTATTATTGGAACCTCATTTACAGCTGAGGAAGTGATCCGTACAGAAGGAGCACAGCTGTTCCCGAAGCAGTTTACAACAAAGGCTTATGAGATGGTACTTCAGGGTGGTGCAATCTGGAAGTCTTATGGACTGACTATTACGATGACCTTAACTGGTACACTCGTTGGTCTGGGCATCATTTCCATGACTGGATATGCTTTGCAGAGAAAGGATTTCCCATTCCGCAATGCAATCTCATTCTACATCTATTTTACCACACTGTTCTCAGCAGGTCTGGCTCCGTACTACCTGATGATGACACAGACCTACAAGCTGCAGGATAACTACTTAGCAGTATGGCTTCCGCTTCTGATGTCATCTTGGCTGATCATTTTAATGAAGAACTTTGTAAAGTCTATTCCTCATGAGATCACCGAGTCTGGTAAGATTGATGGAGCTGGTGATATGAAGATTTTCACCGCATTGATTCTTCCAATGTTAAAGCCGGCACTTGCAACAATCGGTTTGTTCCTTGCAATTGGTTATTGGAATGAGTGGTATCAGTCATCACTGTTTTTAAGTGAGAAGATGAGTGTTTATCCATTGCAGTATACTCTGTACAAGGTTGTAAATAAGGTAAACAGCTTAAAGAGTACAGTAGCAGGTCAGTATGTTGACTTGTCCGATCTTCCGTCAAATGGACTTAAGATGGCAAATGCAATCTTAGCAACTGGACCAGTTATTCTGATTTATCCATTTGTACAGCGCTACTTTATCGGCGGTATCACAGTTGGAGCCGTAAAGGGCTAATGATTTTTGATTAATAGCAGGAAAGCCTGCATTAATAGATACTTAACAAAGAAAGCAAGCGAGGAGAAGACTCGCACAAAGAAGGAGGATTTTAATATGAAGAAGAAGTTTCTTGCATCCGCATTGGCAGCATCTATGGTTGGAACAATGTTCGCATCAATGCCGGCATTCGCAGAGGAAGAGTCCAGCAGCGCAGCAGCAGAAGAGGTTACAAGCGCAGCAGCAGAGGAAGAGTCCAGCAACGCAGCAGCAGAGGCAACTACGGGCGAGGTTCCGAATTATGATGATGTTTGGGCAGAGAAGTGGGCAGATGTTGATACATCTGAGCATGTAGTTATCAATTACATGACTCCTGGTGATGCACCGACAAACGATGCAACACAGAAGATGTTAGATGAGCTGAATGCAATCCTGACAGAGAAGGTTAACGCAGAGCTGCAGATTTACTACATTGGCTGGACTGACTGTCTGTCAAACTACAACCTGACTCTGGCTCGTATGGATGGTTCTGTAGATTTAGTTGGAACTTCTACTGACTGGTTGGATGCATGGCCAAACGCAAAGAATGGTGCTTTCCTTGAGTTAGACGAGGAAATGCTTGCTAAGTACGCACCAGTTACTTATGAGACTGTTCCGCAGGAAGACTGGGATCTGTGTAAGTACAACGACAACATTTATCTGATGCCAGAGGATAACTACGCACAGTGGACAAATCATGGTTTTGCATATCGTCTTGATTTTGCAAAGCTGGCAGGTCTTGAGAATGGCGTTCACAGTTGGGAAGATATGACTACGTATTTCAAGTATGTATGCGAGCACAAGGATGAGCTTGGTATCGTAACTCCTTGGGATTCTGATGGTACTGCATATGCAACTATGGCAGGCGGCTGGGTTTCTTCCCACAGCGATTTCGTAGCAATTGATGGTCTTGCAGCAGCAGCTTTATGGGGAGGTACAAAGGATGACCCGTACACCATCGTTAGCCCATTCTATACTGATACAGATATGATGGTTGAGTTTGCAAAGACAATGAAGGAATGGGATGAGATGGGCGTTTGGAAGACAGACGTTCTGAACAATACTTCTTCTGATAATAGAGAGGACTTCAAGATTGGAAAGACCGCTGCTGAGCAGCATCATACTCAGACTTGGACTGATCTTGTAAGTAAGACTCCAGAGAACGTACCGGGTGCTGAGGTTGGATTCTTCTGGTTTGGCGAGGAAGAAAAGAATGTTACTGCTTTGAATATTACTCACGGTGCAATGGCAGTTTCCTACGGTTCTGAGAACCCAGAGAGAGCTCTGATGGTTTATGATTTACTGAGAAATGATGCTGAGTGCTACGATCTGATCAACTATGGTCAGAAGGGTGTTCAGTGGGATTTAGACGATGAAGGTCTTCGTACTGTTCCAGAATCCTATAATTCTGATACTGAGTCCATCACAACTAACTTCTGGTGGGGACGTAACGATCTGTTAGAGATCCGTGACGCTACAAAGGATTGGGACAAGATTGATGTTATGTATAAAGAATTAGAAGATGCATCAATTGGTTATCCTTATGGTAAGTTTGTTGCAAATGTTGATGACATTCAGTCCTACATCAACAATATCGGTGAGGTTAACACAAACTACATGAAGCAGATCGCAAGTGGTAAGTACACTGGCACCGCAGAAGAGATCGTTGCTGAGTATCAGCAGGCTTTAAAGGATGCAGGTATGGATATCGTTATCGAAGAGCTTCAGAAGCAGCTGACCGAAGTTTACGGTGACGCAGAATAATAAAAATAGTAACTACCCACAGTAATGGGTCAGTAAACGCGTAAAGGGCGGGGTGACCTTTGGTCATCCTGCTCTTTTTTGTAACATAATTTAGAAAGAGGAGCAATGATGACACATACATTTGAGATCAAAGACAATTTTTATCTGGACGGCAAGCCATTTCAGATCATTTCTGGTGGAATCCACTATTTCCGTGTAGTTCCGGAGTATTGGAAGGATCGTCTGGAAAAATTAAAGGCGATGGGATGCAATACAGTTGAGACTTACATTCCTTGGAACATGCATGAACCAAATAAGGGCGAGTTCCATTTTGACGGAATGCTCGATATTGCAAAATTTGTAAAAACAGCACAGGAGTTAGGTCTGTGGGTGATTATTCGTCCATCACCATATATCTGTGCAGAATGGGAGTTTGGCGGACTGCCGGCTTGGCTTTTGGCAGAGGATGGCATGAAGCTTCGCGGCTGCTATAAGCCGTTCTTAGATCATATTCGTTCTTATTATAAAGAGCTGTTCAAGGTTTTGGCACCGCTTCAGGTAAACTATGGCGGACCAGTCATTATGATGCAGGTAGAAAATGAGTATGGTTACTATGGTGATGACACAGAGTATCTTGAGACAATGAAGCAGATCATGATCGATTTTGGTACTGTTGTACCTCTTGTTACATCAGATGGACCTATGCATGAGTCTCTTTCCTGTGGTCACTTAGAAGGTGCTCTTCCGACTGGAAACTTTGGTTCACGCACCGAGGAGCGTTTTGAAATATTGAAACAGTATACAAATGGCGGTCCTTTAATGTGTACCGAGTTCTGGGTTGGCTGGTTTGACCATTGGGGCAATGGCGGCCATATGAGAGGAAACTTAGAGGAGAGCACAAAGGATCTTGACAAGATGCTTGAGCTTGGCCATGTCAACATTTACATGTTTGAGGGCGGCACAAACTTTGGCTTTATGAATGGATCTAATTATTATGATGAGCTGACACCAGATGTTACTTCCTATGATTATGATGGCGTACTTACAGAGTCTGGTGATATCACAGAGAAATATCGCCGCTATCAGGAAGTTATCCGCAAGTATGCACCGATTCCGGAAGTAACATACAGCACAAAGATCGAGAAGAAAACATACGGAACCTTACAGTATGATGCAAGAGTTGGACTCTTTGAATCTCTTGATGATCTTTCAGCACCTGTAAAATGCAAGTTCCCGACTTCTATGGAGCGTTTAGGACAAAATTATGGATATATTTTGTACCATACAAAGCTTGAGAAAGAGCAGAATCTTGAAAAGATCCGTTTGTATGAGGCAAATGACCGTGCAAATCTCTTTGTCGATCAGAAACCGCTTGTAACGCTTTATGACAGACAGCTTCTTTCTGAGGCAAAGGCAGGAGAGGACTTTGCAAAGGAAGATGGAAAGCCAGTTACCTTTAAGAAGGGTGCACCGCTTGATATTCTTGTTGAGAACATGGGACGTGTAAACTTTGGACCAAGAATGGAGCATCAGAGAAAAGGTATCGACGGACACGTACAGATCAACGGTCACACTCACTTAAACTGGGAAGAGTATTGCCTGCCGCTTGACAACATCGAAAAGCTCGATTATACAAAGGGCTATACAGAGGAACTTCCGGCATTTTATCACTTTACGCTTGACGTGGACCAAAAGGGAGATACCTTCCTCGATTTCGAAGGATGGGGTAAGGGATGCATTTTCTTAAACGGATTTAATCTGGGACGATTCTGGGAGATCGGACCACAGAAAAGACTTTATATTCCGGCACCGCTGTTAAAAGAAGGACGAAATGAAATCGTCGTATTCGAGACAGACGGCAAACAGCCAGGAACAATAACCTTAAAAGATGAGCCGGATATCGGCTGATGAAGCTGGGGCGGACATTGTAATGTGTCTGCCCTTTTTTAATAGGAGAAAAAATCATGGATAGAACATATATTACACTGAACGAGAACTGGAAGTTTCACTACGGCGAGGTACCGGAAGGCTGGTACAAGGGCTATGATGACAGTGCGTGGACTAGCGTTACGCTGCCACATGACTGGTCAGTACACATGCCGTTTGAGCAGACTAATTCCAGCGGAACTGGATATTTAAGCGGTGGCATTGGCTGGTATCGCGTGCGTTTTTCACTTCCAGAAGCATATAAGGGAAAGCGCGTGAGAGTTGTATTTGATGGAATCTATAAAAATAGTAGAATATGGTGCAACAGCTATCACATTGGAAAGCGTCCTTATGGTTATACACAGATCAGCTATGATATTACTGACTTTGTTCAGTTTGGCGCGATTGATAATGAGATTACTGTGCGTGTATGCCATACTGATTTAGCAGATTCACGCTGGTTTACAGGCTCTGGTATTTACCGCAAGGCATACCTTGTAGTGGAGGAGCAGGTTCATGCTGTCTGGAATGGTGTTGCTTTTAATGTGTCAAGAGCAGATGAGCAGTCAGCGGCTGTTTGTGCAGATGCAGAGATTGTAAATGAGCTGGATGAGCGTGTGATTGGAACATTGACTGCTAGTCTAAAGCTATGTGGAAGTGATGAGGAGTCGGTTGTTTTTGCTAGAGTACCTGCTGCAATGGAGGCACATGAGAAGAAAACCTTCTATTTAAATGGAATGATTGGAAAACCAAAGCTTTGGTCTTGTGAATCACCATCATTATATGAGCTTTGCATTTCATTTGAAAAAGAAGATGAAAATGTGATTGTATTAGATAAAGAACGCGTTGGTATCAGAACATTTTCATTTGATGCTGATCAAGGCTTTTTCCTGAATGGAAAGGAAACAAAGTTTAAGGGCGTATGTGTTCATCATGATGGCGGCTGTCTTGGTGCAGCAATGTATCGTGAGGTATGGCTTCGCAGACTGCTTAAATTGAAGGAAGGTGGCTGTAATGCAATCCGCTGCAGTCATAATCCGCATATGCCAGAGCTGTATGATCTGTGTGATGAGCTTGGACTTTTAATGATGGATGAGGCATTCGATGAGTGGGAAAATCCGAAGAATAAGTGGTCTACCGGTCATAATGTATATCCGCCAAAGCATGAGGGCTACGCAGAAGATTTCCCAGAGTGGCATGAGCGTGATCTCGCCGATATGGTACGCCGTGACCGCAACCATCCAAGCATCGTTATGTGGAGCATTGGAAATGAGATCGACTACCCGAATGACCCATATTGCCATCCACTATTTGAAACCATGACAGGAAACAACGATGCCAACAAGCCGGCAAAGGAGCGTCAGTATGACCCGGATAAGCCAAATGCTGAGCGACTTAGCGTAATTGCAAAGGAGTTGGCAGCGATTGTGCGCACACAGGATACCACAAGACCAGTTACATTAGCAGCAGCCTTCCCAGAGCTGTCATCTCATATTGGATTTTTTGATGCACTTGATGTTGTTGGCTACAATTATAAAGAGCATCTGTATGAGGAAAGCCACAAACGTTTTCCAGACAAGCCATTTTTAGGCAGCGAAAACGGCGGAGGCTACGAGCAGTGGTGTGCAGTGCGCGACAATGCATATATCAGCGGACAGTTTTTGTGGACAGGAATTGATTATCTTGGAGAGGCACATGGATGGCCGATTCACGGTTCATCAGCTGGTTTAATGGATCTTGCAGGCTTTGAAAAGCCGGGCTTCTATAGAAGAAAGGCATTCTGGAGCACAGAACCATTTGCTTGTATCCTGACACGCCCAGATGATGGTGATGAGCATGAGTGGAGACCGTGGAATGCACATTGGAATTATACAGATGGAGAAAATGTCGTTGTACGAGTATTCACAAATGTGCAAAAAGAAACTATTTCCCTTAGTATAGTTGGTATTGATGGTGAAAAGTCATTGCACGATGGAACATATCTTGAAAAAGAAGGCTGCACCGAATGGCGTTTTGCTTATGAGCCAGGTGTACTTAAGGCAGTGTGCGGCGAAGCCGAGTGCAGCATTCAGACAGCAGGAAAAGCAGTCGAGCTGTCTGCAAATGTATGGCATGCAGAAGAAACTATAAATAAGGAAGAAGTGATGCAGATCGAGGTTTCACTTACCGATGAAAATGGTGTTCTTGCGGCAGAAGATCTGGAAATCACGGCAGAGGTAATAGGAGGAACACTTCTCGGACTAGAAAACGGTGATTTAGCAGACCTAACGCCATACTGCGAGTCACACAGAAAGACACACAACGGCAGATTGATTGTCTATGTAAAGCCAAAAGAAGATGTAAAGGTATGCATCAGCTGCCCGGCATTAGATAAAAGAGTGTGGATTGAATAATAATATATGAACAAAGAGGAATTACTATGGCTGCGGCGGTACAACCAATATTGCGGAAAATTCATGTATAAGGAACGATGCCGCCGCGGCATCTCTGAACAAAAAATATCAAGAGGTGTCTGCACCAGAACTGAGCTTCGGCTGATGGAAAATGGCGACATACCATGGAAGAAAATGATAGGTGACTATCTGCTGCAAAGACTAGGTGTGCCGACTGAATATTTTGAGGTAATGGCAGATGCAAGGGAATTGAACGGATGGAGAGACCGTGAGGATATCTGTCTAGTTGTTTTTGAGCAGCCGCAGAAAGCACAGCAATTACTAGAAGTGTATCAGAAAAAGTATCGAAAAAAAACGCCATTTGAAGAGCAGTTTTTAAAGAAAATGCAGACCATTCTTCTGATGCAGGCGTACAAAAAAAGTTTTGAGAGCAAGAGCGTTGACGTTGAACGTGAAAAATCAGAGGGAGAAAATCTGGTGGAAAGCGCACAGCAGACGGTACTATGTACATTACCCGATGGATGGGAAAAAAAGAAGCTGTCAAAGTTTTTACTGGCTCCCTGTGAGTTGGAAAGTATTTTGCTTCTGGCAAATTGTCTGCTTCTTATCGGTAAGACAGATGAAGCTATGCAGATGCACAAGAAGGTAGCCGACTATGTAAAACAGGCAAAGTTTGAACCAAAGGTTCAGATATTGATTTATCCACAGGTGGCACTTCTTGGAATGAAACTCGAATTGTATGCAGGCAATGAAGAAAAAGCGTTTTCATATGGAATGGAAGCACTTGAGCTACTCAGACATCAGTACTCACAGCGTTATGTTGTTTTTGTTTTGGAAGAACTGCTTAATGTGTTAGAATGCATTAGCGTAAAAGGAAAAGAGGATCAGAAATACAAGGAAGAAGAGACAGAGGTAACAGAATTTCTCAAGACATTTGAGGAATTATATCGGTTGTTTTCGCACCCTAAAAAGAGAATGTGGCAGAGCATTAGTGTCAGCAATACGCATGAAATTGGACTGACACTTAAAATGCTTAGAAAAGCAATGGGATTGTCAGCGGCAAAGGTATCGGCTGCGAATCCAGACCATCTGACTGCGCGACAGATAGAGAAAATAGAGGCGGGAACGCATCGACCTTCTGGCAGAAATTATGAAATGCTCATGCAGTTTTATCATAAGACGGGACTAGAAGGGCAGCTGTTACTTGAGACTGATTCACTGGAAGTACTGCACCAGAGACAGGAAATTGTTGACTTCATTATACGCGAAGAATGGGATAACGCATGGGAAAGTTTTCAGAGCTTTAAGGAAAAACTGGATGTGAACGTGCCATTAAATCGGCAGGAGATGATTTTTTTGGATACCGATATTCAACATACGTATCATAAAAAATTAACAGCTCAGGAATATGTAAAACAAATGGAAAAAGCATTGTATTGTACAATGCCAAAAATTCCGGTGGAAAAGTGGAATATGTGGGTATTTCAAAGAGAGGAGGCGATTGTTGCTGGAAATATAGCTGGGAAATTTTTAAATTCTGGGGAAAGCAAAAAGGCAGAAGAATTATTTAGTAAATTGCTTCAATCCTTTGATATGCAAATGGAGCATACCAGAATTCCGTATAGAGGCTATGTTGTGATAACGACTGGATTGGTAAATGCATTGGGTGAAAATAAAAAGTATTACCAATCCATAAAGCAAGATGAAAGAAGTATCAATGTGTTACTGAATGATACTATAGAAGATGTAGACGCATTCATATATGATATCTGTTGGAGTTTATATGAATTGGTAAACGAATATCCTGATAAAAAAGAAAAGTATCAGAATTGTTGGAGAAAGCTTTTTCATATAGCATATAAACTTGCAGAATTTTTTTGTAAGAAAAATGATGTAAGTTTTTACGAAGAAAGAAAAAGCAAATATTTATCATGAAGTATGTGAGTAATCTTTATCGCTTTGTGGTGTAATAGAAGATTGATCTTCTGTGGAAGCCTCTTCTGTCTCAATAATAGTATCAGGATTTTTGGAGTTAGCTGCTTTGGCAGTAGTAAAATAAAAAGTAGAAGCTATTGCTGAAGCGGCTAATAAGGTGAAACATACAACTTTAAATTTTTTCATAGATAAAATCTCCTTTTTCTTTTTTTTCTTATTGTAAAACAAAAAATTAAAAGAGACAATACGTCGTATTTGAGACAGGTTTTGACACATTTCAAAATCTGTCTCAAATACGACGTATTGTAGGTTAAGTGGAAGTATAGTATATTGTAAACAACGACATAAATAATTTTCTGGCAATAGAAAAATACAAAAAGGGGGAACGAGGGACTATGATTAAAATTGCGGTATGTGACGATAAAAACGAAGCGGTTGCCTTAATAGAGAAGATAAATGAAATTTTTGAAAAAGATGAAACAATGATTAGAATGAGTTATTTTAAGAATGCATCATTATTGCGATATGAAGTAGAAGATAGGGTGTATTTTGATTTATACATATTGGTGATTCAGCATAGGCAAACAGAGAAAGAAAAGAAGTTAATGAAGGCTGTGCGAGAGCGAGATTCCGAAGCCTTTTTCTTAGTTTTAGCAGATAAACTTGAACCAACTTTAGCGTTTCCAATCAAATCAGTTCAAATCATTAAAAAGAATGCGACTGATGATGAGATTGAGAATATTATAGAAGATGTAAAGGCTGCAATGGAAAAAAGAAAAAAACAATGTTACATTATGAAAAATCAGGCTGGCACATGGCGTATTTTATATAAAGATATTCAAAGTATTACACATGAGGGAAAATATAGTATATTTTTAGTTCAGGGGGAAAGAAAAATAAGAGTTCGCAAAACATTAAAAGAAATATTTGAAGAACTTACGAATTATGATTTTATATGGATTGATAGAGGTACTATTTGTAATCTTGCGTTTGTAGAATGTGTTAACAATGGAGCGATCATAATGAAAAATGGAGATAAATTCTGGATAAGCAGAGGGAAAATAAAGTATTTCAAACAACTTATCCAGAAATATTGGGGTGAATAAGCAAAGAAAAGTTGATTTGAAAGTCAAAAATGTCGATTTTAAGGACAGTTTTACATAAACTTATTTACATTTGCTATAGTAGAGACACGATAAGCTTATCAAGATCGAACAATTATATGATAAATATTTTAAAGGAGGGTTTTTATGAAGGGAAAAATAAGTATAAGCGTGATGATATCTGTTTTAATGTTATCAGTAATGGTTGTATTTGCGGGAAGTAGTCATACTTCAGGTACATTGTATGATAACCGTTTTGGAGAGAAAAGAGCAGATGTATGGTTGGAAGGTGGAACTACATCATTTAGAACTGGATGTGCATATATTATAGGAAGTGGTTTTGCAGTAGACGTTCATGAAGTAGTATACGCTGGACCTGGAAATCCAACAGTTATTAGAGGAAGCGAATGGAGTTTTGGAATAGATGGGTACTCGAATTATGTAGCGTGTACGGCGGCAAATTGGAAAAACTGTACAGTAAGACTAAGAATAGAAGATTATCTTGTCCTTCATTCTTTTGATATGTATATTAATAAATAAGATGAAACGAAGAAAAATTTTTGTTTTATTAATTAGTTGCTTGTGTACTCTGCTTATAGGATGCAATAAATCATCTTTAGATATAAAGAAAACAGTGAAAGATTATACGTTTTCTTATCAGAGTGAGCAGAGTGGTGAAGTAAATGAGGCTGCAAATGAGAATGTAGAAGAGACTGCAGAAAAAGGGTATTATGAATCACTCGTACAGAGCAAAAGCTGCCAGTGGAACAAGCCACTTGCATATCCAAATTTGAAAGATGAATCCAAATTCGATTCAAATGACTATACCAATTGGGCATCAGCGGCGATTGAGAGCGTAATGGCAAGGGATGGCTATTCTGTGTTTTTTCAGGATTTGAATCTATGCAAAGGCGAAAAGTTTTATGGACTTGGCGCACATGAGATGCGAGGCTCGGGACAGCAAGTGACAGCAGGGTATCAGGGACGGATTTATATTATGATGACTGTGGCAGGCGGTGCCTTTGATTTGAGTGTGGAGGATGGAGAAGGTACTATTTTGTGGGAGCAGGAAAATGTCACCGAGTCGAATCAGATCTTTTTGGATATAGATGAAATGCCGGAAAGTGTGATTGGTGTTTTAACCGATCATACGAAGGAAGAGGATAAGGAAAAGCTGTTTTATTCAGTAATGATTTTGGCAGCGGTGGAGAGAGAAGCAACGGAATAATATAAGAGAAAAACGGTATTAGTTAGGATGACTGACTGATATCGTTTTTCTCAAAGATAAAATTTGTAATACGGATGAGGTAGAATATGATACAGTTAAAAAATGCAGTAAAAATTTATGGGCAGGGAACGGCACAGACAAGAGCCTTAAATGGAGTCAATTTTCAGGTCGCACGTGGTGAGTTTGTTGCAGTAATGGGACCGTCTGGATCAGGAAAATCGACATTGCTTCATATCATTGGATGTCTGGATGGTCTTACGGAAGGTTCGTTTTTGTTGGATGGACAGGAATTGTACGGAAAAAAGGAAAGAGAGTTGCACAAGTATCGCAAGAAGTATATCAGCTATGTTTTTCAGGATTTTGCGTTGATGGAAGATTATACGATACAAGAGAATATTGAATTTCCTCTTGAAATTCAGAATGTCCCGAGGCGGGAGCGCCACAAAAGGGCAGAGGCGATTTTAAAGAAATTGAAGATCGAAGAGATTGCATCGAAATATCCGTCACAATGCTCTGGAGGACAGAAGCAGCGGGCAGCGATTGCGCGTGCATTTACAGCAGATACACCGATTTTTTTAGCAGATGAGCCGACGGGAGCACTCGATTCGGAGAATTCTCATGCATTGATGGCGATGATTCAGGAACTTCATCGGGAAGGAAAGACGATTGTGCTGATCACACATGAAAGGGAGATTGCAGAGTATGCAGACCGAATTGTGCTGATTCGTGATGGAATTCTTTATGAGGAAGGGGAGAATGCGGATGACACAGATGATACGAATCATAAGAGGAATTCTCAGGCGATGCAGGAGGCATAAGATTATCACCGCGGTTATGCTGTTTGCCTGTATGATTTTGCAGTTTATTTTGTTTGATGTCACAGGGGAATTGAATCGGGCATCCCAGTATGAGCGTGACTATGCATCGTTTATGGCAAATGAGGAAGCGAGTATTAAGATCAAGTCGGATGATGCAGCGATATGGGAATGGCTGCCGCACCTTGCGGTAGAGGATGGTGTGAGTATTTTGATTCAGCCATTTTATTCGTTTCTTTCGCAAGCGGATATTCAGCCGATGCTATATGTTTCTGTTGTAGCAAAGGAAGAACTTCCATTTTCATTGCTGGAAGGAACACTTCCTGAGTGTGGACAGACGGCGGCTGTTGGTAAAATTTACGGTGATTTTATTAGAAAAGATGCAGATGGCACACGCTATCTGGAGCTGGAAAACAGAGAATATGGAGTAACAGGAATTATCGGCAATACAGGTTCTGACTTTCAAAATTATCGAATTGTGGTGCCGTATGATTCGTTAAGCGAAGCACAGAAAAGTCGAATTATGGAAAATGGAAACATAACGCTGAATGTGCGAAGTAACTCGGTGTCGCTTCAGCCTGTGCTGCAATCGCTGTATGAGCAGATCGTAGGATACGATGCCAAGGCGAAGGTGCAGGTGTCGGCAATCACCTATCCGCAGATCAATCAACAGGCGAATTTATCGGATCTTTCGTATCAGGTTGGTTTGTATTTGCTTTGTCTGTTATTGATTCTACTGATTGCGGCATATCGTGTGAAAAACAGAATGCCGGAGCTTGCAGTCCGTAAAATTTTGGGGCAAGAGATACGTACGATTGCGCTTCTTGTGTTTGTGGAAAATCTGGTGGAGCTGATGGCATCCTTCTGTCTGTATTTTGTGGTTCATGTTGTGTTCAGTTTGAATATGCAAAGAAGCATCTTGCCGATGGCGGCAAGTGATGTGTGGAAAACGATATGGATTGGAGCAGTCTATTTTTGCAGTGTGCTTCTTGTGGAGACGGCAGTGCCAGTTTTTGTTGTAGCGAGAAGTCATCCGGTAAAAATTCTTTCTGGAAAGGGAGGAATGGGCTTATGAAAATACGAAATAAGATGGCAATTGCACTTCGGATGGCAAGAAAAAAATTGCTTGTCTCGGTGATTTTATTTTGGATTGGTCTGATCTGCTTTTCTCTGTTTGGGCGAATGTGGACGGAATACAGAAACAGTGGGCGATGGATAGCGGAATATCAAAAAATACAAAATTTTGATGCAGACAAAATGCAATATTTGGAATGCACGCGTTTCCTTACGCAGGATTATGAGCTGGATAATACGGTTATCGGTACAATGATGGATGAACTGCGTGCGTTAGATGGCGTTTCCTGGTTTGGCACATATCAATATAATGGATTAAATTTTGAGGAGTTTCAGCAGGAATCGTATTTGTCTTATGCGAGAGCACATGGAAGCCGTGAGAGCGATGAATTTTTGCAGGCAGGTTATGCGCGCACGATGTGGATTTACGGAGACGCGTGGGATTTTTGCAAAATTCGCATGATTGATGGAAGTGACATTGCGATTCCACAGGAGGACGCAGATGGGAATATCCCTGTGATTGTAGGATATCAGTTTCGGGAGCTGCTTCATGAGGGAGATCTTCTTCATCATGAAAATAAGACGTACTGTGTGGTTGGAATTTTGGCATCAGGAAGTCGGTATTTGATAAACGGTGCTCATAAGGGGTCTGGTGGCTGTATCAATCTGGATTGGACGCTTATGGTTGGTACATCGCCTGAGTATTACAGCGGTTCCTACAACAATTTCCGAGAGAGTATGTATTTTCAGATTGAGGATGGTTCTTCGCCGGATGAGGTGGAAAATCAGATTTTAAATGTGCTAGATCGCTATAAATATCATGGTTGGTGCGAATCCGTGGCGGACATGACACGAAAGATTCAGCAGGAAAATGATGAATACACACAGCATCAAAGAATTCTTTGTGTGCTTATTGTGCTGATTACAATATGTTCGCTTGGAATTATTTCGCTTCTTGAAATCCAAAACAGTAAGTATGCAATTGGCGTTTGGGGGCTGTGTGGCATCAGTCCAAAGGAAACGCAGGAGATTCTTGCAATGCGATATGCAGTGATGGCGCTGCTTGCATGTGCGGTGTCAGCAGTCATAGAGGGAATTCGGGCGTATAGGCGCGCAAGCATCGGCAATTATGGCGCTGTTGTGGTAAATCTGGAATGGAAACTTTTTTATAATGAGACTGTGTGGGTGGTCGTGATCTGCGCGATCGCAGTGCTTGCAGTTATCTTTCTCATGTATCGTTTCTTATTAAAAGATAAGCTTATCATGGAACTGATGGCAGAAAAAGAAGTTTCCTGAGAAAAATGGAAGGGGCGCTGCAAAGAGCAGCGCTTTTTCTTTTACAAAAAGTGCTTGCATAATTACTTGACTTGAGGTAACATATAAGTATACAAACAAAAAACAACAGTGTGAACTTTTGAGATGACATCGCTTTTCAGAAAGCAGAAAGCAGAAAGTAGAAGGAGGGATTATGGAAAATCAATTCATGCTTCCGATTGGAATCGAAGATTTTAAAGAGATTCGAGAGGAAGGCTATTATTATGTTGATAAAACGGCATTGATTGAGCAAGTTCTTGAAAAGAGAAGCAAAGTAACCTTGTTTACCAGGCCGCGCCGCTTTGGAAAATCATTAAACATGAGTATGTTAAAACGATTTTTTGAAATAGGAACGGATCCCTCTTTATTTGAAGGGCTTCATATTTCAAAAAATGCGGCGCTGTGTGAGCGATATATGGGAAAGTATCCTGTGATTGCAATTAGTTTAAAAGGTGTGGATGCAGCATCTTATCAAGAGGCAGTTGTCCAACTCGTAGAGATTATAAATCAGAGTGCAGCGAGCTTTCAATTTTTGCAGAATAGCGGTAGGTTGACCGATTATGAAAAAGAAAGATTTTGTAAGCTGCTTGATGATGATATGAATATGAAAATTATGAGTTCAAGTATGTTATGGTTGACAAAGCTTCTTGAAAAACATTTTAATCGAAAAGTGGTTATATTGATTGATGAGTACGATGTGCCGTTAGCAAAGGCATATGAAAATGGCTTTTATGACGAGATGGTTCTTTTGATTCGGAATATTTTTGGAAATGTATTAAAGACGAATGAGAGTCTTGCTTTTGCTGTGCTGACGGGGTGTTTGCGTATTGCAAAGGAAAGTATTTTCACGGGCTTAAATAATTTTAAGGTGTATTCAATTACCGATGTTGAGTTTGATGAGACATTTGGCTTTACAAATGAAGAAGTGAAATCAATGCTAAAATATTATGGATTGGATCGTCATTTTAATCAGGTAAGGGAATGGTACGATGGCTATCGCTTTGGTAATGCGGATGTCTATTGTCCGTGGGATGTTGTGAATTATTGCGATGACCATCGCAGCAATCCAAATGCAGAGCCGAAAAATTATTGGATGAATACAAGTGGAAATGATGTGATCAATCATTTCATCGACAGTATCAATGATCCCGGAATGTTGACAAAAGGTGAGTTGGAACGGTTGGTAAACGGCGAGTTTATCACACAAAAGGTAGATGAAATGATAACGTATAAGGAATTGTATTCAAGTATCGACAATCTGTGGAGTACACTTTTTATGACAGGCTATCTGACGCAGCGCGGTTATATCGGAAATGGATATTACCGCCTTGCAGTTCCCAATCGAGAGATTTGCAATATTATCATTGAGCGTGTGTTAACCTTGTTTCGCAAGGAGGTTGCCCAAAACGGCAAGTTGCTTGAAGACTTTTGCAATGCAATCGTATCGGCAAATGAAGCGGCTGTTGAACAGCTACTGACTGAGTACATGGAAAAAACGATTAGCATTCGCGATAATTTTGCCAGATCGCTTCACGAAAATTTCTATCATGGATTGATGATTGGAATTTTAGGATACAGGCGAGACTGGGAGATTTTATCCAATCGAGAGTCCGGCGATGGCTTTAGCGATATTCTTATAGAGACAACAGAACCAGAGAATGAGATTGGAGTTGTGATTGAGCTAAAATATAGTAGCGATGAAAAGAACCTTGATACAGACTGCCGTGGAGCGTTACAGCAAATCGAGGATAAAAACTATGTGCAGGAGCTGTGTAACAAAGGTTATCGGAAAATCTTGAAATATGGAATTGCATTTTATCATAAAAAATGTCGGGTTATGGTGAAACCAAATTAACAGAAAGGAATGAGAAAGTATGGGCATGTTTGTAAATCCTGGGAATCAGGCATTTCAGGTGGCAGTAAATTCTGAAATTTACAAAAGTCGGGTGGGAAAGCCCACGGTTTTAACCGTGGGATGAAAGCCAAGAAACTTTTTGCAATTATCGGACAATGATGTCGAATTTTGTCGAAATGTTGTACAGGCAACAGCTCGTTTTGAGCTTGTGTCCTTGTGTGTTGTATGATATACTGTTTATATCAACAAAGAACATATATTCATATTCGCAGTTAAAGGAGGGCACATATGCATACGGTACAGCTTCTGTTAAAAACATCTAAATATGAACGCCAT
>QWCY01003282.1_pt1 | contig 22613 bp, 20 predicted proteins | sample 1972631 | NCBI WGS metagenome assembly QWCY01 (sample SAMN09866696, study PRJNA288562) | Human gut metagenome isolate pre1_stool, whole genome shotgun sequencing... | isolation source: gut | host: Homo sapiens | place: USA: California
AACCCGACATTATCGAGCATTTTGGCAACGCAGATGCCGTGCCGCAGCCGCCGGAGCGGTGCTTAAGCCGCAAGGCGGGAATTGTGCGGTGTTGCCCTATCATAATCAAAACGCAGAAGCCATACAACAGCCACAACGGGCAAGCCCGCTGTGGCTGTTGCTTTTGGTGCCCTTTTTCACGCGGTAAGAAGAGCGTTCCCATTTATTTTGATTGTATCGTTGATACTGCCATTATAATGCCGCCGTGAGATAACAATAGCCCGGTATCCGCTTTGCTCCAAAAAGTGCGGTACCGGGCTGTGGCGATATTCTCCTGCTTATTTCCATCCGCGGGCGGTGGGGTCCAGCATTTCGGCGGCGGAATAGATCAGCGCGTTGCAGATGGCCGCCGCCACGTTGCTGCCGCCCTTGCGGCCCATGGCAACAATGGCGGGCACGCCGTGGCTTTCGCACACGGCAAACAGGCGCTCCTTGCTTTCCACCACGTTCACAAAGCCCACCGGCACACCGATAACCAGCGCCGGGTGCAGGCCGTTTTCAATTTTCTCGGCAATCGTCAGCAGGGCGGTGGGGGCGTTGCCCACGGCCAGCACGGCACCGGGGTATTCGGCCGCAGCCTTGTGCATGGCGGCCACGGCGCGGGTGGTGCCCGCCTGTTTGGCCGTTGCAGCCACAGCGGGGTCCGCCATAAAGCAGAGTGCCTGCCCGCCCAGCTTGGCCAGGCCCGGCTTGGTGATGCCTGCCAGGGCCATGTTGGTATCGGTGATGATCGTTTCCCCGGCGTGCATAGCAGCAATACCGGCGGCTACCGCGCCGGGGGTAAAGTGCAGGGTCTGCGCATAGTCAAAATCCGCGGTGGTGTGGATGACCCGCTTGACTACAGGGGCGTTTTCCGGCGGGATGTCCAGCCCGCGCTGGGCCAGTTCACCCGTGATAATTTTCATGCTGGTGCGTTCAATATCGGCGGGCAGGTGGTGCTGCGGCATCATTGGTCATTTCCCCTTTCGGCGGGCTGTGCAAGGCCCATAGCCGCATACACGGCGGCCAGATCCAGGTTATGGCGTACCCCATCGGCCAGCAGATCCAACTGCTGGGTACGGTATTCCTGCATGGAGATTGGCGCTGCCGCGGCGGGGTCGATCCCCTTGCGGCGGCAAAGATAGGCGGCAAACTGCTCGGTCAGCTCGCCGCTGTCAAACAGGCCGTGCAGGTAGGTGCCAAACACCTGGCCCTGCACGCAGCCTTCGGGGGTGCCGTCCGCCAGGGTACAGAACGGCGCGCCCTGCACGGTGGTGCGCCCGGTGTGGATCTCGTACCCAGTCAGGTGCGCCCCGGCAAAGGGCTCCGCCGTTACGGTCGCCTGGCTTTGGGTGCGGCGCTTTTCGGCGGCAAAGGTGGTTTGGGTGGGCAGCAGGCCAAGGCCGCGCAGAGTCTGCGGGCGGCCGCTTTCGGTGCCTTCCGGGTCGGCCAGGGTCTGGCCCAGCATCTGGTAGCCGCCGCACACCCCCAGCACCGGCGTGCCGCGCTGGGCCAGCTTGCTGATGGCTGCTTCCAGCCCGCACTGGCGCAACCACAGCAGGTCGTCCACGGTATTTTTTGTACCGGGCAGGATCACGCAATCCGGCGCGCCAAGCTCGCGGGTGGTCTGCACATAGCGCACGCCAAGCAGCGGGTGCTGCTCCAGCGGCATAAAGTCCGTAAAGTTGGAAATATGCGGCAGCCGCACAATGGCAGCATCCAGCGGCTTGACGGCATTTTTGACCTGCAGCCGGTCGGAAAGCGAATCCTCGTCCTCAATATCCGCCTTTAAGTACGGCACAACGCCAAACACCGGCAGGTGGGTTTTCTCTTCCAGCATGGCAAGGCCGGGGCGCAGAATCCCAACATCGCCGCGGAACTTATTGATGATAAGCCCTTTGATGCGCGCCCGTTCGTCCGGCTCCAGCAGTTCCACCGTGCCAAACAGCTGGGCAAACACGCCGCCGCGGTCAATATCACCCACCAGCAGCACAGGGGCATCCACCAGCTTGGCCAGCCCCATGTTCACGATGTCATCGGCTTTCAGGTTGATCTCTGCCGGGCTGCCCGCGCCCTCGATGACGATAATATCAAAATCTTCCGCCAGGCTGTTGTAAGCCGCCAGAATATCGGGGATGAGCTGTTTTTTGCGGCGGAAATACTCCGCCGCCGGCATCTGGCCGCGCACTTCCCCGTTGACGATCACCTGGCTGCCGATATCGCTGCTGGGCTTGAGCAGAATGGGGTTCATCCGCACATCCGGTTCCACCCCGGCTGCCTGGGCCTGCACCACCTGGGCGCGGCCCATTTCCAGCCCGTCACGGGTCACAAAGCTGTTCAGTGCCATGTTCTGGCTTTTGAACGGGGCCACCCGCCAGCCATCCTGGGCAAAAATGCGGCAGAGCGCCGCGCACAGCAGGCTTTTGCCCGCGCCGCTCATGGTGCCCTGCACCATAATACATTTTGCTTTGCTCATTTTAGTACCTCCCGCATGGTCTGCAGCAGCTGTTCGTTTTCCGGCGCGGTGCGCACGGCGGTGCGGTACCAGCCGGCGCTCAGCCCCGGGTAATTGACGCAGCTGCGCAGGCAGACGCCCCGCTGCTGCAAGGCCGCACCCAGCGTTTCTGGCGCACGGAACAACAGGTAGTTGGCGCTGCCCTCGATCACCTGCAGCCCCAGTGCCCGCAGCCCGGCCGCCAGTCTGGGGCGCTGGTCGGCAATCAGGGCGCGGACGGCATCGGCATAGGCGGTTTCCCGCAAAGCGGCAGCGCCCGCAGCCTGCGCCAGGCTGGATACCCCCCACGGCTGGCCTGCGGCCTGCATTTTGGCCAGCAGTGCGGTGTTGGAACACAAGGCATACCCCAGCCGCACCCCGGCCATGGCGTACAGTTTGGTGAACGCTTTCAGAATAACAAGGTTGGGCGCGGTTTGCAAAAGCGGTTTGGCCGTCAGGGCATCCCGCTGCTGCAAGAAGTCCAGAAAGCACTCATCCACCACCAGCACGGCCCCGCAGTCCGCACAGCGGCGCACCAGGCGCTGCACCAGCTCCGGCGGGGTAATTTGCCCGGTGGGGTTGTTGGGCTGGCACAAAAACACCAGGTCAATGCTCTGGTTCACTGCCTGCACAAAGGCTTCCGTCACGGCAAAATCATCGGCCTCATGCAGGGTTTTCCGCTTTACTTCGCAGCCAACGCTTTCCAGTGCGGCGGCATACTCGGCAAAGGTGGGGGCGGGCAGCAGGGCGCGGCGGGGCTTGAGCGCCCACACCAGCCGGTAGATCAGATCTGCCGCCCCGTTGCCGCACAAAATCCACGGTTCCGGCAGCTGTTCCGTCCGGCTGAGTGCCGTGCGCAGCTCCCGGCAAAGGGGGTCCGGATAGCGGTCCGCAGTGGGCAGAGCCGCAACGATGGCATCCGCCACGCCCTGGGGCAGGCCCAGCGGGCTGACATTGGCCGAAAAATCCAGCGCATCATGCCCAAAGCGGGCGCGGTAGCCCGCCCAATCACCGCCATGTACCAGTTCCATTCCGTTCTCCCCTTTTCGTTGTTACATCGCCAGCACCAGCAGGTGCAGGGCAATGCCCAACACCAAAGCCAGCAGGCTTTCGGCATACATCATGCGGTCGGCCCGCAAAATGTCCTTTGGTTCCACGGGGCGCAGCGCATCCCCAATGGTGGGTTTATCATAATACTCGCCAAAATAGTAGGCGGGGCCTGCCAGCTGCACGCCCAGGGCACCGGCGCAGGCACTTTCGGTCTGGGCGCTGTTGGGGCTGGCATGGTTGCGGCGGTCCCGCCGCCAGATCTTCCATGCGCCGCGGGCACTGCTGCCGGTCAGGGCGGCAGCGGCCACCCACAGCAGCCCGGCCAGGCGGCTGGGCAGATAGTTGGCGGCATCGTCCAATCTGGCGGCGGCACGGCCAAAATACAGGTATTTCTGGTTTTTGTAGCCCAGCATGCTGTCCATCGTGTTGATGGCCTTATAGGTCAGCGCCAGCGGCGCGCCGCCCAGCAGCATGTACAATAGCGGGGCAATCACGCCATCGCTGGCGTTTTCGGCCACGGTTTCCACAGCGGCTTTGGTCACGCCCTCCGCCGTCAGGTTTTGGGTATCGCGCCCCACAATGCGGGCCACGGCTTTGCGGGCGGCGGGCAGGTCCTGCTTTTGCAGCTCTTTGTACACATTGCGGCTTTCCTGCGCAAGACCCTTCGCGGCCAACGCCTGGGCACACCAGAACATCTGCACGGCAAGCCCCGCCAGCGGGTGCAGCGCCGCCGCCAGCCTGCACACCAGCGCTGTGATGAGGAACGTGCCCACCGGCAAAACGGCAGCCAACACCGCCCCGCCGCAAAGCTCCCCCTGCGGCGTTTGGGGAAATTGTGCGCGCAGGCGTTTTTCCAGCGCGGTGATGGCTTTGCCCATCAGCACAACAGGATGCGGCAGCCAAGCCGGGTCGCCAAAAATGGCATCCAGCACAAAGCCACCCAAAACGGCCCAGCAAATCAGCATGGTAACTCCTTTGTATACTGCACGGTTTTGACCACGCGCAGGTTTTTCTGGTGTACCCAATCGGCGGCATCCAGCACAAAGCCGCCCGCCGCGGGAGCACACCAGGAATAATAGTTTTTATGGGGCACGGCGAACCGTTCCAGCGCCGCCATCTGGGTACCGCCGTGGGCAACGATCACCAGCTGCGGTTCCCCCGCCGCCAAAGCGGCATCCACCAGCGCGGCAAATGCTGTGCAGACACGCTGGCAGAATTCCGCCTTGCTTTCCCCGCCCGGGCAGCGGCCTTCGCAGCCGGTTTCCACCCAGGCGCGGTACTGGGGGTCGTGCTCCATCTCCCGGTAATTGCGGCCCTCAAACACGCCAAAGTCCATCTCTTTCAGCCCATCCGCCACAACCAGTTCCGCATCGGGGAAAAGCACTTCCGCCGTCTGCCGGGTGCGCTGCAAGGAAGTAATCATGACCGTTTTGGGGGCAAAATCCGCCCGGCGCAGCTGGGCAAGGCCCTGCGGGCACAGCGGTACATCCCGCCTGCCCTGGTAACGCTTTTCCAGGTTTTTCTGCGTTAAGCCGTGGCGCAGCAGGTAGATCAGCATGGCGGCAGCTCCCCTTTCAGCACGGTGGGCAGGCCGCAGAACATCTGCACCACACAGTCGGCCCGCTCAGCCAGCAGGCAGGCAAGGCGGCCGGCGGCTTCCCGCGCGGCGCGCTGGGCGGGGTCAATGGGCACCACGCCGCCGCCAACCTCGGTGGCGGTTACTACGTCATATTGGGCAAGCTCGTCCGCAAGGGCGGGCAGGCTTTCGGCATTGGCGGCAAGGGTCTGCACCTCGTAAATCTGCCGCCCGCCAAAGGGTTTGGCAAAGGTTCGTTTACCGCTGTACAGCGGGCCGGTAATAAACAGCATGTTACAAAAACCCCTTCCACTGGCAAAACACAAGGGCCGCCAGCATATACAGTTCCGCTTTTTGCAAAAACCACCCGGCCAGGTCCCCGGTAATACCGCCAAACTGCTTGACCGCCACACGGTGGTAGCGCCACAGGGCAACCCCCGCCACAAGCACCAGCACGCCGCCGTCCAGGGCGAAAAGTGCCGCTGCCAGCACAATGCTAAGGCATCCCAGCACCCGGCGCACCGTGGTGCGGTCCGCTGCCGTGGCAAATGTGTGCGCAAGGCCGGTATTTTTGGCCAGGGGAAAGGCCGCCACTGCGTAACCGGAGCAGGCACGCTCCAGCACCAGCGCCAGCAGCCAGACAGCCCCCACCTGCGGGGTAAACTGCACGCAGCAGCACAGCGCAAAGTAGGCCACAAAGTAGCTGCACAGCCGGATCACGGCGAACGCGCCGCAGTGCGGGTCCTTGAGGATATCGAGCTTTTTCTGGGTATCGCCATAGCTGCAAAGGGCATCGCAGGTGTCGGCGTAACCATCCAGATGGATGCCGCCCGTGACCCAGACAGGAATCAGGCAAAAGCCCGCCGCGCGCACCATGGCGGGCAGCGGCAGGCTGGCGCACACGCACCACAGTGCGCCGCACAGCACCCCCACCAGCGGGAAGGCACAGAGCGAATACCGCATGTTTTTCTCATTCCAGTCAAACTGCGGCACCGGCACAGCCGAGAACATGGCAAATGCCACGGCGATCGTCTGCAAAACTGTCATGGGCGTTCCCCTCCTTTGTAGTACACCGGCAGGCCGCACACCACGCGGCAGACGGCGTCGGCTTTGGCGGCAACGGCATTGTTGACCATGGCAAGGGCCTGCAGATAAAGGTCTGTCTCCCCGGCATAGTCCGCCCCGCCGCTGAATACCTCGTTGCTGACGATGATAAGATGGTTGCATTGTGCGGCGATTGCCTCGATCCCCGCCAGCATTTTTTCCGCCGCCTGCTTGGGCGGCAGGCAGCTGCCGTCGGGACGGTACAGCTCATTAGCGGCCAGGTTGCCCAAATCTTCCAGCAGGGCGGTGCTCTGCTGCGGCAGGCGGACCAAGTGCAGGTTTTGGGGACATTCCACGGTAGCAAACTGTTTTTGCGCCCGCATGGCGCGGTGCTTGGCTACCCGCGCGGCGCACTCGGCGTCCCACACCTGCATGGTGGCAAGATAATAGCGCGGGCCGCCGCTCTGCACGGCAAGGTGCTCCGCATAGGCGCTTTTGCCGCTGGCTGCGCCGCCGATAACCAGCGTCAGCATTGTGGGGTATACGGCGCAATGCCGCCCTCCGCAAAGGAATAGCAGCCGCGGTAGACGGCCAGAGCCATATCCCACAGTGGGATGGAAGCCACCGCGCCGGTGCCCTCGCCCAGATGCAGGTTGGCGGTGATGAGCGGCGCTTTGCCCAAAGCATCCAGCACCATATGGGCGGCAGGCTCCGCCGAAACATGGCTGGCAAACACCGCCTTGGCTGCTGCGGGGCAGAGCCGCACCGCGCACAGAGCCGCCACGCTGCTGATAAAACCATCCATCAGAACGGGCACACCCTCCAGCGCGCCGCCCAAAAACACGCCGCACAGCCCGGCAATATCAAACCCGCCCAGCTTGGCCAGCACATCCAGCGGGTCAGCGGGATTGGGCTGGTTGTGGGCAATGCCGCGCCGGATCGCATCAATCTTGCGGGCAAGCCCTGCATCCGAAAGCCCGGCCCCGCGTCCGGTCATGCTCTGCACGGGGGCCCCCAGCAGCACGCTTGCCACGGCGCTGGAGGTTGTGGTGTTGCCAATGCCCATCTCCCCCGTTGCTAACAGTTGAACTCCCTGCTGCTTTTGTCCGCGCACCAGCGCAATGCCGCAGCCGATGGCCTGTACGGCCTGGGCGCGGGTCATGGCCGGGCCGCAGGTAAAATCTTTGGTGCCGGGGGCAATGCGGCAGTCCTGCACGCCGGGCACCGGGGCACCGGCAATGCCCATATCCACCGGCACAACGCTGCAATGGGCGGCAACTGCCATCTGGCACACGCTGGTGCGCCGCGCGGCAAGGTTTTGCAGCACCGCGCGGGTCACGCTGGCGTCGGTTTGGCTCACGCCCTGGGCCACCACGCCGTTATCGGCGCACAGCACCAGCACGGCGCGGCGGGCAAAATCCAGCTCCGGGGTGCCGGTCAGGGCGGCGGCGTCCTCCAGCATGGTTTCCAGGCTGCCCAGCCCGCCCAGCGGTTTGGCCAGCGCGGCCCAGTGGGCGTGCGCCGCGGCGCGGGCAGCTTCATCGGGCGGGGTGATGGTTTGCAGCCGTGTGTTCAGTTCAGGTTCCGTCATACCGTTCTCCCTGTTTTTGTTTGGGCATACTGCGCCGCAGCCGTTACAAAGCGCTGCGGCAGCGGGGTGCCCGCCCAGTATAGATGCGGGAACCCCGCATACAGATGCCCGTTGGCAAAGCCGCAGTCCCAATGGCGGCCATTGGCTTTTTGGGCGGCAAAAGCGGTGCCGTTGCAGGTGGAATCCCAATGGTGGAACTCATGCACGGGCACCGGCTCCCCTGCGCGGAAGAGCATGCTGTCCGCCTGCGGGGTGAGCGCGGCATAGCCAAAACGCACCAGCCGCCCCACGCGGAACCCCTGCCCCGGCAGCACACCCGCCATGGGGTGGGCGGTTCCGGCGTCATCTTCCAGCGTTTGGCCCAGGTACAAAAAGCCGCCGCATTCCGCCACGGTGGGCAGGCCGCGCTGCACGGCGGTGTTTATGGCGCAGCGCATGGCGGTGTTGGCCGCCAGCTGGGCGGCGTACAGCTCCGGGTAGCCGCCCGGCAGGTACAGCCCGCCGATATGTTGCGGCAGCGCGGCATCCCGCAGCGGGCTGAAATAGCAAAGCTCTGCGCCTGCGGCCTGCAGGCTTTCCAGCGTTTCGGCATAGGTAAAGCAGAACGCTTCATCCTGTGCCACGGCAATGCGCACGGTGGGGGCTGCGGCCTGAACCGCAGGGGCCATTGGGGCCGGGCGGTCAAACAGGGCCAGCAGCCGCGGCCAGTCGATATTTTTTTGCGCGGCGGCGGTCAAAATCTGAATTTTTTGCTGCAAATCAGCAATTTCGCCCGCGGTTTTCAGCCCCAGGTGGCGGCTTTCGATGGCGGCATCCGGCATGGGGGGCAGAAAGCCCACCACCGGCAGGCCGGTTTCCTGTTCCAGCATGGGGGCCAGCAGCTTGTACAGCATCTCGGTGCAGTCGTTCAGCAGAACGCCCGCAATGTGGTGCGGCGTGCGGAACGCTTTTAAGCCTTGCAGCTGGGCGGCCAGCGTTAAACTGGCCCCCTTGGGGCGCACCACCAGCAGCACCGGCAAGTCCAGCACATCGGCGGTGTGCCAGGCGCTGGCGGCAGCGCTCACGCCGCCAAGGCCGTCATAATAGCCCATGGCACCCTCACACACCGCGCTGCCATGGCCCGCCGCGTCGCTGGTGTACAGCCGTCGCACGGTCTGCGGGGTGGAGAAAAACAGGTCCAGATTGTGGCTGGGCACCCCCAGCACGGCGCGGTGAAACATGGGGTCAATGTAATCCGGCCCGCACTTGAACGCGCAGGGCTTCAGCCCGCGGGCTTTCAGGGCGGAAAGCAGGGCGCAGGCGGCGGTGGTTTTTCCGCTGCCGGAACTGGGCGCGGCCAAAAGCAGCTGCAGCATTCTCATTCCCTCACGATCAAAAATACCGGGTTGTTGGCCATCATCAGGTGCAGGCTGCCTGCCGCCTTGCTGCGGCTTACGGCAATCTGGGTCACCTGTGCGGCCAGCCCGTGGGCGGCCAGGGCGGCAATACTCTGCTGCAAGGTTTCCAGCGCAATGGCGGCGATGCAGAGCCGGGTCTGCGGGTTGGCGGCCAGGGCGGCATCTACAATGGCCTGCATATTGCCCTTGCTGCCGCCGATGAAAACAGCATCCGGCGCGGGCAGATTTTGCAGCGCTTCAGGGGCTTTGCCCGCGATCAGCGTTAAGTTACTGGCGGCAAATTTGGCCTGGTTCTGGCGAACCAGCGCGCAGGCATCGGCATCACATTCCACCGCGTACACCTGACCCATGGGGGCGGCCAGCGCCATTTCCACGCTCACGCTGCCCGTTCCGGCACCGACATCCCACAGGGTATCAGTGGGGGCAACGGCCAGCTTGGCCAGCGCGGCGGCGCGCACCTCCTGCTTGGTCATCGGCGTTTTGCCGCGGATGAAGGCTTCATCCGGCAGGCCGGGCACGCGGGGCTGCGGTTTGGGGCAGGGCTCCACCAGCAGCACGCTGAGCGGCGCAAAGCTGCCGCCCGCCAGCGTTTGCACCGTATCGGTGATGACCTTTTGCTGCGGGGTGCCAAGGTTCTCACCAACCGTGGCCTGCACCGCGCCAAAGCCTGCGGCGGCTAGAATCTCACACAGCGCGGCGGGGCTGGTATTGCACCCGCCCGTCAAAAAAAAGGTCGGGCGGTCGCTCCGGCACTCTGCCGCAGGGGCGCAGGCACATCCGTGGGCGCTGACAAGGTGCCAGTTCTGCCACGGCCTGCCCAGCGCCGCGGCCAACAGCTGTACGCTGGAAATCCCCGGCAGCACCGTTACTTCCGCCCCCTGTGCCCGCAGCTTGGGCACCAGCGCCGCAGCACCGGAATAAAAGCCGGTATCCCCGCTGTAAACCAGCGCGGCGGTCTGGCAGGGCTCCGCTTGCAGGCAGGCCAGCACTTCATCCGGCAGGTAAATTGGCTTGCGGTTGGGGGTACAGCCATCCGGCAGGTTTTGCAGCAGCCGCTTTGCCCCCAGAATCAGCCCTGCCGTTTGCAGGGCCTGCAAGCCCTGGGCAGTCAAACTGCCGGGCAGCCCGCTGCCCATGCCAACCAATGTAATCTTCATAACAGCTCCCTGCATCGTTGCAAAATTTCTTCGGCGGTTTCGCCGCATTCCTCCGGGCGGCGCAGTACAACCAGCGCAGCCCCGCTTTGGGCAGCAGCCTGGGCTTTCTCGGCAAAGCCGCCCGCGCTGCCGCCGTCCTTGGTGACAAGGTAACGGATGTGGAACTGCTGCATCAGTGCAAGGTTCAGTTCCAGCGTAAAGGGCCCCTGCATGGCAATGATGTTGCGGTGCGGGATGCCCGCGCCCTCGCACGCCGTAATGCCCGCCACGGTGGGCAGCACCCGCGGGTACAGGCGGGCGGCATCCAGCCCGGCAAAGGCCGCAAGCTCCTTGGCGCCGGTGGTGAGCAGAACATTGCCCTGCGTTGCGGCTAAATACTGCGCGGCCTGGGCGGCACTGCCCAGCACCACACTGCCTGCGGGCAAGGTGCTGGCGGCGCGCAGCAGGCGGTGGTACTCTACCCCGGCTGCGTTGGCGGCGGCGCGGATGTTTTTGGTGGCTTCCACCGCGTAAGGGTGGGTGGCATCCACACAAAGGGCTGCGCCCTGCAAAAGCTCCGCCATGGCGCCGGGCAGCAGGCGGCCGGAATGTACGGTAATGCCGGGGGCCTGGCCCTGTTCCTCGGCCCCCAGGTCGGTTGCCACGCTGACGGTAACGGCAATGCCCAACGCGGCAGCGGCGCGGGAGAAATCCCGCCCTTCGGTAGTGCCGCTGAACACAACGATCCTCATACCCCGTGGTACCCCCGCGGCGTTACCATCCACCCGTTGACCTGGTGGGTGGCGCTGTTGCCGATGAACACCGTGGTGAACATATCCACAGTGGTGTGTTCCAGCTCGGCCAGTGTCATCTGGCTGCTCTGCTGGCCGGTGCGGCCAATGCTGCGCACCACGCCGCAAGGGGTACCCGCCCCCTTGCCGTTTTGCAGCAGGATGCGAACCGCCTTTTGCAGGTAATCCGGCCGCCCTTTGGAGGAGGGATTGTACAGCGCCACGCAGAAATCCCCCATGGCGGCGCAGGCCAGCCGCTTTTCGATCATCTCCCACGGAGTCAGCCGGTCCGAAAGGGAGATCACGCAGAAATCATGGGCCAGCGGTGCGCCCAGCACGGCGGCACCGCTTAATGCGGCGGTCAGGCCGGGAACGACCTCCACTTCCACATCGGGGTATTCCGCCGCCAGCTCCAGCAGCGGGCTGGCCATGCCGTACACCCCGGCGTCGCCGGAGCAGACAAGCGCCACCGTTTTGCCGGTCTGAGCCGTTTGCAGCGCCCAGCGGCAGCGGTCAATTTCTCTGGTCATACCGGTGGCATAGGTTTCTTTTTCCGGGTACAGGGGGCGCACAAGGTCGATGTAAACGGTGTAACCGCACAGCACATCAGCCTCTTGCAACGCATGGCGGGCCTGCGCAGTCAAAAACTGGGCATCGCCTGGGCCAAGGCCCACAACGGATACAAGGTTACGCTTCATCGGTTTTCCATCTCCAATCCGGGGCAAAGGGGCGCACGGCAGCGGCAAAGGTCACGCCGGTATGCGCATATTTGGGCAGCAGCAGCGTGCCGCCGGAAGCCAGCACGGCGGCGCGCTCGCAGACGTTATCCACACCCGTCACTCCCTGCACAAAGCGGGAGGCGCTGAAAGTTCCGGGCACAGCGCGCAGCTGGGCGGCGGAATAAAAGCTGACCGGCCAGCCGTGGCTGCGGCAGAACTCCAGCAGGCCGGGTTCGTTCTGTTTTAGATCAATGCTGGCGGCGGCGGTAATTCCGACCGGGGCCAAATTTGTATCGGCGCAGAACGCTGCAAACGCGGCTTCCAGCTGGGCAGCGGTGGTACCGCGCTTGCAGCCAACGCCCAGCACGCCAATGCGGGGGATCAGATGCAAAGCGTTCCCCTGTGGGGTCATTGTCAGGGCAAAATCAGCGCCAGACGGTTCTTCGGCTTCCGCCACACCGGCGGGCGGGGTGCCTGCAATGGCCCAGGGGGAAGCATACCGCACCGTTTTGCCGGCCAGCAGTGCCCCGCTGACTAATTTAATGCGCGGGGTTTCCCACACAGCGCAGTTTTGTTTTTTGGCCCACTCATCCACGGCAAACAGGCCGTTGGCATCGGTCGCCGTGGTGATCACCGGCACCGCACCACAGGCGGCAGCCAGCCGGCAGGCCAGGTCATTTGCGCCGCCCAGATGGCCGGAGAGCAGCGGCACCGCAAAGCGGCCGCATTCATCCAGCACCACAACGGCGGGGTCGGTGGCCTTGCTTTGGCAGTGGGGCGCAATGGCCCGCACCGCAATGCCCGCCGCCCCCACAAACACCAGGGCATCCGCCGCGGCAAACTGCTGGGCCGTCCACCCGGCCAGCGTCACCCCGCCCAGCCCGCAGCGGCTGACGGAGCCGGGGCAGGTTTGGGCCAGCTGCTGCGCCAGCGCCAGCCCCTTGGCCGTAAAGGCAAGATACGCACAGTTCACGGTTTGGTCCCCTCGCGGTATTCGGTGGTAAAGGCGGGGTCGTACAGTTTGCTGCGGTCATAGCGGCCCGCCAGGAAATCCCCCACCACGATCAAGGCCGTTTTGGTAATGCCCGCCTGCTTGGTGCTTTGGGCCAGGGTGCCAACGGTGCAGCGCACGGTTTTCTGCTCCGGCCAGGTGGCTTTGTACACCACGGCGGCGGGGGTGCTTGCGGTATAAGCCCCCTGCAGCAGTGCTTCCTGCACTTTATCAATTAAGCCGATGGAGAGAAAAATCACCATGGTAGCGCCGTGGCTGGCCAGGCTGGCGAGCTTTTCCTTTTCCGGCACGGGGGTGCGGCCCTCCATGCGGGTAATGATGACCGTCTGGCTGACGGCGGGCAGCGTGTACTCGGCGTTTAGCGCCGCGGCGGCACCGCAAAAGCTGGAAACACCGGGCGTGTCATCGTAAGCAATGCCGTCGGCGTCCAGCGCGTCCATCTGCTCCCGGATGGCCCCGTACAAACAGGGGTCCCCGGTGTGCAGCCGCACAGTGGTTTTGTGTTCGGCTTCCATTTGGCGCATCACGGCAAGCACCTGTTCCAATGTCATTTCAGCACTGTTATAAATGGCGCAGCCGGCTTTGGCCAGCCCCAGCAACGCCGGGTTGACCAGGCTGCCCGCATAAATAATGCAGTCCGCCGTTTGCAGCAGCGCCGCACCGCGCCGGGTGATCAGATCCGGTGCGCCGGGGCCTGCGCCCACAAAATGTACCATACCTCATTGCTCCTTTTTCTGCCAGCTTTGCAGCAGCTGGGCGGCGGTCTCAGTCTGGCCCAGCGGCCCGGCCTGGTTGGAAAACAGCACAGCCCCCACCCGGAACGCCCCCGCCGCGCGGCGGTCCAGATGCAGCTGGATGGCCTGCAACAGGCTTTCGAGCACCGGCTCCCGCAGGTTTTCGGCATTCAGAATGTCCAGGCAGGCGTCCGTTGTGGCGGCGTCCATCAGGGCGCGGCAGGTGGCCTGGCTGGCCCCGCAGAGCGCCGCATGGGTGCAGAACAGTTCGGTGCGGCAATCCGCCATGCGGGAATGGGTGTTCATAATGCCGCCCGCCAGCTTGACCAGCTTGCCGATGTGCCCCACCAGCAATACCTCTGCAAACTGCTCCGCAGCGGCCATATCCAGCGCATCCCCCATAAAGTTGGAGCACTTGACCACCGGGATGCTGCTGTATTCCGGCAGGTTTTGGGCCAGGTAGTCCAGCCCATAGTTGCCGGGGGCCAGGATCAGCCGCTTGGGGCTTTGCTCCCGCAGGGCGGCCTGGTGGATCTCCAGCTGCACGGTATCCAGGATGGCCTGCTGGCTCATGGGCTCCACAATGCCGCTGGTGCCCAGGACGGAAAGCCCGCCTTCCACCCCGATGTGGGGGTTAAAGGTGCGTTTGGCGGCTTCCTCGCCCCCCTCGATCGAGATCATTACGTCAAAGCCGCCGTCATACCCGGCTGCTTCGGCCTCCGCGTGCAGGGCATCGGTGATCATCCGGCGCGGTACATGGTTGATGGCCGCCTGCCCCACCGGCTGGTCCAGGCCGGGCTTCGTCACACGGCCCACACCGGGGCCGCCGTCAATCGTGACCTGGCCGGGGGCATCCGGCAGCAGGGTGATGTCGGCTATGACCGGCAGACCGGTGGTAACGTCCACATCGTCCCCGCCGTCCTTGCGGATGGCACACTGGGCGCCGGCGGCTGTTTTGCGGCAGTAGATGGGCGCAACTTCCACCACAATGCCTTTTGGGGTGCGCAGGCCGACGGATTCCGGCGCTTTACCGGTCAGCAGCAGGCGAGCGGCCCCGGCAGCGCCAAGGGCGGCGCAGGTGCCGGTGGTGTAGCCGCAGCGCAGCAGCTTTTGCCCGCTGCGGATGTAATGTTCAAACCTGGGCGGCTCCTGTTTGGCGGGTCTCCGTTCGGGTTCACGCTCCGGCTGGGGGCCGTACAGTGCTTCATACTGCTCTTTGGTCAGGCGGTACAGCGTGCGGATGTTCTCTGCAGCAAACGCGTCTTTCGGTGTCATCACGCCGGAAACGCCCTGCGGCGATACGCACACCACGGTATCCGCAATTTTTTGCGCCAGCTCCAGCTCGTGCAGGCTGACAATGACGGCCACCTGTTTTTCCTGTGCCAGCTGGCGCAGGATGGTCAGCAGCTCAATTTTGCCTTTGATGTCCAAAAATGACGTTGGTTCGTCCAGCAGGATAATTTTCGGCTGCTGGCAGACGGCGCGGGCCAGCAGAACGCGCTGGCGCTGGCCATCACTGATTTTGGTAAAGTCCCGGTCGGCCAGCTCATCCGCCTGTACCAGATGCAGGGCATCCCGCACCTGCATCCTGTCCTGCTCGGACAGGATGCCCAGCCGCCCGGTGTAGGGGTAGCGCCCGGCAGCGGCCACATCAAAACAGGTGGTCAGCTCGGTGTGGCGGGTGTGGGGCAGCATCAGGGCCATTTTGCGCGCGCGGGCATTGGGGGTGTAGGTTGTCAGGTTTTGGCCCTGCAGCAGCACAGCGCCGCTTTGCGCCGCCAGCTGCCCGGCCAGCGTTTTGAGCAGCGTGGATTTGCCCGCGCCGTTGGGGCCGATCAACGCTAAGATCTGCCCGCGCTGCACACCGATGGCAATGTTTTGTAATAGCGGCGTTTTGCCGTACCCAATGGCAAGATCCTGCGTTTGGCAGTAAAATGCTTCGCTCATGACCGGCCCTCCCCGCTTTGGCGGCGCACCAACAGCCAGATGACTACCGGCGCACCAAATACCGCTGTGACGGAGCTGATGGAAAGCTCGGTGGGGGCAAACAGGCTGCGGGCGATCAGATCACACAGCAGGCAGAACGCCGCCCCACCCAGCACGCAGCCCGGCAGCACATGCAGCGGCTTGGCGCTGCCCAACGCCTGCTTGACCAGGTGCGGCACCGCAATGCCCACAAAGGAGATGGGCCCCGCAAACGCCGTGACGCAGGCGGCCAACAGGCTGGAAAGCAGCACCAGCGCCACGCAGAACGGCCGCACAGCCACACCCACGCTTTGGGCATACTGCTCCCCCATCTGGTAGGCGGCCATCGGCTTGGCCAGCAAAAAGGCTGCGGCCAGGCAGGGCAGCACCACCAGCGCAGCGGCGGCCACATTGCCCCAGGTCATGCCGGAAAAGCTGCCCATGGACCAGTTGTGCAGGTTGACGATGTTGGAATCCTGCGCAAAAGCCACCACAATATCGGTGACGGCGGAGCAGATATAGCCGATCATCACGCCGCAGATGACCAGAATGCTCATGCGGTGTACCCGGCGCGCCACGCTGAGCACAAAGGCCATGGCAGCCATGGAACCGGCAAAGGCGGCCAGAATCAGGGTGAGCGAGTTGGTCAGCAGGCCGTGGTTCAAAAATACCACCATCGTCAGCGCAACCACCAGCTTGGCCCCGCTGGAAATGCCCATGACAAACGGCCCCGCGATGGGGTTGGCAAAAAAGGTTTGCAGCAGGTAGCCCGCTACCGAGAGCGCCGCCCCCAGCAGCACCACCATAACGGCGCGCGGCAGGCGCAGCTGCAATAGGATATTGGCGGCCAGTTCATCCTGCCCACGGCCCAGCAGCGCCTGCACCACGCCGCGCGGCGAAATTGCCACGCTGCCCCAGAACAGGTTGAGCGCAAACAGCCCCAGCAGCGCCGCCGCAAGGGCTACATATGTAATTGTCAGGCGCTTGGTGTGCATGGCGCTGCCTTTCTGCAATAAAATTATTCTACATGCGTTAAAAATGTCAGTTCACTGTCCGCGGGGGTGCCCTCGGTAAACACACGGTTCATATCCAGAATCAAATCCGGAAGCTCCATGCTTTGCTGGAACAGGCTCTGCGCGGTACACCACACATTGCCGTTCTGCACGGCCTTGAACTGCGCCAGCAGCGGGCATTTTTCCACCAGCTGTTCGGTGCTGGCAATGCTGCCCTCAATGGTGCTGTTGTAGAGCAGCACATCGGCGTCCTTGGCACCGGCGTAAAAATCTTCCAGCGAAAGGTTGATGGTGGCCAGATTGTTGCCGCTGTCCGTTAAATCGTCAAACACATAGCTGCCGCCCGCCATCTCGATCATGCGGGCCACATAGTCGCTGCCTTTGCGCACCGTGACAAGGTTGTTGGAAGTGATGGAGAAAAACGCCACCGTTTTGCCGGTGGGCTGCTGGTTTTCCAGCGGGGCAACGCGCTGTACCTGGGTATCAAACAGCTGTTCCGCCTCCTGCTGTTTGCCCAGCAGAATGCCGTACAGCTTGACCCATTCCATGCGGGCCAGAGGGTCGGTTTCATAGCTGGAACGCTCCACCAAAACGGGGATGCCGAACTTTTCCAGCTGCTCTTTGACCTCCGGCGTATGGTAGATCATCGTGTTTTCAATGGCAAGGCCACAGCCGGAAGCCAGAATGGCTTCATAGTCCGGGGCGCTGTACTTGCCCGCATAGGCAATCTGCCCCGCCTGCATGGCGGCTTTGGCTTCGGGCAGGTACCAGCCATCCGCCTTGGTGCCGGAAAGTGCAATGCTGTCCAGCGCGCCCAGGCTGATGATGGGGTCCATAGCGGAGGTGGAAACCAGGTAGATATTCTCAATGGGCTGTTGCAGCACGGTGGTGCCCTGGGGCAGATCCTCCGGAACGGCAGCGCCCTGCGGCACCACCAGATATTGGCTGTCCGCAATGGTGATCAGCTCGTACCCGCCGGTGCATTCATCCACGGTAAACTGTTTGGCGTATTGCAGCGGGTAGCTGCTTTCCACGGTAAGGGTGGGGGCAGCCGTGCTGCCGCTGCCCGCGCAGCCGGCCAACAGCAAAAGCGCTGCGGCAGAAAGTGCGGTACAAAGCCCAAAACGTTTCGTCTGCATTATTCTGCGGGGGTCAGCGTGGCGCTGTCAAAGGTCAGGGTATAATCGATCTCGTGCGGGGTGCTCATGGCAACGGTATCGGCGGTAACGGCAAGGGCGGTATCCAGCGCAGCAACGGGGATTTCAAAGGTGGAGTTGTCTTCGGTGTTGGTGGGCAGGTACTTTTCTCCATCAATCAGCATATAATCATAGTTGGGGCTGCTCCACACAATCATGGCGGTCATGGTTCCATCGGCAACCGTCAGGGCGGCAGGGCTTTCCACCGTGGCGCGGCCGGAACCGCCCTCCAGTGTGACAGCGCAGGTGTAGCTGCCATCAGCAGGCACAGCGGCGGTTTCGGCAGCGGCATCTTCGGTCTTAGGCTCGGCATTGCGCACGCTGACGGTATGGTCGTACCAGGTGCCCTTGGTGCCCAAAATGGCCAGCTGGAAGTCGGTATCCACAGCGTCCAGCGGAATATCATAGCCGTACACTTCATCGCTGGTGCCGTCGGAATAGGTCACAGTATCGGTGGTGGGCTGCAGCCAGTCGCTCTCGTGGCTGGGGGCGTCCTCGGCAGTGCCCAGGTACAGGTTGACGATCTTTTTCGATGCCAGGCTGACATGGAAGGTCATTTTGCCATCGGCGACAGTCAGGGTGCCCTTGCCATCGCAGGCTTCGTTGGCGTGCACCATACTGCTGTCGGTTTCAAATTCGGCGGTATACACGCCGTCCGGCAGAGCAGCTTCGGTCTGGGGTTCTGCGGTGGGGGCGGTGGCTTCACTGCCGGCAGCCTCGGTGGCAGCGGGGGTGGAGTCAGCGGAAGAAGCGCCGGTTGCGGTGGAGCCGCAGCCAGCCAGCAGAGCGGCCAGCACCAGGGCGGCCACAGCGCCGGAAATTACACGATTTTGTTTCATTGGGTGTTACCTCGCATTGTAAAAAATTGAAATGATAGAATAAAATATAATAAGAAAGGATAACAGAAAATCACGTCGCAGTGGCGAGCATTGCCCGCCCGCGGTCATTTGCCCCGTGTATTGCCAACCCGGAAGAGTGTTGCAATGTTTTAGGTTGGCGGGGGCACTGCATGGTTTGGCGAGAGAGGCTAAGGCAACACCGCACAATTCCCGCCTTACGGCTTAAGCACCGCTCCGGCGGCTGCGGCACGGCATCTGCGTTGCCAAAATGCTCGATAATGTCGGGTCGGTATTGCCCTAAAGATTCAAAGAAAAGCGTGGGGACGCGGCACAGCCGCAGCGCAGCCCCATTTTGGCGCACAGCGTTTCCCCCGGTCCGCACAAAACAAAAGCTGCCCGAAAAGACGTTGATCCTTCCGGGCAGTATGCATCATAAATCAGCCATTCAGGGAATCAATAGCGGCCTTGGTATGGTCAATGTAGATCTGCTGCACATCAGCAATTTCGCCCAGACCGGCAATCTGGGTATCCACGCTGTCAAAGCAGCCGGCGGCCTTGAACTGGCTCAGCCAGGAATCTGCGTCATCGCCAGCCATATCGTTGTTGGCATGGTCACCGGCAACCACCATCAGGGGGCGCAGGACAACCTTGGTGTAACCGGCTTCCTTGATCTTTTCGATCACAGCCTCGCAGGCGGTGTCTTCCGGCTCGCCCTCAACAGTGCCAATGAACACATTGTCATAGCCCAGGGTCTGCATGGTCATCTGCATCTGGCTGTAGCTGATCTTTGCGGTATGGGAAGTACCGTGGCCCATGAACACAAAAGCAGTGCCATCGGCGGCAGCAGCGGCGGCGTCATCATAACCAGCGGCGGCAACAGCCTCGGTGGTGATGGCAGTGGCAACAGCTTCCTTATCAGCGTTGATTTCGGTAGCGTCAGCGCCAACTTCGCCCAGCAGGGGCTCAGCAATGGCAACGCTTTCGAACTTATCCGCGTACTCGTTCACAGCTTCGCACATTTCGTCGTACTCAGCGCCGTGCATCAGGTGGGTAGGCTGAACAACCAGGTTCTTAACGCCGTTGGCAACAGCGCGGTCCAGAGCCTGCTTCATGTTATCGATTTTCTCGCCATCGCGGGCCTGCACATGGTTGATGATGATCTGTGCGGTGAAAGCGCGGCGGACGGACCAATCCGGGTAAGCGGCCTGCAGGGCATCCTCGATGCCCTTGATATCTGCCACGCGGCTGCTGTTGAAGGAGGTGCCAAAGCTGACGACCAGCAGTTCGTTTTCGCCGATCTCATCCCCATTGCGGGAATCGTCCAGGTTGGCATCGCCGGTATTGCGGCCAAAGTAGTCGGGGTCAGCGTTCTCGCCTTCCACCAGCTCTTTCTGGGTATCGGTCAGGGTGTCCCATGCCTGCTTGGCAGCTTCGCACTGGGCGTCGGTGTCATCGGTGCGCTCCTGCACATAGATGGCATCGATCAGGTCTGCACATTTCTTTGCGGCCACTTCGTCTGCATCTCCCTCGTCTGCGCTTTCAGCGGGTGTTTCGGTGCTTACAGCCTCGCTTTCGGCGGGGGCACTGCTGGCAGCCATGCTGTCAGATGGCGCACCACAGCCAGCCAGCAGGGCGGCGGCCAGAGCCAGTGCGGTCAGCACGGCAGCGGGCTTTTTCAGGTTGTTGTGTTTCATGTGTTTTGCTTCCTTTCTCCTATGGCAAATCCATTTGCTGAAAAACAGGTACAGGAAACAAAACCCAGGCGCAGCAGCTTTGCAGACAAAACTGCCACAAAAAAACGAGGGCCTTTCTGTGTGCAGAACGGCAACGCAAAAAGACCCCCGGATTTTCCATGAGCTTTTCAGGTACAACCAATTCCTCGTGATCTGGAGCAATGCTCCCGTACCAACAGCGGGCAGGTTTCCTGGCTGAAAGCTCAACGCCTGCCGCCGCCTTCCCAAGCAATGCTCAGTGACCGGTGCAAATGCACCCTGGCGGCAGGCTCCCTTATCACAGTGACGAGATCGTGCGGGATTTGCACCCGCTTCCCTTTTACCCTTTCCAGAGCGCCGGAAGGCTCAGCCGCCCGGCAAACAATGAAAGGCACCTGCTGTTTTATATTCAGTTTCTGACTCATTGTAGCACATTGCATCCAAAAGCGCAAGGTGCTGTTTGTATGTTCTGCCGAATTTTTTCGGCCTTCCTGGGCGTCCTTACAGCCGCCGGTGCAAAATCTCACACAAGCGTTTCATATCCAGCGGCTTGGCGGCATGCTCGTTCATACCGGCGGTTTTGGCCGGCTGCACATCCTTGGCAAAGGCGTTGGCCATCATGGCAACAATGGGCACCTGCGCGGCATCGGCTTTGGGCAAAGAACGGATGGCCGCGGGGCGCGTTTTTGTATTTTGTCGGTTTACAACTTTAAATCGCTTGCAGTTGGCATGGCAGTGTGGTAAGCTAATATGGATTTAATATGGTAGCGGTTATCTATGTTGCCGTGCGGGCCGCTGCCTTTTCCCGCGCGGCAGCACAAATAAAAATGGGAGAAAACAATATAAGTTTATGAAGAATCGTGAACGGCTCGGAAGCCGGCTTGGCTTCATCATGCTGTCAGCCGGCTGCGCCATTGGCTGCGGCAATGTGTGGAAATTCCCCTGGATGTGCGGCCAGAACGGCGGCGGCAGTTTTATGCTGCTGTACATTATTTGTCTGGTCGTGCTGGGTCTGCCCGCCATGACGATGGAATTTTCCGTTGGGCGTGCAGCGCAGGCCAGCCCTATCCGCATGTACCAGAAGTTGGAAAAGCCCGGCTGCAAGTGGGGCATTTTCGGCATTGCCAGCCTGATTGGCAACATTGCCCTGATGGCATTTTACACCGTGGTGACCGGGTGGATCATCTATTATTTCATCAAGTTCCTTACCGGCCAAAACGCAGATTTCGGATTTACCCAGATGATTACGAACCCCACGGTGAATGTGGTGTTTTTGCTGGTGACCGTTGTGGTAGCATTTGCCATTTTAAGCTTTAACCTGCAGGGCGGGCTGGAGCGCATTACCAAATATATGATGCTGGCCCTGTTGGTGCTGATGCTGGTGCTGGCGGTGCACAGCCTGCCCCTGCCGGGCGCGGCAGAAGGCTTGAAATTTTACCTGGTGCCGGATTTTGGAAAGATCGATGGCAGCGTTGTGGTGGGCGCCATGAACCAGGCGTTCTTTACCCTTTCCGTTGGCATGGGCGGCATGGCGATTTTTGGCAGCTACATTGAAAAAGAACACTCCCTGATGGGGGAATCCGTCCACATTATTGTGCTGGATACTTTGGTTGCGGTGCTGGCCGGCATCATCATGTTCCCCGCCTGCTTTACCTATGGGCTGGAAGTGAACGCCGGGCCCAGCCTGCTGTTTGATACCATGGCTACCGTGTTCAACAACATGGCCGGGGGCCGCTGGTGGGGCACGCTATTCTTTTTGTTCATGGTGTTTGCCGCACTTTCCACCGTGTTGGGCGTGTGCGAAAACATCCTTGCCATGGTGCGGGAGCTGACCGGGTTAAGCCGCCCCAAGGGCGCTTTGCTGTGTGGCGTGGGCACCTTTCTGTTGGCGCTGACCACCGCGCTGGGCTACAGTGTACTGCATTTCCAGCCGTTTGCCGCGGGCACGGCCTGGCTGGATCTGTGGGATTTCATTGTTTCCAATAACATTTTGCCGCTGGGTTCACTGGTATTAGCGCTGTTCTGCTGCAACTCTTTCGGTTGGGGGTGGGACGCTTTTGTTCAGGAGGCCAACACCGGCAAAGGCTTAAAAGTGCAGCCCTGGATGAAGCCGATCTTCCGCTTTGTGGTGCCCGCCGCCATTGCGTTCATTTATATTTACGGCATGGCAACTTTTGCATGGAATTGATCCCCCCGCTTTTTATAAAACCTTATGGCAATACCGCATAATTCCCGCCTAACGGCTCAAGCACCGCTCCGGCAGCTGCGGCACGGCATCTGCGTTGCCAAAATGCTCGATAATGTCGGGTTGCGGTACCCGCATCGT
>QWCY01002641.1_pt1 | contig 22533 bp, 26 predicted proteins | sample 1972631 | NCBI WGS metagenome assembly QWCY01 (sample SAMN09866696, study PRJNA288562) | Human gut metagenome isolate pre1_stool, whole genome shotgun sequencing... | isolation source: gut | host: Homo sapiens | place: USA: California
CCATTCTTTTTCCTTCCCCTTGGGGGGAGCTGAGGGGGGTAATTCTTTATTTTCCTCTGCTTTCTTTTCTTTTACTTTACTTTGTCCGGAATTGCATGCATTTTTTGCGTTAACGGCTACATCATGTACTACATTTCCCGGGCTAATGGTTACATTTTCACCTTCCGGCGCTTCTGTTTCCTGCTGAGTCAAGTCGTTCACCAGCAGATAGGGCAATGCTTTCAGATCCCTTTTTCTTCGCTTTGTTGCCTCCATCCATATCTTCTGTATGTTTGCCGAAGTCAGTATTCCGTTTGCCAGATAACTGTTTCTGTCCAATATCCCTTTGATGAAGAGGATCTCAATGATCCCCTGTACCTCAGCGGCCTGCACCTCTCTTCCCGCCTTGTTGGCAAAGATCAGGCACTGTTCTTCATCCCAATGGATGAAGTATCCCTCCTTGTATATTTTGCACAGTAGTTTCAGTACGATTGCCGAACCCTTTATTCCGTATTTTGCTTCTATCACTTCCATTGCGTTCTCTTCCATGAAGTTTACGCCCACCGGGAAATAGTTGATCCCGTCATATATTGTTGCCATTGCTTTTTAGATTAGTCGTTTGTACTTTCAATAATACATTAATACATTCACCACAAATTACTCCGGATTCCCAAAGACGTTTTCACTTGATTCCTCAAAATAGAAATCATTCATCTGTGAAAATCCGTGTAATCTGTGGTGGCGCCCTATACGATCGGTCTCCACTCCATGAAGTTCTCCATCTGGAATGTCGTCCATCGCTGTTCATCCACATTCCAGTAGACTACGGCGCCTTCTATTTTTGTGGGATCATACTTTTTGTGGAATTCCGCTTCATAGTAGATCAGTGTCGCTTTTACCAACCTGAAGTCTCCGTTCTGCTTCTGATAAGCGATGGCTGCGTGCCCGTATTGCAGGTGGTCGGTTAACGCTTCCAGGCGTTCCGCCATCCATTCCGCACACTGTTCGGTATATCCTTTTTCAAAGACAATCCGTTTTTTCCATCTCAGTTTCATGGCTTCAGTTTGTGATGCCGGTCTTTTCTTCTGTTTCATACGTATATGATTTAAAGGGTTAATAGATAAATTATCGCCCCAAAGATAGGTCAGATCGAATGTATTCCGGTTTGATAAAATTCATTGTACGTATTTCAGCGCTTTCCTTCTTGGTTCTTTTTCTTTCTTTCCATCTTATTCCAGATTTCGTTGACGTAAGTTCTGATTGTACTGAAAACTAATGGTTTGAATACTCCATTTCTTATTTTTCCAAAAAGTTTTTTTTCCTCTATGTAGCGTGCCAATGAATCTTTGCACGTCTTGATATTTTGTTCTTTTGCGTCCAATATGTAGGATTCTATCAGCGCTTTTATAACTCCTTCATTGTTGGAGATAATTCCCGGTATCTGCGCTCCTGCTTTTCTGCCTCTTGTCTCTTTAATAGGCTCTGTGATAGGAGGTTGTGCTTTAGCGTTAGCGTTTTTTTACACTTTTGTTCACTGTCTGTAATAATTCATTTTCTTTGTTCATGATTTTTTTATTTAATCAATAACTAAATGTTGTTAATATGTTGCAAAGGTAGAGAGTAATCTTTCAGTGGGCAAATGAATGTGGAATTAAAGTGGGAATCAAAGGGAAAATGAAACCTTTTCTCTTCTTAATTGTCTGATATTAAATGAAATAATTCTTAAAAAAGTGAGTGTTTCAATAAACGATCGTTTAATTGAACGCAAAGATAGAGGGTATTTTCATAACTGCAAAATGTTTAATAAAAAAAATATTTTCCTTCATGGCTTGATCTATTTAATTATTTGATAATCAAATGTCTATAAACTAACAAAAAACGCTTTAATATCTGTCAGCTTTTATATGTATTTTAATTGTCTGGATCTTTAAAAAAGTGTGTTTCAAAAGACGATCGTCTTTTGAAACACTTTTGCTTCATAATAGACTCGTTTACAGATTGTAAGATCAGTAAAGCCCTGTTTTTTCAAAACTTTGTTTTCTGTTCTTCTTTTTCAAACTGTCTCTCCTGTGATAGGGGAGTACCTGATGAAATGATATACGCTGCAAGGCAAACAACAGAATTAGCAAACTTGACCGGAAGGTGTTTCACTACCCCGGTGTCCCCCAATTATATCCTTTTGTGAACAATAGCATTAATAAATCCTGGTACGCCCTTCGTATCACCTATAGCCGTGAGCTTGCCTTTAAGGAATACCTGGACTCCCGCGGAGTGAGGAATTTTCTTCCCATGCGCTATGAATACGTATTCCGTGGTGAGCGTAAGATCCGTAAATTGGTTCCTGTTGTTCACAACTTGGTTTTTGTTTATGCCACTCGCAGTGAGGTTGACGAAATGAAATCCACTGTCGGGGCTTCTCTTCCTATTCGTTATATCATGGACCGTGAAACCCGTCAGCCTATTACCATTCCTGAAGTCCAAATGCGTAGTTTTATCGCCGTTGCCGGTAATTACGATGAACAGGTTGTTTATCTGGATCCTTCAGTCGTTTCCATGAAAAGGGGAGACCGTGTCCGTGTCACCGGTGGCATCTTCGAGGGAGTTGAGGGTGAGTTTGTCCGTATTAAAGGTGACCGTCGTGTGGTGGTTTCCATCCAGGGGGTTATGGCAGTTGCCACTGCTTTCATTCATCCCTCTTTAATCGAGCTAATAAAGAATTAAAAACTCAGTGAACTCTGTGCCCTCTGTGGTACATATTCCAATACGTAAATAAATCACCATGTTGTCTTTGCAATCAGAAATCAATTCTTTGTGCGCCGTTTCGCACGAACTTCTCCATTTAGGTTTGGATGGCGAACCCATCTACTCCGACCGTTTCCGCCAATTGAATACGGATGTGTATCATCGTTGTGAGCATCTTTTCGCTTCACATGGACGTACCCTCGAAGAGGAAGCTTCTCTTTGTATCGCTTTGTTGACCGGCTATAATGCTACCATTTATAATCACGGTGATAAGGAAGATAAAATCCAGTCGGTTCTCAATCGTAGTTGGGATATCTTGGATACACTTCCCGCCTCGCTTTTGAAATGCCGTTTGTTGGTAGCCTGTTACGCCGAGGTCTTTGACGAAGAGCTGGCAGCGGAGGCACACGCAATAATAGACGGTTGGAAGGAGCGGGAATTGACGAGGGAAGAGTTTGAGATGGTGGAGCATTTAAGGCGTTTGGAGGAAAATCCGTATCCATATGTGGATATAGTTGATTAATTTATTGTAATAATCTATTGTAGATTGTGTTCTACATGTTTTAGGTGTAATTGTGTGATTTATAACTTATGTATTTTGAACTAATTTATTGAAAGAAAATGGAAATAATAGCTCATAGAGGATTCTGGAATAAAGAGTCTGAGAAGAATACCTTAACTGCAATCAAGCGTGCTATTGATAATGGTTATGGCTTTGAAACAGATTATAGAGATAATAACGGTACAATTGTAATATCTCATAATATGCCGTTGGGTAATGAGCCTACTGCTGAGGAAATTTTCAGATTGTATCGTGATAGTGGTACGGAAAGCACCCTAGCTTTGAATATAAAAGCAGATGGCCTGCAAGAGTTATTAAAGGACATGCTAAATACATATCAGATAAAGAAATATTTTTTATTTGATATGTCTATACCTGATACAATAGATTATATTCTTGATAATATGAATATAGCTACCCGGCACTCAGAATATGAAAAAGAATTTCCTTTTTACAGTCAATCCTCTTATGTTTGGATGGATTGTTTTAAAAGTGAGTGGATTAGCTGGGGTAATTTGGAAGAGCATCTTAAAAGTGGTAAAAAAGTATGTATTGTCTCACCAGAATTGCACAGACGTCCATATAAAGAAGTTTGGAACAAGTATGCAAGTTTCAATCATGCTAACTTGATGTTATGTACAGATTTTCCTATGGAAGCTGACTTTTTTTTTAATAAATAAATAATGTAAAAATGGATAAAATTAAGGCTGTTATATTTGACATGGATGGGGTTCTTATTGATGCCAAAGAATGGCATTATGAGGCTTTGAATAAGGCTTTAAGGCTTTTTGGATTTGAAATATCTAGATATGACCATTTGGTTACATTTGATGGTTTGCCGACAGCGAAAAAACTCGAAATGATGACGGTAGAGAGGGGGCTTCCGAAAAGCTTACATCAATTGATCAATGATATGAAGCAAATATATACGATGGAGTACGTATATATGAAATGTAAGCCTCTTTTTGTTCATCAATATGCTTTATCACGCTTAAAATCGGAAGGTTTTCGTTTGGCACTGGCCTCGAATTCGGTACGGGTTACCATAGATATGATGATGGAGAAAGCAGATTTGAATCAATATTTAGATTTCTCTTTATCTAATCAAGATGTAAAAAAATCCAAACCTGATCCGGAAATTTATATTACGGCAATAAACAGGCTGGGTTTGTCTCCTGAAGAATGTCTGGTAGTGGAAGACAATCAGAATGGGGTTAAAGCAGCTTTAGCCAGTGGAGCTAATCTTCTCAAAGTAGAGACAATCAATGACGTCACCTACTCGAATATAATTAATCGTATAAATGAAATAGAGAATAATATATGAACGTAATTGCATTGATGGCTGGAGACAGTAATGACTTCAAAGAGAAAGGCTATACTTATCCTAAATATTTTTTAGAACTAGATAATAAACCTCTTGTACAGAACATTGTGGAGTCTCTTAAAAAGATAGACTGTAAAATCACTTTTATTATTCGTAAGGAAGATAATGATCAGTTCTTCTTAGGAAGTTCATTGAAGATTTTAGCACCATTTGCGGATGTCGTTTGTATTTCTGGTTCCACAAAAGGAGCTGTATGTACCACTTTGTTTGCTATTGATTCAATAAATAATGAAGATGAGGTATTGCTGATTAATGGGGATCAATTGGTGAAGTACGATATAAATGATATTATTGCTGATTTTAGAGAAAGAAACTTAGACGGCGGCATAGTTACTTTTGAGTCCGTTCATCCCAGATGGAGCTATGTTTGTTTGGACGAGCAAGGCTTGGTGGTGCAAACAAGTGAAAAACGTCCTATTTCTAATGTTGCAACAGCTGGAATTTATTATTATAAAAGGGGCTTGGATTTAGTGGAATCATGCTTTTCGGTTCTAAAAAAAGATGTTCAGCTAAATGGTAGTTATTATATAAGCTCTACTTTTAATGAATTGATATTGAGACAAAAAAAAGTAGGTGTATATAAAATTGATAAAAAGGAATATATATCGTTTGCGACGACTCAAATGTATGAAAACTATATAAACAAGAAATAAAGATGATTAATATTGTGATTCCTATGGCCGGAGCGGGTAGTCGCTTCGCACAAGCCGGTTATAAAAAGCCAAAGCCATTCATTGATGTATTAGGTAGGCCTATGATTTGTCATGTTTTGGATAACTTGAATATGCCTGATGCTAGGTTTATTCTTTTAACTCGTAAAGAGCATTTTGAGAATGAACAAGAAACTGTGAACTGGATAAAATCAAAATACAATGTCGAATTTGTGTTAATAGATAATTTGACGGAAGGAGCAGCCTGTACAGTGCTTCATGCTCATAAACTTATTGATAATAATACTCCGTTATTAATTGCTAATTCGGATCAGATAGTGGATATGAACATTGCTGAATTTATCAATGATAGTGAGAATCGAAATTTAGATGGTTCAGTGTTGTGTTTTAAAGATCATGATACAAAATGGTCTTATGCCAAAATAGATGGTGAAGGTTTAATAACTGAGATAAGAGAGAAAGTTGTTATTTCGGAATTTGCAACTGTCGGTATCTACTATTTTGCGAAAGGAGGTTTTTTTGTAAAAAATGCAATTGATATGATTGTACGTAATGAACGTGTAAAAAATGAATTCTATGTTGCACCGGTTTACAATTTTGGAATACAAGAGGGACTTAAATTCGGAATATTTAATATAAACATAAATCAAATGCATGGAATCGGCACTCCAACAGACTTAAATGTATATATTGATTTAGTGCAGAGAAATAAATGAAAACAGCGAAACTTGAGGATATGATAAAAGGTTGGTTTATAGGAAATTTTGAACCAACTCTTTTAAGAACGAACGATGTTGAAGTAGCAGTTAAGTCTTATAACAAAGGTGACTATGAAGAGAAGCATTATCATAAAATTGCTACGGAAATAACTGTTATCGTCAGTGGTAAGGTGAAGATGAACGGAATAGAATACTCCAAAGGAGATATAGTAGTTATGGAGCCCAATGAGGCGACTGATTTTGAGTGTCTAGAAAATGGTACACAGAATGTAGTTGTGAAATTACCTGGAGCAAATGATGATAAATACTGCCTGTGATTATCAGTGATAAATTGAGATGAGGACAAATAAAGCTTTAAAGAATATATTTTACTCTGTCTTTTCATACGGTTCTTTGTTTATTTTGTCCTTAATATTGCGAAAAGTATTTTTAAAATATATAGATATTGAATATTTGGGGCTTGACAGTGTGTTTGAGAATATGTTTTCTCTGATGGCACTGGTAGATGTAGGGACAGGGTCGCTAATATCATATTTACTGTATAAAGCTTTTTCGGAGAATAATAGAAGGGAAGTATCTGTTTTAATGTCAATGTACAAAAAGATGTATCTATTCATAGCTGTTGCTATGGGGATAATTAGCATCTTTTTAATCCCATTGTTGCCCATTTTAATTAAGTCCAAAGGGTTTGATTGGAACTATATTATAGTAATATATCTTATTAGAGGAATAGCTATGGTTGGTTCTTATTGCTTCTCTTATAGAAGGCTTTTATTTAAAGTTGATCAATGTGAGTATGTATGTACTAAAATTGATACAATAACTAATTATTTTAAATATTTGAGTTGGTTTATTGTAATTATTGCTACTCAAAGCTATATCGCATATTTGATTATTCAGACTATTTCTGTATTTGTTGCCAATATCATTATAGCTAGAATGTCTTATACGAAATATCCATACTCAAAAGAAGTCAAGGTTAGTATTCCTGATTTTAGAGAGAGAAATTTTTTCATGGATATGAAAAATGTATATATGTCTAAAATAGCTGGTACAATTTTTGGCAGTACTAATAGTTTGGTTTTATCTTCATCGTTAGGGGTAAAGTCTGTCGCAATGTTAGCAAATTATACATTGATATCAGAAGCTATTGCCGCTGCGTTCTCAAAGATATTTTCACCTTTGCAAGGCAGCATAGGAAACTATGTGTATTCTGAAGATAAAGCGGAAGGATTTAAACTATTCAGAATGTTTGAATTACTTTCTTTTATTATTGGATCAACTGTTTCTATTTGTTTTGCAAATTTAATAAATCCTTTTATATCCATTTGGATAGGCGAGAAATACGTATTGTCCCTTTTCATTGTAATATTGATATCTATGAAATTGTATATTGGTTTTGCCTCTCATTTTGTTTCGTGTTATAGGGAGGTTTTTGGCAGATTTGAAATTGATAGATTTTACAATTTGGGAGGTGCGTTGTTAAGCTTATTTGTATCGATTATGTTAGTTAATAGCTATGGTATAGCTGGGGTATATATTGGAACTATTATAGGTATGTTGGGGTTTTGGATTGGTCGTTATAAAGTTCTGAAAGAAGAATATTTTGGTAATATATCTACCGGATATATAAAAAGGCAGTTGTTGAGAATTGTTGTTTTGCTTGTTGGCTATTTTATAACATTTGTAATTTGTTCTTTTTTGGGGAATGGTATAATTTTTTTTATTGCTAAATTATTTGTTTGTATTTCTGTGATTAGCGTGATGAATTATATTATATACCGGAAAACAGAGGAGTTTCAACGTATGCTGTTTTATTTTAATAGAAGTAAAAATGTCATTATAAATAATTTAAATAATCATCGATGAAAATACTAGGTAGTTTTTTAAAGAACATTATTCAACATACTGTTTTTATAAGGTATTTCTTAGACTATATCGAACGCCGATGTAATATAAACTCTCGTATGGAAAATGATTTATATCATGAAGGGTGGTCATTCATAATTATAACAGATGGAAAGAGTAAAGAAATGCTGAATTTTACTATTAAAAGTATTTTAGACGAATTTGGTGAGGATCGCTATGAGATTATTGTTATTGGTCAAAATAGAGATTATCCTCAATTAAATAATAAAATTAAGTATATATCATATTATAGCCTTCCATTTTTAGCCGGTTGGATAACAATTAAAAAGAACATAGGTGCTAAAGCTGCTATTTATAATAAACTGGTGATAATGCATGATTATGTGTCGCTAAATAGGGGCTGGAAAGTAGGTTTTGAAGAGTTTGGTCGAGATTTTGACATTTGCATGAATAGAATCACATTGAAAAATGGGAATAGAACCAGGGATTGGTTAGTCTATGATTATCCTAACATAGGGCCAGCTCTATTGCCATATAAGATTCAGTGTAAAAAATATCAATATATTAGTGGTACCTATTTTGTAGTGAAGAAAGATTTTTTTATTAACAATCTGCTTGATGAGAAATTAAGATGGGGTGAAGGAGAGGACGTTGAATGGTCAAAGAGAGTAAGAGAAAAAGCTAATATAGTTTTTAATAATAATAGTTGTGTTTCTTTTTTAAAGGATAAGTCACCAAATGATGCACCATACTGTGATAACTGGATAGAAAATACGATTAAATTATATGGCATGTATTCCATTGATATTAATAAAGAAAACTATGTCGAAGATATTGCTAAATATTAAGAAGTGTATAAATCTAATTTTGCTTGTTTTATATAGAGCAAGTATTAGATTTAAGTTGAGAAAAAATAAAAACTCTTTTGACTCATCTAATTATTTTTATGGAGGTAATAATATTTGCATTATAAATACTAAATGGGGTAAACATAGTGGTATTGGAGGCTATGCCGAAATTATAGATACTCTTGTCGGTAATTTTACAAATATTTCTTCTTGGGCTAAAATAGGAATAAGAGATCATATACATACTAATTTTTTAATTTGCGATTTCGTTTATAAAGATAATGATCACATAATGCCACCAGGGATCAGTTCTTTCGAAGATTATTGGGTTAAAATTGGTAATGATGTATGGGTTGGTACTAACGTCACAATCTTGCGAGGCGTAGAGGTTGGTGATGGTGCTGTAATTGCAGCAGGAAGTGTCGTTACTAAATCTATTCCACCATATGCTATAGTAGGTGGAAATCCTGCTAAATTTATAAAATGGAGGTTTCCGTTTGAAGTAAGAGAAAAGTTGTTGGAAATCAAGTGGTGGGATTGGGATGATGACTTGATAAAAGAAAAAAAGACTATCTACAGAATTTAGTTGGATTTGATATGGATAAATATAAAATAGAGTATCGTAAGAGAAAGGAAGATTTATTCTATTGAGCGTTGAAATTGTTTGTTGTAATAAGTGATTCTATATGAAAAAAGTATTCATTCCTATAAATACCAAAATTCCTGTTGAAAGGCAGTTCCCTAATAGAGTTCCTATTTGGGGAAATTACGAGTTTATTATATCTACTAAAGAACCAGAGCAAGAATACGATTATGTTGTGGTATTAGATGACATTGAATATTCTCTTCGTTTGATGTGCTGTAAGCAAAATATATGTTTATTTACAGGAGAACCTCCATATGTTAAGCTTTATCCTCGTAAATATTTAAACCAATTTGGGCATGTTTATACGTGCCAATCCAGTGTATTAAAAAGAGATAATGCCTGCTTATCTTATCCTGCATTACCTTGGATGCTATATTACAATTTCTATAATGACAAACAAAAAGAAGAGTTATTAATAGATTATGATTTTTTGAAAAATAGACCAACATTACAGAGGAAAAATAAAATCTGCTTATTTACTTCTAATAAAAAAATATCTAAGGGGCATATTGAACGCATTAAGTTTGCGTTGAAATTGCAAGAGGAAATGCCTGATTTGATTGATATATATGGTTCTGGCTTTACTAATGTTGATTATAAATATGAAGTGATGGTACAATATAAGTATGCCATTGTAATAGAAAACTGTTCATATCCGTATTATTGGACTGAGAAATTGGCTGATACTTTCTTGTCAGGATGCTATCCGATATATTTTGGTGATCCACATATTGGAGATTTTTTTTCAAAGGAAGAAATGGCTGTGATTGATATTAGGAATTTTGATGAAAGTAAGCAGACTATAAAAAAAATAATAGATAATAATGTTTATGAGAAGCAATATGAGAATATTTGTCATGCACGAGACAAAATTTTAGATAAATATAATATGTTTTCTTTAATTTCGAGTACACTGGATTCAATACCTGCTAAGTTAGATAAGGAAAAATTACTTCTTTCTCCTATGCGGCTTAGTGTTTTTGATAGAATTAGAAATAGAATATACAGGTTGTTTTATTAGTTATATGTGAGCCATTTTATATGTTAGATTAATTTGTTTTTTAGATGTTGTATGAAAATAGTACAAATAATTGGTGGATTAGGCAACCAAATGTTTCAGTTTGCATTTTATTTAGCATTAAAGGAAAAGTATGTTAATGTAAAATTAGACACTTCTTCGTTTGGTGCTTATACGCACAATGGATTTGAACTTGATAAAGTTTTTCATGTTGAATATCTAAAGGCGTCCATCCGAGAAAGAATAAAATTGTCTTACCAGGGAAGTGAAATATGGATAAGGGTGTTGCGTAAACTATTGAAACGAAAAAAAACAGAATATGTAGAGCCATATTTGTGTTTTGATGAGAATGCTATATCATTATCGTGTGATAAATATTATATAGGATATTGGCAAAGCTATAAATATTTTACGAATATAGAAGCGGCTATTCGTGGACAGTTTCATTTTTCTAAAGTTTTAAGCGATAAGAATGAGTTCATAAAGAAGCAAATGCAAAATTCAAATTCAGTGAGCCTTCATGTTCGATTAGGAGACTATGTTAATAATCCTGCTTATTCTAATATTTGTACTTCTGCTTATTATAATAAAGCCATAAATATAATTCAAAGCAAAGTCTCAGAACCAAAATTTTTTGTTTTCTCAGATGATACTGTGTGGTGTAAGGATCATCTAAAAATACCTAATTGCCATATTATAGATTGGAATAACAAAGAAGAATCGTATTGGGATATGTGTTTAATGACTTATTGCAAACATAATATAATAGCAAACAGTTCTTTTAGTTGGTGGGGAGCTTGGCTTAACACAAATCCCGAGAGGATTGTTATTGCCCCTGGGAAGTGGATTAATGATGACAGAGTACAAGTAAGTGATATTATTCCTTCTGATTGGATTTGTGTATGAATAGTAATCCTTTTGTCTCAGTTGTAATGTCGGTATATAATGGAGGGGAGTTTTTAAAAGACGCTATCAATAGTATACTTAGTCAAAGTTATAAGAATTTTGAATTCATTATAATAAATGATGGCTCCTCGGATAATTTTTCGGAGATATTGGAATTATATGATGATGAAAGAATTAAAGTCCTAAATAATCAAGAAAATAAGGGTCTTGTTTATTCATTAAATAGGGGATTACTGGAATCTATTGGTAAATATATCGTTAGAATGGACGCTGATGACATCAGTTTGCCAAATAGAATTGAAAAACAAGTCGAGTTTATGGAGAGAGAGCCTGAAGTTGGGGTTTGTGGCTCTTATATTGAGATCTTTGGTGATACAATAAAGCGGAAAGTACAAAGATTCCCAAGTAATGTCAATGTGAATGAAGCTTTTCTATTATTTTCTACTTGTTTAGCTCATCCATCCGTTATTATCCGTAAATCTATTGTAGATAAATATAAGTTACGTTATGATGACCGATATTTGCATGCAGAGGACTATGCTATTTGGTGTCAGGCAGTTAAATATACTAAGATTTCTAATATTAGGGAAGTATTATTGAAATATAGAATATTAGAATCAAGTGTCACTAGACAAGCAAATAAAAATTTTCAGTCGCGTTTTGATGTTCACAAGTCAATTTATAAAGATATTTTTAGAAATAAAGGGATAGATTATACGGAAAAAGAGTTGTATTTGCATTTCATCATTTCGGATAATAATAGATTTAGAAATCAAGCTTTAACAATAAGACCATCAGAAATAAATGCTCACCTTACAAAAATATTGTCTCATTATAGAGGGGCTAGCAATTATAAATATATTGCTTTCTTAGTGAATAAAAGAGGGTTGAGTTTGTCGAGATGGTACTCAGAGAGCAGAGGCTTCTATTTTATTATGTATCTTTTTAAATTCTTGTATTATAAGATTCAGATAAAGAAATGATACCTTACGCTTTCATTATATTATTAGTTGTGTTTTTCAGTGTTTTTGATTTTTCTAATTTAAATGTTTTTAAAAAGAAAATATTATTATTTTTTCTTTCCTTTATTCTAATATTATTTGTTGGAACACGATTTGAAACAGGTGATGATTGGGGCGAATATACAAAGGTGTTTGATAAAATTCCACTAGTAAGCGATTTATGGAATGATAACGGTATGTTTCTTTTGTTCAGAATGGAACCTGGTTACATTCTATTTAATAGTGTAATTAAATCTTTTGGTGGGAGTATAAATGAAGTCTTTTTATTATCGTCAATAGTTGTTATTTCCTTATTTTTTGTATTTCAAAAAAGGTATACACTACTTCCTTTTTTAGCTGTATTACTTTATATGCGTTATGGGTATATGCAGTTTAATATGATGTTTGTCAGACAAGGAATAGCTATATCTATCTTCTTTTATTCTTTAAAATATATAGAAGATAAAAAAATAATAAAGTATTTATTAATCAATATATTATCCTCTCTTTTTCATTCGAGTTTATTAATAGTTCTTCCTCTGTATTTTGTTATTAACAGAAGATATAGTAACCTTTTTTTGTGTACAGTTGTATTTATTTCTGTACTATTGTCTTTCTTTGACTGGATGGGAGCTATTCTTAGTTTTTTTCCTCCTTTTATACAGAGCAGTTTAACAAGCTATACGGAATCAGACGTGTGGGGCGGTATGACTGGTAAGATAAATATAGCAGTTGCTGAAAAATTTATATTACTTTTAATGTGTTTGAGGCTTCGGGAAAAATTGGAGCAAAAAAACATCTCATTTAATCTGGTTTTTAATCTGTTTGTATTGAGTATTATTTGTTATTATGCCTTTTTCCAAACGTATGTATTTCAGCAGAGGACTGTACTCATATTTCAACTGTCGACAATTTTTATTATCTCGCAATTGTTTCTGTTCTTTTCTGTTAAGAATAGAATGATGGTGCTTTTTATATTGAATTTGATGGTAATCTATTTTTTCTTTAGATATATAAATATAGGGAAGGATGTTTATCTGCCTTATAGGTCGTGGTTGATTTAGAATTAGATTACTGAGCATCTATAATCTAATGACAATGCTTTTATCTATTATTGTTCCCACATTTAAACCTCAAAAAACTTATTTTGAGGAGTGTCTTTTTTCGTTATTTAACCAAACGATGTTTCACTATTTATATGAAGTGATAGTTGTATTGAATGGTGATATTGACACACAGTACACGGATATGATATTAGATATATTTGCTTATAAACCAGCTGGCTTGTATTGTAGGTTGATAAAAACTGATCAAGCAGGCGTATCTAATGCGAGGAATCTTGGCATTGATGCTGCAAAAGGGCAATATATTGGTTTCGTTGATGATGATGATATTGTCTCTTCTGATTACCTTGAAGAATTGTGTAAAATATCTTCTCGGAATATAGTTGGAGTTAGTAATGTGCATACATTTAGAAAAACGATAGAAGAGAAGGAGGATAATTTTTTTGCTTGCCGAATTATTCAACAAAGAGAGTGTCAGTATTCTTTGTTTAGAAATCGAGCTATATTAGCATTTCCTGTCGCTAAATTGATACATCGAGATATTATTGGAAATAGAAGGTTTAATCCACGATTTAAAAATGGAGAGGATGCGCTTTTTATGACCGAAATATCGGATTTGATTGGAGGATTTCGTTTTACGAAAGAATATACTACTTATTATGTGAGAGAGAGAGCTGGCTCTGCTTCAAGAAGACCTCTTAAACGAGGACAATTGTGTTGGGATACTTTTATGCTAATAAAAGCATATGTATCTATTTATTTGTCTTCTCCTTTCTCGTATAATTTCTTACTTTTTGCTTCTAGAATTCCAGGGTCCATTAAAGGGGCCATAAAACTGTCACGTAATACAGCTTTTTTTTAGTAAAGTTTTGTCTGTCTTGTGTTTTTGTTTAATATTGTTGAATAATGAATGAACTTGTTTCTATTATTACTCCCTGTTATAATTCTGCGGCTACTATACGAGAAACGATCCGATCTGTCATAGCACAGAGCTATGTTAACTGGGAGTTGTTGATAATTGATGACTGTTCAAATGATGATTCTGTGAAAATTATAATGGAATTTATGGATACGGATTCTCGAATTTATTATTTGAAAACAGAGCATCCTTCTGGGGGACCAACTCTTCCTCGTAACGTCGGGATACAAGCTGCAAAAGGACGTTTTATAGCATTTTTAGATAGCGATGATATTTGGCTTCCTAATAAATTGTCTACTCAACTTCCTTTATTTATTAATGATAATGTTGCAATTGTCTATTCTGATTATGAGAAAATATCTGAAGAAGGAAATCGTACGGGAAGAATCGTTAAATCAGATCCCTATCATCATTATAAATCTTTATTGTGTGGAAATGAGTTAGGATGTTTAACTGTGGTTTATGATACGCAAAAAATAGGGAAACGTTATTTTAAGTTTATTGGACATGAGGACTACAATCTTTGGTTAGATATTCTCAAAGAAGGTTTTATTGCTATAAATACAAATATTTGTTTGGCGTTGTATAGAATACGCAAAGGTTCTGTCTCTTCAAATAAATTGAGAGTTATAAAATGGATTTGGCATATTTATAGAGTGGAACAGAAAAAAACAATCTGGTTAAGTTTGTATTACTCATTGTCAGATTTGAATAAATCTCTTTTTAAATATTTAAAATGAATCTTCTTTTTACGGGTGCTTCTGGTTTTCTAGGGAGAAATATTTGTTTTTTGCTAAAAGAAAAATATAAGATAGATACTATGGGACTTGCTCTGCAGGATAATTACAAAGTGGATATAGCACAAGAAATCCCGACACTAAATATGCCATATGATGTTGTTTTACATGCTGCAGGAAAAGCCCATTCAATACCTAAAACGGAGGTAGAAAAACAAACCTTCTTTGATATCAACCTGCAAGGTACAAAGAATTTGTGTACGGCTTTGGAAAATTTTTGTACGCCTAAGGCCTTCATTTTCATTAGTACTGTTGCTGTTTATGGCTGTGATTTTGGTGAGAATATTACCGAAGAATATTCGTTGAATGGAACTAGCCCTTATGCTTTAAGTAAGATTAAAGCTGAGAAATATCTCGAAGGGTGGTGTAGTATGCACAATGTAAAATTGAGTATACTTCGTCCTTCTTTAATTGCCGGGCCTAATCCTCCGGGAAATTTAGGGACAATGATCCATGGTATTAAGAGTGGCAAGTATCTGAGTATTGCGGGAGGAAAAGCCCGGAAGAGTGTTTTGATGGTGCAGGATATTGCCAATCTTGTTCCTTTATTAGTAGAAAAAGGAGGGATATATAATGTTTGCGATACTTATCAACCTAGTTTTCGTGAGTTGGAAGAGATTATATGTAATCAGTTAAATAAAAAATTGCCTTTGTCTATTCCTTATTATTTTGCTAAAGGTATGGCAGTTGTTGGTGATTGTTTGGGAGAAAAAGCTCCGATTAATTCTTTGAAGCTCCGTAAGATTACGAACTCTTTGACTTTTAGTAATGAAAAGGCAGTACGGGAACTTGGATGGAAACCTGTGAATGTGTTAGAGAGTTTTCGGATAGAGTAAATTGAATTATGACTATTATTTGCTGGATTTTGGGAATACTTATTGTAATTATTCTCGTAGCTTTTCTTTGTGTTCAATTTTGGTTTTATCTGATTTATAAAAACGGTTAACTTACATGTATTATATTCTTATATTAGTTCTGCTATTTCTGGCAGAACTTTTTTATTTTCGTATTGCTGATAAATGTAATATTATCGACAAGCCGAATGAACGGAGTTCGCATACCCGTATTACTCTGAGAGGTGGAGGAATCATTTTCTATTTGGGTGCATTGACTTTTTTCCTGACGAATCAGTTTGAATACCCTTGGTTTATACTGGCTTTGACCTTGATCACTTTTATCAGTTTTGTAGATGATATCCGTTCTACTTCGCAAGGTTTGCGTTTAGTCTTCCATTTTATGGCAATGGCCCTGATGTTCTATCAATGGGGATTGTTTAGCTTGCCTTGGTGGACGTTGCTTGTCGCTCTGATCGTCTGTACGGGGATTATCAATGCCTATAACTTTATGGATGGCATTAACGGCATTACCGGCGGATATTCATAGGTTATCCTGATTTCTTTGGCATATGTGAATGCAGAAGTGATCTTCTTCACAGAACAGAGTTTTATTTATACGATGATTTGTTCTGTGTTGGTGTTTGACTTCTTTAATTTCCGTAAGAGAGCGAAATGCTTTGCCGGTGATGTGGGTTCGGTCAGTATAGCTTTTGTAGTCTTGTTCCTGATCGGGAGTTTGATTTTTCAAACTAAAGATTTCAGCTGGCTTGTATTGCTTGTTGTGTACGGAGTGGATAGTGTGTTGACGATCGTACACCGATTGTTGCTACATGAAAATATTGGTTTGCCTCACAGGAAACATTTGTATCAGATCATGGCCAATGAGCTGAAGATACCACACGTGGCAGTGGCATTGACCTATATGTCGGTGCAAACCGTAGTTCTAGTAGGATATTTGCTGTTACGGGAGTATGGATATGGGTATTTATTAGGGAGCATCTTGGTGTTGGGGCTATTATACTTCCTATTTATGAAGAGATTCTTCTATTTACATAAATCAAATTAATTACTCATGGAAAACTTAACAGAGAATGATTTTCAACGTGTGGCAGATTGGCTTGGCGTTGAAGTGGCAGTGGTAAAAGCCGTACAGACAGTTGAAACCGGTGGTCGTGGGGGCTTTGTGGCTCCGGGGCGACCGGTGATCTTATTCGAAGGACACATCTTTTGGCGTGAACTCAAGGAGCAGGGGCTTGATCCGGAGAAATATGTTGCGGGCAATGAAAATATTCTTTATCCTAAATGGGAGAAGGGGCATTATTATGGAGGGATAAGAGAGTATGAACGTCTGGAAAAGGCTCGGGAAATACATAAAGAAGCTGCTGACGCTTCCACTTCATGGGGAATGTTTCAGGTGATGGGCTTTAACTATGTGATGTGCGGGTATGGCTGTGTAGATGAAATGGTGAAAGATATGTGTATCGGAGAAGATAAGCAACTGGAGGCATTTGCGAGGTTCATTAAACTTGCTGAGTTACGGCCCAATCTGGAGCGGAAAGACTGGACCGGTTTTGCCAAAAGATATAATGGTTCCGGATATGCTCAGAATCAGTACGATAAAAAATTAGAAGAGGCTTATCGGAGATTTGCGAAGTAGAAAAGAAATATACCCGGTTTTCGGGTATAGATTTTTGTTTCGTCCCCAACTTTATACTATATCGGGTATAAATCTGGGGACATTCCGTTAAACGGATATAATATGAATAATCGAACAATAGCAGAGTATGTGAAGTAGATGTATGAGAAAGAATTAAGTAATGACTCTGATAATGTGATGATTATAACTTGTTCTGTATAACTTGATCCGGACGCCTCATTTTCCTTTGTCATCTTCCTGCAAATGTTCACCTTTGCAATGTTGATCAACGCAATGTGAATAAAATCAGTGGTAATAACATTAAAAAAAGGAGATTAGGAATATGGCATTATTTTATAAAGCAGTAAAATCGACTATGGCAACTAAGGCCGGTGATAAGAAATGGCACTTGAATTTGGTGAAGGTAGGCAGGGTGGTATCTACTCAGCAATTGGCTGAAATGATTGCGGAAAAGTCGTCGTTGACTCCGGGTGATGTGCATAATGTGGTTCGGAACTTGATGACAGCGATGCGTAGTGCACTGCTGGACAGTAAGACGGTACGTCTGGACGGATTGGGTACTTTTACGATGAAAGCGCGTACACGGGGAAGGGGAGTGGACAAAGAGGAAGAGGTGAACCCGAATCAGGTGGCAGCCCTTCTTTGTCATTTTACTCCTGAATATACTCGTCCTGCGGCTATCGGTACTACCCGGGCTTTGTTTCAGGGTGTTGAGTTTCAGAAGGCGAGTGGGATCGGTGCTTTGGGCAATAATGGTTCCGGAGGTGGTGATGGAGACATAGTAGATGATCCGACTGCGTAGTTGCATTTTTAATAGGATGAAAAAGATGAAGAAAAATAATTGGAACGTTATTTTGAAAGTGATTATTGCTGTAGCAAGTGCTATTGCCGGGGTGATCGGAGGGCAGGGATTGCTTTGATAGGCGGCTGACAGTTTCGGTTGGAATGATAAATGCCGGTGTCCGTTTGGAAGAATGGATGCCGGCATTTTATTATATTACCTGTAGAACCGAGAATGCAAAAGAGCATTAATAATAGGGCCTATATAGTGGTGTGAATGATATTATAAGATAAAGGAGAATAAAATCTACATTAAAATGATCAAATTTTGTAAGTTTCTGTTTTTTTTGATATTTTTGTACAGTGGAATGGATTACTGAGATTACTGATATATGGTGACCTCGCACAAACGAACAAACAGAGTCTTATGGGAAATAATGTATCATTGCTGAAGTATGCACTGCTGATAGTACTTTTTTGCACCTCATGTGTAAAAGAAAAAGATTTGTATGAACCGTCGGGTAAGAATCCTGATGATACCGAGGAACTGGATTTATCATTTAAATTCTCTTTGAGAACCGATAAGCAGATCGGTGTGATGGCTACCTCTGCGAATGAGAAGGTGGCTGAAGGCATCTTGATAGGGATTTATCCCCAACAACCTTATGAGGAGGATGGGACTATTGTCATTAAGCCTCTTTATGTTGGTTATACAGATGTGGATGGATGCATTTATGCTATTATATCTGTTCCGGTAAATGTCGATAAGGTATATATAACTTCATTGACTGCCGGTTTTCCCGGTGTGCAGGAGGTTGATGTGCAACCGGGAATGACGTGTGTCTTGTCTGCCGTACCCTTTCAAGTCAGTACCAATGCTTCTACTCGCATGGCTGTTGCCCGGGGCGGGGCAGAGTTGGCGATTCCTGTCAGCCAGAAGCTAAGCAATCTTTATGAACTGTATAGTCCATATGCGGATGCAGAAGTTGGGAAAGACGGCATACCGCTTTTAAATGCTTCGCCGCTTGTTTCAAAAGAAGAATTGTCACCTAAATTTTTAAACCGGGTGAATAGTTGGTATCCGGAACAGAAGAATGTACAGGATGTGGATCTGAATAAGAGTTCGGATCTGGTGGTTACTGACGAACTGGGAGCAGAAGTGTGGGCTACGTATGTTGGTGATGGGGGATTCTATGTAAATAATAGGACTGTTTACAATGTTTTGACTTACTATAGTTATAAAGAAGGAGAACTCAATAAACGCGAAGATATACAGGGACATCGTATGACCTTGCTGTTGCCGAACACCCATCAGGAAAAATGTCCGTCGGGACTGAAAGTGCAATTATTATATTGGGACGGAAACAAGTACGATACAATATTTCCGAAGGGTACACGTATCGGTTTTGCCGTGGCACGTGACGGGCTAAACATGACGAATATCGCTACTGGCGGTGTAAACTCGAAGAGCGCCTATAAATTCCAGAATCAGGCATTTCCTAATGCGAATGTAAACGGATTCTATTATTCTACTCCAACCTTGAATACAACTAAAAAAATAAATGCCGTGATCCGTAGTATGTCCGATTACAACTGCTGCATTATGGGGTTTGATATCCGTCCTTATGGCGATGCGAAAGCTGATTATGATTTCAATGACGTGCTGATAAAGCTTACCGCATCACCGGTATCTGCCGTTAAACCGGAAGAAGATATTCCGGTAATTGATGAATTCGCTCCTTCGGAGGCTGTTTATGGAACACTTGCTTTTGAAGACCAGTGGCCTAAGATGGGGGATTATGATTTCAATGATTTTGTGATGAATTATGCTTATGAGTTGGAGAAAGGAGATGATAATTCTATTACTGCCGTGAAATTGACTTTCACACCAATTGCGAAGGGGGCAGCCCCGTGGACGCATATTGGGGTCGGGATTGAACTTCCGCTTTCCGAGGACATTATTGACCGGTCAAAACTGGAAGGTGCTATTATTGAGGAAGGGAATGAATGGGCCACTTTCATTGTGTGGAACGATGTAAATGTAGCTTTGGGGACTACTGAGGGATATGTGAATACGGAAGGGACGGCAACCGGAATTTCCGGGACTCCCGCTGAAATAACCGTTCGGTTGAAAACTCCTGTCAGCAATCTGCAGACTCAAAAATTTAATCCGTTTATTTTTGTCAACAGCCGTCAAAAAGAGATTCATCTGGTAGATTATAAACCGACAAAGCATGCGGATGTTTCACTTTTCAAAACAGAAAATGATCGCTCGGATCCTGAGTCCGGAGTTTACTATCGCATGGACAACCGCTATCCCTGGGCACTTGATTTCCCACGTAAAGAAGCCTCCTCACCGGCATGGAAGTATCCGAAGGAGAGAATTAATGTCATACAGGCATATCCTAATTATGAAAAATGGGTGCTTGATCAATCGAACCTTTCGTGGTTTGATGCGAGTGTGTCGGGGAACGTGAATAAGGAATTTTTATATTAAGGAGAAAATAAAATCCTCCGTAGAAAAAGGCATCTACGGAGGATTATTTATTTTTTCTTTCTCAAGTCTCTTCCTTCAAATCGGCAAATAGCCTCTATCCACTCTTCGGTCAGTGGCTTGGATTGATGTTTCTCCAAGTCGAATGTCACCATGACCGAGCGACAAATACATTTCACTTCCATTGTTTCGGTATCGATAACCCGTTGCATCAGATGAAAACTTTTGGTTCCGATTTCGCAAACTGCGGTTTGTACGGCGATGTGGTCCGATGAAAAAATCTGTGCCAGAAAGTCGGCTTCAATGTGTACGACTACAATGCCGTCTTTTTCCCAGTCGACCCCCGGGCATACAGAAGCGAAGTATTCTGTTTTGCCGAGGTCGTAGAATGAAAAATAGACGGTGTTGTTGACGTGTCCGAACTTGTCTACGTCATTGAATCGTAGTTGTATAGGTAAACTGTGATGAAATTCGATTTCTTCCATTTGTTTTCTCTTAACCTTTGTTATTATTGGGCAAAATTAGTATTTTTGCACGTTATTCTCACAAGAAATAGATCAAGAAATGATAGAAGACATTAAAAAAGCTTGTCAAGTGATGAGCGAAGGCGGGGTGATTCTCTATCCCACCGATACGGTTTGGGGAATTGGCTGCGATGCTACCAATGAAGACGCTGTGCGCCGGGTGTATGAGATAAAACAACGTGCTGACAGCAAGGCGATGCTGGTATTGGTAGACTCGCCGGTGAAAGTGGAATTCTATGTGCAGGATGTTCCTTCGGTAGCTTGGGATTTGATTGAGGTTGCCGATAAGCCATTAACTATCATTTATTCCGGTGCCCGCAACCTGGCTTCAAATCTGCTTGCAGAGGATGGAAGCGTAGGCATCCGGGTGACAAACGAGGCGTTTTCCCGTCGTTTGTGCCAGCAGTTTCGCAAAGCGATTGTCTCGACATCTGCAAATGTCAGCGGACAACCGGGAGCAGCCAATTTTAATGAAATCAGCGAAGAAATAAAATCGTCGGTGGATTACATTGTCAATTTTCGACAAGATGATATGAGTCGTCCTAAACCATCGAGTATCATTAAACTGGATAAAGGTGGAGTGATCAAGATTATTCGCGAATGATGGAAAAAGAAAAGATAAGTTTATTACAGCGCTTTATTATCTGGCGCGAGAATAAAATCAAAGAAAAGCAGTTTATTCTCATTTTAAGTTTTCTGGTCGGTATTTTTACTGCCATTGCTGCACTGCTCCTAAAATTCTTTATTCATACGATACAGAATTTCCTGACAGATAACTTTAATACGACGGAGGCCAACTACCTGTATCTGGTTTATCCGGTGGTCGGTATTTTTCTGGCAGGATGGTTTGTACGCAATATCGTAAAGGATGATATCAGCCATGGAGTCACGAAGATTCTTTATGCAATTTCGAGGAGGCAGGGGCGTATCAAAAGACATAATATCTGGTCGTCGACCATTGCCAGTGCCATTACCATCGGTTTCGGCGGATCGGTAGGAGCCGAGGCACCTATTGTGTTGACCGGATCGGCAATCGGGTCGAATTTGGGAAGTATGTTCAAGATGGAGCACCGTACACTGATGTTGCTGGTAGGCTGTGGAGCGGCGGGTGCCATCG
>QWCY01002810.1_pt1 | contig 22499 bp, 17 predicted proteins | sample 1972631 | NCBI WGS metagenome assembly QWCY01 (sample SAMN09866696, study PRJNA288562) | Human gut metagenome isolate pre1_stool, whole genome shotgun sequencing... | isolation source: gut | host: Homo sapiens | place: USA: California
CCAAATTTATTTGAGTATTACCGAGCGGAAGTATATTGGGCGAAGCCAAATTACGAATAAGCGAGCGTAATACCAAATTTATTTGAGTATTACCGAGCGAGAGTATATAAGGCAAAGGATTCGTCATTCTGAGCGGAACCGAAGGTATAGCGAAGAATCTGTTTTGTCGGCGTCCTGTTTTTAGATCCTTCGCTGTCGCTCAGGATGACGGATTGGGTATCGGCAATGTTTTTTCAACTTCGGACAAAAACAAAACGCATAATTTCGTATAATCGATTATTTTTCTTACCTTTATCGTATAAACAGAAAACCATACCATGCAAAACCGTTTATCGCTGCTTCTCACAACTGCCTTCGGCTTATTGCTGTGCGGTTGCACGATGGAAAATCCGCTGCTCGACCACTCTTTACGGACGACCGACATCCAATGCCTGCGCACGGAGGAGGCGCAACGAATTTACAACGACTATTTGTCGAACCACTCGACCCGAAACGACAGCGAAGACATGATATTTTTCAAAAGCGATGATGCCGTTCCGCGATGGGACGAAGCCGCGCCGTCCGCCGAACGGTCGATGTCGGCTGTCGATGTCGAACTGTGCGACTCTTATATGCATGTCGTAATCCGTAAAGACAAAAACGGCGAGCCGTTCTGCGTTACCACACATTCGAGAATCGTCGTGATGAAGTCGCACGAAACCGGCGAAAACGCGGTTTATCTGCGAGTATTCATCCCCGACAAATACGAATCGGATTTATCGGGCTGCGCATTGAGTTGCGAACAGCGGCACGATTTCAGCGGGCTGGAATATTTTTCGACGCTCGACGGAAAACCCGTTGCCGCAGCACGATTCCGCAACGGACGAATCACAGACAAAGTATTTTTGGGCGACACCTCCATAGCGGAGAAAGAGAGGATTTTTCGATTCAACTCTCTGATGGGCGGCATAACTGTCTGCCGCTGTAATAGTGCCACACGAATAATGGACGACATATCGCAACTCAAACCGGGGACGAAAATCAAAGATAAATCTACCGGAGCCACTTACATTTGTGTCGATACTGACGGTGACGGAAAATCCGACGCCTTAACAATGAATTTCAGGGATTTTAATGACGATAATTGCGGCGGTGGCGGCAGCAGTTCCGGCGGAGGGACATCCGGAGGCTCCGACAGCGGATTCGGAGGAAGCGGCGACTCGGGCGGTAATTCCGACAGCGGCAGCGGTGCCGGAGACGGAATGTCCGGAGGTTCCGGCGGCTCTGACGGAGGTTCGGGAGGCGGATTCGGAGGCGGCAGTTCGGGAAGCGGAGGCGGTTCGGGGTCATCCGGAGGGTCTTCGGGAAGTTCGACCGGCGATAACAACAGCGGTTCGGATAACAATTCCGATTCCGGCGGCAACAACAGCGACAATAACGGCAATGGCGACGGGAGCGGCGACGGGACAAATACTAACGGGGACGACAACTCGAACAATAATTCGGGCAACAATTCCGACAGATTCAATAATGTCGAATCAAAGATAGACCCGTTTAAGAACTTCGTCATCGACAATCTCACTATGCCGGAAGATGAACATAAACCAAATATAAATTTAGGAGATAAGACAAAATTCGCAGGATACGGCATGAACGGCGAGAAGGATTGTTTAGCCTTATGTAAAATAATTTGTAGAAACTACAATATTACAAACTACGGTTCATCGGCGAATGTCTTCAAACTCATGCACGAGGTAAACGGCGAATTAAAGCATTACGGAAATAATGTCGCACAAAACTACCGAAATGCGATCAACTGCATCGACCGGCATCTGGAAGCAGGCAGACCGATTATCGTAGGAGTAAATTACAAAATTAATAAAGGTATAAACGAAAAAACAACCGATCATTTTGTCGTCATATATGGCAGAGGGTACGATTCCGACACCGGATATTATTACTATAATTATTACGAGGTCGGCAGACGTGTAGAATATGGTTATAATGATTCAGCGAACAGATTTATATATGACCCGTCCGACCCGCCATATTTTTATGATCCAATATCAAATCGCAATGGTCGTGAAAGATTCGATGTTACACAAGTTCGACCGAACGATGGAGATACAAGCGGAACTATTCCGCAAGATAGTAAATAGTATTAAAATAAATTAGCCATGAAAAAGATTATTTTAACTTACTTGCTTATCATAGCAGCAACCGGTGTGTGTTTAGGAGAGAATAAACTCTTGCAACATTTAGGATTTATAAAAAATTACACTACTATTCCTTACAAGTCATGGACGGACAACGAGCCTATGCCATCAATGTCATTTCCTATATATACTTTGACGGAAACATCATTCGATAATTTCGTATGGATAGATTTGGCTTTGACTCAAAAAGAGACCATAAAGATAGATTTGAGCAAAGGAGATGTATGGCCGGAGGAATCAATGATACGCAAATTTCAAACAGATACGGAATACATATTATTCTCAGCAATGTTCGGCGCATTTGATTTTGTCAAAGAGGTGCTTGTGTCAATCGACAAGAACGGAAACTATATAGATTCGATAGCCGTAGGTGCCGCAATATCCGGAAATATAGATTATTGCTATCCTATGAAATGGGAGATTACAGAAGATATGACCGTAAAGACATATCAACTCAAACCTACATCTTCGACACCTATATTATACACAAGCGACACTCCCGACACGATACATTCGGAAAGAATCGACAGAACATACAAAATCGATTCGAACGGAAAGTTCACCGAAGTGGAGAAAAAATTCTACAAACCGAAGAGTTACCCGAAAGAAAAGTTTCTGGACAAAAGTTACGACATTTCAACCGGCAACGAAATATATATTAAACCGCTAAAATAGAGTCAACACCGTCGGCTTTCGATAATTAAGTCAAAGACTTTCGCATATTTGTCACTTTGAAAAACAAAATAGGGTGTCTGACAAGTTGCAGACGCCCTATTTGCATTTGCATTGGCTAACGCACGGCAAATATATAGTTCATATTACTCTATCCTGTAAAGTCCGTCGCACGAGACATAATGTTCCGTGATGCCTTTTTCGCGCATCCAGCGACGGGTTTCGAGGCTCTTCCACGGACCAGTGCCGATGCCCTGACCGTGTTTGTTGTTGTCGTATAGCCATGTTGCGGTAGACCACAGGCAGGCGCGGAAATTTATGCTCTTGTAGAAATGCTCGCTGCATCCCGCCTGCCCGTGATGCGACATCTGCAAATAGTCGCAATCGAGGTCGGGGCGTAACTCCGAAGCGAGCAACTTGTCGCCGCCCTCGATACCCAAATCGCCGAGAAAAACCACCGATTTGGTGTCGTCCCAGACACGGAACGCCATACTCGAATTATTGTAGACATTGACATCTATCTCCGGATTAATCTGCGACAGAATCTTGAAATGAACGCCGTCAATCGTGAACTCGTCGCCCGCACGGCATTCGACCACCTCCGCGTCATCGGCACTGTCGATTGCCGCATAGTAAGCCTCCGCCCGCAGGCTCGATTCGGAAGCAATCATTTCGGGTGTGAACCGCGACTGCCATACGCTACGGACTGTCAGCCCCTGCCTGTCGTTCAGCAACTCGGTCATCGCACCGACATGGTCGCCATGCGGATGGGTAACAATCCAGACATCCACTTCATTGCCCAACGCACCGAGAAAACCGCGCAAATAGTCCGCCTCGGGGGCTTTGCCGCCGTCAATCGCAATAACGCGACCGTGCGGCGTGCGAATCACATAAGAACTGCCATGGTCGTCCGCCTGCGACGGCAGTTGCCACAACGTAAATCCTACGGTCGGTTCAGGCGCACACCCCGAAAGAGCGATTGCCGACCACAATACGGACAAAGCCGAAAAGAATCGTTTCATAATGTTCGGTATGGTTTTATTGTTTCACAGCCTTGACCTCGTGGTTTCCTGCCGTCAGGACAAGTTTTTCGCCACGCTCGGAGCCGCATTCCAAAACCGCGTATCCCTGCGGCAGGCGCACCTCCGCCGTCGTGCCGGCAGGAACGGCGAGCGTAATGCGCAGTTCGTCGCCGCTGCGGCGGGCAGTCATCGCGATGTCGCCGAAAACGGTCGGCACCGTGGTCTCGACCCATTCGAGCGATGCGAGATTCGGGCATACCGAGAACCGCTCGAAACGCGGCGCAAGAGGCTCGATACCCGCGATATACTGCGACAGAATCGTCAGTCCGCCGCCGCTCCAAGCATGGTTGTAGGTCCCGTTGCCCGACTTGTATTTCATGCCTGCACCGCCGGTATACTCCCAGCCCTCCCAAAGGGTCGTGTACTCCTCGGAAACGACCATGTCGTGGAAACGCATCTTCATGCGCTCCAAAGCGTCGTCGTAACAGCCCATGCGGCACAATGCTTCGAGGACATATTTCTCCATATACGGACTGGCATTGTAATGGCGGCGGAAAAACTCGCGCATCGTCGGGTAACGCTCCTGCGGAACGAATCCCGCGAGAACCGCCATAGCCTGCACTCGGTCGTCGGGTTCGTCCTTATAGGATTTGGTCGCATAGTGGGTTCCCGTCCAGAAGCGGTCGTTGAACATCGCCGTCATAACCTCCTGCAACTGGCGCGCATACATAGCCTCCGTGCGGCGGTCCGTCAGTTCCGACATCTTCTCGACGCCCTTCAACGCCAAGGCGTACCAGCAGTTCTGCAAAGCCTCCTTGTCGATGTTCGTACCCCAGTCGCCCCAGTACCAGCCGCCGCGGCGCGTGCGCACCATGGCGTAGCCGTCGGTCTTCCACACGTCGTAGACGTAGCGGTGTACTCCGTCGTAGACATCCTCGATGGTCTGCGCATCGCCCGTGAGCATATAATAGGTCCAGAACCCGTAGTAGCCGACGCTCGCCAGCATCTGGCACGGCAACTCCTGCGCATACCAGCCGGGGATTGGCGAAAATATCTCGCCCGTCGGACGCTGCCACCCCATGAGTTCGCGGACAGCCTTGCGTGTGAGCAGGTGGGCGCGGGAGTCGAACACGTATCCCGCCTCGCCGAGTTCGACGACGGCATCGCCCCACCACTGCGCGCGCTCGCGGTCGGGACAGTCCATATAGTTGTCGCGCATGGTTATGTAGAGCGTGCGCTGCGCCTTGCGCCACAGCGTGTTGAAAAATTCGTCGCTGCAACGGAACGAGCCTGCGAAATCGCTGTCGTAGCCGCTCTCGCGCCACTTTATGTCGAGAACCTCGACACCCTCGTCGGGCAGTTCGTAGCGCACGTCATGACCGTTAATCCATATCGGCACCTCGAACTCCTGCTCGCCGTCCTTCGTGATGTACTCGGCATGGAACTGGCGCGCCTTGCCGATTTCGTAGTCGTCGGTGTAGATGTCGATGCGTTTGCCCGCCTCCGCGCGCAGGCGGATATACGGTGTTACCTGCATGTTGTAGGGCAGGCGACCGATAAGCAGATTGCCCTCGCGGCGCACGTCGGTATAGTCGCACAGTCCGCTCCAACGCCACATCGGAATCGGACGGTCGTGCAGTTCGCCCCAACCCGACTTGTCGCGTCCGACGACGACTGCCCGCGCCCACGAGCGGTCGTCGTATTTCGGGTCGGCGAAGTCGAAAGCCTTGCGGGCATCCAGTCCCATGTTCGCTCCGGCGAGGCGGTACTGACGCTGTCCCTTCGGATTTTCATCCTCCGGGACATAAATCGCATCGTAACGCTCGGCAGCCCAGCGGTCGTCGCTCACCACCCTGTCGAGCGAGGTTTCGAGGTCGAACCACAGACCCGGCGTAGCCGATGCGCGGTGCGAGAACGACGATTTGCCGTAGTACTGCACCAGCAGTGCCACCGTATTGCGTCCGCGGCGGAATCCGCCGACATCGGTCAGCACGTCGCAATAGGAGTCGGTCGGATTCGGTCCGCGTTTGAGACCGCCCTCGCGGACGACGAGTTCGCCGTTCACCCACAGCCAGTATTTCGTGTCGGCGGCGATGCGCAACTCTATGTCGGACGGCGACAGCAGTGTGAAGTCGCGACGGAAACATATCCACTCGCCGTCGGCTATCGCGTCAGCCGAGGTAATGATTTGCGCTTCGGGTCTACCGCAGGAGGAGAGCATGGCTGAGAGCGCGAGAATAATCAGTAATCGTTTCATTGTTCAGAGGTTATGTGTTTAGGCTATTTTTAAGTTATACAAAGATATGTAAATTAAGGGTAAGCCGCCAATACCCTGCCGACGAATTGTCAAAAAAGACAACAGATATATCAAATAAGACAAAACGACCGCCTATCCGGATAAGCCGCAATGTCCGTCATCCTAAGCGAAGCGAAGGATTTATCTGAATCATAAACAGCGTAAACAGATTCTTCGCTACGCTCAGAATGACGTTTCGATATAGCGGTCGAAAATAAAAAGTCGGTCGAAAAGTTGCGATTCCGAAAAAATTGCTATCTTTGCGGTCGCATTAAGTACTTAATTAAAACGAAAACAAGATGAAAAAGGGAATTCATCCGGAAAATTATCGTTTAGTGGCGTTCAAGGACATGTCGAACGACCACGTGTTTTTGTGCAGGTCCGCCGTTGCGACAAAAGAGACCATCGAAGTCAATGGCGAAACCTATCCCGTGTATAAGATGGAAATTTCCAACACATCGCACCCTTTCTATACGGGTAAGATGAAGTTGGTGGATACCGCCGGTCGCGTCGATAAGTTTATGAGCCGTTACGCAAAACGCTACGATAAGAAGAACAAGTAGTATCTGCTGTTCTCGGAAAGACAGTGCCTCGCGAACCGGTTCGCGAGGCACTATTTTTTTGTAAGGGGGGGGGTTAAAGTCTTTAAGGACTTTAAGGACCTTAAAGACTCTTTTTTCTCTTTCCTAAAACTTGTGGAATGCGCGGACGAAGAGTTTGTCGCCCTTGCCGCAATCGTTCGTGTAGGGTTTGTCGCCGTTCATGTGCGAGTAGAACGCATACTTGTCGCCCGATTCGGTGGACGACATATAGAACATCAGATTGTTGAGCGGTTTGCCGCCATTCTCGCGCAACATGTCGTTGAAATATTTGCGCACCTTCTTCTTGGTCGCCACGCGCGAACCTCCGTTATAGACCGTGCCGAGCAGCCACACCTCGTTTATCGACGGCAGATACCAGCCCTCGCCCTTGGCGCGGCACCACTCGAATGCGGGAAAATCGCTCCACGACAGTCCGTTCGACGCGATATAGGATTCCAACTTGCGCATATTCTCAATCCCCTCCTGCCGGTCGTCCGCACCGGTCGCATTCAATTCGCGGCGCGGCAGCGAACACCACTCCAAGCAGGTCTCGTCGAGCGACATCACCACTCCGTGAGTGCCGTCGTCGGTCGTGATGACGACCAGTCCCGTAATCCCGTCGCGCGAATATATGTCGCCCGCATTGTACTGCGGAAGGTCGGCAGCAGGCGCATTCCGCACCTCGTCGAGCGCAACCGGAGGTTTCGCCGGACCATGCCACTTCTGCAACTCCGCCTTTTCCGCTGCGGTATCGACCGGCTTCACGCCGAACGTATCGCGGTCGCCGTCGGGATACTCGATATAGTCGATGTCACTCACGGGAATCGTGTAGACGGGCGCGTCGGTCTTGAAGCGGACATACTTCACCTTCTTCTTGGAGACTTCAAGCACCTTGACGCGCACCGACGTGCCGTCGCGCTTTACCAACAAATCCTGGGCATGTACGGAAGCCGCAACCGTCAGGGCGGCTATCAATATCGTAATCGTTCGTATCATCTCTTATGCTTTTTAGTTTCTACAAAGATAGTAATTATATGCGTAAAATCACTATCTTTGCGTAACGGATAAAGAAATCATATCGACCTATGGGATTATTCGACATATTCAGAAGCAAAAGCGCGGCTGAACCGCAGCCCGAAAAGCAGGAGCAGAAGCAGAAGGAGTTGAACGAAGGTCTCGAAAAGACCAAACAGGGTCTGTTCTCGAAACTCACGCGCGCCATCGCGGGACGTTCGACCGTCGATGCCGACGTACTGGACGACTTGGAGGAGGTGCTTATCACATCCGATGTCGGAGTGGAGACCACCGTCAAGATAATCGAGCGCATCGAAGCCCGCGTCGCCCGCGACAAATACGTCAATTCGCAGGAGTTGCAGTCGATACTGCACGACGAAATCGCCAAACTCATGGAGGAAGCGGAGGGTTCGGCTGAGAATTTTGGACTCGATGTCCGCGAGGGCGAACCGTACGTAGTCATGGTCGTCGGCGTGAACGGTGCGGGCAAAACCACGACGATAGGCAAACTCGCGGCGCAACTCACCAAGGCGGGCAAGAAGGTCTACATCGGCGCAGCCGACACGTTCCGCGCCGCCGCAATCGACCAGTTGGGCGTATGGGCGGAGCGCGCGGGAGCGACGATGATACGGCAGGACATGGGTTCCGACCCTGCGTCGGTGGCGTTCGACACGCTGCGTTCGGCGGTCGCCAACAAGGCTGACGTCGTGCTTATCGACACGGCGGGACGGCTGCACAACAAAATCGGACTGATGAACGAACTTACGAAGATACGCAACGTCATGTCGAAAGTGATTCCCGACGCGCCGCACGAGGTGATGCTCGTACTGGACGGCTCGACGGGACAGAATGCGTTCGAGCAGGCGAAGCAGTTCACGCAGGCGACGAAGGTTACATCACTCGCCATCACCAAACTCGACGGCACGGCGAAAGGCGGTGTGGTCATCGGCATCAGCGACCGTTTCCACGTGCCGGTACGCTACATCGGCATCGGCGAGGGCATCGACCAGTTGCGGGTGTTCGACCGCCGCGAATTCGTCAAGGCGTTGTTCGGAGAGTAAGTCAGGAAAACGTAAATGAAGAAAATAAACGTCATAACGCTCGGATGCGCAAAGAACCGCGTCGATTCCGAGCATCTGTCGGCGCAACTCGCCGCGTCGGGATACCGGATAGTATTCGACAGCGACCGCACCGATGCCAAAGTCGTCGTGATAAACACCTGCGGCTTCATCGGCGACGCCAAGCAGGAGAGCATCGACACCATTCTGCGCGCCGTGGCGGCGAAGCAGGCGGGGAGAATCGATGAGGTGTTCGTCATAGGCTGTCTGAGCGAACGCTATGCCGACGACCTGCGCACGGAGATTCCGGAGGTAGACCGCTATTTCGGCGTCAGGGACTGGGAAGGTATCGTGCGGACGCTCGGTGCCGAATACAGCGACGACCGACGCACCGAACGCACGCTCTCGACACCGAAACACTACGCATATCTAAAAATCTCGGAGGGCTGCAACTGGCGTTGCGGCTACTGCGCGATTCCGCTGATTCGCGGAAAGCACATATCCGTTCCGTTCGAGGATATTCTCGCCGAAGCGCGGCGGCTCGCGGCATCGGGGGTGAAGGAGTTGATGGTCATCGCGCAGGACACGACATACTATGGAATAGACCTCTACGGCAGACGCCGGCTGGCTGAACTGCTCGAAGCGTTGTGCCGCATCGACGGCATAGAGTGGATACGGCTGCACTACGCCTACCCCACCGACTTTCCGGACGACGTGATAGAGGTGATGGCGCACGAACCGAAGATATGCAAGTATCTCGACATTCCGTTGCAGCATATCAGCGACAACCAGTTGTCATTGATGCACCGCCGCCACACCAAGGCGGAGGCATACGACCTGCTCGCGCGGCTGCGCAAGGCGGTTCCGGACATTGCGATACGCACCACCCTGCTCGTCGGCTATCCGAACGAGAGCGCGGAGGATTTCGAGGAGTTGAAGCAATTCGTCCGCGAGATGCGGTTCGACCGTCTCGGCGTATTCCCGTACTCGGAGGAGGAGGGGACATTCTCGGCGAACAATCTCGAAGACAACGTGCCGCAGCGCGTGAAGGAGTATCGCGCCGAAGAGATAATGCGCATACAGAACGAAATTTCGCTCGAAAACAACCGCCGCCGCATCGGTCGCACCGAACGCGTGATAATCGACAGCCGTTCGGGCGACTACTACATCGGGCGTTCGCAGTACGACTCGCCGGAGGTAGACCAGGAGATACTCATCGAGGCTACCGGACGCAGGTTGCTGCGCGGACACTTCTACGATGTAAAAATAACGGCGGCAGAGGATTACGATCTCTACGCAACGGTAATTTGACGGACAACAAAACTACAAAAACGATATGGGCAAATACATCCTTAAAGAGGTAACGACGAAGGCGGACGAGCAAATCTGGCTTCATGCCGACCGTCGCATATACAAGGGCAACCGCAACTGGGTATGTCCGCTCGACGACGACATACTGAAAGTCTTCGACCCGAAGCGCAACGAACTGTTCCACGGCGGAGAGGCGATACGCTGGACCGCATTCGACACGACGACGGGCGAAACGGCGGGTCGCATCGCGGCGTTCTACAACCGCGACATGGCGGCACTTAACGACCAGCCGACGGGCGGATGCGGATTTTTCGAGTGCGTGGACGACCAGGAGTTGGCGAACATGCTTTTCGATGCGGCGCGTCTGTGGCTCGCGAGCCGCGGAATGGAGGCTATGGACGGACCTATCAATTTCGGTTCGCGCGACGCATGGTGGGGACTGCTCGTGCAGGGCTACGAGTTCCAGCCGCTCTACGCCAATCCGTACAACCCGCCGTACTACAAGGAGTTGTTCGAAAACTACGGATTCCGCAACTATTTCAACCAGAACACCTACCTGTGGCGCGTCTACGACGACAGCCTGAACGACGTGGTGCTCGAAAAGGCGAAGCGCGTGATGTCTACCCCGGGTTACCGGTTCGAGGACATTCGCCATACCGACCTCGAAGAGGCGGCAGAGAACCTGCGCATAATCTACAACAAGGCGTGGTCGCTCTTCACGGGCGTAAAGCCTATGGACAAGGAGGAGGCGCAGGAGATGATGCACGCGCTGAAACCGATAATCGACCCGAACATCATTTTCTTCGCATATTTCAACGACGAGCCGATAGGCTTTTTCGTCATGGTACCCGACCTCAACCGCATCATAGGCAAGTTCAACGGCAAACTGAATCTGCTCAACAAGATACGGCTGATGATAGACCTGAAACTGAAACGCTGCGACCGCATCTTCGGCATCATCTTCGGCATCACGCCGGAGTTTCAGGGCAAGGGCATCGAGTCGGGCATGATGCGCCACATACTCGAAACCTACATCCGCTCCGACCGCAACCACTACCGGACGATAGAGTTCGCGTGGATAGGCGATTTCAATCCGGTAATGAACCGTATGATAGAACATTACGTATGCGCGACGCGCCACAAGATGCACACCACGTACCGCTATCTGTTCGACCGCGAGAAGGAGTTCCACCGCTGCCCGCGCATCGGAGTGCGCCGCCGCGAATAACGACAAGACCTAAAAGACTTCACACAATATGAAAACGACACCATTTACCGAATATCACATCGCGAACGGAGCCAAAATGGCTGAATTCGCGGGTTACAACATGCCTATCGAGTTTACGGGCATCAACGACGAACACATGACCGTGCGCGAGAAGGCAGGCGTGTTCGACGTGAGTCACATGGGCGAAATCTGGGTCAAGGGCGAACGCGCGCTCGAATTCCTGCAACACATCACGACCAACGACGTGGCGAAACTCTACGACGGCAAGGTGCAGTACTCGTGCATGCCGAACGGCAGGGGCGGAATCGTGGACGACATTCTGGTCTACCGGTTCAGCAACACGAAATACATGCTCTGCGTCAATGCCGCCAACATCGACAAGGACTGGGCGCACATCTGCGAGCAGGGCAAGGCGTTCGGACTTGAAGCGGGGCGCAAACTCGAAAACGCATCCGACCGCATCTGCCAACTCGCCGTGCAGGGACCGCTGGCGATGAAAATCGTGCAGAAGATGTGCGACGACCCGGTCGAGCAGATGGAGTATTACACGTTCCGTCAGACGAAGGTCGCAGGGTGCGAAGCGATACTCTCCATCACGGGCTACACCGGCGCGGGAGGATGCGAAATCTACCTCTACAACGAGGATGCCGACCGCATGTGGCAGGCACTGTGGCTGGCGGGCGAAGAGTTCGGATTGAAGAACATCGGTCTGGGCGCGCGCGACACGCTGCGTCTCGAAAAGGGCTTCTGCCTCTACGGAAACGACATCTGCGACACGACCTCCCCTATCGAAGCCGGTCTGGGCTGGATTACCAAGTTCGTCGACGGCAAGGATTTCATCGACCGCGACCTGCTCGCCGCGCAGAAAGCGAACGGCACGGAGCGCAGACTCGTAGGATTCAGGATGATTGACCGCGGCATTCCGCGCCATGAATACACGCTCGCCGACCTCGACGGCAACCCGATAGGCGCGGTTACGTCGGGAACCATGTCGCCGTGCCTGAAAGTCGGCATCGGACTGGGATACGTCAAGAGCGAATTCGCGACAGTCGGCACTCAGATTGCCGTCGTCATCCGCGACCACCTCATCAAAGCCGAAGTGGTGAAATATCCGTTCGTCTGACAGCGGCATCGGATGCAGCAGGCAAGACAATAGGTAATATAGACTTTATGCCTATATTACCTATTGTTATTTCGCCGTACCGGCTCTTAATTTTCTCCCCACGATTCCGATTCCAGCACCCTCGACCGCTGAATATCGTAACTTTCGGCGGCATCTTTCGCAAACCGGAAATTCATAGTGTACCTAACCCTCACATTCTCACCGTTAATGTCCCTGCCTGGCGACCATCTCGGAGATGTTTTGAGCGTTTCGACAATCACCTTCGCCGTTATGGGATTGTTGGATTTCAGAACATTTATATCCGTCAGTGTACCGTCATAGTCTATAACGAACCGCACCCGTATGGAATACATGGGATGCTGATAGTACGACGACACCAAAGGTCTGCTTCGGGAAGCCATAAGCAGTTGAGCGTATGATGAATCCAAAGTTCTGTTACGGGGATAGCGATAATGGTGTCTCATGTTATACCTCACCCAATTACGGAACGTGGACAAATCACCGTTGCGGAATTTAGGCATCACTGCGGTTCTGGTTACGGCGTTGTCGTTCTCCGGTTCGGCACCGATTTCCGCACTCTTCCGATTGGCGTTCGGCTTTATTTCTACATCTACCGTAGGCATCTCCCCGAATTCTTGGCATTGCGACACGTACCTTCTTTTCCCTACCGCCAGCATGTCGCCCGCAGACGCCTGCACGGAGTAGCCGCCCTGCCCATTCGTATATGTACGATGTATGCAGATATGTGCGCCCTCAATCGGGTTACCGTCCTTATCTGTAACCCGAATCGTGTAGGTTCCCTTTCGGTCGGGACGCACGAAACGTACCCGCTCGTTGAACTTGACGAACACGATGCCGCGCTTCATAATCGACCGCCCCGTAATGGCATATCGTTTCATAATCTCCCCCGCATAGTCGTTAAGCGGATTGTCGGTCGAGCGAATCACCGTCATCTGTTCCGGAGAATAATTATTCAGATTACAGCCGTTTATATATTTGCCGTTCACCACTACATGCGGATTCTTGAACCCGTAAGGCGGCGTCTGCCCCGCGTTGTCCAGTCGGCAGACGTTCTGAATATCGGCTTTCAGTATACCCCAATATATCGAATGCCCGTCGGCGACGACCGCGTATGTCGTGCCGTACCGCTGTTTCGTTACGAAAATACCGTCGGCATTCGTCAGCCCGTCCTCGACGGCAATATCGACATTCGGAATCGACTTCCCGTTTTTATTGTACACCGAGCCAGTATACGTTTTCGCGGGCTGCGCATTATGAACGGACTTTTTCGACCCGTCGTTTTTGGCAACAACGGACGCTGTCGCAGCGACTGCCAACAGAAGCAGCAGCCCTCGTCCGAACAATCTCAAAGGTCTTGATTCGTTCATTTCCATACATTTTAAGGTTCAGATTTTTACAAAGTTAAAAAAATTTTACGGGGGGGGGTAAATTTTCAGACGTTTTTTTTTCGATAAATCTTATCGATTATATACGATTTTACACGCACTTATTCCGATACCGAATGATTTTGCCGGACAGACCAATCAATAAAAAAGAAATTGTTGCACAGTTGCATGGTATCGAAACTTTTTATATATTTGCACCACAAATAGGGGAAACCCTTTGGATCCTTAGCTCAGTTGGTTAGTAGCACCTGACTCATAATCAGGGGGTCGTAGGTTCAAGCCCTACAGGATCCACGACTAAAACAGGTTGCGAATTATCGCAATCTGTTTTATTTTGCCCGACGCAGACCAAAGCAAATTATTAAATCTGAAACAATATCAAACACACAGATATCAAAATCACTCAGATGCTTCGGTATCGTTCAAATAGCGTATGACGTCGCGTTTCATCGTTAAAGTCCGAGTTCCTTCGACATGAAAAGACATAGACAACAAATCATGTCCGTACTTTCGAGCCATAACAGCATTATCCATATCCTTATACAATAAGAACAGTTTATATTTCGGCGTCAGTCTTCGCGGTATCATATTTCCCGCCACACGGTAACAAGATATCGCATTATCGTAATCGCCCAATTGCCGATACAAATCTCCCATATCGCAATATATCTCGGATGTCGGAGAATAATCCTTTATTGTATTCAAAATACCCAATGCACGTTCGGGTTCGTAATCGTCAAAAACATATTGTGCATAAATATCGGACAAAAAAGGATTATTAAGAATCGTATCAAAATTATTCTCTACATACGTCTCCGCATCCGCACGAGAATACACGGAAAACAATCCATGCACAGCCTTATCGCAATGATGTTTGACTATATATTCTTTGGTCGAAACCGCCAAACAGAATACCGTCACGACAAACAAAATACTACGAAACAGCACTGCATAAGTTTTGATACAAAACGTCTTTGTCCGTATTGCAGACAACAATAACGGCAATAGCACGAGCTGTCCCGTAACGTAAAACGGGTATGAAAACAGGCATATCGTCAAATATGCAATCAGAACCGCCTTATATTTATTGTTCCTCGCAGGCATAAGCAGTGCCGAAAATATTACGACAAACCACAACAACAGACCGACAATACCCTGCTCAATCAATATGTGCAGGTACTCATTATACGGATAACTTATGTTATCTGAATATTCGACATAATCGGAATCCGGATTTCGCTCGAAATACTCCGCCTGATACTGCATATATCTTTTATTAAACCCGTCGATTCCATGTCCGAATACCGGCTTATCAACCGCCATATCCATACAAACGCGCCATACAAGCAGTCTGCCATTGGCAGACCGGCTTTTATAAAAATACGACGCCCCCAGCACGACCAGCAATATCGAAATACCGGCAAAATACCTTACAAACTTGTTTTTAAGCAAACGCTTTTCATAACACAAATAAACCGTTCCGCATAAAACAGATATCCAAGCAGTGCGGGAATCCGCCAGCACGATTGCCGGTACATGTATTGCAAGCAACGACATCCAACACATTTTTTTCGATATACCATCTTTCGAACGCCACAAACAGACGATACACATTATACTTACTGCCAGAAAACAACCTAATTGTCCAGGATTGCCGAATGAACCTGTAACCGAAAACAGTGTATGGTTGCTCTCCGCATATCCCATCCATTGAGCGATGGAAACAAGAGATTGCCACCCGCCGACCAATGCTACGGCACAAAACAGCATGCGTGGCGGAATCGGAACAAGCCTGCAACAACAATAGCATCCGAATATAAACAGATACGGATATATATTGCAATCCCCGTCCGAAACCAGTAAGCCGTTTACAGTTGAATATATAATCCATACGGCAAACGATAAATCTACCGGATTATATCTATTCGCGAGGCTATGTTTGCCATTGAAGTTAATCATATTTTTTATAAATTCCCGCCAATATAAAGAAATGTGTGCGTCTATGTACGTTGTATTTTATAAAAATAATGCTTTACATTGAAAATATTTGCAATATAACAATTATTTGTTATCTTTGCAATACAACTATTAATTTTATTCGTTATGAAAACAAAAGTTATCATACTAATTGCCGCATTATTGGCAATCGGGAAAGTATCCGCACAACCTTATGCAGACAAAGACGGACAACCGAATGCCACAAGAAACCAGAATTTGCAGCAACAGTTCTCTTTCAGCCAAGAGCAAATCGAACGCTACAACAATGCACTTGCAGAAGAAGCTGCAAAATTGGACGATTTATATTCCAAACCTATAAATCGCACGGAAATAGACAAACAGGAGAAAATAATATACGAAGATTTTAAAAATCAGGTAAAACAGATACTCGATACATATCAGTATATCAAATGGGAGAAGGCTAATCCCAACAACAAAACGAGACGTTACAGGGAGTACCTCGGTCTCGACAATATCGGCATACTGAAACTGGAAAAGATTATTGCGACCTACAAGGCATCGATTAAAAGCATATATATCGGTCCCAAATTATATACCAATTTAGAAAGAATAGAACTTAAAGCAAATATATATGCCAAACGAAACGAGGCATTGACCGAGTTGATAGGCGCATCCAACGTCGACGAATTCAATCGATACTATGACGTATATCGTCAAGCACGCATTATGCACAAAGGATGGCCGTCATTGTCATTCAACGATGTAAAGAAATTGGCTGCACTTCGATTGCAGTTCGAAAACGACCGCAATGTCATTCTCTGCTCCGACATGGGAGAGAATCTTATCAAGAAAAAAGTTTCATCGTTGAAAAAAGAGTATTACGACTCCGTAAAGAACGCTTTCTCGCCCGAAGTTTATGCAAAATTCATAAGTGATAGCGATGCCAGAGCAGACTTCATCACGAGGCGCAATTACAGAATGACAAAAGCGCAGTTGGAGAAATACAAAGAAGCAATGAACAACAGAGCCGTAAAACGAATGGCCGTACGCAAAAGCAGTTTATCGAAAGGGGACAAACACGCCAAATATGATGAAATAAACACGGAAACACGCACACAACTGTCCAAATTCTTATCTGCGGAACAGGTAGACGTATGGTGGCGCAATTTACATAAACAACGATAACCAAGAAAAAGGATGAATCCGTTCCGCTCGGCAATATGCAGCGTAATTTCGATATTATCATTAACCGGATGTATATCGAATGCTCCGTCATGCCATTCAGAAGAGATTGAGAAATTGGAATTGCTTGGAAAAAAAGCCGACGACCCACGATTGAAAAAGGCAGTGCGATATACGCTGCGCAATATGGAAAACAAGTATTCCGTATCGGGGCGTCTGAACAACGATTACTTCTCCGATTTCATAGATTCAATCGAAAATACGCAAGGACACATATCATATCTAAACGCACACGATTACAGTAAATCCGACAGACCGAAACACGGCGGTAAGTCATACATTGTGTCTCCGGACAAGGATGAAATCGATGCGGAAAGTCTTCGTGAGAATATCGTTCTGGCTCTGAATGCGTGGGACAATGCCGCATGGAAAGACAAATACGACGAGCGCATCTTCTATAAATACATATTGCCGTACAGACTGTCATTGGAGCCGATTGATTTCTCTTGGAGAGAGGCCGCATATAACGACTATCATCCGTTGCTGGCAAATAAAGGTGCTGACGACCCGTTAAAGGCGTGCAAGATTATAAATGACAAGATAATATATCTTCATTACGACCTGTTGAGAGCGGCGGATTTGCAGACATACGCATCTTACAAATCCGCTCCGCGCGGAGGTTGCGAAGGCAGAGCCTTATATACGGCAATGATAATGCGGTCATTGGGATTGCCGGTGGCAATCGATTTCGTGCCGATATGGGGATGTGTCAATAACGGGCATACGTTCAATTCATTGATAATGCCCGATGGCAAAAACATAGGATTCTCTGTTCCGAAGGATTTGCCTGATGGCGGCATTATGGCATGGAAATGTACGAAGGTATATCGGCGGTGTTTCGAGATACAGAAAGATTCTCCCATATATAAATATAGGAATAAGGAACCTATTGCAGAACCATTCAGCAATTACGATATCGAGGACGTTACAAGTGCATACGACATTCCGACCCGCAATGTCGAAATCGACAAACCTCGCAGCGGCATCAACCGTCGGCTCGCATATCTTGCCGCACCAAGACGAGACAAGTGGAACGTCCTGGCATACGGTGAGCGGAAACGGGGAAAGTATATTTTCGAGAACATCGGCTACGGGTATCAGAACGGAGTGGATATTGAGAAACAAGGAGAGAATTTAGGAGACGGAATAGTCTATCTGCCATTGCAGTTCGACGACAGCAATAACCTTTCGCCTATCGACTATCCGTTCATACTGTCCGACACGGGCATCCGCAGGCTGAATCCGGACACTTCCGATTTGAGGGAGGTCGTCTTGACAAGAAAATATCCGCGATTTGCGCGAATAGTGAATTTTGCGGAGTCAACCGAAAGATATATCTTCGAAGGAGCCAACAAACCCGATTTCAGCGATGCGGAAGTGCTGCATGTAATAACCAGCACTCCGTTAAGCAGATTACAGCGTTTCGATGTCAATTCTGCGAAAAAATACAAATATGCCAGAGTTCGCAATATATTGGGCGGACTTATGATAGGAGAACTGGCATTTTGCGATGAAGACGGAAATATTATCGACGGCAAGACAATCAATCACAAACTCCTTGACGGAGAACTTACATTAGTCAATGTCTTCGACGGAGATGTACTTTCGTTTATGAAATTCGACGAGAATATCTACAACCTATGGCTCGGCACGGAATTCAATCGCCCGCAACGGATAGGCAGTATCGCGTTCTGTCCGCGAACCGACGACAACGATATAAAACCCGGAGACATATACGAACTGTTATATTGGGACAGCGATTGGATAAGTCTCGGTACGCAAATAGCGGAAGATTACCGATTAAAGTATTCCGACGTACCATCGAATACCCTGCTGTTGTTGCGCAATCACTCCCGGGGCAAAGAGGAACGTCCGTTTACATTCGAAAACGGACGTCAGATATGGTGGTAATTATTACAGAAAACAAACTGACATATTTATTAAAATACTATGAAAAAACACCTTTTATATTTTTGCACAATCGGAATATCTCTATTCCTGACCTCGTGCATCGCAGGAATCGAGCGGGACATTTCGATTTCAGCGGGCGAAGATGCGGAAATTTCCGTCGAGCAGGCACGGGAATTCTTCGAACAAGAACTGCTAACCAGAAACGACGACACACCGTCTCCAAACATTTTGTCCCCGGGAGATTTCACGCCGCAGTGGGACAATGCCAAGGTGTCGCAAAACTACCGTATAGCATGCGTAGATGTGCCGATTATTCCGACATATCGCTACCGTGCAATACGCAGCGAATTCCGTCGCGGACAAGCACAGGCATATATAGTCAATGTGTCGCAAAAGGTGGTAATCGTCAAAGACAGAGAGAGCGGTGCAATGGCATCGTACATTATGTCGTTGATTCCGGACAAAGATTTTGCCGCAAAGCATAAAGGCGACATTTCAGACCTGTTCCTTAATGCGAATGACAGAGGCAAATATTCGGGCGCAATATTCTATACGCACCACGGGCTGCCCGTAAATTATATCCATTATACCGATGGCAGCGAGGATTGCAACATATCGACATTGGGCGATATTGACGGGGCTGCAAAAGCAGAGAATTTACGCAATATCATGAAGAAATTCGTCGGGATAAAGTTCAATAAGACGAGTAATATATTATCTCGTGGCGAAAGTTATGAAAACTATGATGATAGTCCGATTGATGAACCCGATGGCGGCGGAGGACCAGAAGGAGAGATGACCGAAAGTAAGTATATTGCGACCGGACGCACAGGATTTAACAAAATACATACTGATTTTAAAAATAGATTCCTAAAAGCTAAAACACTGCAATTTAAGAATGGAGAATACGTCCTCAATGAAGTAGGTCTGAATAGTGCCGATATAGATGTTATTTTAGACCGCTATAGAAGTGTGATGTCTGACTATGAGAACGATAATGCTAAAGATTTTGGTATAGATGTTCATACATTTTGGCGCAATGGTTTATATAGCAATTATTGGCTGCGGGATAACGTAATAACAGTTATAATATATTGTGATGAAAATTTCTCCGGCAATTTCATAGATACGGCACTTGCCCTATTAGATGAGACGACAGTAATAGTTAAGGATGAAATCAATATTGAAAGAGTTAAGGGGATGAGTAAATTTACTGTAGGTTTAACAATATGGAAATAGAATATGGCATACATATTACGACAAAGAATTGCACCTGAGAATGAAAGATGGCATAAATATCGCTATTCATAAATTACGACGACTTCATTGCTTATAAATAGAGCAAAATAATCGACGTCATTATGGGCGAAGCGAAGAATATAAACAAAGATTTTTGCTTCGCTCAGAATGATATTCACAATAGAAATTTTGTCCGCTCAACTAGCATCCTGAATTGTCGATACAAATCGGGAACTTACAATAGGTCATTTGCAATTAATTTTATAATAACCAAATGTAGTAATCAAAAAAATGAGAAAATATCTGTTTTTTGCAGCCGCTGCAACCGTTTTGGCATCATGCAGCAAACCGGAAGCTCCTGTTCCGACCGAGGACATCGACCCGAATACGGTGATAGAGTACACATCTTATAACGGTACACGAATAGAGCCTTATAGTTATAATTATGATACGACAACTTTCGGCGCAATCATAATATCCAATACATGTAAGGAAGGAATGATGAATTCACCCGGCACAATCAAATTCGACAGACCGGTTACGCATATTGGATATAAGGCATTCTGGATACGGCCCATTAGCAGTATTACAATTCCCAACTCGGTTATTTCGATTGGGGACTATGCTTTCCGGAGTACTTATTTGTCTAAAATTACATTACCCAATTCGATTATTGCGATTGGTGCACATGCCTTCGAGGTAACCGGACTCGCAAGCATTACAGTGCCCGATTCGGTAACTTCTATTGGAGCGTATGCTTTCGCTAATAATGGGTTAATAAATATTGTATTACCAGATTCTCTTACTTCAATCGAAGAGGGAACCTTTTATTTGTGTGATCGTCTCAAGAATATAACTATTGGCAATAATATACAGACAATAGGCGATTTAGCATTTTCCAGAACAGGGTTTTCCGCTATCGACATTCCGGATTCGGTAATATCGATAGGCGCAAAAGCATTTGAAAATTGCGAGTGGCTCGGACGGGTCATTCTCGGCAAAGGCGTTAAGACCATTGGCAAGGAGGCATTCGGAAAATGCAAACGGCTTCTCGAAGTATATTGCAAAGCGCAGGAGCCTCCGGTTTTGGGCAGTGAAACGGCATTGGGCGATCCTCAAAACAGCGTGAATTATAAAATATACGTTCCGCAAGGTGCAGTCGATGCATACAAATCCGCATGGAACAATTACAGCGAATATATTGTCGGATATGATTTTAATGCATTATAATACATAATTGACGACTACGTATCATCCGTCGATTTAATATTTTGCAGCCGCTGCAACCGTTTTGGCATCATGCAGCAAACCGGAAATGCCATCGGTTCCGGACGAGGGAATAGACCCAAACACGGTTATAGAATATACTTCTTATAACGGTACACTTGTAGAACCTTATAACTATGATTATAATAATTATGACACTACAACTTTCGGTGCAATCATAGTGTCCAATACATGTAAGGAAGGAATGATTAATTCACCCGGCACAATCAAATTCGACAGACCGGTTACGCATATCGGGGATAAAGCATTCTATAACCGCTCACTGAGTAGTATTGTAATTCCCGATACAGTTACATCTATTGGAGATTATGCTTTCTGTGGCACGCCTTTATCGAAAGTTACATTGCCAAATTCGATTGTTTCGATTGGACGAGAAGCATTCTTAGGTGCTAATTTTACCAGCATCGCATTGCCAAGTTCCGTAGCATCGATTGGAGCATACGCATTCGCATATACTACGGTGTCTGGCATTACATTACCGGATTCAATTACCGTAATCGACAAAGGCACATTTTATTATTGCCGAGACCTGTATAATATAATTTGGGGGAATAACATACAGACAATAGGCGATAAGGCGTTTTACTTTACAGGCTTTTCGTTTATCGAGATACCCGATTCGGTTACATCTATTGGCGAAACAGCATTTGGGAACTGTGTATGGCTCGGACGGGTCGTTCTCGGCAAAGGCGTTAAGACCATTGGCAATAACGCATTCGACAAATGCAAACGGCTTCTCGAAGTATATTGCAAATCGCAGGAACCTCCGGTTTTGGGCAACGAAACAGCATTGGGCGACCCTCAAAACAGCGTGAATTATAAAATATACGTTCCGAAAGGGGCTGTCAACGCGTATAAATCCGCATGGAACAATTACAGCGAATATATTGTCGGATATGATTTTAATGCATTATAATACATAATTGACGACTACGTATCATCCGTCGATTTAATA
>QWCY01002649.1_pt1 | contig 22486 bp, 17 predicted proteins | sample 1972631 | NCBI WGS metagenome assembly QWCY01 (sample SAMN09866696, study PRJNA288562) | Human gut metagenome isolate pre1_stool, whole genome shotgun sequencing... | isolation source: gut | host: Homo sapiens | place: USA: California
CCACATAATAGTAGCACTGTCAGAAAGGCCATCTGCAATAACTTCGTCCCAGCCAATAAACCTCTTTCCGTTCTCCATAAAGAACGTCTCCATTTGGCGCACAAACCATGCCTGCAATCCATTTTCTGATTGTATCCCCTCCCGCTTCATGCGGCGCTGACAATCAGCACATTTTTTCCAGTTGGTCATATCCACCTCATCGCCTCCCATATGTACATACATATAAGGAAAGAGCTGAAACACCTCTTTATAAACATTCTTACAGAACTCCAAAGTAGAATCCTTTCCCGGACAAATGGGAGATGAGAACACACTTCCCCAGCCAATCAGCCCCGTACAAGCAATCTCCGGATATTGATTAATAGCTGCCAGGAAGTGTCCCGGCATATCAATCTCCGGTATTACATCAATACCACGCTGAGCGGCATATGCCACAATCTCTTTAATGTCATCCTGTGTATAATATCCGCCATACAACGTATCTCCCTCCACTATTTCCATCTTATCTTCAGGGATCCGGAAATCCAGATTATCTTCTTCCACCATACGCCGCATACACTCTCTGTCGTGGGAATTGAATTTACGCCACGCTCCTTTTGCGGTAAGTAGCGGATATTGTTTGATTTCAATACGCCATCCCTGGTCATCAGTCAGATGCCAGTGAAATTTATTCAATTTGTAAAGAGCCATCAAATCGAGTACATGCTTCACCTCCTCTTTGTTCCAGAAGTGACGTGAAGCATCGAGCATCATCCCGCGCCATGACAAACGCGGTACATCCTCTATACTCACGACGGGGATAGAATGAGAAGCATCCTGGGAAGATTGTTCAATAGCTGCCGGCAATAACTGTCGGAGAGTAGAAATAGCAGAAATGATACCGGAATAATCAGCAGCTTCCGCTACTATATTACCGGAAGTGACATTCAACTTATACGCCCCCTCTTTCCCTTTGGTATCGGTCAATTTCAAAAAGATATCAGCAGGCTGTCCGCCTACTTCCGTAGTAGAAATTACTGCATTTTGCAATATAGTTTGTAAATATTGCGCGGCTGGTAACAACAACTCATCGGAGACACCAATCTTAAGTCCGTTCTTTAATACAAACGTACCGGACTGTGTTGTTAACTGAACGGGCGTGGGAAGCACAGCAACCTCTTGTCTGGCAGATGGGCCCGAACAAGAAGAAAGGATGTACGCTGACATAGCCAGCAAAGAGAAGCAAAGTTTCTTCAACATAAAGACTATTTATTTTAATGAGTAATGTGCAAAATTATTTTGTATCATGCTGATTTATTGTTTAGGACTGAAACATTGATGAGCGCAGATCTTTGCTAATAAAATGGCTGCGCTGTAATAAAATTAATCAATCTGAGTAAATCTGCGTTTTAACTAATACAACTGAGAAGGGCCAAATGCTAATCCGGATAACAAATATTAGAGCCTGTTTAAATTTTCCTGAAATAATTTTTATATAGTCTTTATCGACCTGTTTTGATTTTCTTTTCGGTCTATTTTTCAGTTTTTATTCGTCACATAGCCGCTATGCTCCTTATAAAAACTGAAAAATATCCTCGAAAACAAATCTCAAAACAGTGGCGAGCAAAATTTAAACAGGCTCTTACAAAAAATGCAGAAAGCCCTGCAATACAATCATGTATGCAGGGCTTCATTTGTTGCGGAGAGAACGAGATTCGAACTCGTGATACACTTTTGGCGTATACACGCTTTCCAGGCGTGCCTCTTCAACCACTCGAGCACCTCTCCTTCAGGGTTTCGGGCGGCAAAAGTAATGGTTATTTCTGAACTTTGCAACAAAAACTCCTTATTTTAATTTCAATAGCCAGAGAGTTTTTTATTCTCTCCGGCAAATGAAACTAAAAATAAATAAGTTCACCACAAAGGACACCGAGTTATCATCTGACTGATTCTAAAATAATAGAAGCCTGTGTTCCTTGCATTCTATGGTGAACTATATTCAAAACTGATAGCAATAAATATACAATAGCGTAAAACAGCCCTTTCTATTGTAAATATTCAATACCTCAAAAACACACATAAAAAAGATAAAACAAGTGTGTTTAACATTGAAATATAAAGACAAATATCAAATATTACAAACCGCTCAGTATCAACACATTAAAAATTCCATATTTTCCTCGTAGAGGAACGAGGTGAAACTCTACGGAGATCAGTGTGAAACTCTACGAGAATCGCCCCTATTCTCTACGACTAACAAAGAAAAAGTTTATAAGATATTACAAAGAAAAAAAAGGGAGTATTCCTAATTGTAACAATATATCAATCGTCAATATAAAGTTGATAAGGTCTATTTTACTTTTACAAAGCATACAAACGTTACCGACTTTCCATTATGAATCAGTTTTAGAATTATTATTATGTATCAGTCTTTTAATGTATTTAGCAGTTTTCCACTTTAGCTTATAACCAATAAATATGATTCGGATTCTATTATATATATTCAGAAAGAACTCAAAAATACAATTATGTTCTTCCTTTATAATGTATATAGTATGAATTTTCAGGTTAATATTGAATGAATGGAGATGCATGTTCTTCTTAAATAATATAAATAGTATATCATCCTCTTCTTCATATTCAACACAGGCTATTGTACTTAATGGTATTGCAAACAAATCAGTATCTTTTTCTAATCTCAAACAGAATTCATCACAATATAAATTCAACCTTTCGAAGAAGGGTTTTATTAGTTCATATTTTTCCTGATTGGTTTGATTTGCCAATCCCATCAAACAAATCAATTCTATAACTTCCGAATCAGCCTGTTTAACTTCTATTCCAAATTCACTAATTTCGTACATGTTAGTTTAGTTTTTTGTTGATCAAGAGATTTAATTCCATTCTTAATTTTGACCCGGAAGGTTTGGGTTTCAAAAAAGTATCACATCCTTTTTTATAAAGTACGTAAAAGAGATAGTTATTGAAATAAAATATATCTTCTATTTCTATTGGACCCAAAATATTATTTAATGGTATCCGATAACAACAAAAAATTTCAGGAAATTCAAATACTTCAAAATCTAAGAAGATGCTGTGATACTTCGTAAAAGGAAATAGGGTTAGATACTTCGAGATGTTGTTTTGCTTTGGGATTTGTTTAAGACTACCATCTATAAACTCCCTTGTGTAAATATCCATACTGATAGGTTTTTAAGTTTCCTCTTAAAAAAGAGGTGCGAACCGTACTCATCTGAAAACTGAAGGTAGTGGTGCTAACCCTTAATCAAACAGAGTAAGTACGCCCGCACCATATCAGTACGAGCGTTCTAAACTCATCTTGTTTGATTAATTTTTCTTCTAAAGCACCACCTTTTTCAGATAATCAAGACGTTCCGAAACGCTGTAATAAATTACATTTCATGAAAATGGATTTCTCCCCATCTTCATTTGCAAAGATATACATTTTTCAATTAAATATCTTTTTCTTTTTGTTTTTTATTCGAAATGTTAGGTTCAGGTTATTCATCAACAGTTTCTTCCTTAGCTTGTTCAGCTGCTTCAGAACTGATAACGATTCTTTTTCTTCATTATTTACCTAATTACTGACTCCTTTTTGATAGTACACTGATTATCTGAACAATAAGCATTTAATTAAGGGTGTTTTGAACTCAATTATTGGGTATAATTTAACCACTTCCAACACTTATTATCAGTGTCCAATTACAATAACCCAAGTAACAATCAATTACATAGCTATCAGAATATCAAAAAAATAAGAAATAAAAAAATGATAAATCGAGAAAGATTTTCATCATATAGAAAGAGGTCAAAAGTAAAGTTAGTTATTATGAAAACATAGATCAACACTATTTTACACAAAAATTGAATAAAATCTGCAATAATCTTCGTTAATCAGTGTTTAAAGAGTCACAGATCGATCGTTTTTCTATACTTTTAACACAGCTTTTTTACACCATTCAGAGAAAAGACAATGCAAATATTATTTGCTATTAATCAAATAAAATTCATTTATTTTGGTGGATATTTAACGAATATTTTATAATTTTGCAGATGTGTTTTTGAATCTTCTGCGAGAAATATGAAAATATCTTTAGACATTAGACGAATTTTTCTTTTTACTATCCTTTTCATTAGTAGTTCCGTAAGTAGGTGCCAGATTTATAAGTATATCGGACTGGAAGACGGCCTGAGCAACCAGAAAATATATCATATCCAAAAAGACCGAAGGGGATATATGTGGTTTCTAACCCAGGAAGGGGTAGACCGTTATGATGGAAAACAGATCAAGCATTACAACTTTTCAGACGGCAGCATGAAGCTGGATTCGCGAGTTGCCTTGAGTTGGCTCTATATGGACAAAGAGAATGTATTATGGGTAATCGGCCAGAAAGGTCGTATTTTCAAATATGATTCGCAGCATGATAAATTCGAACTGGTTTACGTACATCCGGAGCTAATCAAAAATAAGTCGCAGGCATTTGTGAATTACGGTTATTTGGACAAAGATGATCGTATCTGGTTGTGCTATAAAGATAGCATTACCTGGTATGATATCCATGCCGGAACGACTTTACATATGCCTACACCGGTCAACGGTGAAATAACTGCCATTGCACAGATGGATACTAACCATTTCTTTATCGGTACAGGAAGTGGTCTGTTTCGTGCCAGGATAGAAAGGGGGAAGCTGAATATAGTGCCTGACGAAGCAGTAGAAAGTATCGATACACCAGTGCATGAGCTCTATTACCACGCCATTTCCAAACAACTGTTTGTGGGAAATTATAAAGAGGGAATACTTATATACGATATGGGGAAAACAAGAAAAATCATCTCTTGTCAATCACTCAATAATGTAGAGATAAACCGGATCGTTACTTTGAACGCTCATGAACTTCTAATAGCCACAGGCGGGAAAGGTGTATATAAACTGGATATGAATACATATATAAGTGAACCCTATATAACGGCCGATTATAGTAGTTATAACGGAATGAACGGAAACAATATTAATGATATTTATGTGGATGAAGAGGAACGTATCTGGCTTGCCAATTATCCTACCGGTATTACCATCCGTAACAACCGTTATGGAAGTTATGACCTGATAAGACATTCCATTGGCAACAACCTTTCACTGGTGAACGACCAGGTCCATGATGTGATGGAGGACAGCGACGGTGACCTCTGGTTTGCGACCAGTAACGGCATCAGTCTTTATCAGACCGATACAAAAGAATGGCGCTCATTCCTCAGTTCCTTTGATCCGGTACCGGATAACGAGAATCACATTTTTTTAGCACTGTGTGAGGTCTCTCCCGGCGTAATATGGGCTGGCGGTTTTATGTCAGGCATTTGCAAGATAGAAAAGAAGAAAGGATTTAAGCTCAGCCACCTCTCTCCTGCTACTATTGCGGGAGTACGTCCCGACCAATATATATTTGACATTAAGAAAGATTCGGACGGTGATATCTGGTCCGGTGGATATTATCACCTAAAACGCATTAATCTTGCGACTAAAAGTGTACGTCTATATCCGGGAGTAAGCTCTATCACTACCATCCAGGAGAAAGACACCCGGCATATGTGGATCGGTACAAGAATGGGGCTCTATCAGCTTGACAAGGAATCCGGGATTTACCGGTATGTTGACCTGCCCGTTGAATCTCCCTATATATGCGCATTATACCAAAGGAATGACGGTATTCTATATATCGGCACTCGTGGAGCCGGACTGCTTATATATGACATCAATAAAAAGAAGTTCGTCCATCAGTATCATACAGACAACTGTGCACTGATTTCCGATAATATCTATACAATTCTCCCGCGTCAGGACAAGAGCCTCCTCATGGGTACAGAAAACGGAATTACCATTTACTCGCCCAAAGAACACTCCTTCCGCAATTGGACACGGGAACAAGGATTGATGAGTGTTAATTTTAATACCGGTTCTGCTACCACCTATAGCAAAAATACGCTTGTTTTTGGTAGCAATGACGGGGCTGTCAGGTTCCCAACAGACATACAGATACCGGAACCGCATTACTCACGTTTGTTACTGCGCGATTTTATGATAGCCTATCACCCCGTTTATCCAGGTGATGACGGTTCTCCGCTGGAAAAGGATATTGACGAAACTGACCGGTTAAAATTGACTTACGGACAAAACTCCTTTTCTCTTGATGTAACTTCCATTAATTATGATTATCCTTCTAACATTCTTTATTCATGGAAAATTGACGGTTTTCATAAAGAATGGAGCCGTCCGAGCCAAGACAACCGGATTATTGTAAGAAATCTGCCGCCCGGCGATTATACTTTGCAGATTCGTGCCGTATCCAATGAGGAAAAATATAAGACCTATGAGACCAGAAACATTCAGATTATCATAACGCCTCCAGCATGGGCCAGTGTATGGGCCATGGCGGTATATGCGATCCTGCTGGTGCTGATTATGGGTATCATATTCCGTATCATCATGCTACACAAACAGAAAAAGATTTCGGATGAGAAGACACGGTTCTTCATTAATACGGCCCATGACATACGTACCCCGCTCACATTGATAAAGGCTCCACTGGAGGAAGTCGTAGAAAATCGTATGGTAAAAGAACAAGCATTACCGCATATGAATATGGCCCTTAGAAATGTGAATACATTGCTCCAGCTAACGACCAACCTGATAAATTTCGAACGGGTAGGTGTCTACTCTTCCCACCTTTATGTTTCTGAATACGAATTGAACTCCTATATGGATAATGTTTGTGCCACTTTCCGCAAATATGCTGAGATGAGACATGTCAGATTTGTTTACGAAAGCAATTTTAACTATCTGAATGTGTGGTTTGACAGTGACAAGATGGGATCTATTCTAAAAAACATCCTGTCAAATGCATTGAAATATACACCAGAAGGTGGTAGTGTACATATTTATGCCTGCGAGGAAGCGAACTCTTGGAGCATCGAGGTGAAAGATACCGGAATCGGTATTCCCGCATGTGAACAGAAGAAACTGTTCAGGCATTATTTCCGGGGGAGTAACGTTATCAACCTCAAAGTGACAGGCGCTGGAATCGGGTTGATGCTGGTATACAAGCTGGTCAGATTACATAAAGGCAAGATCCAAATTCAGAGTACTGAACATCAAGGGACCTGTGTACAAGTTACCTTCCCGAAAGGAAACAGCCATCTCCATAAAGCAAAATTCATATCTCCCAAGACACCGGATGTATGTCCGGAGATTATCATACCTGGTAGTGCTTCCGAGCAGCCATCCATAGAAACATCCCAGCCAAACGGATCTTTACAACGTATCCTGATAGTAGAGGACAATGACGACTTACGTAACTATCTTGTTGATATGTTCAAAACGGGTTATACTATTCAGTCCTGTCCAAATGGAATGGATGCGCTTGTCATAATACGGGAATTTAATCCGGATCTCATTATATCCGATATAATGATGCCCGAGATGGGCGGGGATAAACTCTGCTCAGTTATAAAAGGTGACCTTGAAATGTCACATATTCCGGTCATCTTGCTGACTGCGCTGGGAGATGAAAAAAACATGCTCGAAGGACTGGAAATCGGAGCAGATGCCTACATCACAAAACCTTTCAGCGTAGGGATACTCAAGGCAACGGTCAAGAACATACTTGCAAATCGCGCCATGCTCCGTCAGGTTTATAATAGTATCGAAGATGAAAAACAGAATCTTCCGTCCAACTGCACCAATACTTTGGACTGGAAATTCATAGCCTCTGTCAAGGAGTGTATAGAAAACAATATGGGAAATCCGGACTTCAATGTGGACATGCTCAGTAGCCAGCATCACATGAGCCGCACAAGTTTCTTCAACAAATTAAAGGTGTTGACCGGCTATGCTCCGGCTGATTATATCCGGATGATACGTCTGCAACATGCCGCACAATTGCTGAAACAGGGTGAATATACAATAACGGAGATTGCCGACATAGTAGGATTCTCGGATGCCAAATACTTCCGCGAAGTATTTAAAAAATATTATAATGTAAGCCCAAGCAAATTTAATAAAAATCAGAATATTGATGGCTAATAAAAAAACTCACTGATCTGAACCTCAGTGTCTCAAGCATATCATTCCTCCTCAGTTCTAATCTTCCCGGTTTTCCTGACTGGAACGATATGCGAGACCTACCGGGAATTATCATCAGATACCTACTCTTTCCTTTGCTTTTCTGCCATCATAAGCACCAACTTTTATACAAATGTTTTCAAAATCTTTGAGGGGCTTACCGAGCGTGGCAAAGGAGATTACACCATTATAGACACCTTAGTTACGATTTCTCTCTCCAAAATCGGCAAGTATTTTTATTGCATCTTGGTTGATTGGATTGTTTTTAACAATTGTCTTGAAGATATCTCTTGCCATATCAATATCTCCATTCAATTCTGTCATTAATCCAACCCCAAATGATTCATACATTTCAGCTCTATATCTAATAAAGCAATTAGAATTCCATAGTTCTATGAAAACATTTGGATTCTGTTTTCTAATTCTCTCAAACAATGCAAACCTATACAACAGTAATAAATAATGGCAAGTTTTTTCGTAATCCCCCCATAATTTCAACTCGTCTGTCTCCCCTATTTTGGCATATTTAAAATATACAAGTATACTATTATGCAGACCTTCTTTTAAGAACGAATCATAAATAGCCTCCCTTTTTCTTGCTATAGCATAGTCGCTATCTAACATCCAATGTTGGTTTAATGCCAACCATATCCCTAATGCCTTTGAAGGATTAGTGATAGCCAAAAGAAGACCGGAGAACTTTTTGTCCACCTCATGCGGCTTACACTCGCAATTTACGATAGGATTACCATCACTCATCAGATAATGCAGATACCCAATAAAAACCAAACACTGAACCGAGTAACAATCACTATCTACTAAACCTGCCAAATAATCTTCTATATTCAGATTCTTATCTTTAGTACATACCGACGATAACACCCATATCAAATGCACCTTAATAAATTCGTCTATACCCTCATCGTTTAATAATGCGACCAACGATTGTTGTAGCCTATTGGGGAATCCCCTCTTTGCCCTTTGAAGCCCTTTAATTATGTCAAATAGCTCTGGCTCATAATTACTCATTTCGCGGAGTCTCTGCGTAATAACTGCCATCATTGGGTAATACTCGTCGGGATTCTGAGAGAATAGTTTATCACGCATTTGTGCACATGCTTCATCATAATGAGCATCATGTTTTCTTATCGAACGCATAATCTCATCAACTGACATTATGGTAATCGCAGGGATATCATTAAGTTTCTCTCCATAAAAATTAGTCACACCATCCATACTGACCATCTGCGTATTATTCAAAATTGATCTTGGTGGTATTCTGAAGCAAGTTAAAGACAACATATTATTGCAGATGAAATTAAACAGGTGAAGCATATTACAATACTGCTCATATATCTCATCCTGACTTAAACTATCTATTGAGCAATTAATCTCATCAACATTACTTTTCTCGTCAAAATGACCGCAAGCGTGATCTCTTATCTTACGGTTACTTTTAAAGAAAACATCTGTATGATAAATTTTCTCGAACTTATCAAAAACAGTATCAAGCATTTCTCTATTATCACATGTAGAATATAACCTTTTATACATCAAATCAAAACCTTCTTCATATTGTTCCGCAGTAGATCTAAGTTCTTTTCGAGTATATAAATTATCATGATAGTTGTATATCACACATACCAACAAACGTTTAAACAGTCTTTTATCCTCAATACTATGATAAGGTTTCGCAGCAAGACAATGAGCATAACTTACCATTAGTTCAATTCCTTTTAAGAATTGCGCCTTACGTTGTTCATTTGTAAAAGTGATAAGACCTCCTTTATTAAAACCGAATAAATCCAACGCACTATTCGTAATGCAAGCAGTATCATCAGCATAAAGGCTATCAATGGCTGCCAATGCCATCATCAGATCATTAACATCGCCAAAGCCTTTAAATTGTATATCATTACCTTCTATGAGCTGTTCTGTTGCAAATAATTCATCAATAAATTCGGAAACAGACTTATGATCAAAGCTTCTAAACAGATTGGAGTTCTCGAAAATATCAACATCTTTATTTTCTGCGGTTGTTTGATAATGAGCTCCTAACTTATCCCTAACAAGGCGAAAACCATTATTATAAGTAGATTTTACCTCATCTGATAATAATCGTTCTATATCACCTTTCGGTATAGAATGACTCCAAATCTTAGTGATATCATCAACTCTTAGCATAATATATATACTAAGTAATCTGCCACAGAAATCATCCACTCTGCCAGAGTCTAACAGTTGCTTGCATTTTGCAATTTCGTTAAAACACAGATGAAGCTTATCTAATGTTACTTGATCAATATTCATGATATATATGTTTGCTTAAGATTCAATCACTTGGACTCCAAATATCCAAACAATAAAAACAGACTTACTCTTCGTTTAATGAAACCATAGAACCAGCATACAAACTCATCGTTAATAATCGAGTGACAAGCGCTTTGAATTCATCCAAAGCGCTTGTCACTAATTATAAATACCTGCTTCTGATTCTTAGTAAATAGTGTTAGCACGTCTACAGAGTGAAGTTTATACAGGCTCGCCAAATAGCGACAAAAGTTCACCAATTTCAGACTAACTGTACCCCTTTTGCCTTTTCTTTTTGAGGGCACGAGTTGGGTTACTAACTTTGTCTTTCAGGGTCTAAATGATGTTCGGTAGGGCAGACATACAGGGAATAAAAAAAGTCCTACAATACGTTGATATTGTAGGACTTGTCCTATTTTTGACCCTATTTGCCTTAGGAGTCCCAGCGGAGAGACAGGGAACGATTAAGATTCATTTCCCCTACTCATTATCAGCATCTTACCAGAAGCCTCTACTCCTATGACACCGAATAATTCACCGCGTATATGCTGCAACTTTCTTCCTGTTACACTCTTACTTACTTTTACAAAAGTAGCAAAAAAATAACATAAATACAAATTATACACTTTATTTAACGAACATAACTTCTATAATTTTCTTCCAATAACAATTGCAATTTTGAAAGAGGATAAAGAAACTTACCACCTATAGCAGTATAAGCTATCCCTTTTTCATCACGTAACTTTTGCAGAGTTCTGCTTGATATATGCAACATGCCACATACCTGTTCACCAGTCATATAGACCTCATTGGCTATAGGAACGGTCAAATCCTGAATTGCAAAAATCTCCTTAGAACATTTTTTGAGCATCTCCATCATCATGATATACTCTTCTGACTGTTTTGTGATCACCCCATCCATATTTTATTTGTCTTTTTGAGCTAGTATTCTAGCCAGATCACTTTCCTTATACATATATTTTCCACCGATGAAAGAACACGGAATAATACCATGCTCCCTATAACTTTGCAAACTCCGCTTGGAGATATTCAAAACCAGACAGACTTCCTGGGCATCCATTCATTTTTCCTTTTCAACAGATCCAAATTTCTTTTTAACGGCTTCAATCTGTGTAGATAAATCCTCAACCTGCTGTTTCAACCGCAAATACGCATTTTTTTCAATTACAACTAATTCCATAACAAATCTGATTTATAATTTTACTATTTGTGAAGCAAAGTAAAGCACATTTCTATATCAGGAAAAGCCTCCGGAATCAAAGTCACCCATTGGCGTACATTGTCCCCCAAAAACATACCAGATAGTATTATCATGCAATTTCTTTTCTCCATATTTACTCAAAACAAAAACTTTCAGAAGCCCAATATAGAAGTGAAAGGTGCACCACTTGCATCCGCCGATAATGCTCCTTCTAACCCTGCTTGTCTTCCGTTATCCTCTACACCTTTATACTTTTACTGTTCCGTAAAACTTCTTTTTCCTTAATCTCCACTTTCTGCCGTATATTTGAGAAATGCTCACGCAACAGTTTTCTGGCCAATATCCTCGCCTTCTCCTGCATTTCGTCATAAATGTTCCATCTGTTCCGGCCCAACAGTGCTCTTTCTATCTTTTCAAAATTCTCATGAAAACTGAAATTGTCTGGATACTCGTCCATCAGTCCGTCCCTCGGATAACCCTTGTCCATGATATACAGCAATGTCATTCGGTCATAATTATCCACGCTTCGGGCTAAACCAAGCCCCTTCTCATTATCCGTCAGCCGGGCATAATTCTCCCATGTGGGTGAAAGGTCATACTCCTCTTTGTCCGTAACACTTTTCAAAGCCGATTTATCCAGAAAGGCATCTGCCGGAATCTTCTCCATTGGTAGCAGACTGTCATAATTATCATAACAGCGGTTTATTTTCCCCGCCATCAGCGAAGGCCATCCCCGAAGCTCATATACCGTCAGCGACTTGCCTTCAAAGTCCGGCTCAAAGAAACGCCTCTCGATATTCGCCTCCATAAAGGCTCCATATTGGTGGTTTCCCTTATAATCCCGGCTGAAAAGCAATACCCCCTTGTCTATTTCAACACCCGTATAAAATTTGTTCCCGTGTTCCAAGTCATCCAACATATCCGCCACCGCTATAGGTGATGACTTTATTTCTTTCCACATTTTCGGCGTGAGCCAGCGGGTATAAGTCTCATCCTTCGAAAACGGGTCTATTTCATTTCACAGGCAATACACTACTTCTGACAGACGTTGGTATCTCTGTAAAATGATCCCATGCTCGTCCATCGCCTTTTCCAGCCTTTTCAGGTAATCCTCATTGTTTCCTTCCTGCAAGGGAGGTACGATACCCATATCGGGCACATTATAATACATCAGGCCCATAGCCGGCATTTCCTCGCTTTTCAATGCCTTTTCCACATCCTTCTGCATGAACTCCTGAAAACCTTCCTCACCCGTACCTTTCATGCTGATATGTACGGGATTGAAAAATTTGTCCACAGTTATATATACGCTGCCACCTTTTATCATTCCGTTCTGTTCATTTTCCATATATTAAAGAATTAAATGTTTATACCCTGTCCTTTCTTTTTAAACGGTATCCTTGTTTTCACTTCCGTCTCCGGGAACCTTGCATTATCCGGTCGTGTAACCAGCAGCGAGACAATCCGTTCCTGCTCCTTTGAGAGTGGCGCACGCATCAGTTGCAAGTTTCTCAGCCGGTTAAAGTTTCTTAGTGTAGGTGCCATGTCGCACCGTTTCGTACAAATCCCGTATCGGAGTATATCCGGCGAAGCTGTCTTGCAGTCCCCGATTTCCGCCCGAAGTTCCGCATCCAACGGTGCCACCTCATGGAACCTCAATTCATCCGGCTTTCGTTTCCCGTCGAAAAAGTATCCGGTCAAATCGTTCAGAAACTCTTCCAATGCCTTGTCCCCTTTGTCCGTTTTTCCCAGTAGCAACACCTTCTGTCCGTATTCTACTGCCGTACAAGTAGGAAAAACGGCTTGTCCGTTCCTTATCACATCCCCATCCATTCCGAAACGGTGCCCCAACCGCTTGTAGTCATCATTCTCCAATAAGACCGTATGTTCCGCCGATGACGACAGTTGTACGATACCCCTTTCCTCACAGAATGCCGCATCCCGCAGTCTTACCACACCCGAAGGATGAATCCCTTCTCGTTCCAATACCGGCGTGAGTCGTTCCAGATAATTCGCATTATCCGTTCCGAGTATGGGGGGAATCAGACTTTTGTCTCTGAAGTCGAAACGGAACATTCAGTAGTCGGGTACAAATTCCCTGCTTGCAGTATGAAACCGTACGTTGTTGCTGATATATCGGGAGAATCCTTCTTCTCCCTGTCCCCGCATACTTAAATAAACGGGGCGGTAAAAAGCATCCAGCGTCATATACAGACTGCCGCTTTCCACCGCTTGCATTTTCTTTTCTTCCATAAATTCTATATGATTAGTTGTTTCTTTTCCTTTTTATCTGGAGTAATGGAGGCCACATGCTTTGCCTGCCGTTGACCGTTACCCCGTTTCTGCACAAGAACTTCCCGTATGGGGGCTGTATCGAATGATTTACCTGCCTTTTGTTCTTTAGAACGCTGATAAGAAGCTGTTTGCATTCTTTCTGTTTTTTCCGTCCGGTTGATACTTCTGCCCAACTTAAATTCCCCGTCCGTTATATGGAACTCCGATTGCAGAATATCCCTTGCCATTACCTTCGCTTCCGTCTGCAAGGCCGCATAGCCGAAATCATGTGACGACATTGGCGCCGATTGCCGTGCCTTGATGCTGTCACCCAACTTTTCAGCTAAATCTCGGAACTCATACTCATAACTGAACGGATGAAAATAGTCTGCCGCCACATGACCGGCATACCCGTTCTCCGAAATATAAAGCAGAGAGGCCACGTCATAATTACGTGGCGAAATACCCAGATTGAAGTCCTTCGTCAACCGGTCAAAGTTACTGTAATCCGGTCTTAAATCGTATTTGTCCGTACAGACGGCACCTTCCAGCATCTCTTTTCCTGCCAGTTTCTCAGAAGTAAAGCTGAACTCCGATTTACGCAGTTGCATATCGGCACTGCGCAAATCGCTTTTCGCCAGTTTGTCGATGCAGTTGTCCACCAGTTCCGCCACTTGTCGGGAAGGTGTCTCTATCTCATACAGTTTCAATGTTTCCGCCCCTTTGGTCATATTGAAAAATCCGTCCGCCAGATATTGCAAATAGCTGTTGCGAGCTTTCATACCCTTTTCGTTGTCCGAGAAGAACAATACGCCCTCATCCGTCGCCACGGCATACACTCGCCACTTTTCGCCCGACAGTTTTTCATTGTTCCAGCCTTCCGCCTCGTTATACCGGATAAACTCTTTATATTGCTTGTCTTTTTGCAGTGCTGTGGATGATGCCCGGCGGCTGAACAGTTTCAACCCCGTTTTCAGCGTATAGGCCGCATCCCTCAAAGGAATCTGCCTTCCCGTCACTGCCTTGTGTCTATGGATAGTCGGAACCAGAGTATGAAAATACCAGTTCGCCAGTTCTCCCCGTCGGGAAGGTATCTTCCCTTTATCTGCGAAATCTGCTTTTAGAATCGTTCAGCCGGGTAGGTAGCCCCATTTGTCGAAGCTCTTCACCATCTTCCCGATATAATCCTCATACGCTTTCGGTGTGGCATCACCCGTGCGTACATCCACCGGGGTATTTTTTTCGTCCAGCGTGATGAACACGCTCCCTGGCCCTTTAGCTGTCCGCCCCGATAAACGGGTTATCCAGCGGGTCGTCCAATCTTTCAGTAATCCCATAATCTTGATTTGTTTACAGAAGTTTTATAGATGCAAAGAAAGCGCTTTGACCGTCAATCTGCAACACGGCGGACACACAAGTCACATTTTGGCGGCTGTTGGCGTGCAAACTTTACGCCAGCCGTTCGTCCAACATCTTGATATAGCTTTTGCGAATAGAGTCAATAAAAGGAGTGGAAACCGTACAGCGATCAAACACCTTTCCCCGCTTGGTGTATAAGGCATTTATTTTCAGGTTAAAAGCATTCTCGAATACTCTGATGACATCTACAATAGTAAGTTTCTTCCCTTCCGCGCAGTCCACAACCCCGGCAGCCATCAATGCGGCCACTAATTCTATCAGGTCATTATCCGTACCGTTCCAGCGAAGTGTTGATTTCTGTTTATTACCCTGCCGGTGAATTTCCATTTTCATATTGGTGTCATCTGCATGATAACGGAAATAATCTTTCGTTATTTCTATCTCCGTTTCCAATAATGAAAGAGTCTTGCTGATAAACACATCGTAGAGTATATGTCGTCCTCCTTCCATGACATTACAAGTCTGTTGCATAAAAGAAAGTTCTATTTTTGTGTAGTTCAACCGTCTTAATAGCTTCATTCTATCCTCATCTTGCGACAGTTCGGCAAGCTGATTTGCGAAATCGTCATAGGCGGCAGGTAAATCTTCCGACATAAGTTCAGAGCCTGTCATGTAAGAAGTGAACATATTGAATAGAAGAGTATTTGTCAATGTTCTCATGGCACTAAAATTTAAAGTTTAAAACTGTCCGGTTTTCACCGTCACTTGTCATAACCATAAAGGACAAGTGATATGCCACAGAAAAGCTAATATATTAATATATTGATAACTAATACATTAAAATTTGCTATCCCCAAAACGTGTCTGCATTTATTATCCCCATCAGACACAATGTGTTCAGAATTATGGACACATTCAGTTTAAACCGTATTTTTTCAGTTTCAAATAAAGCGTGCTCCGGGATATACCCAACAGCCGGGCGGCAGCTTTCCGATCATTACCCGTAGTTTCCAATGCTTTCACTATCGCTTCCAATTCCGTACGCTCCATATCCAGCCGGTAATCATCCGATGGTTTTATCTCTACCGGAAGGTTGATGTCTTTAAGTGTAATCCATTCATCCTGCGCCAATACACACGCACGCCTCACCACACTTTTTAACTCACGGATATTGCCCGGCCATGAATAAGCCTTGAAAGCCTTTTTCACGTCCCGGTCAAATTCCTTTATCTCCTTGCCCAGTTCCTCATTTGCATAGGAAAGAAAGAATCCGGCCAACGGAATAATATCATCCGTACACTCTCTCAATAACGGAACATGAAGCGGAAATTCGTTCAACCGATGGAACAAGTCTTCCCTGAACCGCCCCTCACTTATAGCCCGTTCTAAATCCTCATTGGTGGCTGTAAGCAGTCGTATGTCTGCTTGTATTTCTTCCTTTCCACCAAGAGGTCTATAACGTTTCTCTTGCAAGGCACGTAATAGTAATACCTGAGTTTCCATGTTCAGATTACCAATTTCATCCAGGAACAATGTCCCATGATTGGCGGCAGTAAACATGCCGGTTTTATCTTCAGTCGCTCCCGTAAAAGTACCTTTTTTATGTCCAAACAATTCCGATGCGGCCAGCTCCCGTGGTAATGCCCCACAATCCACCGCTACAAAAGGAGCGTCCGAACGTCCGCCAAGTGCATGGATCCGTCGCGCCACCCATTCCTTACCTGTGCCCGATGCGCCACGTATCAATACGGATAAGCTGTCTGCGGGAGCTACCAAACGAATCATCTCCTGAAGTTTTACTGCCAATGGACTTTTACAGACATAAAAAGCCTGCTCCGGATTTCTCCTTTTCTCCCTGCGTTTCAACAGTTCACGGATGACGTCAAGTACTTTTTCTATTTGTACGGGTTTGGGGAGATAATTGTCGGCCCCTTTCTTTACAGCTTCGACAGCACCAGGTATATCTCCATATCCTGTCATGATTAGAAAAGGCATACGATACCCATGTACCCTCATCCATTCAAGCAGTTCTACACCATTACAGTCACCAAGGCGGAAATCCGACAAGACCAGATCTACTTCGTGACCGCTTAGAAATTCTTTTGCGGAATTTACTGACAGCACGTAACGTGCATCCATCCCGTTTTTTACCAGCCAGTTGACGGTAGTACGTGCATATATCCGGTCATCTTCTACTACCAATATGGTTTTCATCCGGTTCATACTTTAATTCTTTCGCTTTTTTTACGGCCTGTTCCACTGCTTCCATCAGTCTTTTAATACGGGCATCCAATTCCTTACACCATTTTTCAGAGGATAGTGAAGCCATCTCTTCCAGTTCATTCAAGGATACATTGATACGAATCATCCCCCATAATGGAGCAGCTTTGTGTATGATATGCCTCAATTGCATATAATTTGCCGTTTCCAAAGCGTCCTGCATTTCAGAGAGTTCCTTTTCCGTGTCCTCTATGAACATATCCAACAGTTCCCTCGCATTTTCTTCCCCTTCCATGATAGTTGTAAAATTCGTTCTGTCTATACATGAAGTAACCGAAACTAATTCTCTTTGCGAGAAAGGCTTATACAGGCAGTCCGCAAAACCTGCATTTCTAAAATATTCCGGATTTTTGTCCGCTTGTGCGGTTACCGCCAATACGGGAAGTGTCTTTGCTTGTCCGAGGTTGCTACCCCGGAGCAAGGCCAGTACCCCGTAACCGTCCATTTCTGACATTCTCATATCCGTCAACACCAGGTCATAACGATTGCGGCGTAATGCCTCAATCAGTTCACTTACATTCAGGCAACAATCACATTTCACCCCATGACGTACATACATCTTTTGGATTACTTCAAGTTGCATCCGGTCATCATCTATTGCCAGTACTCTCATTCCTGAAAGAACGCCACATGGCAAAGAAATCTTTGTAGTGCCAGTCTTTCCGTTTGTCTCACGCAAAGGCAGACATACCTCGAATGTGCTTCCATGTCCCGGCGTGCTTTGAACATGAATAGTTCCCTTCAGCAATGCCACCAATTTATATGTTATTGCCAATCCCAGTCCGAAGCCTTCTTCCGCATTTGGCGCTTTACCTCGTTCAAAAGCGGTGAATATCTGTTCCTGACTTTCCTTATCAATACCTATACCCGTATCTCTAATGAAGAAGGATAGCTTTCCGACTCGGTATTGTGCACCTACTTGTATATATCCGGCACTGGTAAACTTTACTGCATTTGAGATCAGATTATTGAGTATTTGCACCAACCGCCCACAATCCCCCTCAACAAGTATATCAGAATCTATCACTTTTATTACCAAGTCCAACCCTTTCTTTTCCGCTACCGATAAGAATGAGTGGACAGCATTTTCAATTGTCCGCCCCAAATGAAAGATTTCTTTTTCCGGCTGTTCCTTTTCCGCTTCCAGCCTGTAATAATACAGCAGGTTATTTGCCAACCCAATGACATGGCGAGAGGCATGCAGGATATTCATTGCATACCCTTTGCTCTGTTCCGGACTTTTTTCATCTTGTAATAATTCTGCATATTCGCTGATAGTACCGAGCGGTGCACGCAAGTCATGGCTTACTGTCAGTATAAGATTACGGCGCGCGGCCAACAGTTCACGATTCCGACAGTCAGACGCTTCCAGTTTCAGCCGATATTCCTGCCTCTTTCTTATGTCCTGATGAATAAAAAGGTAAAATATCACTATTAGCAGGATGGCGATAGCGGCTATAAACAGAATGATACGAAATGATTGCTCCCTTGATGCGGTAATTTCCTCTATTTCTTTTTCCGCTTGCTTGATAACGACTTGTTCAAACTCACCAATAAGTGTGTTTATTTGTGAATTCAGTTCTGTGTTACGCCATTGCAAACTGTCGGAGTAAGTGACCAGCCTGTTCCAATAGTCAGTATATTGTATATACATTTCTTTTTGCAGGGAATAAAGTTCCCTGGTTATTTGTTGAGATGCGGACTGTTGTTTCGTTTTTTCCTTTTGGTATGCATAAGCAGATTTGTCTTCTTTCTTTTTAAACAACCCAAGGAAACCACTCCGTTTTTTCTTCACCTTTTCCGATTTGCCCGGTAGCAATATATGCATTTGTAAAGCGACAGCAGGTATTCTCCGTTGGAACAGACTGTCAGAGCGTAGTAAATCCGAAAGTGTATTCATCACTCCGAGCAACAGTGCCTCTTTTTCTTGTAAGAGCGAAGATATTGTGTCGATTTGTGCATGTTGTATGTCCGATGGATAGTATCGTTTCAGTCCGTTCAAAGCGGTGGTAGCTATTTCACGCTTCATCCGGTATTCATTGAATTTGTCCCTGTCACGTAATAGCAGGAAATCATCAGAAAAGGAGAAGTCAAGCAGCTTTTCAAAAGTTCGGTTCACAGCTTCTCTTTTTTGCCTGATGAGTAATTCGCCACTGTTCAACATTTCCATCTTCCGATGTTCCAACCACACAAGAGAAACAATGATAGTAAGGAATATGAGTAACAACACATATCCGACAATAATTTTTAACCGGAGAGATACCGACGAGTTATTTATTTGCATTTGTTCTGTTTTCATTCTAATTATGCCATGATATGCGTTTTGTTTAAAGTAAAATCTGTGATTTTGACTATAGTTCCATTCTGGTATCAGATAAAATCAATACTCAAAGCGGAAAAATATTCTTTTTGGACAGCAAGGTCTTAGTACCATAGTTTGTATCCCTACATCAATTTTTATATTCTTATTTCCCTCCTAATGCATGATATAATTTAATTACTCCTTGTATCTTACCAAATATATTCTGCACTTGAGTCTGTTCGGCATCAAAAAGTGATTGCTGGACAGTAAGCACTTCCAAATAGGTTGCGCCGGAATGACACATCAGCAGTGCTGTCTTCCGTACAGCTTCGTTCAAAACAGAAACGTGACTTTCACCAATTTCAATTTGCGATTTTGCCGTCTGCCATGCGGTCAAAGCATCGTTTACCTCTTTTCCTGCATTCAGCAATGATTGCTGGAACAACAGTTTGGCTTCTTCCTGACGGCTTTTGGCTATCTTCAAGTTGGCGATATTCGCACCCCGGTTGAATAACGGCTGTGTCAGGGAACCGATGGCATTGAGCAACCATTGTCCGGGATTAGTGATTACACCTCCACCGTTATTAGTCCATCCAAGTGTTCCCGAAAGGGTGATATTGGGATAGAATGTGGCACGTGCAGCATTGGTAGTGTAGAACGCCTGCACCAGTTCCATTTCTGCCTGACGCACATCGGGACGGTTGGAAAGCAACTGCAAGGGGACTCCGATAGAGACAGTATCGGGGAAAGCTGCTTCGGTCAGGTTACTTCGTTCAATCGAGTGTGACGGCATGGCAAGTATTGCAGACAAGGCATTTTCAGTTTCGGAGATACTCTTGCGAATGGATAATAGGGATGATTCGAGCTGCATCACGTTCGCTTTTGCCTGTAATACACCGGCTTCATTTGATTTTCCAGCTTTTTTCAATGCTTCGAGAGTACGTACGGTAGTCTGCCAGTTCTCAAGGGTACGGTTGCTTATTGCCATTTGCGCGTCAAGCATGGCAAGGGTATAGTAACTGTCGGCAATAGTGGCGACAAGCTGTGTCTGTACGGCTTGCCGATAATCACTACTTCCTTGCAAGGCGGCAGCGGCACCACGTTTTGCAGCTGTGAATCTGCCGAAGATGTCCAGTTCCCAGCTTGCTGATGCTCCTACATTATATGTCTTTGCCGTTGCTCCATCGTGCCTGCTGACATTACCTTCGGCATTCAGCTCGAGTGATGGGAGATACGACAGTTTGGTCGTTAGCAAGGTGGCTTCTGCCGCTTCCACCCGTAGCCGTGCCACATTGAGGTCTGTGTTTCGTTCAAGTCCTGTTTCAATCAAGGACTGAAGTTTCGGGTCGGTAAACATCTCCCGCCACGATAGGGAGGCCAGAGTGGTGGTATCAACGTCTGCCGGTAGGTTTCTATACAGATCCTCCATCAAGAGGTCAGGGCGATGATACCGGCTGTATGTGCCACAGCTGGTAAACATCCATCCTGACAATATAATATATATTACTGTCTTCTTCATTTAATTATGCTTAACACGTTCTTGGATATATTGGAATACAATAAACAATGACGGCACAAGGAACAACAGAGCCAAAGTACCTACAATCATTCCACCGATTACACCTGTGGCAAGCGAACGGCTGCCGTTGGCACCCACTCCGTGAGCCAGCATCAGCGGGACAAGGCCGAACACCATGGACAACACGGTCATCAATATGGGGCGCAGACGGACTTTTGCCGCACTATATGCCGCCTGTGCCAGCGTCATGCCTTCCGACCGCCGCTTGCCGGCATATTCGGTAAGCAGGATGGCAGTCTTGGCAAGCAGGCCGATAATCATGATCAGTCCGGTCTGCATGTAGATGTTGTTCTCCAGACCGAACAGCCATGCAAACAGGAAACTGCCCATCAGTCCGCAAGGCACCGACAACAGAACCGCAAAGGGGATAAACACGCTTTCGTACAAGGCACACAGAATCAGATAGACCAGAACCATGCAGAGCAGGAATATAAGCGTGGCATTATTGGTTGTATTGCTTTCCTCACGCGAGATACCGCCAAACTCGTAGGTGTAATTTGCCGGAAGCACTTCGCGTGCCGTCTCACCGATGGCTTTGAGCACCTGCCCTGAACTGTAACCCTGAGCCGGGGAACCGCTAATCGAGATGGCGTTGAACAGGTTGAATCGGGTGAGGTCTGACGGGCCGTTGGTCTTGGTCAGGCGCACGAACCGGCTCAAAGGCGACATACCGCCATCGGAGGTACGCACATACATGTGGTGAAGGGATTCCGCATTCACACGGTATTCCGCCGGAGCCTGCATGGTCACATGGTAGAGCTTGGAGAACCGGTTGAAGTCGGAAACATATTGTCCGGTATAATAGCCCGACAAGGTGGAAAGCACGTCTGCAGGCGATACACCCGACTGTTCGCATTTCGCGGCATCAATATCCACCCAGTATTGCGGATAGTCCGTGGCAAAGGAGGAATAGACTTCGCCAATTTCGGGTCGTTGCGACAAGGCTTCGACAAACTTGTCCGCCTCTTCCTTGAAAGCGGTGATGTTTCCACCCGCCTTGTCCTGCAAATAGAGTTCGAAACCGTTTCCCATGCCGTACCC
>QWCY01002657.1_pt1 | contig 22461 bp, 21 predicted proteins | sample 1972631 | NCBI WGS metagenome assembly QWCY01 (sample SAMN09866696, study PRJNA288562) | Human gut metagenome isolate pre1_stool, whole genome shotgun sequencing... | isolation source: gut | host: Homo sapiens | place: USA: California
ATCGTTGCTGCTATACATCGTATTACGTTTTTTGATTACAGCAACGAAGGTCTGCATTTATTTTAAGATTTGAAAGACGTCATTTTTGGATGCTAACAAGGTGCCGGTAGGCATCTTCACTAATTTGAGACATTAAAATTTAACGTTAATATTCCGTTTGATACCGTTTATCATCGGCAACAGGTTCTCGTAATCCTCTCTTCCGTTTCCCTGTTCTTTCAGCACTGGCTCTGAAGTAATCCCTGAATGAATATCTTTCTATCCCATCCTATTTCTTAAATCCTTCAGTCTTTTCACCATCCTACACAAGCTGTCAGAGTTTTGCATAGCCATAGCTATATCCCATTGCTGTTGAATAAAGGGAACTACTGCTATATTATATTCTTTACTCTTACACATTTTTCCTTCTGAGGCAATTTGATTTCTAATCTCTATTTTTGACGATTTGGGAGCTAAGGCATGTGTAAGATAATAAGAAGCCTTAACAGGCAAACTCATTTCTATCAGTGCTTTCATTCCTCCCTGCTTCTGTTTGGAAGCAACAGGCATATCAGCAAGGGTAATACCCAAATAATTTGCAAAGTTTTCACAATCAGCCAGCAGCCAGGCTTCAGCTTCATCAACAGCTATATTTACCACAAAATCCTTATTCTGCACAATCCCTTCCAACAGCTTCTTCTTTAACACAGGAGCACAGTCTTCAGTATCCAAATCTGTCAATAGTATGATAGGAGTTTTCTCAGCCAAGATATTGAAGTTGCTTATTTTGTTTTTTATTTCACTGCCACGGGCAGGTAACTCTTGCAGAACATGAAAATCGGATGAACAAAAGTTGAGTAGTTTTAGTATTACTGCACGAGTTACAGGATCTTCACCCGCAATATAGACATTGACCTTCATCTCTCTCATTCCCAGTTTACAATTCCCATATTCTCTATTTCCGTTGGTTTTGTCCGTGGTATTACCACATCCGCTACAGAGAAACCTGCTCCAAGAATATTCCGCACATCTTCTATATCCGAAATCTTATCCACAGTAGTACCCTCATTTGTATTTGTCAACAACAGCACTTCTGATCCGTCAATACCCTCGTTAGATAAAATGTCGTAGCTATGCGTTGTTACGATTACTTGCCTTTTCTTATAGCGTTGCATTCTCGCTATAAACTCCGGGATTTGCGCCACTATGCCCGGATGAAGATTGATTTCCGGCTCTTCAAGCAAAATAATTCCATTACCCTCCAACATCGCAAAAAGAAAACCTATCAGGCGCAAAGTTCCATCAGAGAATTGAGCTTCTCTTTGTTTGCTCCCCTGAGCCCTCCAATGAATGTATTTAACTTCCAAATGAGGGGCTCCCATTTCATCCTTGACAAACGATAGTTCATCCAATTGTGGGACAGCCAACTTCATGACCTCATTTATTTTCTTAAGGTAAGAGTTACGGGTAGCTTCATTCAATGTGGAAAGTCGTAACAGAAAATTTCGTCCAAAATAATCCTCTTTTCCCATCGGTACGGAACTTGATTCACGAACCAACTGTGGAATGATATTCAGATATTCTATATTCTGAAAGAAATCTTTAATTTCACGGAATTTCTGATTAGCATTCGCCTGTTCCAAGTGAGTATATTTCAGTGTTTCATCATCTTCATTTTCAGAGTCCTCCGAACGATTCAAGACATATCCTCCAGACACAAATGAATACACTTGTTCACTAATTATCCTGACCTGGCTCTTCTGGATACCACCTCCCGTGTGTTTAAAATCCAATGAATATATCCATTTAGGAGAGGATGTTGGAGATTCTTTCAGCACGACTTCTACCTTGACATCAGTTCTTGTGCGTGCAGCCAGACATCTTATCTTGGTAATACCCCCACGACATTCAACCGCAGTCTGCAATCCGCCTCCCTGCTTCACAATATCGCGCAAAAAACGCATTACATCCAAGAAATTAGACTTTCCCGTTGCATTGGCACCAACAATAAAACAACGTTCCACCAAGTCAACCGAACATTCATGGAAGTTCTTCCAATTATATAATTTTATATTGGATATAATCATAGTTTCCTTTTTTATAATGCACAAAAATACTAATTTCAGCCGAATTCACTTAAGTCAAAGCTATTTTTCTTTCAAATGCTTTTCATTTCCTTCGGTAAGCACCCGATTGCTTTATCCCTAATTGAAAATCAACTATATAACAATTGAGTAGATTTATTTTTTAGGAATGGGGCATCAAGCGTTCATCTATAAATTCTCTAAACCATAATTCCAGATGAATCCATTTCCAAATCTCTTTAGAAATATTCACTTCTCTATTTACATGTTTTTGATAAAGTTCATGTACTTTTTGTACATTGAAGTATCCTCTGTTTTTGAACGACTTGCTACTAATTAGCGTCTCTATATATTCCTGAAATACCGGTGTTCTAAGCCATTCATCCTGAGGAGTGTCAAACCCTACTTTATCCATCCGGTTTCTGATTTTCTCCGGCAATGTCCCTTTCATGGCTCTCCGGAGAATACTCTTAGTGACCCCATCCTTGATTTTCTCAGAAGATTGTGTTGCCAAAGTTCTCTCCACCAAATGATAATCCAGAAATGGAACCCGTGACTCAACTGAACTTGCCATCGAATTCCGGTCATCCCACTTCAGAAGATGCTCCAATTTATATTCAAAGTGATCCAGTAATGCATCATTCAAAGAAGAAGAACCATATAGGTTACCGGCAATATTGTTCCGCTTCGAATAGCGCTTTATGAAATTCTGACTGATATAACCATATTCGTTGGCACGAGCCAACGTACGCATACGCTTGGGAAGCAGAAAATACAGGAAAGTTTTATAAGCATAGATAGAGCGGTGCACATGCCAATAGCCTTTCATCTCGCAAAGCAGTTTACGCATCCGGAAGGAACGAAGCAAATCTTTATAGTAAAATCCATAGAAGTAATGATAACCCGCCAGTTCCTCATCAGCCCCTTGCCCATCCAGCGTGACGGTTACATTCTCTTTTGCCTTCTGCATAACCTTATATTGGGCATACGGTCCTAAAGAAGGCACAGGCTCCGCATGAATATATACAAAATTGGGAATATCTTGATATAGGGTTTCCACTGTGGGATGCGTAAAAAACATATTCCTTAAAGTTCCCCTGAATTCATCTATATATTCCGACTCGTCTCCATGCTCCCCCTTATTGTAAACCGCAGAAAAGGTATTCAAACCGGTATTCCCAAAGTCTTCATATACAATAGAGGCTATAGATGACGAATCTAAACCTCCACTCAGGCATACCCCCAACGGGACATCACTCCTCAGCCGTAACTTAATGGAGGAATTAAGGCAAGCTCTATACGCTTGCTCATCCTCAAAAGGTGCTGCTTTTTCTACCCGTTCTCTAAGGTTATACCATTCTTTGCTCTTATATTCTCCATTCTTGACTGTGAAAGAGTGCCCATGCTGTAGCTTTTTTATTCCCGCAAAAAAGGTTGCTTCTGTCTGGTCAGTCCGGTTGAAAACCAAATAGTCAAAAATCGCCTGGTTATTCGCCTTCGGCTTTATGCATTTCGTTTCCAGGATAGGAGGTATTTCCGAAGCAAAAACAAACTGGTCCTCAGTCATGCAATAATAAAATGGCTTCACGCCAAAGCGGTCTCTTGCTCCAAAAAGCACATCATTCTCTTCATCATATATTGCAAAGGCAAACATGCCATTGAAATGTTCCAGGCATTTCTCTCCCCAATGTATATAAGCTTTCAGAACCACCTCCGTATCCGTTCCCGAACAAAAGCTGAGTCCTTGCTTTTTCAGTTCCTCCCGCAATTCTATATAATTATAGACTTCACCGTTAAACACAATCGTATATCTGCCACTACCGTCATTCATTGGCTGATGACCGGCATCCGATAAGTCAAGAATACTTAAGCGGACAAAACCAAGGGCCACATTCCGATGTATAAAAATCCCTTCATCATCGGGACCACGGTGTTTCATTCGTTGCATCATGGGGGATAACGCCGCCTGCCGGATGGGTTTATTTTTCAAATTGATAATTCCACAAATTCCACACATGTTTTTGCCTATTAAAGTTGTTTATACAGGAATATAATTTTTTTTGCAATTTCATGAATATCCAACCCTAAATCTATAATCCTGCCACGCCCATCTGTTTGTGAATATTTCATCGAGAACTGAATCGCTTTCCTTATCTGCTCAACACAATCTGTTTCATCACGAGAAGTAATATAACAGCCCTTAGTTTCACCTAATACATATCTCACATCTCCTACATCTGTCGAAACAATAGGACGATTACATGCCATCGCTTCTTTTACTACTAACGGGCCAGATTCCCTAATAGATGTCACAAGCAATAAGTTGCAAGCATTCATGAGCAAATTAACCTCACTTCTTTTATACCCTTTCAGTTCCACCAATTTGCAATTACCCGTCAGTGCAATACACTTCTTAGCCAAAAGAGAATCTTTCACCGGCTCATCAAAACTACCAGCAAACAACACATAAATATCTTTTGTATTCCAGTTTAAAAGTTTTCTTGCTTCCTCCATATCCATCGGTTTAAGTACAGACATATCCACTCCACAAGGTACAACAGAATAATTCTTCTTTTTATATCCGGCCCTATCAGGCATGCTCTTCAAAACAAAAATATTATACTTAGACAGGTACATTGCCAGTCTTGATAAACAACGAAGCATTGTAGTCGACTGGACATCACAACCATGAAAGGTGGTAACCACCGGTACTTTTCTTTGCAAATTTGCTAATAAGCCGCATAATCCGTAATGTGCATGAATCAAATCCGGTTTACATTCCTCTATTTTTTTTATCAGTTTCTTTCTACAGGATAAATAACCTGTCCACCCCTTACCTATGACACCAAAATACTCCACTTCAACTCCTTCGTAGGCGATTGAACTACCTTGTTCTATTACAAAAGGAGAAAAGCTACCGGAGTTTTTGTTCGCTACTATTAAAACTTTCATATACTCATAAGCACTCCCTGTATGGCTATAATACCTTGCATGGTATTGTAGTCCACATCGAGTTATATTTTTGATTAATAATTAAATTATTTGGCAATATTTATTAGCAGAAGCGCCATGTTATCAGTTTCCCTTGAAACCGGTATGAGCAGTCACAAACACACGCTTTCCATGATAGAAGGCATCAAAAATGTCTATCATAAATAAAGCTTCTTAAGAGGAAAGAAGATTAGCTACGCTTCATTTGTGTGGAATGAATAGTCACCACGTATAAAGTAGTTTTAGTGAAACGATAAAAAATTCTACATTTGGAATGAGATAAAAAACTATAATATTTTGTTTTAGACGTACTGCGTCTTTCATCAAGAGTTCCTATCTGAGGAAAATGGGATAATGTTTTAATTGTATCATAAGTATCTTTGGCAAAATGCATTTCAGCCGTATATCCCATATTATACGCATACCAAGCAGCTATCTCTTTGAAATTAGCTTGTGCTTTCTTCTGCCACTTTATTTTTAAAGTCCCCATTTCGCAAACATAGCAGCTACTTCTTCATCAGTAGCAACGCCGCTTGCTTCAGACAGTCTAATTTCTTCATCTAACTCCTCTTCTGTAAAACAGCAAGGCATAGTCTTTTCATGAAGCAGTTCAAGACATTCTTGCAACTTCTCCTCATCGTTGGTTTCATCAATAGAAGCTATCAACCTGTTCTTCAGACCCTGAAGATAAGGTGTATTATAAGCTGCTGAGGGTTCGGATACTTTCATGACTTTATTCCTTCTTATTCTTTATGGCAAAGGACGCTATTTTATTTGTAACACCCAAATCTTTTTAGAAATTATATAGAAGATCATCACCAAACTTTCCAGAGCGCCTTTTCCGCATTCCACATCTCATTTAACTGTAAGCACTCACTAAGTCATATTTTTGATTAATAATTAAGTTATTTCTCAATATTCATTGGCAGAAGTGCCATGTTATCAGTTTACCCGGATACTATTTTTTATAAAACAATATAACAAATGCTTATACCTTGTATCCTATGACAAAGTCTTTAAAATTTCATCCAAGATATTCTCAGATACTTTTTTGCCATGAGGCGGAAGCAGCTCTTGATAAAAGAACTCATCTCTTTGAGACTTCTTATAATCATTCTCTTTGAGAATAATATTCTCAATAAAGTTCTCTATGTCCTCTATTGTATAGCCTTTATAGTGCATATCAAAACATAATTTACCAAAATCACATAAATCATCCAGATGATCTTCTTTAACAATATACATAACCGGTTTTTGAGTATACAAATATTCTACAGAAAAAGAGCAACAATCATGGATCAGAGCATCTGATGTCAAAAACAAATCAACATAATCATCTTCTATTAACACAGAATTAGGCAAATTTTCCCACTTTCGATAATAAGCATTAGTCTTTTCAATTCCCCATTCGGATAAATTGTATAATTTGGGTTTTAACGATGGATGTGGTTTAAAAGCAAATTGAACAATTTCTCTATATTTATTCGCCAAATTCAACATTTCAGTACATATTCGTAAAAAATTGGAGTAATTTAAAGTATCATCCTCTAAAATAGAGTGATGTGGAGCCCAAATAATACGTTTAATACGTGAATCACTTATTTTCCATGGATCAACCACTACTCGTTTATCATCTTTAAAAACATCCAACATAAGATCACCAGTAACAACTACATTTTCGCCTCTTATAAAAGACATTCTTTGGGCATTTTTTAAATGGAAATCAGTTGCGTAGAAAAGTCTCCAAGCAACATTTTGTATAACAGAATTATATTCCCAAACTTTATTCTCAATGCTCGAGCTATAAGGAGAATAAGCAATTAAAGTCTTTTTATAAAAATTAGAAACATCATACCTCGAATAAGGTTGTTTATAAGGTTGAGCATAAAAAATAATATCAGGCTGTATCTCACGTTTAATATCAAACCATTGATTTGATTCCATATTATAGCCTTCTATGAATGGATATTTTTTTTCATTTTTGAAATATTCTACCATCTTTTTTTGATTAACAACATCTATTTTCTTTTCCCACTTTATAATATATGAAACTATGACAGGTTCAAATCGAGGATGCGAAAGCATTAATTTAAATAAGCTATCATACTTCCACATGGATACAGTTACAACCAAAAAGGCCACTTTAATCCTTTCTTTCCGAGAGATATCTTGTTCAATCTTCATAATATACTTCCGATATTTTACAGTCTTATAATATAAAATTGTAAAGGAAAGAAAACGATACACCAAACGGAACAATCTTTTTTTTAGTATTTTTTTTAAACTCACCATACCTTATTTACGAATTAGAGCATGCAACTCTATTAATATTTTTTTACAAAACAAAAAGGATAAACTTGAATAAGAAACAATACCAACAGAGACTCCAACCAGCAACTGTAACAAATAGTGTGAAAATAAATTAGAACTTAAAAAAACAATTCCCCCCATTACTAAAGCTAATAAAAAATAGGGTAATACGTCCTTTACTTGATCCGCAACGCTAATTCCCGTTAAAGTCTTCGTATAGTATGTATTAAGATAAGTTGCAATTAATGAATAAACGACTCTCCCCCAACAAATGCCATATATCCCTCCCAGCAAGGAAACAAACAGGATTGATGTTGCAATTATTTTTTTTATTATTTCCAAACGTAATGCCAAATCAGAGCGCCCTTTTACATATAATAAATTCAAATTTATAGCACTCACATGATCAAACATCCAATCCAGACATAATATCTGTAATAAAACAATAGCTCCACTCCACTTATCCGTCAATAAAAAATGAATGATGGAAGAAGATAATACAAGCAGCCCCATCATCAAAGGAAATATTATATAGGATGTCATACGTATGTATTTTCTGTAAGCTTTCACTAGTAGCACATTATCATTCTGAATAGAGCTTAAAACCGGATACATTACACGACTAATTACATAACATAAATTAGAAGAAGGAAAACTGGCTAGTTGATTAGCATTTGTAAAACACCCTAAAACAGTTGTAGAAAAATTACGTCCAATAACCAACGGATATAAGTTGTCATATATCCGGCTTATTAAACTGGATAATAACAATTTAGAGCCAAAAGAAAATAAACGAGTAAAGGATTGAATAGAAAAGGTACATAATGGTACCCAAGATACAAAATAATATAATAATAAAGTTGCCAATAAAGAATTCAAAATTGTTTGGGTAACCAATGCCCACACCCCAAATTCATAATATGCCATTCCTATGCCAATGATTCCTGAAAAAAGAGCGGCTACAAAAGAAATTTTAGCCTGAGTTTTAAAATCAAGTTCAATATTTAGTTTTACCCGATGAATTGCAGAAAATGCCATTACAATTAAATTTATGGCAATAACCCGAATTATGAGAACCAAAATTGGCATATCATAAAACTCAGAAATCCAATGTGCTGAAATAAAAAGTATGAAATAGAAAAAAACAGAAATTACAATATTAAAATAAAAGGCTGTAGAAAAATCTTTTTCCGTCCTATCTTGTTGGCGAATCAAAGCATTTGTAAAACCGCAATCAATGAAGGATTGTGATATTTGTAAAAAGACAGACAAAATTGCTATTATTCCAAAATCCGACGGCAGTAATAAACGAGCCATTATAATATTAACGGCAAACTGTACAAACCGCAAAGAGAAACGTTCGATAGCACTCCATACAAACCCTCCAATAACCTTTCGTTTTAAAAATTCTGTCATCCAAATTCAATTAATAGGTATGCACTCATTGTTAGGCTACCCCACTTCTTAAAGTCTCATAACCAACTCCAAGCAATACATGCAAATCTCCTGATAAATTAGGAAAGATAATCCGGTATTAAGGCTTGCGCCCGTTTAAAATCATCTATAGTATCCAACTCAATAGAGAAATATTCCGTAGTGTCTATCGCCTTGAAAGAGTACCCTTGAGAGATTAACCGTTCAAAAGCACATTCATAAAAAATATTATCCAGCCCTTCTTGTGTTATCATTACATCCAACTCTTTGAATAAAGCTTCCGTATAATTCCCAGACATCCTCTCTATGCCGATAGATTCGCCAATTGCATCGGATACAGAACAAACTTTACTGATTTCCAGAACATTCATCTCCCGATCTGTTATCAACTTTATCTCTTCTTCTCCCAATTCATGCCTGTTTAGTGCCAACACATTAGGACAAGAAGAATGAAGCAAAAGACCAACTAATCGCGGATCAAATATTATATCACTATCCAGTAGCAATATATCCTTCTTATCAGCATAACGACGGGTAAGCCATAAAGAATATATATTATTAGTAGAGCCATAACGTTCATTATAAATAAATGTAACATTCAACTGAGGGTAATGGCTTTGTATAAAAGTCATAATCTGTTGCCGCAAATAACCTGTAACAATTATAAATTCATTAATATTATGAGCAATCAAGGCATCAAGCGTCCTCTCCAGAAGGCAGGAGATACCTATTTTCAAAAGACATTTAGGAGCAGTATCCGTTAATGGACGAAGGCGGGATGCAATACCCGCCGCTAATATAATCGCCTTCATTCAACTGCTATTTTTTTGATTATATTAATGACTGTATCATTCTGCTCTGACCGACCTAAAGTTATACGCAAATGCGTATTTATATCCGGTTCATCCATAAATTTTACTTTATAATTTTTCTCAATAAAAGCCTTTTGCAATTTTGCCTTTAATTCTATTGGGTATTTTACCAAAATAAAATTAGCAATAGACTGATAAACCTTAAAACCCGGTAGAATGCCAATCTCTCGTTCATAGCGAAAACGGGCTTCATTCATCAGACGGGAAATATTACGATAATGGGCATCAGATCTGAGTGCAGCAATAGCTATTTCCTCCGAAAAACGATTATATCCCAAATATTTGTTACTATAACAACTGAATTTCTCCAACTCCTTACTCATAAAACCAAACCCCATACGCAGTCCGGGCAAGCCATAGAATTTAGATAATGTGCGCACAATTATAATATTGGGATAAGTCATAACCATTTTTTTTATATAAGTTGTATCCGTCGAAACAAATGATGCATAAGCTTCATCTATTACAACTATTACTTCAAATGGTATATTCTTCATCAACTCTTCTAACGCTTCAGGGGTTAATCCATTACCTGTAGGATTATTCGGAGAAGCTAAAAGAAGAATTTTAGGATGCTTTTCAGCAATCATTCTAAGTATGGCTCCAAAATCGTACTTATAAGTATCACCATCTTCATATAAAGGATACTGTAGACTGCAACCATTTACTTCATCGGCAATAGATTTATAATACCACCATGAAAACTTAGGAACCAACATAGTCTTGTTATTATCCTCTTGTGTTAGAAAACAGTGAATGGCTTGCTTTAATATATCTTCTCCACCGTAACCCAACAGCACCTGTTTCTCATCAATATCGTATAATTCTGATAGGAATACAGATAATATACTTTTCTTTCCCTTATCATAAATACGCGTATAAAAACAAAGTTTATTTATATCAAATTTTTTAAATGCATCTAACACTTCTAATGAAGGTGCATAATTAAATTCGTTTCTGTCTAAATAGTTAAATTTATCTTCCATAAGTACTTTATAATTAAATTAGAATAAATCAAGTTAGTCACATTAATTCATCTTATCAACAGAATGTTACCAAGAACCATACAATAAGTACTTACGATACTATCGCAAGTTCCATACAAAACATATCATTGCTACCAAGACAAACCAGCCATAAACCGCTATAGCCGGCAATTGCCGTTTCATTCTATGGTAATCATATTTAGCCAACATCCAGAAAGCCACCAGATACATCATAGCCATGTGTGGATAAGATAATCGAAATTCCAAGCCTTTAACGGATATAGCCACTCCCAAAGCATTGGCAAGGAAGAAGAATATCAGGGGATAAAGCCTCCTATATTTACGACGGAAAGCATAATATGCGCCTACAAAGAAAGGAACGGCAAGCAATACCCTAAACAGAAGCCCGGAAGCATAAAAACAAGTCCCTTTTGTGGTCTTCATCATGATAGAGGGAAAGGGACCTGCAAATGCAGCCAACGGGTCGGCTGCTTGGTTTACAACTCCTCCTCCACCTGCCAATTCCATTTTTCGCTCGATAATCGCATCTGTATCTCCACCTCTCAAATACCTGTCATAAGTCAGTGCAAACAATGAACTTGAATAAATTACTATTGATAACAATATTCCAAATACCATAACGAGCGGTCCTTTGGAATACATCAAAACAAGTGTCAGTCCCAAAGAAAATAACAAAAGCAGGGATACAGGGACTCTAAAAAAAAGCATGGACAATGAAAACAACAATGAAAAGACAAGATGCACCTTATTTTTCCGCCGTAAATAAATATAAAAGAAATAGAAAGCGACCAGTATCAGGAAACTTGTCACATTTTCTTTGTTAACACCTACACAAGAACGAGCCGTAAACGAAGCGATTGAAAAAGTGAGTGCTGCTATGTAGGCATAGCGTTTGGGCATCAGGCTTCGGCCTATATTGAACATCATCAAAGCTGAAACAGCTCCCATGATGCAACATAAGAAATTTAAGAATAAGATAGACGGTACGATGCGGAATACAGCGGTAACCCATAGAAAAGCTCCACAATCATCGAAACTATTATTTTGAAATAAATACCGGAGGCTTTCAGCAATGCCCATTTTACTCATTCTTAGAGACCCCAAGTAATATCCCATCGCATCCGATTTAGAGAAAACAAAGAAATCCTTGTCAATAAACCAGGAAGCCATTTGAAAGAGTACACCTTCGATGACTAAACAGGCAAAAACAGTAAAGAACAGGTTCTGACCGGTAAAGAATCTCTTTCCTTTCTTGTAGGATGCCGTCACCGCAATGCCAAACACCAGAAATGTACCCAAAGACATAGAATGCATCAATAAGAAATCAGGGTTCTTTATTAATACAGCCGTAAAGGAAACATATAGCAATATTCCTATTGCCCAGTATGCCGTGATTATTCGTTTTAAAATCATATACCTACTTCAAACTTTCACGTAAGAAATCATAATCTGAGTCTGCACCTGTAACCACGCTTGTTGCGGAACTCGGCAAATGTAAAGAGGACGTGGCTATAAAATCCATTGCCTGTGTCTTCCGTAGCAACAATGGCACAAATGACAAGACGGAAAAACTATTAGCCAACTTTATCAGTGGCTTCCGATGTTCCAAGTGAGATGTATAAAGCACCAAACCTATCTTATTTAGTTTTGCCATCTCATTAGCCGCTTTCAGTATCCAAGAAAACTGTTCTGGTCGTTTCAAATCATACCGAAAATCGACTATCGACAAGGTTAGTATCTTTTTATAGACGATAGGCCGCACCACAAAATAACAGGAATCATACTCTTCACCTGTCAATAAACGATAAAAATAATACGCATTGAAGTTATGAAAGAATCGCTTGGAAAGGTAATCTTTATCCCGTATGAAATCAATATCTACCTCCCCCTTACACCAATATCCGTTATTGGGAATTCTCAGAGTATTAGCTTCCATAACTTCCGAAAAACAGTTCTTTCCAATCTTTAATACTCCCGGATGAAGTAGATGCACGGAACTTGCTCTTTTTTTTAGGATAAGTTGAAACAAAGAACGGAAAAAGAAACAATTCAAGAAAGCATATATAACTATTTCTTTTAAAAACACAGTCCGCAGTACTCGTTGAATCTTTTTATTAACAGCAGAAAGTCCCATTCCAAAATGTGGAATCTTCTGCATCTCCATCATTAGCATAGCACCCGCATCTCCTCTATACGCCTCATCCAGAAAAGTATCATGCCCCCAATGGACGATTTGCTCTTTGCCGCAAATCAATGCTTTTGCCCTAAAAAACAAATGACATCCCACAATTTGATTTTTATCATTAAGCACAATCAGATTGGGTGACAGTTCGTCTTTATTCTCAGTAGAATCTTTCAAGCAGTAATCGATATAATTATCAACCCTTCCAGGCCATGTTTTCTTGATGTACAGGTACAAATCATGATAATACTCCGGCGTATATCGGATAATTCTTACGTCTCCCATCCCCCTCTATTTTAAGAATTTCTTAACAAGAGGATAATACTTCCCCATAAACAATTTCAACCTGACAAAATTCATCGAACCGCATGACAATCCATATCTCGGTATGGCAAAGACATCATCGGACAGTGAGAAATTGTGAGGACGGGTAGAGAAAGCCAACTTGATGGATGTATCGGTCAACGTTTGCATTTCCCGCTCACCAAAATCAAGAACCGGTCGCCCGTTAGGATAAGCAAAGGTCAAGACGGGATGCTGCAATAATCCTTCCAACTGACTGATGGAACCTTTTATTTCATTCATCGATCTTTCAACCGTTTCCCTTGCCAGGAAAGGATGAGTCAGCGTATGGGCTCCTATCTCTACCAAGCCTTCTTTATCAATCTGCCGGATTTGCTCCACAGTCATATTCATAGCTGCTTTAGGCTCTACGTGATACAACTTACGATAACGGGATATTATTTCCCACATATTGTCAATCGAGGTCTTATCAAATATATATTGTATTTCTTCTTCAGAAGTGGGAATTATATTCAGAAAATCGGATGCAATCTTTCTTAGTTTATCTTCATCATACCCTCCTATCTCCTGAAACCAGAAGTTAACAGCCTCTTCCCGTTTAGCTATTTCCGGCGACACAAAGAATATTGCGGGAACTTTATGCTTTTTCAGAACCGGATAAATCACATCATACGATGTACTGTGTCCGTCGTCCACGGTTATCAGACAGGCATTCCTTAAAGGTGTATGGTTGTAATAATACTCATACAAGTCCCGGGAGCCGACCATTGTATACCTGCTTTTCAGGTACACAACTACCTTCTCGAACCAAACCGGATCGTGAAGTTCATGGAAATTAATTACTTTGTTCATTTTATCGGATGTCCTATTTTCTGCGTGCAAAGACTACTCCGACTGATTTTCAGCCGGTAACATGTTCTACTAAAGAAAATAGATTTATTGATTTAACTGTTATGACGGGGCAGCATTTTTGAATCCTAATTTGAGGGCTTACAGTTCGCTATCAATTTTATTTTTCCTTAAGAGTTATCAGATTTTCCATATCTGTAATAAAGACTAACGTTCTCTCTATATAAGGTAAAACCTCATCTTCTGTTGCATCATACAAATCGTCATAATCACCAGATTGACGTAATCCAAAAAGCCGAGAAAACAAACGCCCATAACTCTTATCCAAAAGCCTAATTTTGCGACTTCTTTAGCCTCATTCAAATTGTCATAAGCTTTCTGCTTGCGATAATCAATAATTGCTTTTTTCTCATCAATACTTAGCATAATTCTATTCCGTCTTGTTCTACATTTCTATAAAAAGGAGAAATATTCCTTTTTAACCAGTCCTTAAAGGTATAAAGGAGCGGATGAATCTGTGCATCAATGTGCCATCCTAATTCAAATAAAGGATAAGAATATTTATCATGATCGGCTTCTTCCAATTTATCCTTATCAAGCAATATCAGAATGTCCCAATCAGAATCTTCACGAGCATCTCCTCGAGCCTGAGACCCAAAAAGAATCACCTTAGCACCAGTTGGCATAACTTGCGCTACTGTCTCCTTAATGGAATGCAGTATGTATTCTTTACGATTTGACATTGATAATATAATTAACGCATTTAATTCTTACACAAAAATAAAACTTTTATCTCAATAATCATAGATTTATTGATTTAACTTTTATAATAGAGCTTATAGATTCGAATTATTCTATCTTCCAGTCCCCCAGCGTCCTCCGCTCACTATCGAAATTAATCCCCACCTTCACCACCGGCAGACCGCACAGCGAAAAGCGTTCGGGATAATTCTTCAGGTTGATCTGGTCCATAGCGGCATCGGCCGTTTTGTCCAATTTCAATTCCAATAAATATAGCGCAGTTTGGGTGCGCAACACTATATCCACCCGCCCACGGGGAGTACGGATTTCGACATCCACATAAAAGCCCAGCAGGCTGAATATGATATAAAATAGCTGCTGGTAATGGCCTTCATATTTCGTATTATCACATTGAGGTATAGTGGACAGGAATGACTGCAAACGACGTAAGGCAGCATTCATATCGCCATCGCGAATATCACGGTAAAGATACGCCACCATTGTCGTTGCCTCCGGCGTCTTATTAGCGACATAACAAGGAAGAAGGCTCTCCATCAGCCCCAACCGCACCTCCTTATTGGGAATATCAAGTGTATAAAGGTCCAGTTCATCGTCATAGTCCTTAATGGTAATATAACCACTCTGGTAAAGCAATGGGATAATCGTAGTCATCGTTTCCGTAGGAGCATCAAACGCAGAAGACTTCACCGCCAGAGGTCCTATGCCGGAAGGTGATACGCCAAACTTGTTCAGCATCTCTATCAAATAGGTAGGCGTACCGCTACCAAACCAGTAAGAGTTCATTTTGCCGTCGGCAAAGGCGTTCAACAAACTGAAAGGATTGTAAATGTCGGGCGAAGGCCAGGTGAAATGATAGCCGTCATAGTTATCTTTCAGTTTCGCAACCGTTTCCTCACGGGAGACACCTATGCGTGCAGCCAGCAAATCCAGGTCACTATCCATCTGAGTCAGCATTTCTTCTTCACTAATGCCGCAGATAGCTGCGTATGACACATCCATACTGATATTCTTGATATTATTCAACTCGCTGAAGATGCTCAGTTGGGAGAACTTCGTGATACCGGTGAGGAACACAAAACGTAGATAAGGGTCGCAAGCCTTCAGGGGGCTATAGAAATTGCGCATCACATCCCGAAGCACGGGAAGATTCTTTTCTTCGTGGATAACGTCGAGAAGCGGAGCATCGTATTCGTCGATGAGGACGACAACCTGCCGGCCGGTTTGATGGTGAACCCGGCGGATGAGCCCGGAGAAACGATCATTCAAGGTCACTTCCTCATTCACTTTACCGTACGTTTCTTCATATCTGTATAATTGAACACTCAACATTTGCTCCAACCGTTCCTTATCCACATGCTTCGCCATGCTCATATCGAAGTGAAGCACAGGATATCCGGTCCACTCCACCTCCAACTTCTCAATGGCAAGACCTTCAAACAACTCCTTACGACCTTCAAAATAAGCGTGCAGCGTACTGGCAAGCAGACTCTTGCCGAAACGACGAGGGCGGCTCAGAAACACATAACTTGATGCGGAATGCGTCATCTTATATACGTACTCCGTCTTGTCTATATACAAATAGTTACCTTCCCGTATCTTCTGGAAAGTCTGTATCCCTATCGGGTAAAGTTGTCTCTGCTGCATCATAATTTATCTCCTCCTTTGCACTTTTATATTACTCTATCTTCCAATCCCCCAGCGTCCTCCGCTCACTATCGAAATTAATCCCCACCTTCACCACCGGCAGACCGCACAGCGAAAAGCGTTCGGCATAATTCTTCAGATTAATCTGGTCCATAGCAGCATCCGCTGTCTTATCAAGCTTCAGCTCTATGACGTACAGTGTGGTACGAGTGCGGAGAACAATATCTACACGGCCTCGAGGAGTATGCACCTCTACATCTATATAATACCCCAGAAGGCTGAAGATGATATAGAACACTTGCTGGTAGTGACCCTCCGAATCGGCATTGTCGCAATAGGGAATGGTGGAGAGAAACTCTTGCAGCAGACGCAAGGCACCATCCATGTCGTCACGGGTCAGAGCACGAGCCAGGTTCACTACCGTAGTCGTAGTGGTCAGCGTATCGTTCGTGATATACGAAGGTATCAGGTTACGCATCAATCCGGTGCGAACTTCTTTATTAGGAATGTCGAGCGTGTAAATGCCAAATTCGCTATCGCAATCTTTTATAGTGATATAGCCGCTCTGATAAAGCAACGGAGTGATGCTGGCCATGCGCTCCGTGGGAGCGTCGAATTCTGCGGACACGGCTTCCACGCCGCCTATCTTCGACGGGACCACACCGAACTTGTTCAGCATCTCTATCAGATAAGTAGGCGTGCCGCTACCAAACCAATAAGAATCCATCTTACCGTCGGCAAAAGCGTTCAACAGGCTGAAAGGATTGTAAATATCGGGCGAAGGCCAGGTGAAATGATAACCGTCATAGTTATCTTTCAGTTTTGCAATCATTCCCTCACGAGAGACACCTATGCGTGCAGCCAGCAAATCCAGATCACTATCCATCTGAGTCAGCATTTCTTCTTCACTGATGCCGCAGATAGCTGCGTATGACACATCCATGCTGATGTTCTTGATATTATTCAACTCGCTGAAGATGCTCAGTTGGGAGAACTTCGTGATACCGGTGAGGAACACAAAGCGCAGATAAGGGTCGCAAGCCTTCAGGGGGCTATAGAAATTGCGCATCACATCCCGAAGCACGGGCAGATTCTTTTCTTCGTGGATAACGTCGAGAAGCGGAGCATCGTATTCGTCGATGAGGACGACAACCTGCCGGCCGGTTTGTTCAAAAACACATTTTATCAGATTTGTCAGACGGACGTTAGCGTCAGGATCCGCTATACGGCAATCATATTCCCGCTCATATCCGGACAGCATATAGTTCAACATTCCGTTCAGCCGTTCCTTATCCACATGCTTCGCCATGCTCATATCAAAGTGAAGCACCGGATACCGAGTCCACTCCGCCTCCAACTTCTCAATGGCAAGACCTTCAAACAGATCCTTACGACCTTCAAAATAAGCGTGCAGCGTACTGGCGAGCAAACTCTTGCCGAAACGACGAGGGCGGCTCAGAAACACATACTTAGAGTCGGCATGCGTCACTCTATAAACGTACTCCGTCTTGTCTATATACAAATAGCCCTTTCCACGGATTTCCGAGAAGGTCTGTATCCCTATCGGGTAAAGTTGTCTCTGCTGCATCATATTCTCTATTTTACTTATACGACAAAGTTACGATAAAATTTCATTTAAACCATGCATCCATCAGGCATTTTTCCATCGCATAGCGGCACTCGCAATACCGGGATTCATCCGTATTTTCGCGCAAATAATGAAAGATCCGGATGTAATAGCTTATTCCAACGTCTCGCCAGCTATCACCTGATAGTACGTGCGTTTACTGATTTCACAGCCTGCACAGAGTTCTTTGATTGTGATATCGGAAGTATCACACAGAAGGGCGATGCTATCGCCCAAAGTTTTGTAAGTGTAAACCACTTTTTTCATGTTTATCTTTAAATTAATGTTAATATTTAACACAGGGTACCAACATCGTGGTAACGCTGCCATTTTCTTTCTCTATAACTTCACCACGAATTTCAAAAAACAACAAGCGATGAAAGCACTAAAAACAACCATCTCCATAACGGAACTCCAAAAGACCATAGGTCTGTGGAAAAGCCGGAAGATTACAGATTCGGCCATTCCCAAACTACTGAACCTCTATCTCGGACTTACTCCTTACATGAATAACGAACAAGTTTATCCGGTGGAAAACTTCTACGACATCAGCATGGCATTGGCATTCAAAAATGCAAAATTCCTTGCGGAAGCGGTCAAACGATGCGGGTCGTTCGGAATCAGTATCGAAAAGAATCCGTACGGCATGAAATACTTTTACTCACCAATCTGGCGAGAGGAGGTTCCTGCGGAAGAATTACCGGAAAAGTTTCCGGAAACTTTTCCGCAGGATAATATATATAATATATATACTAAAGGGAATCCTTCTAACGAAGGAGTTTCGCCGTCAGGCGATAAGCCTTTAGATGATAATTCTGATAAGAAAAATATTGTTACACCGAACTCTTTGGTTGCCGCCAAAGAGTTTTTCCATCTCATCAACGAGGACTCCGCGCAGAAAGCACAGATACTGACTCCCCTGATTAACTGGTTCCAGCTGCACGAAGGGCTGACACGTAAACACGCCTGCGAAAATCTGGTGTATATGGTCAACGAGCTGCTGATTCCTTACTTCGCCTCCCAAGCCCGATTCATGAAGTCCAACCATACCGGAAGGCTCTGCTGGCTGAATAATCTGCTGAAGTCGGCGCATGGGCAGCATTTACTGAACGATGCGGCACGGGGCGGCAGGCAGAAGCGGGAACAGGCTGTTCAGGAGAACCGCACGAATCAGCGGAATAACCATCCCCTCAGTGAGTTTGAATGGACAGACCCGGAGTCGGGAATGAGATTCTATGACGACACAATTGAAGGGGCAGTGAATATTCCGGATGAAGCACAACCGAGACCCTCAGCAGAAGCCATCTGGAATGTGTTGAGCAAAGAGTGGGTGTTACCACAATAATGCACTATTATTTTTTAATTTTCAATTTTTAATTCTCAATTTATCCAAGTGAAACCCTTTTATTATCTCAGTGACTTTCCCGATCGTAAAAACGCAGGAAAGAATTTCGTAGCCGAGTGCCCAAAATGCGGAAAGAAACATCTTTCCATATCCAAAGCGACAGGAGCCTATCATTGTTTCTATGCCGGATGCGACTTCAACGGAAAGCTCAAGGACTTCTGGGAAGAACGCCCCTACTCCGATTCTTCATTCAGCAACGGCGGAGCGACTTCCGGTATGAACCGGGCATCTTCCGGCATGGGAAAATCCGTAAATTACACCTGCAAAAGCAGCAGCACAACAGGTGATAGCGGAAAACACGCATCGGAAGTGCCCATGATTCCTGAAGACTACAAAAGCCTTCCGCCCGAAATATTCTCTAAAATCAAGCCCCTGATCGACGACCCTGAAACAACCGACCCGGACCAACTGGCAGCACGCCGTTACCTTGCCGACCAGGGCATCTCGCTACAGACAGCCATGAGCGCCCATATCGGCTGCCTCACGCACCGCTGCTACGGCAAAGACGATGAGAAGAAATCCGGCGGAACCATGTATCACTGCATCGCCTATGTGAACTACGTCAACGGGCAACCCGTGAATGTAAAGTACCGTTCGTGCGACCCGTCCACCGCCAGCCGCACGGACGACGGAAAGCCTGCCGGATACACCAAGTTCTGGAGCCAGGATTCTCCCACCACTCCTTGTGCGCCCTATCACATCGACTGCATCAATCCGCTGCGCGTGTCCGAAGAACACATCCGGCGCCTGATTATCACCGAAGGAGGAAAGGACGTGCTGACCCTGAATGAAGCCGGATACCCTTACGTCATCAGCGTGCCCAACGGGGCGGCAAGCGACCTGCCCAAAAGTTTCGAAGCCTTCGACTCCTGGCTGGACCAGGTGCAGGACATCGTAATCTGCGGAGACCGCGACCTGCCCGGACGGACACTCGTCAAACACCTGACCGACTACTTCGGCGCCCGCTGCCTGCTCACCACGCTGCCCGGCGACTGCAAGGATATCTCCGACGTACTTGCCGCCTACGGCGTGGAAGTGGTACATGAAATTATCGAAGCGGCACGCCCGCAACACACCTCGGATATCATCACCGTCAGCGAGCGGACAGATGAGATTCTGGACGCCTTGAACGGTGAATACGACCACGGGTATGACGTAGGCTACGGCCCGCTGACGGACCACGTATTTCACCCCACCGACCAGGGAGGCCTGATCATCGGCACCGGAAAGCCCAACAGCGGAAAGACAGACTTCCTGAACGACCTCACTTGCAGGCTGATGGCCAAAACCGGGCGTTACGTCTGTTATCTCTCTTTCGAAGTGCCGGACAAGAACAAGCACATGGCGCATCTCGTCCAGTTGATGCTGGGCAAGGTGAACACCGCCAACTATACCCGGGAGCAGTTGCAACCCATCGTCAGTTATCTGAACGAGCACATGGTTCACCTCGACCTGCATGAAGTCTCCCCCACTCCCGCCAACATCCTCGCACGGGCCGACATGGTGCGCCGCACGGCACCGTTGAAATATCTCATCATCGACCCGTACCTCTTTATGGAAGTGGAAACGGGACGCTACAACACCGAGACGCAAGCCATCAAGGCCATGCTGACGCAGTTGCAGGCATGGGGCCGTACCAACCATATATGGGTCATCATCGTAGCCCATCCGCGCAGCCTGAAAAAGCAGAACGGAAAGAATGAGCTGGAGGACATAGACATGTACACCATCTCAGGCAGCGCCAACTGGGCCAACCTCGCCGACTTCATCTTCTCCATTTCCCGCATCAAAGAGCAGGACCGGGCTTATACAAGGCTCGACATGCTGAAGGTGCGCGACCAGGACCTGTGCCAGACAGGCAGCGTCCTCTTCGTCCGACAGCCCTGCGGCCGCTACGACGAACGGGAATCCGAAGAACAGATAATAGCGGAAGCGCAAGGCAGGGTCATGGCGAAAGACCAGAAACCTTGGGGAAGTTGAGAACCATCCGTCATCCTTCGACTACGCTCAGGATGACGGATACTCATACTTGCGGCTGCGAATGCCAACGCTTGCGGGAGTGTACGCCCTCACTTGCGCAAGTGAAGCCCTTCACTCCCGCAAGCGTTCATCCCCCAACTCTCAACTCTCCATTCCCAACTTCCCTACGGCCTTCCCAAGTACAAGAAAATCAGTTCCACCTGTTTGGTCGTAAAAATTTGCTGGGTCAGCCGGTAACCGGTCTCCCGCAAGGCACGGGACAGCGCCTCGTTTAATCGTATCCAGCGGGACAGGCGGTTGAGGGCGGAACGCTCTCCGATTTCGGGAGCATAAGCATGCGCCAGTTCACTCTTGGAATAAGGACGGACGGGCCATTCTTCGATGGCGGCATCCGCAGTCTGTTCACAAACGATTTTCTTCATTTTCTGATAATTTTCTGATTAATTTTCAAGTTCTTTTATGCTATAAAAGTACTGAAAAATCATCAGATATCACTTATTCCGAAGCAGGTTTATCACCTCTCAATGTCACTCATTTTCACACCCTCCCGTTATTGTATCTTTGACCTGTCGGAAGGGAGAAACAAACTGTCCTCCCCACCACACAGAGAGTCTTAATTTTTAATTTTAATTTTTTAAATTATTCTTGTTTATGCAAAATTACAGTATTGCAATGCTCAAGAATCCGCAGAAAGCGGACGAAGAGCCCAAGGCTTATGCCAAGTCGCAAATTACAGGTGAACTGACCCTGAAGGAACTGAGCAGACGTGTAGCCTCACAGACCACCGTCAGCAGGGCGGACGTATCCGCAGTCATCATCGCCACCGTAGAGAATATGATCGAAGGCCTGCGTGCAGGCGAACAGGTGGATTTCGGAGACCTGGGAAAATTCCGTCTGCAAATCACCAGCCGTGGAGCGGAAACGGCTGAAAAATTCACCGCCGCCAATATCACAGGCGTCAATATTCAATTCATTCCCGGAGAAGACTTAAAAGACATCTTTGCCGGTATGGAATTTTCACCGGTACCTACA
>QWCY01002658.1_pt1 | contig 22449 bp, 23 predicted proteins | sample 1972631 | NCBI WGS metagenome assembly QWCY01 (sample SAMN09866696, study PRJNA288562) | Human gut metagenome isolate pre1_stool, whole genome shotgun sequencing... | isolation source: gut | host: Homo sapiens | place: USA: California
TTTGCGCGTTTGCGGACAGCGTTGCCGATTTCTGTGAGACTCAGAAGCGTTGCCACCAGAAAAACGCCCGGAATCACAATGATCCACCAGCTGCCGGTGAGCAGCGCCTTTTCCGAAAGCGACAGCATGCTGCCCCAGGACACGACCTCCAGCGGAAGCCCGAGCCCCAGAAAGCTCAGCGTCGACTCCGCCAGAATCGCGCCGCGCACGTTCATAATCACCATGAACAGAATCGACGGCAGGAAATTGGGCGCAAGATGCACGCGCAGGATGTGAAAAAAGCTTCCGCCCATGCAGTGCGACGCCTGCACGTATTCGCTGCTGCGCAGCACGCGCACCTCGGTGCGCACGACCTTGGCAATGCTCATCCAGCTGGTAAGCCCGATGACGATCGACAGACTCAGCGCGCTCGCCTTGCCAAGAATCGCCTGCAGCAGCACAATCAGCAGCAGGTTCGGGATGCTGATGAAAATTTCGTTGACGCGCATGAAAAACGCATCGAGCTTTTCGCCCGCGCAGCCGCTGAGACTGCCGAAGAAGACGGCAATGGCAGTCGACAGAAGCGTCGCACAGATGCCGATGAACAGCGACAGTCTGCCGCCGGACCAGATCATCGAAAAAATATCGCGTCCCATCGTGTCGGTGCCGAAGAGAAACTCCCTGTTCGGCGCGGCGCTGCAGTGGCGCAGGTCCATATAGCCGGAGTCCTTCGTCAAAAACACATCGCACAGCAGGCAGCCCAGGACAATCAGCGCAAGCAGGAGAATGGAGACAATCGGAAGATCCTTGTGCCATGGCTCCGTTGCGTGCTGCGGGGGCGCAGCTTGCGGTCTTGCGCCGACGAGCGTAAAAACATCCATTGCCATCCGCCTCCCAGCTGTCTATGACTTCCTTTGCGCGCATGCGCGGGTCAATTTTTTCGCTCAGCGCCTGCGCCAGCAGATTGCAGGCAATCACAAGCGCGCCCGAGAGGATGCACAGCACCATCAGAAGATTGTAGTCCTGATAGCGCGCGCTTTCGTAGCTGAGCGTGCCCAGCCCTGGGAACGAAAAAACGCTCTCGACGATGTACGTGCCGCCCAGCACGTGCGGCACGGAGATTGCCATGATCGAAAGATACGACGGCAGAACGTTGCGCAGACAGTGCCGGTATAAAATCCGTTTGCGCCCGAGCCCCTTGGATTTTGCCAGCAGCACGTAGTCCATGCGCATTTCTTCGAGCATCTTGTTGCGCACCATATAGGCGTAGTACCACAGATGCCCGAGCACGACGACCGTCAGCGGCAGAATCAGGTGCAGTACCCGGCTGCCGGCGTCGTTTGCCTTTCCCACGTCGTAAGCGCCAGAGCTCGGCAGCCAGCGAAGCTGGACCGCAAAAATCAGAATCAGAACCAGCGACAGCCAGAATTCCGGAATACAGCTGGTGACGGTGCCGATTTTGCACAGCGCGCGATCCAAAAGAGAATCCTCATGCCGCGCGCACAGGACTCCCAGTCCCAGAGACAGGAAAAACGTCAGCAGAAAGCCGATGCCGCCCAGCTGCAGCGTGAACGGAAGTCTTGCGCGAATGACCGCCAGCACGTCCATTTTGTATTTGTAGGAGATGCCGAACTCGCCGCGCAGCGCGCCCTTCAGCCAGATCAGATACTGCTGCGCAATCGGCTGGTCCAGCCCCAGCCTTGCTTCTGCCTGCGCGCGCTCGGCAGGCTTCATCTTTTCGGCGCGCTCGCCGTAATAGGAAACCAGCGGGTCTCCGGGGGCAAGGCGGGCAATCACAAAGACGAGAAGGGACAGCACCAGCATGCTCAAAAGAAAGACGGCAAGCGTCCTGCAAAGCTTTCCTGCGCGGTGTTTCATATTTCGCTGCCTCCCTCCGTGAGAACAAAATGGTCGGGCGCAACCTCGCGAAGCGCGCCTTCGGTCGGAAGCGTCTCTGGGTCGAACGTTATAAGCTTGCGGTTGCGCTCGCGGATGGGGTCCGGCAGCGGCATGGCGGAAATCAGCGCCCGGGTATACGGGTGCTGCGGGTGGGAGAACAGCTCTGCGGCAGGCGCCTCTTCGACCAGCCGGCCGCGCAGCAGAACGCCCACGCGGTCGCACAGATAGCGCACCATCGAAAGATCGTGTGCGATGAACAAAAACGAAAAGCCGTGCTCTGCCTGCAGATGGCGGAAGAGGTTGATGATCTGTGCCTGAATGGACACATCCAGGGCGCTAACCGGCTCGTCTGCCACCAGAAGCTCCGGCTCCATACACAAAGCGCGCGCGATGGCAACCCGCTGGCGCTGCCCGCCGGAGAGCTCGGCAGGGTATTTGTCCAGATACATTTCATCCAAGCCCACGTATTTCATCTGAAACGCAGCTTCCTTGCGGTAGGTACCGCGCTTTGGCGTCATACGCGCAATGCGCATGGGCTCGGCAATGATGTCGCAGACCTTCATTCTGCCGTTGAGGCTCGACGTGGAGTCCTGAAAGATCATCTGCCGAGAGGTCTGCAGGAGCTTTTTGTTTGCGGCAAACTGTCTGGGGTTCGTGATGTCGATGCCCTGATAGAAAATCTGCCCGGCGCGCGGCTGGACCAGATTCATGACGCAGCGCGCTGCCGTCGATTTTCCGGAGCCGGACTCGCCGACCAGACCGTAAATCTCGCCCCGGCGGATGGAAAACGACAGCCGGTCGAGCGCGCGCACGCAGGCAGTTTTGCTGAGAGAAAAGTCGTGTGTGACGTTTCGCACGTCCAGCAGTGTGTCAGTCATGGCGAACTCCTCCGATCGGTGGTGTAATTTTGGGCGCGCGGGGGTCCAGCAGCCACGTCGCGGCGTAGTGCGTGCCCGATACACGGAACATCGGCGGCTCTTTTTCGTAGTCAATCGCGAGCGCAAACTCGTTGCGGCAGGCGAAGGCGTCGCCTGGCGGCGGGTCGATCAGCGTTGGCGGCATGCCGGGGATGGTGTAAAGCGCGCCGCCAGCCTCACTGAGCGCCGGGAGCGAGCGCAGAAGCGCCCAGGTATACGGGTGCCGCGGGTCATAGTAGACCTCCTCGGCGGTTCCGATTTCGACGATTTTTCCCGCGTACATTACGGCGACGCGGTCCGCCGCGCGCGCCACCACGCCCAGATCGTGCGAGACGAGAATCGTCGCGGTGTGAAGCTTTTGCTGAAGCCTGCGCAGAAGGTCCAGAATCTGCGCCTGAATGGTCACGTCCAGCGCCGTCGTGGGCTCGTCGGCAAGCAGAATCTTTGCCCGCGAGGCAAGCGCGATGGCAAGCACCGCACGCTGGCGCATGCCGCCGGAGAAGTTGTGCGGATAGAGCTTCATGCGCGCGTTTGGGCGGTCGATGCCGACCAGCTCCATCAGCTCCAGCACACGCGCGCGCAGCGCATCGCGGGAAATCTTCGGCTCGTGGACCAGAACCGCTTCGGCAATCTGCGCGCCGATCGTCATGCTGGGATTGAGTGCAGTCATGGGGTCCTGAAAGACCATGGAAAACAGCCTGCCGCGCAGCTTCTGCAGCTCCTTTTCCGGGTACGGCGCGATGTCCGTGCCGTTGACCAGGATTTTTCCCTCGATGCCGGCATTATCGGGCAGCAGGCGCATGATTGCCTTGCACAGCGCGCTTTTGCCGCAGCCGGATTCTCCGACGATGGCAAGCACCTCGCCGGGCTGTAGAGTAAGGTCCACGCCCCGCACCGCCTGCACTGTGCCGCGCGGGGTGCGGTAGCTGACATGAAGATTCTGAAGCTCTAACAGATTTGACATAGTACACGTCCTTATGCACGCACAAGGCAAGAGGCGTTCTGCCCCCTGCCCTGCGGCGCTGTTTTCAGTTTGAAAAGGTCAGTCCAACGTCCACTCGCAGACGTTCCAGAAGATGCCCACGCCGTGGTGTCCCATGACCGTATCGGTCGAAATGCCGTGCAGGCGTGTGCTTGCGACGTAGTTGGCGTCAATGTAGCAGATGAAGGCAAACGCCGGGTCGTTGGCAAGCTCGATCTGGAACAGATCGTAATATTCCTTGCGGACCGCCGGGTCAGAAGACTCGCGCGCCTTCGTCAGATATTCGTCGACCTTCTCGTTGGAGTAGCCGGAGTAGTTTGCGCCCTTGTCGGTGCCGAAGACCTTGTAGGTGTGATCGTCCGCGTCGAAGGGACTGCCCCAGCCGATCAGGCATGCCTGCTGTCCGCCCCAGTCCATCTTTGCCGGAATGTCCACCGTGCAGTGGATGCCGACCTCGCGCAGCTGCTGCGCGGCAGCCTGGGCGATATCAATGCGGTCCTGCTCGCCTGCCATGACGCTGATGACGAAGCCGATTTCCGCGCCGTTTCGCTCGTAGTAGCCGGATTCTCCCATCGTGCAGCCGATGGATTCCAGAATGGATTTTGCCTTTTCGGGGTTGTAGTCGTAGTGCTCGACGGCGTCGTTGTTATAGACGTTGCGCTGTAGAGGACCGTAGGCGCTCATGCCCTGCCCGAGCAGAACGGCGTCTACAATTGCCTGCCGGTCGATGGCATAGCAGACGGCGGGGATGATGTCTTTATTTTCGGTCCAGTAGTCGTTCCAGAAGTTGAACAGAATTCCGCGGTAGTCGCTGGTTTTCATATCGTAGCAGACAAAGCCGTCCTTGCCAACGAAATTCTGTGCATTTTTGGGATCGAGCAGCGCCAGGTCCAGCTCGCCGGATTCCAGCTGCACTGCCTGCGCGTTGTCGTCGGGAACGATTTTGAAGATGATGCGGTCGATGTTCGCCGGACCCTTAAAATAGCTTTCGTTCTTTTCCAGAACGATTGCCTGCCCCACGTCCCAGCTTGATAATTTGTAAGGACCGGTGCCGACAGGGCTTCTGAAAAAGTCGGAGGTCTGGAAATCCTCGCCGCAGAGCAGATGCTCCGGCAGGATTGCCATGGTCATGTAATCGAGAAATGCGACGTTGGGCGCCGAGAGGCGGAACGAAATGGTCTGGTTGTCCGCCACCGTAATCTCCTCGACGTCTTCAAAGTTCGGCGCGTTCTCCGAGCCGTTGTCGGGATTCATGATGGCTTCGATCGTGAACTTTACGTCCGCTGCGGTGAAGGGCTCCCCATCGTGCCACGTGACGCCGGATTTCAGGTGGAAGGTGTAGGTGTTCGTCTGTTCGTCAAAATCCCAGCTCTCAGCAAGACCCGGTACGACGTTATTCTCTCCGTCGTGGGCGGTCAGACCGTCGAAGAGCAGGAGGTTGATCTCGCAGTGCTCGTCCATCGCGGGGTTGATGCGCGTGTAGTCGCCGGAGCCGTAGACCAGCGTGGAGGGCTCCGAAGAAGTTTCAGAGGAAGTTTCTTGCGGATTGGCGGCAGTTGTTTCGCCGGTGGGCTGTGCGGGGCTTGCGGCGCAGGCGCAAAGCGCAAGCAGCATTGCCGCGAGCAGCAGCAGGGAAAGAAGCTTTTTCATTAGTTATCTCCTAACAGGTTCAAAAATCCGGCAGGACGTCTCTGCCTGCTCTTATCCTATCAGACCGCGCGCCGGATTTTAAGCTCCCCCGGGGGATAAAATTTCGCAAAAACCGGGAAAATTTTCCGGGCATTTTTCACGATTGTTATGCCAGATGCAGACCGGAAACCCACGCCTTGAGGTCGGCTTCCGAGCTGGACGCGCGCAGGACCTTGCCGTCCAGAACCGTTGCGCCGGGGCAGCTGGGAGCGAGAATTTTCGCAGTTTTGCCCATCGAGCTTCCGCCGGATGTGGCAAAGGGGACGACGGTCTTGCCGCTTAAATCGCAGCTTTCCAGGAACGTCTCGATGATGTGCGGCGCTTCATACCACCAGATGGGGAAGCCCACGAAAACGGTATCGTATTGCGCGCAGGAGGAAAGCGTTTCCGCCATCTCGGGGCGGGAGGACTTGTCCTGCATTTCAATCGTCGACCGGCTGGTCTTGTCCATCCAGTTGAGATCCTTGCTTGTGTAGGGTGTGACGGGCTTGATTTCAAAAAGATCCGCGTCCGTGGCGGACGCCAGCGCCTTTGCAAGCTTTGCCGTAACGCCGCTTGCGGAAAAACAGGCAACGAGAGCTTTTGACATAAAAAACCTCCTGTCAACAATCAGAGCTTCGGATATGCTTCGTCCGTGACCGGTTCACACCACTCGTTGGACGTTTCCGCGCCGGGAACCTCGACTGCCAGATGCGAGAACCAGCTGTCCGGTGCGGCGCCGTGCCAGTGTTTGACCTCGGGCGGAATGTTTACAACATCGCCGGGGACGAGCAGCTGCGCGGGCTTGCCCGCTTCCTGATAGTAGCCTCTTCCTGCCACGCAGACAAGAATCTGCCCGCCGCCGGTTTTCGCGTGGTGGATGTGCCAGTTGTTGCGGCAGCCGGGCTCAAAGGTGACGTTGTAGATGCCGACCTGCGAGCTTGAGACCGGTGCGAGATAGCTTTTGCCGGTGAAATAGGCTGCATACGCATCGTTCGGCGCGCCGATGGGGAAGACCATGGAAGCTGCGTGCGCTGCCATCGCGTCTTCGGGCGCGGCTTCCTCTGCCCAGACCTCTTTTGCCATGTTGAACGCCGCCCATGCCTTCGGCCAGCCAGCGTAGAATGCCGCGTGCGTCAGAACTTCGGCGCAAACATTCCGAGCCGCTCGCGTCCTGCCGTCTGTTTTACTGCCATAGCAAATACCTCCAGTCCTAGTTGTTGATTTTATCATGATAGTCCGTTCGCAGACATTCGTCAGATGCCCGTCAGCTATCCGCAAAAATAGCGAAAAGGCATTGCTGTACGGCATGCCGCGCGCGGAAAAAGAAGGAAAAATCGGCGCGCAGAGGGCTTTTCAGAACGGGCTTCTTTTGCTATACTGAAAAAGGATTACACAGAGGGAGGAACTTTTATGCATCAGATTACTTTCGGAAAAACCGGACTGGTTCTTGAGAAAAACGGATTTGGCTGCCTGCCCATCCAGCGCATCAGCGAGCAGGAAGCGGTAAGGCTTCTGCACAAGGCATATGACGGAGGCATCAACTTCTTCGACACCGCACGCGCGTATTCCGACAGCGAGCAGAAGGTCGGCGCGGCATTTTCGGCGATGCGCGGCAAAATCGTCCTTGCGACAAAGACCGCTGCGCAGAATGCGGACGAATTCTGGAAGGATTTAGAGACCAGCCTTCGCACGTTGAAGACCGACTACATCGACATTTACCAGTTCCACAATCCGGCGTTCTGTCCGAAGCCGGGCGGAGACGACGGACTCTATGACGCGGCGCTGGAGGCAAAAAAACAGGGCAAAATCCGCCACATTTCCATCACGAACCACCGCCTTGCCGTGGCGCACGAGGCGATTGACTCCGGACTTTATGAGACGCTGCAGTTCCCGTTCAGCTATCTTGCCGGAGAGCAGGAGCTGGAGTTGGTCCGGAAGTGCCGCGAGAAAGACATGGGCTTCATCGCGATGAAGGGCATGGCAGGAGGTCTCATTCGCGACGGCTTCACGGCAGCGGCATGGATGGCGCAGCAGGAGGGCGTTGTACCGATCTGGGGCGTGCAGCGCGAGCAGGAACTGGACCAATTTTTGCAGTGCATCCGCGAGGGCGCGGAGCTGACGCCGGAACGGCAGGAGAGGATCGAACGAGACCGGAAGGGGCTTTGCGGCGAGTTCTGCCGCGGCTGCGGCTACTGCATGCCGTGCCCGGCAGGGATTGAAATCAACCAGTGTGCGCGCATGTCTCTGATGCTTCGCAGAGCGCCCGCGAAGGAATGGCTGACCGAGCAGTGGCAGCAGAAGATGCACCGGATTGAAGAATGCAGGCACTGCGGGCACTGCACGTCGAAGTGCCCCTACGGGCTCAACACGCCTGAGCTTCTGCAGGCAAATTACAAGGATTACTGGCAGGTTCTCGCGCAGAGCAAAGAAGAAAAGTAAGCGTGAAAGCCCGGCAGCGCCGGAACCTGCAGGGCCCTGAAAGGATTCACAGCAATGACAAAAATCTTATTCGTTTGCCACGGCAGCATCTGCCGCAGCCCGATGGCGGAGTTTATTTTTGGGGACCTCGTGAAGAAGGCGAATCTGGAAGTGTCGTTTCTGATCGAATCGGCGGCAGTCAGCCGGGAGGAGCTGGGAAACCCGGTCTATCCGCCGGCGAGGCGGGTGCTTGCTGCGCATGGGATTTTCTGCGGGTCTCACCGGGCAAGGCAGATTACAAAGGGGGACTATGCCGCCTTTGACTATCTTATCGGCATGGACCGGGAGAATCTGTCCGGCATGCGCCGCGTCTTCGGCGCGGACCCGGAGGGAAAGCTCCGGCTGCTGCTGTCGTTTGCGGGAAAGGACCGCGATGTGGCAGACCCGTGGTATACCGATGATTTTGAAGCAGCCTACCGCGATATTGACGAAGGCTGCCGCGCACTGCTGGCTTTTTTGCTCCGGTAAAACAGAACCGGTCCGAAAATCGAGATTGCAGTTACACAAATCAGCCCGGACACAAAAGCGTCCGGGCTGATTTTGTGTGTGTGGAGAAGCGCACCCGGCGGGAAAGCCGGGGCTACAGGTCCGTATATACGGCTTCGTTTCCGTGCTGTTTCAAAAGCGCCAGCAGATCGTCCGCCTGCAGCCAGACGGTTGCGGTGTTGTCGTTGGGGTGCACGCCGATTTTGCTTCCGGCAAATTCCCGGTCCAGATAGACATGCACGCGGCGCTCTATGTCGTTCAGAATGCCGAGCGGGGAGACGGCGCCGGGAATCAGCCCCAGAACGGCAAGCAAATCCTCCGCAGAGGCAAAACTGAGCGCGCGCAGAGCATGCTGCCTGCGAAATTCCTTCAGATCGACCCGTTTGTCGCCCTTGACGGTAATCAGATAGTAATTGCGCTTCTTGTCGTCCCGGACGAAGAGGTTCTTGGCGTCCCATTCCGGGTGCGGCAGATGAATGGACGCGAGCTGCTCCATGTTGAATACCGCCGGATGCTCGATCTTTTCATAGGGAATCTTCTGCTCGCCCAGAAACGGATAGATGGCAAGCTTGTCCATAGGGGGCACCTCCGGATTTCGGTGTATATGCCGATTGTATCACGTTCGCGCACGTCTGGCAATCCGGCGAAACGCCGCGCGCTGCCGCAGAAGCTGTACGTCAGGGCGCGGCGGGCGCGCTTTTGCAGAGCGGGAGCTCGATGAAAAAGCGGTTTTCATGCGCTGCACTCTCTGCCCAGATCCTGCCGCCGGTCCGGCGGACAATGCTCTCGGCGATGGAGAGACCCAGTCCGTAGCTGCCGTCGCGGCTGCGCGCGCCGTCGAGCCGGTAAAAGCGCTCGAAGATTTTCCGGCATGCCTCGGCAGACAGCGGCGCGCCCTCTGACGAGATGCAAAGGCGGCAGCGATTTTTGCCGTGGCGCATAAGGCGCAGGCTGCATGCGCCGCCGGGCGCGGCGTATTTCTGTGCGTTGTCGAGCAGAATGTTGGCGCACCTTTTGAGCTGCGCTTCATCGCCCAGGACGAAAAGCCCCGGCTCGACATCGTAGGAAAAGGTCAGCCCGCGCTCAAAAAAGACCGGCTCAAACGGCAGGCATGCATCGAGCGCGCAGCGGCTCCAGTCAAACCGCTCCCGCGCGGCAGCGGTCTTTGCCTGATCGCTTCGGGCAAGGTCCAGAAGCCCGGAGACAAGCGCGCGCATCGACTTTGACGCGGCAGACTTTGACCCGTCCAATCGGGGAGATTTCACACCCGGCGATTTCCCCGGCAGCCCGCCGGACGGCGGTCAAAGCGCGGATTCCGACACAGCGCAGCCGGAAAAGCCGGAGGATGCAGGAACCGAAGCGAAGGAAAACGCACCGGCGCCTGCGCAGGGCGAAAAGCCGCAGACGCCGGGCGGGGGCTTTGGCGGCGGGAACGGTTCGAGCGATGTGAAGCTGCAATACATCGACGACGACCCCGAGAGCTACCAGAATATTTTCGGCAATGCGAAAACCGACGTGTCGTCAAATGATGAGGCGTGGCTGATCGAGAGTCTGAAAAAGCTTTCCTCCTATGAAGATCTGGAAGACGTTCTGGACATGGACGCGGTGCTGCGCTACTTTGTGGTCCACAATTTTGTCGTGAACGGCGACAGCTACACCGGCTCGATGATTCACAACTACTATCTTTACGAGCAGGACGGAAAGCTCTCGATGCTGCCATGGGACTACAACCTCGCCTTCGGCGGCTTTCATGGAAACAACGCGACAAGCTCTGTGAACGACCCCATCGACGACGTGCTTTCCGACCGCCCGATGCAGGCGTGAATTTTCTCCAGCGAGGCATACACCGCGCGGTACCACGAATACTACGCCGAGTTTCTGCAGACGGCAAATATCGACGCACTGATCGACGAGGCGTACAGCCTGATTGCACCGTATGTGGAAAAGGACCCGACGAAATTCTGCACGGCGGAGGAATTTGAGACCGGCGTGCAGACGCTGAAGACCTATTGCGCGCTGCGAAGCGAAAGCATACAGGGGCAGCTGGACGGCACGACTGCGTCGACATCTGAGGCGCAGCAGGAGGATGGCACGAGCCTGGTGGACGCTTCGTCCATCACGCTCTCCGACATGGGCAGCATGGCAAATACCATGGGCGGCGGCAGAGGCTTTGACCGCACGGGCGGCGAAGAAGACGCAGACGGCGCATTCACACCGCCCGAGCGCCCGGAAAACGGTTCTTTCCAGCCGCCGTCCGAAACTGAGGCACCAGAAGACGCTGATGCGGCATCCGACAGCCCGCAGGATGCACAGGCGGCATCTGGGGAGGACAACGCCGCGCGCCCGCAGCGCCCGGATGACAATGCGGCGGACAATCCCGCGTCAACCGGCACGGATCGGACGCAGCTTGTGCTGCTTGGCGCGTGCGTTCTGGCACTGCTCGGAGGTCTACTCTTCGCGCTTCTCTTCAAACGGCGATAAAAAACAGGCGCAGGGATTATCCCTGCGCCTGTGCGTATGGTTTAGTCGTTATATTTGCTGATAGCACGGTCAAAGATATCAGTGACTTCCTTGCCGGGGGCTTTGTCGAGCAGCGAGACAATCACGCATACCAGCATGCCGACCGCGAAGCCCGGCAGCAGCTCGTAGACGCCGGTCGGACCGGACAGGAACAGGTACCACAAAACGTCTGTCAGCGCGCCTGCTACGACGCCTGCAACCGCGCCCTTGTAGCTCAGGCGCCGCCAGAACAGCGAGAGAATCACGACCGGACCGAACGCCGAGCCGAAGCCGCCCCAGGCGTTTTCAACCATGTTCATGATTGCCTGTGCGCCCTCGCCCTTGCTCGAAGCGATGACGTAAGCGATGGCGGAGACCACCAGAACCACCAGACGACCCATCCAGAGGATTTCCTTGTCCGATGCGTTCTTGCGGAAGACGGGTTTGTAAATGTCGGAGGTGAACGACGATGAGGCAACCAGCAGCTGGCTGTCTGCAGTCGACATGGAAGCTGCCATAATTGCCGCCAGCAGGACGCCGGCAAGGAACGCCGGGAAGAGCTTTCTGGCAAGCACGATGAAGATCGTCTTCTGCTGACCGGCAGGCAGCAGCTCGTCTGCTACCAGCATGCGTCCGAAGTAGGCGATCAGACACACCGCGCCGAGGGACAGAACGACCCACACGCACGCGACAATCGCGCTCTTTTTGACCATCGAGGGCTTTTCAATCGACATGAAGCGCACGATGATGTGCGGCATGCCGAAGTAGCCAAGACCCCAGGCAAGACCGGAGATGATATCCTGCCAGCTCGCGGTAAACAGGCTGCTGCCGAAAGCATACTGCGTGCCGTCGGCGGCGTTGACGTACACGGTTTCCAGCGCAGTTACATCAAGGTTCTGCGTCGTGACAATCGCGATGGGAATTGCAAGCACTGCGCAGAGCATCAGAAGACCCTGGAAAAAGTCGGTCCAGCAGACCGCCTTGTAGCCGCCGAGGAACGTGTAGATGATGATAATCAGCGCGAACAGAAGCATTGCCGTCTGGTTGGACAGACTCGGGAACACCATCGTAAAGACCGTTGCGCCCGAGACGAACGCGGAGGCGACATAGATCGTGAAGCAGACGAGGAAAATGACCGCGCAGATGATCTGCAGTGTCAGGCTCTTCGTGGCAAAACGGTTCGATAAATATTGCGGCAGGGTGATGGAGTCGTTCGCCGCCTCGGAGAAGCAGCGGAGCCGGCGCGCGACAATGATCCAGTTGGCAATCGTGCCGATGGCAAGGCCGATGCCGATCCAGATCTGACCGAAGCCGAAGGCGAGAATCGAACCGGGAAGACCCATCAGCAGCCACGCCGACATGTCGGACGCCTGCGCGCTCATTGCCGTGACCCACGGACCCATGTGGCGGCCGCCCAGGAAGTATTCCTTTTCACCCGCGCCCTTTTCCTTGAAGAAGAACAGCACGCCGATGGCGAGCATCAGCACAAAGTACAATACGAACGCAAGAACCTCTGCATTCATCACAAAACCAACTCCTTAACAGTTCTTTCACATTTCCCGCGTATCTTATCATGTCGGAAAATAGACTGCAACACAGAACGCAGTATAGACTATCGTCTATACTGCGTTGTGAATTAAATGAAATATTCCGTTGGAATTTCAGGGCAAAGAAAGCATACGATTGATAGACTGGGAATAATTCGAAAGTTCAATCAAAAATTATTTTTCCCGGATGGACGCCAGCAGCAGCGGCATGACCGACGCCGCATAGTTTTTCAGCGAGTAGTTGCCGCCGCAGATACACCAGTCGTACATGAGACCGCGCTCGGCGACCGCGTAGAGCTTGGAAATCTCGTTTGCCGTGATATCGCTGCGGATCTGCCCGCGCTGCTGCCCCTCGGAAATAATCTGACGCAGGATTTTATAGTAGACCCGGCTGCTGTCAAGCAGGTGCCGCTCTCCCTTGGTGATGAGCTGCGAGGAAAAAAGCCGCGCCAGCAGCTCCAGCGACACCGTGTTTTCAATCACGCCGAACAGCTCCCGGTTGAGATACAGGAGCTTATCCACACTGTGCATCTGCGGGTCCACGCTCGGCATCAGCTCCTCGTATTTTTCATCGAACAGAAAAGACAGCGAGCTTAACAGCGCGTCCTTTCCCTCAAAATAGTGATAGAACGAGCCCTTCGAGGTGCCGGATTCTTCTACAATATCGTCTACCGTCGTATTGTCGTAGCCCTGCTCATAAAAGAGCTTCCAGGCGGCAGAAACGATCTTCTTTTTTGTGGTTTTTGCCTTTTTGGCGCACATGAAAAATCCCTCCGGTCTGCGCTTCGTGCGTTTATTGTATCAGACCTTCTGCCCGAACGCAACCGCTCAGAAGCGCGATTCGATTTCTGCCGTGCCGCGGGCAAGAATTTCGTCCGCGCAATCGCCCAGCGCGCGATGCAGAAGCGCCAGCTCGTCCAGCCCGCCCTGCCCGTGGAAGACGCGATACGCGCCCGCGTCGCTGCCGGGGGCAAGAAATGCGCCGTACTGCGCCGCCTTCCGGACGGCGTCCAGCTGATAAGCAAGAAGCGGCTTTGTCGCGCTCTCCGGGAACCTGGCATCTCCGATCAGGTTTCCGATTGTGACCAGTGTCGGCACCCAGACGGTTTTGCTTTCTGAGAGCATGTGAAGCGTCTCGTCGGTTAAGTAAGCGCCATGCTCGACCGAATCGATCCTGGCTTTCACCGCGCCGCGCACTGCCGCGTCGCCGTTGGCGTGCGCCATGACGGAAAAGCCCTCGTCGTGGGAGATTTTCGTGAGCTCTGCAATGAGATTCTCCGGCATCGGCTCGTCGGTCAGAACGCCGTAGTGATTGAAATCCATCAGCCCGGAGATCATAAGCTTGATAAAGTGTCCGCCGCTTTTTTTGACCTCTGCGACAAGCGCGCGGAAATCGTCGATCGTTTCAAAGCCGCGCCCGATGAAGCTCCCGTAGTGCCCCTTGCGGTAGATGGGAAAGCACGGCGTGCGGTAGGTCATGCCGTATTCTCCCGCCAGCTCGCTGGCGTGCTTTCCGGCGTTCCAGCGGTCGCCGCCATCTCGAAGATACGTAAAGCCGAGCGTTTTGTACGTTTCGAGTGTTCTGCGGATGAACGCCTCGTCGGGCGCGTCCTTGTGGCGCGCGAGCGCGTCTTTCCAGTAGCCGCCGTCGAGCGCCATATGAATATGACAGTCTACTGCCATGAAAATCCCTCCAGACCGCCTGCATCTGCAGACGGTTTCATCATACCAACGTGCGCGGAAAAATGCAAGCCGGGTGCTTAAAATCTGGGGAACAGGGGATACTAGGACTATCTTTTGAGAAAAAGGAGACTGCTATGAAGGGTTTTGCCATGCTCGGCATGGGGAAGACAGGATGGATCGAAAAAGCGCGCCCCGTCTGCGGCGCGCTGGATGCGATTGTCCGACCCATTGCCGTGTCGCCCTGTACGAGCGATGTTCATACCGTCTGGGAGGGTGCGCTCGGTGAGCGCAAGGATCTGATTCTGGGGCACGAGGCGGTGGGCGAGGTTGTGGAGGTCGGAAGTCTCGTGCGCGATTTTGTCCCCGGCGACCGCGTGATCGTCACTGCCATCACGCCAGACTGGGGCAGCGAGGAGGCGCAGCGCGGCTTTGCGATGCACTCCGGCGGCATGCTTGCGGGCTGGAAGTTTTCCAATTACAAGGACGGCGTGTTCGCGGAGTTTTTCCATGTCAACGAAGCCGATGCCAATCTGGCGAAGCTTCCGGATGATCTGGACCCCGGCACGGCGTGCATGCTCTGCGACATGATGCCCACGGGCTTTCACGCGGCAGAGCTGGCGGAAATCGGGTTCGGCGAGAGCGTCTGCGTGATCGGCATCGGTCCGGTCGGACTGATGGCAGTGCGCGCGTGCGTGCTGCGCGGAGCGGGAGATATTTTCTGCGTCGGCACGCGGAAGGTCTGCATGGACGCGGCAAAACAATACGGTGCGACGGACTTTCTCAGCTACAAAAACGGCGATCTTGCCGAGCAGATTCTGGATAGGACGAAGGGAAAGGGCGTAGACAAGGTCGTCGTCGCGGGCGGAAACGCCGATACGTTTGACGCGGCAATCCGTATGCTGAAGCCCGGCGGCATTGTCGCGAACGTCAACTATCTCGGCTCCGGTGACTATGTGAAGCTCCCGCGCGTCGAGTGGGGCTGCGGCATGGCACACAAGCAGATTCGAGGAGGGCTCATGCCCGGCGGCAGGCTGCGCACCGAGCGGCTGCTGCGGCTGATTGAGACCGGGCGCGTGGACCCGGGGCTTCTGCTGACGCATAAATTCTACGGCTTTTCGCACGTGGAGCAGGCGCTGTATCTGATGAAGGACAAGACGCCCGATCTGATCAAGCCCGTCGTTTATCTTGCCTAGAAAAAACCCGCGCAGAAGCTTTGAGCCTCTGCGCGGGTTTTACGGATGTTTTAAAAATCATGCCGTGCGCCGCCGTCTGCGCCGATTGCCTCATAGACCTTGATGACACGCTCGATTTTTTCAAAGCAGGTCTCGTCCGGCGTGTCCTCGTCCAGAACGCGGTGAATCTCTGCCAGCGCGCGCACGCTGCGCTCTTTCAGAAGTGTCTGGATTTCCGCGTCGGATAACCGCCGCTCGTCATAGACCGTCTCCAGAAGCGCCTCGCGCTCCATCTGCCGCAATAAAGCGATATCGAGTTCGTCCAGTTTTTCTTCTTCAAGCATTCTGCCATCCTCCATTGACCTATATAGTTATAATAATGATTATATTTAGAATTATGGCTATAGTCAATATGAAGGTGATGTGATTAAGATAAGGAAAACATGTTTGGAGGCAGAACAGAATGATATCTTACAGACCCTTTTGGCAAACGCTGCGTGCCTCCAAAGAAAGCACCTATACGCTCATTAAAGATCATCATCTTTCGAGTGCAACCATTGATAAGCTGCGGCACAATAAGTCGATCACCACGACGACGCTGAATGATCTATGCCGGATTCTGAACTGTCCGATTGAGGCAATTGTCGAATATATCCCGTCAGACAACGATCAGATGCTGTAAGCCCTTGACTTTTGGGAGAAATCGGTTATACTGAAAATACGAAGGGTGCTACCGGCAAACGAGCAGTTCCCCTACGAATTGCTAAAAGAAGTAACCGTAATCTGGGGAGATGGGGCGGTTACTTCTTTTTGTCGTTACAGATCTTATAAATAAGACTGATGAGAGCAACAAGGAACATACAAAACTGGATCAAATCCGGATATGTCATTGTCTGGTCCCCCCTTCCTAAAGTCAGGGGGCAACAAAAAGAGGTGTAGCCCCCTGCGGATGCAAAGGGGAGCCGCCCGCTTGCCGTTTATCGGTAGCACCGAGACGACAATACCATATTCTGTCGAAAAATGCAACCCCGCTTCCGGTCAGGAAGCGGGGTTTGCTGCTGGTATGGAGGAGATTATGCGTTTGCCTGTTCGCTGCCGGACTTGCTCTTTGCATAGCTCTTGAGCGCGTTGACAACGATGGTCAGACCCAGCACAATCAGTAGAACCGCAATGATCAGCTGCAGACCGTTTGCGATGAACACCGCGCCCCAGGTCGTCTCGCCTGCGGGAATCGTGGAGGCGGCAGCAGTCCGGATTGCCTGGACCATTGCAAGAAGCCGCTGCACCAGCGCCGTAAACGTCACACAGAGCATGATGACAAGCGGCGGGAAGAGCATCTTGTTGCTGCGACCCGTGACCTTGAGGAAGACGCACAGCGTGATCAGAACGAGCGCGGAAAGAAGCTGGTTGGCAGAGCCGAACAGCGGCCAGATGTTGGCGTAGCCGATCTGCGTGAGCAGGAAGCCAAAGGCAAGGGTCAGCGCGGTCGAGAAATACGTGTTGCAGAAGAGCTTGCGCCACGGCTCGGCATGTGCCATATCGTCCACGGAGAACAGCTCCTGGAAGCTCATACGACCGATTCTTGCCACCGCGTCGAGGCTGGTGAGCGCCAGGGCAGACACACACATGGTCATGAATACGGTTGCCGCATAGCTCGGAACGCCGAACATCTCAAAGAAGCCCGCAACGCCGCGGCTGAAGATCTGGAACGGCGTGCCTGCTGCGGGCGTGCCGTCGGCTGCCGCTGCCGCACCGGCGACGCAGAGCGCCAGAACGGCAAGCAGGCTCTCAAGCACCATCGCGCCGTAGCCGACCTTGAGCATGTCCTTTTCGTTTTCCACGGTTTTGGACGACGTGCCGGAGGAGACCAGGCTGTGAAAGCCGGAGACCGCGCCGCACGCCACGGTGACGAACAGAATCGGGAACATCGAGCCAAGCGAGGTGTTGAAGCTCGTGAATGCCGGCAGGTTCATTGCCGGGTGCGCAACCAGAAGACCGACTGCCGCGCCGGCAATCATGCCGATGAACATGAATGTCGTCATATAGTCGCGCGGCTGCTTGAGAAGCCACATCGGAAGAACGGCTGCAAAGAAGATGTAGACAAACGTGATGTAGCTCCAGGTCGCCTTGCCGTAGACGAGCGGACAGTTCATGCCGATGGCAAAGGAAGCTGCGATGCAGACCAGACCGACGACGGCTTCCTTCCAGCCCGAAAGGTTCCACTTCTTCTGGACCAGACCGAAGACGACCGCAAAGACCATGAACATGATCGACACCATGCCGGCAGCGCCGTTCGTCTGTGCTGCCTCAGCCAGCTGCGTCACGCCGTCGGTAACGGTATAGGCGTTGAACGTACCTGCCACCATGTCGGCAAACGCTGCGATGACAATGCCGCAGAACAGCCAGCAGAACAGCAGGAAGAGCTTTCGTCCGAGCTTGCCGATGTACTTCTCAATCAGCATGCCCATGGACTTGCCTTCGTTCTTGACCGAGGCATACAGGGCGCCGAAGTCCGTGACCGCACCGAAGAAAATGCCGCCCAGCAGCACCCACAGAAGCACCGGCACCCAGCCGAATGCCGCCGCCTGAATGGCGCCGGTGACAGGACCCGCGCCCGCGATGGACGAGAACTGGTGGCTGAAAACGGTCCAGCCGTTGGTCGGCACATAGTCCTTGCCGTCGTTTTTCTGAACGGCAGGCGTCTTTGCCTTCGGGTCGATGCCCCACTTGTTTGCCAGCCAGCGTCCGTACAGCACATAGGCTGCAAACAGAACGACTGCCGCGAGCAATACGATGACGAGTGTGTTCATAAAAGTTCCTTCTTTCACAGGGATTTTTGCTTGTCATCCGGTTTTTGCCACGAAAAAAGCCTTCGCCCTTCCGATGGCGCGCCAAAACGCACCAACGCAAAGACGAAGGCATAAACAGCTGCAGCTGTTATAACTTCCGCGTTACCACTTTGCTTGCAGAGAAAACTCTGCCTCTCATTCGCCGCAGACACGGCGCTCCCGGTTAACGGTGGGAAACCGGCTCCAACTACTCACGGTTCAGGAAAATCCGCTTTTGCCGAAGCTGCTCGCAGGGGATAACGTCACCCGCTCCTTGCTGCCGTCTCGCACAACCGACGGCTTTCTGGAAACGGTGCTGCGGGGAAGTCGTGTCCTGTTCATAGCAGTTACCAGATGATGATGGCTTAAGGATACGCACGTTTGCCCCATTTGTCAATTCCCTTTTTGACTTCCAAAAAAACTTCGGTGCGGTTGATGAATTTTCACAAAAAATGAGGCACAATTTTTGGCGAAACGCCAACAGCCTTCTACCAGCCTCGTAATTTTGAAACATGGTAGCAAAGGACTTGTCTTTACGTGTATTACAAAGTCTGTTCTTCTGTGCTTTTATCTACAGCTTCAAATATTACAGCTTGTGGCTGTCCGTTATCCTTTCGCTCCATCAAGGCAACAACCATTGTCTTTCCATCCGCGAGGCCTATCCGATGATGCCATAAAAGCAAGCAAATTTTTGTCAGCCACTCGGCAAAATGTGACTGTATTTCCTTCAAGGGCCTTTCGCTTGCAAATGGGTTCTGTGCGTGCATCATCCCTCCACATTTTTCATAAATTTCTATCAGCTCTTCTTTTGTAAGGTAGCCATTCTCAATTGAAACAAGTTCACTTATTTTTCCTTCGCCCTGTACCTTTTTGATTGGTGTCGGATAAAAATTTGGATTTACCTTTTCTAAATCCCTCATAATACGTTCAGCATGATAGTGTTTTGCAAATTTCTCATTTTGTGCCGCATACTGTTCTTTGTTTGCCACCAATGACATTAGCATAATTTTTTCAAGTATTTTTCTAAATTGCAAACACATTGTCTCCACTTCAATTATTAAATATTTTTCTGTGGTAACTTTGTTCAGATGGTCTGCAATTACATTTATTCTCCTTTTTATTTCATCTAAGCAATTATAATAAAGCTGCAATTCAATATCACTCTCTTGCACCGTACACACCTCACTATTCTTTCTCTCACTATAAGTGAAATCCCCACAAGAGTCAATTCACTCCTGCGGAGATTTGCAGTTAAATTAAAATGGCTTTAGCCGTCAAGCATAATCCCATATCCGTTTTTCGCCGCGCCATAGTATGCTTGCGTGTCCGTGAAACCTTCAAATTTCAACTGTTCTCTAAGTCCTCTTTCCGAAAACGCAGATACTTTCAAGTAGTTTGCTGCACATTTTGCCGCCTGTTCACACCAGTTTGCACCGCAACGATCTGCCCCATATGTTGCTTCTGCATTGCTGTACCCTTCATATTCCAGCTGTTGAATCAGTCTCGAATGAGAAAATGCGGAAAACGATAGATAAGATTGTGCCGATTTTAGAGCATTTTGCTCCCCAAATGTTGGCTCATCGTCATCCTGCGACAACATAACCAGTGTCAAGTCAGCGTTTTTAGCGCCATTCAGACTACTGTATAGAACGATTGTTCCATCCATCATATTTGCAAAACAATCAATCTCATAGCTCTCATGACTCATGCTGGACGAAGAATTCATGGTCTTAATAAAATTATCGAAAGTGCTGAATCCCATGTAGTCACAGCCATTTTCCACTGTCATGTTATACGTAAAAGAATTTGTCCTTTCATTGTAAAAACATGTATACGTCATTCCCGTCCCGGATTGGTTCAGCATTTCGCACGTTTCCTGCTGCTGATTGATTTTTTTCATCAAAGCAGCATGCTTTTCTTCCTCACTCAACTCTAGTTCTTGTTCAGATTCTTCTTCGGAGTTTTCCGACGTGTCAGTATTTTCACCTACAGACTCTTTTTCACTTTCTGTTGTGCTAATTTCGGTATTATCCTTTTCACTGTCCACACTTACTTGCGTAGAGTCATTTTTAATCTCTATATCCGCGGCTTCTTTTGTCGAGGCAGCACAACCCATCATCAGTAAAATCGACAATGCCACAAATAACGCGCAAATACTCTTTTTCATTTTTATCCTTTCCTTTTTCATGACGATTTCTTAAATGTGATTGCTATCAATACAGCCTGTTGCTCGGAATCTGTAATGCGTTGTCTCTCCCACCTCCAATAGAAATTCTGAAAGCCTTTTCTCCGGTCTTTCTGCTGATTGTAAATGAGTCTTTTTGTTCATCGAAAAGCCTAATTACTTCCTCTCTGTGCAATACAGCATATTGGCTTTTGTTGAATTGCCCTTCGCCACATACCAGCCCAACACTTAGATGCTTTGCACCAGATATAAAAAGTGTCAATTCTCGTTTATCATCATCTGAAAAGTGAAACTGCCAACTTGAATACTCTGGCGTTTTTGTATTGAGTGGTCTTGAACGATATTTTACAAAAAGCCTAAACTCCTTCTTGTTCGTCATGAAATCATATATCTGTCGATCTTTTCCACTTTCAACAAGCGCCGGACAAATCCCGCGGTTTATCAATGTTGAAAGCACTGCACCATAATAAAAGTCTGCTTCTTTCAAAATAGACATTTTTCATCCCACCCTTATGTTAGTGTCCAAGAATTGCAGGACGCAGCAGGTCATTTGTTCTACCCAGATTTGATTATAACATATATATTTCTACTATTTCAATACATACAACAATAATTCTTGGACTAATATATGAAAAAATATGGCTATCATTGTGTTATGAGGTGATAGCCAATGTATGAATCTTTTGTGCGTGATAGAATAACCCAGCTCAGACTCCAAAAAGGTGTTTCCGAATATCAGATGAGCTATGACTTAGGGCATAGCCGCGGATATATCTATAACATTTCTTCCGGGAAATCACTTCCACCGCTTTCTGAATTTTTCGCAATCTGCGAATATTTTGGCATTACCCCGTTGGAATTTTTCGATGAAGCACACAACTATCCTGCACTTATTCAAAGAACGCTTGAGAGTCTAAAAGAATTATCTGACGATGACCTGTTGTTAATTTTAAATTTGGTAAATCGCCTCTCAAAAAATAGATAAAAGCACCCCGGAGCAGTGATATGCTCCCTCCATGTTCGACAGTTTGTTTTTTCACTGTCTCTCATGGAGGGAGCATATCACAGTTCTCCGGGGTGCATTGCTTTCGGTTTTGATCAGTCCTGATCCCAGTTGTGCCAGACGTTCTGGACATCGTCGTCGTCCTCGAAGATGTCGAGCATCTTTTCCATGTTGGAAATATCCTCGGGGTTTTCCAGCTTCTGATAGTTCTGGGGAACCATCTCAATCTGCGCGGACTCAAACTTGTAGCCCTTGTCCTCGAGCGCCTTGGCAACGTCATTGAAGTCTGCCGGGTCGGTGTAGACCGTGAAGCAGCCCTCTTCCGGCTGGAAGTCGGCGGCGCCCGCGTCGAGCGCGTCCATCATGACGGTATCTTCGTCCAGATCCTCGTCCTCGTTGTCAATGACGATGACGCCCTTCTTGTCAAACGCCCAGCTCACGCAGCCGTTGACGCCGAGGCTGCCGCCGTATTTGTCGAAATGATGGCGGATGTTGCCCGCGGTGCGGTTGCGGTTGTCGGTCATGGTCTCAACGATCACTGCCACGCCGCTCGGACCGTGTCCTTCGTAAGTAATCGATTCGTAGCTGTCGCCCTGACCGGCGGAGGCAGCCTTTTCCAGCACGCGCTTGATGTTATCGTTCGGCATGTTTGCTGCCTTTGCCTTGGTGATGACGGTAGCAAGACGGGAGTTATAGGCAGGGTCTGCCACGCCGCCGCCTTCTTTGACGGCAACGATCATTTCCTTCGAAATCTTGGTAAAGGCAGCGGCACGCTTGGCGTCCTGTGCGCCCTTCGTTTTCTGAATGTTATGCCACTTGGAATGTCCGGACATGTGGTTTCTTCCCTTCGTTACAATATTACACGTTATTTTATCACAGGCAGGCAGCAGAAATCAACTGCCTGACGCGCAAATTACAGAAATTGCGTTTCGTCGTGGTGCTTCTGTGCGCGGAAAACCGGAATCTCCGGGTAAGCCTCCCGCAAAATCTGCTCCAGAACTTCACACACCGGGTTCTCAGTTTCAAAATGCCCGGCGTCGATCAGATTCAGCCCGCGGTATTTTGCCTCTTCAAACTGGTTGTACTTGAGGTCTGCCGTGACGAACGTGTCGCAGCCCGC